>ERZ761602.3431-NODE-3431-length-22460-cov-5.823075_pt1 | contig 22460 bp, 16 predicted proteins | sample MGYA00512165_ERZ761602 | MGnify/ENA primary metagenome ERZ761602 (study PRJEB28899, sample SAMN02445085) | bioreactor sludge metagenome | biome: EBPR sludge; isolation source: Thorneside wastewater treatment plant | place: Australia: Brisbane, Thorneside...
GCCCCACCGCGAAGCTTCAGCGCCCGGGGCACTCTTCAAGCTGCGGCCGCGCCCCGTCGCGAAGCTTCAGCGCCCGAGGCACTCTTCAAGGTGGGGCCGGGGCCCCACCGCGAAGCTTCAGCGCCGGGGGCCTGGGGGGCCGCGCCCCCCAGTAGACTCAGTCGAGGATCTCGAGGTGCGCGCGCTTGCCGAAGCGCATCGCTGCCGCCGAGAGCAGCGTGCGGATGCTCTGGGCGGTGCGTCCGTCCTTGCCGATCACCTTGCCGATGTCGCCCTGTGCGACGGTGAGCTCGATGCGCGGATGGTGGTCGTGGTGGAGCTCACGCACGACGACCTGATCGGGGTGGTCGACCAACGCGCGTGCGACGATCGACACGAGCCGACCGAGGTTGGAGAGCTCCGAAGGCTTGGAGCCACCCTGGGGGTTCGAGCCAACCATGCGCGTGATCCTCAGGCCTTCGCAGCGGCGGCGGCCGGCGCGCCGGCGGCGGACGCCCCCAGCACCTTCGCCTGCTTGAGCAGGACGGTGACCGTGGCCGAGGCCTGGGCGCCGTGCGAGAGCCAGTGCTGCGCGCGCGCACCCTCGATGTGCAGCTCCGACCGACGGGGATCCCACGTGCCGATGCGCTCGATGAAGCGCCCGCCGCGGGGGCTGCGCTGATCGGCCACGACGATTCGGTAGAAGGGCAGCTTCTTGGTGCCCATGCGGGCGAGACGGATGTGAACAGCCATGGAAATCCTCGAAGAACGGCGTGAGCGCGCGTCGATCGCGCGGGAGGCTCACGCGGGGCGCGGAAACCTAGGTCAAAGCCACCCACTGGTCAAGCGTCCCTCGCACGATGAACGACTCTCGAGCCGGCCCGGCTCGAGCCGGCTGGCAAGGCGGCGCCCGATCTGGCGCGTCGGCTACCCGCCGCACGTCGCGTTCGCGACCGCAGCCCGAGCGCCGTTCGGCTCCTCCGATGCGTTCTTCAGCCGAGATCGATGACGATCACGCCGCGATCCGGATCGGGCTCGTCGTCCTCCATCGCTCGCTTCGGGCGACGGGGCTCGAGCGGGAGCTCCAGACGAGGCTGCTGCTCGTCTCGACGCGCCTTCTCCTGCTCTTCTCGCTGTCGGATCTGCTCGATGATGAAGGGGGGGAGCACGGGACCTCGCTGGGGTGACCGGTCTGGTGAGGCCGGAGGCGGTTGCACCGCAGTTGGTGGGCCTTCCAGGAGGCCGCTGGGGACGACAGCGAACAGGTCTGAACAGGAATCTAGCAACCCGTGTCTGGGGGTCAAGCACTCGACAGGGACGGAAACCGGCCCTCGCGCACGCGAGCCACATCGGCCGGGGCCGCTCCCTGCCCGCCCCTTCGAGCGCCGCCCCGCCGGCGCGCGGCCGCGAGCTGCTATGCTCGCCGCGATGCGGACTCCCGCCATCGGCGAGCTGCGAAGCTGGATCACGCGGCTCGGCGTCTTCGCCGTCGCCTCGCTCTGGGCCTCCGCCGCACACGCGGGCCCCTTCGACGTCGCCGACGACAGCTGGGAGGGCGGCGCACAGCTCTACGAGATCGCGAAGACCGAGCTGGGGCCGGATCGTGTGAAACCCGTGGCCACGCTCGACTGGTCGGAGCTCGGCCCCGACGATGGGCTGCTCGTGATGCACCCGGAGGCCAGCCTCGACGCCGGCGAGGCCTCCGAATTCATGAAGCTCGGCGGCCGCCTCGCGGTCGTCGACGACTTCGGCCGGGGCGTGGAGCTCTTGCGACGCTTCAAGATCGAGCGCGTCTCCGCGCCCAGCAAGCCGGCGCTCACGCTACGCAGCAACCCGCGCCTCGCCATCGCCGAGCCTTGGCTCGACGCCGCGCGGGGCTCGGTCGGCGCTCCGCATCCGGTCGTCGCCAACGTGCGGCGGCTGGTCCTCAACCACCCCTCCGCGCTCGTGCATCCGGACCTCTCGCCCGTGTTGCGCGTGCGTGCGCTGGGCGAGCCCGAGGCGATCGTCGCGGTCGCTGGGCAGGTCGGCCAGGGGCGCCTCTTCGCGATGAGCGACCCTTCCGCGCTCATGAACTCGATGCTGCGCTACCCCGGCAACCGGGCCTTCGCCGCGGGCTTGGTCCGCTATCTGGCGCAGGACGGCGAGCGCAGCGGCCGTGGCCGCCTTTATCTCATCACCAACGACTTCCGACAGCAGGGATCCGTGGGAGGCGATCGCTCTCTGAGCGACGACCTCAAGACGCAGCTGCGTGCGCTCGCCGACAGCCTCGCCGACGCGAGACGCGACGGCCTGCCTCCGTGGTTGCTCGCGCTGATGGCCGCGGTGGTCGTCGTCGGTCTGGCGCTCTGGGTCGCGCGCTCCGCGGGGCGCCCCTACCGCAGCCCGACGCCTCGCTACGCGCGCTCCGTGCCGCTGCTGGCGCGAGGCGGCGTGGCGGGTCGCTTCGCGATGCTCGCCGCGCCCTCGTCGCCGAGGGCGCTGGTGCTGCTCGAGCTGAAGAGCGCGCTCTTCGAGGCCCTGGGCGACCACTACGGCCTCGGGCCTCAGCCTTCCCGCGAGGCGCTCTCGGCGCGCCTGCGCGCCGATGGCCGCATTCCGAGCGAGCTTCGGGCGCGGTTCGGGGAGCTGGAGCGGCAGATGTCGCGCGTCGAGGCCGCGATGCTCGCCGGTACGAGCGCGCGCGTGTCACGGGAGAGCCTCGACGGGGCCCGGGCCTTGGTGGCTCAGCTCCTCGACCAGGTCGGCGCGCTCGAGCCCCGCGCGCAGCTCCGTCGGCGTCCGGCGGGCACCGAGCTCCCCCCGGAGGCCGCCGGCGCGTCGGGCTGAGGCCGCGCGGAGCTTCCGCGGGCGCGCTCCATCGGCTACCTATGCTGCCAAGCATGCGACCCACGCGCGGAGAGGCCCATCCATGACGACGCAGCCCGCCAGCATGGAGGAGATCGGCGCAGCACGAGAGCGGCTCGAAGCGATCCGACGCGAAGTCCTGCGGGTCTACGTGGGTTCCTCGCGGGTGGTCGACCTCTTGCTCACGACCGTGCTCGCCCAGGGGCACGCGCTGCTCGAGGGTGTACCCGGCGTCGCGAAGACGACGCTCGTGAAGGCCTTCGCGAGCACGCTCGGCGCCTCGGTCCGGCGCATCCAGTTCACACCCGACCTGCTGCCGGCCGACATCACCGGCACCTACGTGCTCTCTCCGAAAGACGGCTCCTTCAGCCTGCGCGCAGGACCCATCTTCGCGAACGTCGTGCTCGCCGACGAGATCAACCGCGCTCCAGCCAAGACGCAGTCGGCGCTGCTCGAGGCGATGCAGGAGCGCCAGGTGACGATCGAGGGCGATCGCTTCGAGCTGCCCAAGCCGTTCATGGTGCTCGCCACGCAGAACCCGGTCGATCTCGAGGGCACCTACCCGCTGCCGGAGGCACAGATCGATCGCTTCCTCGTGCGGATCTCGATCGGCTACCCCTCCCACAAGGACGAGGTCGCGATGGTGCGCGCGCACACCGCCGAGCCACCGGCGGCCGCCGCCGTGACCACCGTCGCGGATCTGAGCACGCTGCAGCTCTTGGCGCGACGCATCCACGTCGACGAGGACCTCTACGAGTACGCGGTGTCGCTCGGGACCTTCACGCGCTCGCACCCGCGCGTGGTGCTGGGCGCCTCGCCGCGCGCCACCCTGGCGCTCGTGCAGGCAGCCAAGGCGGCCGCGCTGCTCGGAGGGCGGGCCTTCGTCACGCCCGACGACGTGCGCGGCGTGGCCGTCGCGGTGCTCGCCCACCGGCTCGTGCTCGCGCCGGAGATCGAGGGTGACGCGCGCGCTCGAGAGGCGCTCATCGAAGAGGCGATCCAGCGCGTCGGCTACCGTCGGGCCGTGCGCCCGGTCTGACCTCCGCGCGGGCGGCCGCCGTCCGCTCTCGCGAAGGCCTCGCTCCACGCCGATGCAGCTCTACCCCACCCGCCCCGCAGCCCACCTCGCCATCGCGTCGATCGCGCTCTCCGCCGTGGGTGTGCTCGCGAGTACGCCCGCGATGGTCGGATGGGGCGGCGCCATCCTCGTCGCCGTCGCCATCGCGCGCGCGGTCACGCTCGTCTCGGTCGCGCGGATCCGCGCCGCCGGCTTCGAAATGCTGTGGACGGAGCCCAAGCGGGTGATCCGTGCGCTGCGAGGCGCCGAGCTCGAGCTCGAGGCCGAGGTGCGCAACCGCGACACGCTCGCCGCGCGCTACGTCAAGCTGCGCGCCCTGCACTCACCGAACGTCGAGGTGGAGATCGAGCCCTCCGCGGGTGAGGTCGCAGCCACCGGGCGGCTCAAGGTCAAGGTCCGCGTGCGCGCAGTGCGCGTCGGCCAGCACGGGCTCTACGGCTTGGCGCTCGAGGTGCGCGGTGCGCCGGGCATGTTCGAGGTCCCTCTCACCTTCGCCAATCCCTACGGCATCGACGTCTCCCCGCGGCCGCTCGCCGCCTACGTGCACGGCGGCCGCGGCGCGCCGAGCTCGCTCACCGCGCCGACCGGGCGCGCCGGCAGACTGCGCGGCGAGGGCTCGAGCCTGCGGGAGCTGCGCGAGCACCAGCCCGGCGACCCCTTCCGCCGCATCGCGTGGCGCGCGAGCGCGCGCCGCGGCAAGCTGCTCGTGCGCGAGTACGAGCGCGAGGAGCGCGACGTGGTGTGGGTGGTCCTCGACGCCTCCGTCGAGCTCTGGTCCGGGCCCGTCGGTCAGGCTCCGCTCGACACCTTGATCGACGAGGCCGCAGCGCTGCTCTCGCGCCACCTCGCACGAGGCGATCGGGTCGGCCTCGCCGTGGTCGCGCAGACCCCACGTGCCACGATCGCACCCGACACCGGGCAGGTCCACGGTCACAAGCTCCTGCACGCGCTCGTCACCTCGACGAACACGCTCGACGCCTCGCGCAGCGATCTCGACGAGCTCGACGTGGCGATCCGCGTGCTCGAGCACCTGCGGCCGCTCGACGACCGCGGTTTGTCCGACGTGGCTCGCGGTGACCTCGACAAGCTCGCGCGCCGAGCCGACGCCGCGCGTGCCCGCGCTCCCTTCCGCGTGCGCACCCCGGAGGGGCGCTCGGAGCGAGACGCCATGCTGCGCCGGTATCTGGCAAGCTTCGGGATCGACTCTCCCGCCAGGGTCTCCGGCGATCGCAACGCAGCGAGCCAGGTGCTCGTCTCGACCTTGAGCACGCTCGCCGACGCCCGCCCACGCGCCAGCATCGTGCACGTGCTGGCCGCGCCTCCGGAGCCCACGCACCACCCAGCCCTCCAGCAAGCGGTCGGTCGGCTGAGGCGGCGCGGCACCCTCATCGCTTGGGCGCTGCCCGATCACGAGCCGAGCCTCGTCGCGACGCCCGCTCCGCCGCCGCCGGCCGGCGACGACGAACCCAGCCCGCCCCCCGCGCTCGGGCCGAGCGCCGCGAGCGCCGCCGAAGCGGTGCGTGTGCGCGCCATCGTCGCGAAGCGCCGCGGCGAGGACGCGCTCACCAAGATGGGCGTGCGCATCGAGCACCCCAAGCACCGGCGCACGCGCGCCCTCCAACCCGTCGCCAGCGCAGATGCGGCGCCCCCGGCCGTCGGCGCCTCGGAGGCACCGTGAGCAGCCCCGCCGCCCGCCTTCGTCAGGCCGGTCTCACGCCGAAGAAGCGCTTCGGACAGAACTTCCTGCTCGACGAGCACGCCTGCCGCCGCATCGCCGAAGCGCTCGCCCCGAGCCCCGGCGGCACGGCGCTCGAGATCGGGCCCGGCCTCGGCGCGCTCACGCGCCCCCTGCTCGAGCGGGCCGCGCGTGTCGTGGCGCTCGAGCGCGACCGCGATCTCGCAGCGGTGCTGCGCGAAGACCTGGCAGGCGAGATCGCCGCGGGCAGGCTCAGCCTCGTCGAGGGCGACGCGCTCGAGCAAGACTGGGGCGCGCTCCTCCGCGACGCGCCGCGGCCGCGTGGCCTCGGAGGCAACCTGCCCTACCTCATCACGGGCAAGCTCATCGAGAAGGCCACCGAGCTCGCGCGCGAGCTCGACGTCGTGGTCGTCATGGTCCAGGCCGAGGTGGCGCGCCGGCTCGCCGCGAAGCCGAGCAGCAGCGACTACGGCGCGCTCACCGTCTTCGTGCAGGCCGCCTTCGAGGTGGAGAAGCTGCTCACGCTGAAGGGCGGCGCGTTCTACCCGCGCCCCGAGGTCGACTCGAGCGTCGTGGTCCTCAGGCCGCACGCCACCCCGCGGGCGACCGAAGACGACGCCTTCCGCAAGCTCGTGAAGTCGGCCTTCGGCGCCCGCCGCAAGACCCTGCGCAACGCGTGGAGCGCGGCCTTCACGAGCCCTGCCGAGCTCGCCGCCGCTGCCCTGCGCGCCGACATCGACCTCGACCGCCGCGGCGAGACCCTCGACGTCGAAGACTTCGAGCGCATGGCCCGAGCGCTGCGGTCCGCCGCGGGCCCCTGAGCCCGAACGCTCGCCGCTGAACGCACTGCTAGTCAGGCCGCAGCCTTCGTGCTAGGAGCGCTCGCGCCGCGGCCCGAGAGCGTACGGGACGTGGAGCATCCAGCGTGCAGGAGAGCCCCAACGCCATGAGTGTCGGAAAGATCTCGCAGGTCATCGGCCCCGTCGTCGACGTGGACTTCCCCCCCGGACAGTTGCCGCGCATCTTGAACGCGCTGACGGTGACCAACCCGTCGCTCGGCGACGACAAGGACAACCTCGTCCTCGAGGTGGCCCAGCACCTCGGCGAGTCGACCGTGCGCGCCATCGCGATGGACTCCACCGACGGCCTCGTCCGCGGCATGGCGGCCTCGGACACGGGCGCGCCGATCATGATGCCCGTCGGTAACGCGACGCTCGGCCGCATCCTCAACGTGATCGGCAAGCCGGTCGACGAGGCCGGCCCCGTCAACGCCGTCAAGTCGCTGCCCATCCACCGCGACCCGCCGAAGTTCGTCGACCAGGCCACCAAGGTCGAGGTCTTCGAGACGGGCATCAAGGTCGTCGATCTGCTGGCGCCCTACCGCAAGGGCGGCAAGATCGGCCTCTTCGGGGGCGCCGGCGTCGGCAAGACGGTGTTCATCCTCGAGCTCATCAACAACGTCGCCAAGAAGCACGGCGGCGTGTCCGTGTTCGCCGGCGTCGGTGAGCGTACCCGTGAGGGCAACGACCTCTTCCTCGAGATGAGCGAGTCGCTCCTCGAGAGCGGCGAGCCCGTCATCTCGAAGGCCGCGCTGATCTTCGGCCAGATGAACGAGCCGCCCGGCGCGCGTGCGCGCGTCGCGCTCAGCGCGCTCACGATCGCGGAGTATTTCCGCGACGAAGAAGGCCAGGACGTCATCCTCTTCGTCGACAACGTCTTCCGCTTCACGCAGGCCGGTTCCGAGGTGTCCGCGCTCCTCGGCCGCATCCCGAGCGCCGTCGGCTATCAGCCCACGCTCTCCACCGAGATGGGCGCCCTCCAGGAGCGCATCACCTCGACGAACAAGGGCTCCGTCACGAGCGTGCAGGCCATCTACGTGCCCGCCGACGATCTCACCGACCCCGCCCCCGCGACGACCTTCGCCCACCTCGACGCGACGACGGTGCTCTCGCGCGCGATCAGCGAGCTCGGCATCTACCCGGCCGTGGATCCGCTCGACTCCACCTCGACGATGCTCGACCCGCAGATCATCGGCGAGCGACACTACAAGGTCGCCCGTGGCGTGCAGCAGACGCTCCAGCGCTACAAGGATCTGCAGGACATCATCGCCATCCTCGGCATGGACGAGCTCGGCGAGGAAGACCGCCTCACCGTCTCGCGTGCCCGCAAGATCCAGCGCTTCCTCTCGCAGCCCTTCTACGTGGCCGCACAGTTCACCGGCCGAGAGGGCAAGTTCGTCTCGCTCTCGGACACCATCCAGGGCTTCGAGGAGGTCCTGAGCGGCAAGCTCGATCACATCTCGGAGCAGGACTTCTACATGGCCGGCGGCATCGACGAGGTGAAGGCCCGCCACGAAGAGTCCGAGAAGAAGGCGAAGAAGGGCTGACCGATGGCCGACGCGCTCAACTTCGAGATCGTCACACCCACGGGCGTGGCGCTCAGCCGTGAGGTGCAGAGCGTCACCGCCCCGACGCTCGATGGTGAGATCGGTGTGCTGCCCGGGCACATCCCGCTGCTCGCCGCCGTGCGCACGGGGCTCGTGTCGCTCAAGCCGACCGGCGCCGCGAAGGGCGGCGCCAGCGACAAGGGAGGCGACGACGAGGTCCGCTACGCGGTCTCGCACGGCGTCTTCCAGATCGCCGGCGACCGCGCCTTGCTGATGGCGGAGCGCTTCGCCACGCGCGAGAGCGTCGACGTCGTCTCGACGCGCCATCGGCTCAAGGAGGTCGACGAGCAGCTCGCGAGCTACTCGGGAGACCTCGAGGATCCGAAGCGCGCGGAGCTGATCGAGGAGGAGCAGTGGCTCGGTGCCCTGCTCGAGCTCATCGGCGATCCGCCTCCGCCCACGGTGCGTGAGCTCACCCGCTTCCTCTCGAAGCAGTCCGAGCCACACGTCGTGCACGAGCACGGCGAAGGCGCCGAAGCAGCCAAGGGCAGCGGCGACTCGGAGTGATCTCGCCGGAGACGATCCGCGCGATCAAGGAGCGCACGGACATCGTCGCGCTCATCGGTGAGACGATCCGTCTCCAGCGCAGGGGCAGGAGCTTCGTCGGCCTCTGCCCCTTCCACAAGGAGAAGTCGCCGAGCTTCCACGTGCACGCCGAGCGCAGGTTCTACCACTGCTTCGGGTGCGGTGAGAGCGGCAGCGCGGTCGACTTCGTGATGAAGTCGAGTGGCCTCGACTTCCGAGAGGCCCTCGGGATGCTCGCCGAGCGAGCGGGCATCCAGCTCGAGGAGGTGAGCTCCGGCGAGGCGCGCCGCGACAAGAGCGAGCGCGACGAGCTCTTCGCCGCGAACCAGCTCGCGGCGAGCTTCTTCGAGCGGCAGCTCGCGCTCTCGCGGGGGCCCAGTACTGGCCCGACGGGGCACCCGTTGCGCAGCCATGCGCTCCGCGAGCTCGAGAAGCGCGGCATGCCTCCGCTCGGCACCGACTCAGCTCAGGCCACACGCTGGCTCGACGCGCTGCAGGCCTTCCGCGTGGGCTACGCGCCACCGGGCTGGGACGGCCTCGCGAGCTTCCTTCGCGAGCAGGGCGTCTCGCCCACCGCAGCGGAGCGCGCCGGCCTGCTCGTGTCCCGCCAAGGCCAGGGGCGAGGTCACTACGATCGCTTCCGCCACAGGCTGATGTTCGCCGTGGTCGACCCGATGGGCCGCGTCGTCGCGTTCAGCGGGCGCGCGCTCGCGGTGCCCACGAAGGCCGAGCTCGAACGCCTCGGCCCTGGCGCGCCGAGCTACGACGGCGAGCCCCCCGCCAAGTACATCAACAGCCCGGAGTCGCCGATCTACACGAAGGGCGAGCAGCTCTTCGGCATCTACCAGGCGAGGCAAGCGATCCGCGCGAAGAGCGAGGCCTTGCTCGTCGAGGGGAACTTCGACGTCGTCTCCTTGCACGCGCGTGGCATCGACCACGTCGTCGCTCCGCTGGGCACCGCGTTCACTCCCGAGCAAGCGAAGCTCTTGAAGCGCTTCGCGCCCCGCGTGACCCTCTTGTTCGACGGCGACGCTGCGGGGCGCAAGGCCACCCGGGCCGCCCGCGAGCCCTGCCGAGTCGCAGGCCTCGAGGCCCGCGTCGCGACGCTGCCGGAGGGGCGGGATCCGGACGACCTCGTGCGTCTCGACGGCCCCGAGGCGCTGCTCGAGCGCCTCAAGGGTGCCCACGGCCTGCTGGAGCACCTCATCGACGAGGCCCTCTCCGGCCAGGGCTTCGACGACGCCACGCTCGCCGAGCGCGTGAAGCGCATCCGTGACGTGGTGGCGCTGCTCGCCGAGGAAGACGACCCCAACATCCGGTCGATGGCGAAGCTCTACGCCGACCAGCTCTCCAAGAAGCTCGTGCTCGGCGGGCAGGCCCCGACCGACCTGCGTGAGCTCGAGCGCTTGGTCGAGGGCGCCTTCGCGACGGGCCGCCGAGCCCCTCCGGGCGGCTCCGAGAGGCCCGTCCCCCCGAAGCGCCGTGGCGCCGAGGCCTTGGAGCTGCGCATCCTGGGTGGCATCCTCGACCTGCCGAGCCTGCTGCGGGACCCGGAGGTCATCGACGCCTTGAGCTGCCTCGAGGGTGACGCGGCGCTCGCGGTTGCCGCGGCGCGTCACAGGCTGCTCGACCACCCGGGCGAGGTCGAGGAATTCCTTGCGACCTTGCCACGATCGATCCAAGCATTCGCTTCTGGGCGTCTCACTTCTCCAGAATTCGAGGAAGTCAGCGACGCCAAGGCCGAAGTCTTGGACAACGCACGAAAACTCAGGACACTGGGCGAAAGGCGTGAGAAGTCGGAGGCCATCGAGAAGCTGTCTCGTGGAACCTTCGACGACGACAGCTTGGAGGTCTTGCGCGCCCTGAGTGAACGTGCGAGGCGAACGAAGCTTCGAGAGTGAGCTGCTTGATCAACCGTGCGGGGTCTCGGAGCCCCCACGCACGCAGACCGACCATCCCTTCGAGACCCACGGGTCTGTGGGCGGGACGGAGCTGCATCGCGAACGGCTTGGAAGTCCTCGGCGTCTACGCCGGTGACGACGTGGTGAAGGCCCGAGCCCGGGCCCAGTGCGCCGGCCTCGGCCGGGCAGTCAGCGTGGGTCCGCTCGGTCGGCGCTGGGTGCGAACAGTTCGACAAGCTCGTCGAGTCTGGTAGAGGCGGTCCTCGGCACCGCCAAGTGGAGTGAGGGAATGGGGACGTCGAAGTCGAAGCAAGCATCCAAGGTCACGCGCAGCTCGGCGAGCGCGTCGAAGCCCAAGCCCGCACCGCAGTCCAAGACGATCGACGAGGACGACGACGAGGAGCGCGAGACCAGCGCCGCCAAGCGGCCGGCGGCTCGCGCGGCGAAGCCTGCGGCTGCCTCGAAGGGCGCGTCTGCCAAGGCGAAGGCGAGCCGTGGCGAGGACAACGGTGAGGAGTCCGAGGACTTCGACAGCATCCCGCCCGACGCCGACATGGGCGACTACGACGACGCCGCCCCCTCGCCCCGTGCGGGTGGCAAGGGCGGCGGCTCGGACAAACACGGGCTCGAGAAGCTCGTGGAGCAGGGCAAGAGCAAGGGCTTCCTCACCTACGACGAGGTGAGCGACGCGCTCCCCGGCGACGTGTCCTCCGATCAGATCGACGACGTCGTCGGCGCGCTCGGCGACGAGGACATCGAGATCGTCGACGGCGCGACGCAGGTGAAGATCGCGCCGAAGCGCATCGCCGAAGAAGAGGCGGGCGAGAAGAAGATCGTCATCGGCGCGGAGCGCGAAGAGGAGGACTACGACCAGTACTCCAAGTCGAACGATCCGGTCCGCATGTACCTCCGCAAGATGGGCAGCGTCTCGCTGCTCACGCGCGAGGGCGAGGTCGAGATCGCCAAGCGCATCGAGTCGGGCGAGATGCGCGTCAACGCCGCCATCCTCGACTCGCCCATCGCGGTGCGGGAGATCATCGATCTCGGCGAGAAGCTCAGGAAGCACAAGATCCGCGTCAAGGACCTCATCCGCGACGCCGAGGCCGACGACCAGGAGTTCGACGAGGAGGAGGCCGACAGGCGCATCATCCGCCTCATCGACAAGGTCAAGCGCCTCGACAAGAAGAAGCTCGACCTCGTCGAGGAGCGGAAGACCGCCAAGGACACGCGCAAGAAGCAGATCGACGACGAGATGTCGGAGACCACCAACGAGATGGTCACGACGCTCGAAGAGATGAGGCTCAACAAGAAGACGATCGACAAGATCGTCCAGAAGTTGAAGGGCCTCATCATGAAGGTGGAGAAGGCCGAAGCCGGCGCCACCGAGCTCGAGCGCCGCACGGGCCTGTCCAAGGGCGAGCTCAAGCGTGATCTGGCGAAGGTGCGCGGCAACGGCCCGCTCGAGGCCCGCCTCGCGAAGAAGCTCGGCGTCGCCCGGAGCGACCTCGAGGCCTTCGATCAGACCCTCAAGAACGCCCAGAAGGGCCTCAAGAAGGTCGAAGAAGAGCTCAACATCGACGTCGAGGCGATCCGAACGACCTACGAGGCCATCCGCTCGGGCGAGCGCATGGCGGAGAAGGCCAAGGCGGAGCTCGTCGAAGCGAACCTGCGTCTCGTCGTCTCGATCGCGAAGAAGTACACGAACCGCGGCCTGCAGTTCCTCGACCTCATCCAGGAGGGGAACATCGGCCTCATGAAGGCCGTCGACAAGTTCGAGTACAAGCGCGGCTACAAGTTCTCGACCTACGCGACGTGGTGGATCCGGCAGGCGATCACGCGCGCGATCGCCGACCAGGCGCGCACGATCCGCATCCCGGTCCACATGATCGAGACGATCAACAAGCTCATCCGAACCTCGCGCTACCTGGTGCAGGAATACGGTCGCGAGCCGACGCCTGAAGAGATCGCGGAGAAGATGGAGCTGCCGCTCGACAAGGTCCGCAAGGTCCTGAAGATCGCGAAGGAGCCCATCAGTCTCGAGACCCCGATCGGCGAGGAAGAGGACAGCCACCTCGGCGACTTCATCGAGGACAAGAGCGTGGTCTCCCCGGCCGAGGCCGTCATCAACATGAACCTCGCCGAGCAGACTCGGAAGGTCCTGAAGACGCTGACGCCACGCGAGGAGAAGGTCCTCCGCATGCGCTTCGGCATCGGCGAGAAGAGCGACCACACCCTCGAGGAGGTCGGCCAGGACTTCGAGGTCACGCGCGAGCGCATCCGTCAGATCGAGGCGAAGGCGCTGCGCAAGCTCCGCCACCCGAGCCGCTCGAAGCAGCTCAAGAGCTTCATCGACACATGAGCCGGGCGCTCGCCTTCGGCCTCGTCGTCTGCCTACCGGCCACCGGGCTCTCGCTCGGTGGCTGTGGGCGGACGATGACCGAAGCCGACTGCGAGCGGGTCGGCAAACACATGCGCGCCCTGTGGGACGCCGAGGCGAAGCAGTCGCTGCCCGACGACGCGAAGGGCAACGAGCGCGCCGAGATCGTCATCAAGGGAGAAGGCGACCGCGTGGTGAGCGAGTGGACGACGCTCTGCCGACGCGAGATCGAAGGTCGGCGCATCGAGAGCGCCGAGGTCGACTGCATCCTCGCGGCGAAGAGCATCGCCGCGGTGCAGCAGTGCGCCTCGACCCCCGACCACTGACTCGGTCAGTTGAGCATGCTCTTGTCGGGCTTGCCCTTGCCGCTCGGCTGACCACCTTGGATGACCGAGAGCTTCGGCTTGCCCGAGGTGCGCACGCCACGCAGCGCCGCGCTCTGGCCCTGCAGGCGCTTGAAACGCCAGCGCAGGTAGGCCGAGCGCAGCGGTGAGCCGTCGGCCCCCAGGTAGCCGGCGAGCATGCCACCGAAGGGCGTGACGAGGCCCTCGCGGTGCAGCTCGCCCGCGATGACGAAGAGCACGTTCATCACGACCACGATCGCGAGCAGACCCTTGCCGGTGACGGGCAGGACGAAGAAGAGGCGGACCTGCCTGTCTCTGAAGGACATGGCCCAGGCGACGGCCACCGCGTCGACCACGCCGAGTCCGCCGTAGAACTCCTGGGCGTGGAGCTGCGGCACCAAGGCGCCGAGCAAGACCTGGAAGGCCGCGCCGAAGAGCCCGGCGCCGAGCAAGAAGAGCACGAAGCGCCTCCCTCCCCAGCTCTCCTCGAGCGAGCTGCCGAGGAAGTAGAGCCCGAGCATCGTGGTGATGAGGTGCCCCGTGGCGCCGTTGCCGACCGGCTGGTGGACGAGGAAGGTGGTGAAGAGGCGCCAGAGCTCGCCCGAGAGGATCGCGTCCGAGCCCACGAACAGACCGAAGACCGCTCGGTCGGCCCCGCCCCAGTGGATGCCGGCCGCGAAGAACAGCCACACGGCGAACACCACGAGCAGCACGACCTTGAGCGCCCTGCCCGGCTTCGGGAAGCCGACGACCAACTGCTGGTTCACGCGGGGGAGCCTAGCTGTGGGACGCGCCCCCGTCGAACGGGCGACGCGCTCGCGATGCTCCGAGCGCGCCCCCTCGAGCTGAGCCGCTCAGAAGAAGTTGCCGATCGTGAACTCGAAGACGTTCGTCTCTTCGTAGGGCAAGGCCTTGAAGGGGAAGCCCCACTCGAAGCGCAGCGGCCCGAGCGGGGAGATCCAGCGGATGCCGAAGCCCCACGAGGTGCGCACGTCGAAGAGGTTCGCGGCGGTGAAGCAGGGGTTGGTGACGTCGTTGGGCGAGGCCGGCGCCGCGTCGCAGTAAATCTGCTCGAGGTTCCACGCGTTGCCGAGGTCGGTGAAGACCACGCCGCGGATCTGCACCGCCTCGATGAGCGGGAACTCGATCTCGACGTTCTGGTAGTACATCAGGTTGCCGCCGATGTTCGCGCCGTTGGCGATCGGAGGCGCGTTCTCGTCGAGGCTGTCGCGCAGCGGCAGGCGCGGGCCGACGGTGCGCAGGCGGTAGCCGCGAAGGTCGAAGATGCCGCCGAGGAAGAAGCGCGCGTAGATGGGCACGCCGGTCGCATCGGGGCTCGTGACGGCGCCTGCCTCCGAGTTGACGCGGAAGATGATGCCCTGCGTGATGGGGTAGTAGAAGCGCGCGTTCGCTCTGTAGCGGACGAACTGGTTGTCGCTGCCGAGGAAGTCGGTCGCGAGCTCGGTCGAGCCCTGCAGGTAGACGCCGGCGGTCGGGAAGAGCTGGTTGTTGCGCGTATCGTAGGTGATGGTCGGCTTGATGCTCGACGTGATGCCGTCGTTGAACAGGTTCGCGAGCGGGAGCTTGCGGAACACGCTCACGCTGCTCGCCGTGCCGAAGAAGGTCGACGTGGTCGCCGTGGAGATCTCGTCCGACTGCAGCGTGTAGGTCAGCGCCACGCGCAGCTGCGGCTGGATGATCGCGTAGCCGAGCGTCAGCGCGCCGCCGATCGAGTTCTGCGAGAACTGATCGTAGATGCGCAGCTGATCGTAGACGTTGATGGATCCGGAGAAGTCGGTGTCGAAGAGGTAGGGCTCGATGAGCCTGAGATCGATGAGCTGACGCAGCCCCGAGATCTGCGCCTGCAGCGCGAAGGCCTGCCCGTTGCCGAAGAGGTTGGCCTGCTGCACCTGCGCGGTCGCGATGAAGTTCTCGATGCTCGAGAAGCCCGCGCCGATCTGGAAGGTGCCCGTGGGCTTCTCGACGACCTCGATGTTGACGTCGATCGTGTCGGCGCCGTCGCCCTGCGAGGAGGACACGTCGACGCGCTCGAAGAAGCCGAGCATCGTGATGCGCCGGCGGCTCTTCTCGAGGCCCGTCTCGCTGAAGAGCTGCTGCTCCGCGATCTCGAGCTCGCGCCGGATGACGCGGTCGCGGGTCTTCGTATTGCCGCGGATCTCGATGCGCCCGAACTTCACGAGCTGGTTGCGCTTGATCCCGATGCGGATGTCGACCTCGAAGGCGTCCGGGTCGACGTCGTTGTCGAGCGGGACCTCGACGTTGGCGTAGCCCGCGTCGCGGTACATGCGCTGGATCTCGCCGATGTCCTTCGCGAGCTCGCCGCGGTTGAAGAAGTCGCCCGGGCGGGCGCGGATCTTCTCCCGGAGCGCGCGGCGGCCGCCGATGGGCTCGACCTCGCGCCCGTCTTGGTCGCGCTCCCACACGCGGATGGAGCGCAGCTTGAAGCGTGGGCCTTCGGTGATCGTGATGGTGATCTCGATGCCCGTGCGGTCGGGCGTGAGCATCACGCGCGGCGTCGCCACCTGCACGGCGAGGAAGCCGTTGTCGTAGTAGAGCGCCGAGATCACGAGCACGTCGCGCTCGAAGGCGTCGGCGCGGAAGGAGCCACCCGAGCCGAAGTCGAAGAAGCTGGTCTGCCCGGTGATCATCACCTCGCGCAGCTCGGCGTCCGGGATCGAGTGGTTCCCGACGAAGGTGATGCGACGGATCGTGACCTGGTCGTGCTCACGCACCGAGAATCGGAGCAGGACCTGGTTCTCCTTCTGCCGCACGACCTCGAACTCGACCTCCGCGAGGAAGAAGCCCTCCTCCGCGTACTTGTCGCGGAGCTTCTGCACGCCGCGGCGGAGCGCGGAGTAGCTGAGCACGCTGCCCGACTTCACCTCGACGCTGAGCGCCTCGGTGAGATCGTCGGAGTCGATGGCCACGTTGCCGCTGAACTCGATGGCCTTGATGCTCGGGCGCTCGCGCACGACGAAGCGCAGCGTGACGCCCGCGTCTCTCCGCGAGAGATCGACCTGGATGTCCTCGAAGTAGAGCGAACGCCACATCTCGCGCACGTCGTCGCCGAGGCCCTCCGGGCTGAAGGGCTGACCGACGCGGGCGTGTTTGAGCATCGCCTCGACGTCTTCGGTCGGCAGGCGGCTGTTGCCGGCGATGACGACCTTGTCGATGGTCAGGCCACGCGCGAGCTCGCTCTCGGTGGGCGGAAGGTCCGGCAGCGGAGGGGGCTCCTCGTCGGGCGACGGCGCGCTCGGCCCGGGAGCGGTGGCCGTCGGAGCGCCCGGCTGGCCCGCAGCCGGCTGGCCAGGCGCGGGCTGCGCCGCAGCCGGCTGGCCTGCAGCGGGCTGGCCTGCAGCAGGCTGACCGGGCGCGGGCTGCGCCGCAGCCGGCTGGCCTGCAGCGGGCTGGCCCGCGGCCGGCTGAGCGGGGACGGGCTGCGCCCAAGCACCGGACACCCAGAGGCCGCTCGCCGAGCCGACGAGCGCCGAAGCCAACAGCCACGCCACGAGCGCACGCAACACCCGCAAGGCGCGGGGATCCCGAGCGTTTCGCGCGAGGCTTTCGACGGGCTCGGAGCTGGGCGACATTCGGATCGAGCGGCGCCGAGCGTCAGCGGGCGGCGCGAAGGTGCACGGCGCGGGGCGACGGCGCCGAGGACCCGGCGCCGCCTCCGGGGGACGAAAGCCGAGGGAGGCCTCGCCGGAGCTGCGCGGACGTAGCCCATGCGCAGCTTCCTGCCAAGGCCGTCGAGCAGCGCCGCCACGAGCTCGGCCACGCCGACGGTCGCGCCCGCGCTCGACGCTCAGGCAGCGGACCCGGCCCCTGCCGCGCTTGACCAGCGCCCGCCGCCCCTCTAAACACGGCCTCCCCCGCGACCTGAACGCGGGTACACCCCGAGGTACACGTGGCTCGACGCGCATCCCCTTCCGCTCCGCCGCCGTCCGGCGTCTTCACGGAGAGCTTCGACGATGCTCCTCTCGCAGCCGAGGCGCAGCGCCGCTACCTCAACTACGCGCTGAGCGTCATCACCTCGCGCGCCCTGCCCGACGTGCGCGACGGCCTCAAGCCCGTGCAGCGGCGCATCCTCTACACGATGGACCGCGATCTGTCGCTCGGGGCCGACGCGAAGCACAAGAAGAGCGCGCGCGTGGTCGGCGACGTGATGGGCAAGTACCACCCCCACGGCGACACCGCGATCTACGACGCGATGGTGCGCATGGCGCAGTCGTGGGTGCTGCGCGTGCCGCTCGTCGACGGCCAGGGCAACTTCGGCAGCATCGACGGCGATTCGCCGGCGGCCATGCGCTACACCGAGGCCCGGCTGCGCCCCATCGCCGACGAGCTGCTCGGCGAGCTCGGCCAGCGCACGGTCGATTGGCGCCCCAACTACGACGGCACCCAGTCCGAGCCGATCGTGCTGCCGGCGCGCTTCCCCAACCTGCTCGTCAACGGCGCGCAGGGCATCGCGGTCGGCATGGCGACGAACATCCCGCCGCACAACCTCGGCGAGATCATCGACGCCTCGATCGCCCTCATCGCCGAGCCCGAGCTGCCGACCAAGAAGCTCTTGTCCTACGTGAAGGGGCCCGACTTCCCCACCGGAGGTCAGCTGCTCGCGTCGAAGTCGGAGCTCGAGGCGGTGTACGAGTCGGGGCACGGCTCGCTGAAGCTGCGCGGCGAGTGGCTGGTGGAAGACGACAAGAAGTCGACGCGCCTGGTCATCACGTCGATCCCCTTCGGCGTCGAGCGCAGCAACATCGTCGAGAAGATCGCCGGCGTCATCCTGGGCAAGAAGCTCCCGAGCCTCGTCGACGTGCGCGACGAGTCGACCGACGAGATCCGCGTGGTGCTCGAGCTGAAGAAGGGCACCGACCCGCAGCTCGTGATGGCGTACCTCTACAAACACACGCCGATGGCGACGAACGTGCAGGTGAACCTCACCTGCCTCGTGCCCGACCCGGAGCGGCCCGACGTGGGCAAACCCGAGCGGCTCGGCCTGCGCGCGGCGCTGCGGCACTTCCTCGAGTTCCGTCACCTCACGCTCGTGCGCCGGCTCGAGTTCCAGATCGGCGAGGTGCGCAAGCGACTGCACGTGCTCGAGGGCTTCGAGAAGGTCTTCGACGCGCTCGACGAGATCCTGCGCATCATCCGCGCGAGCGACGGCCGCAAGGACGCGAGCGAGAAGCTCATCGCGCGCTTCAAGCTCACCGAGGAGCAGACCGACGCGATCCTCGAGCTCAGGCTCTACCGCCTCGCGAAGCTCGAAATCCTGCTCGTACGCAAGGAGCTCGCCGAGAAGCGCGCCGAGGAGAAGCGCCTCGCCAGCCTGCTCTCGAGCGAAGCGAAGCGCTGGGGCATCATCGAGGACGAGCTCAAGCAGATCCGCGCGAAGTTCGCCGACAAACGCAAGACGAAGATCGTCGGTAGCTCGAACGAGCCCGAGTTCGCCGCGGAGGACTTCATCATCGACGAAGACTCCACGGTCATCCTGAGCGCCCAAGGTTGGGTGAAGCGCGTGCGTGAGGTGAAGGATCTCGCCTCGACGCGCCTGCGCGAGGGCGACCAGGTGCTGGCGGTCACCGCGGGCTCGACGCGCTCTTCGGTCGCGTTCTTCTCGAACCAGGGCAGCGCCTACGTGACTCGTCTCAACGAAGTGCCTGCGTCGACCGGCTACGGCGACCCGGTGCAGAAGCTCTTCAAGCTCGGCGACGGCGAGACGATGATCGAGATGTTCGGCTTCGACGCGCGCGTCTTCGACGTGCCGCCCGCGAGCGGTGAGGAGGTCGAGCCGGAGCCGCCCTTCGCCGTGGCCGTCACGCGCCAGGGTCTGGGCTTCCGCTTCTCGCTCCGCGCCCACCGCGATCCGTCGACCCGCTCGGGCCGCAAGTTCGCGCGCCTCAACGAGGGAGACGAGGTGCTCGCGGTGCTGCCGATCCACGACGAGAACGACGCGGTGTTCGTGGCAGCGAGCGACGGCCACGCGCTGAGCGTGCCTGCGAGCGAGCTCGCGCTGCTCTCGGGCGCGGGCAAGGGCACGACGCTGATCAAGCTGGCCGAGGGCGCCCGCGTGGTCGGTGCGGTCGTCGCCCCCGAGGGAGAGGGCCGCGTCGACATCCTGAGCGACAAGGGCAAGACGGTGCGCGTGAAGGCCGAAGACGTCACGGGCAGCCGCGCCTCGCGTGGCACGCAGGCCAGCCGCCGCGACGGCTTCGTCTGCATCGTGTTGCCGCTGCCCGAGGTCCCCTCGCTCACCGAGCAGGAGGAGCGCTGAGATGCCGTCGATCCCTCCCCCTTCGCGTCCCGCCCAGAAGGGCGCCGCGGCGAAGCCCGTGAGCTACACGGCGGCCGACATCGAGGTGCTCGAGGGCCTCGAGCCCGTGCGCAAGCGGCCCGCGATGTACATCGGCGGCACCGACGCGCGCGGCTACCACCACCTCCTCTGGGAGATCCTCGACAACTCGATCGACGAGGCGATGAACGGCTGGGCTCGCCGCGTGGAGGTCGAGCTCGACGAAGACGGCCGTGGCGCCACCGTGCGCGACGACGGGCGAGGCATCCCCGTCGACATGCACCCGAAGTTCAAGAAGCCGGCGCTCGAGATCATCCTCTGCACGCTGCACGCAGGCGGCAAGTTCGAGCAGAAGAACTACGCCGTCTCGGGCGGTCTGCACGGCGTGGGCTCGAGCGTGGTCAACGCGCTCAGCGAGGCGATGCTCGTCACGATCCTGCGCGACGGCTCGACCTTCACGCAGAGCTTCTCGAGAGGTGTGCCGACCACCAAGCTGAAGACCGGCGCGGCGACCCGCAAGCACGGCACCACGGTCCACTTCCGACCGGACCCGCAGATCTTCGGCGACAAGGCGGCCTTCGATCCGAAGATCGTGCTCGAGCGTCTGGAGATGAAGGCCTACCTGCACGGCGGCCTGGAGCTCGTGTTCGTCGATCGCGCGAGCGGCCTGAGGAAGGAGCTGTGCCACCCGCAGGGCATCGCCGACTACCTGCCCGAGCTGGTGCGCTCTCGAGGAAAGAACGCCACCCACCCTGGGCAGTTCGTGATGGATCAGGAGCGACCGGGAGAGATCAAGCTCGAGGTCGCGCTCGCCTGGACGGAGGCGACCGAGCCCTACCTGCGCTCCTACGTGAACGGCATCCCGACGCACTCGGGCGGCACACACGAAGCCGGCCTCGGCAGCGCGGTCGTCAAGGCCGTGCGCGGCTTCATCGAGGCGAAGAAGATCCAGCCCAAGGGTGTGACCCTCACCGCCGAGGACATCCGCGAGGGCATCGTCGCGCTGGTGAGCGTCTACATCGGCGCGCCTCAGTTCCAGGGCCAGACGAAGGACCGCCTCAACAACCCTGAGGTCGCGGGCCTGGTCGAAGGCCTGGTGAGGCCCACGCTCGAGCAGTGGTTGCTCTCGAACGGCTCCGTCGGCGAGGCGATCGTGCAGCGCGCGACACTCTCGGCGCGCGCCCGCGAGGCGCGCCGTGAGGCCACCGCTCAGGTCCTGCGCAAGACGGCCGTGAGCCACCGGCTCAACCTGCCGGGCAAGCTCGCCGACTGCGCGTCGACCGACCCCTCCGAGAGCGAGCTGTTCCTGGTCGAGGGAGACAGCGCAGGCGGTTCCGCCAAGCAGGGGCGCGACCGCCGCACGCAGGCGATCCTGCCGCTGCGCGGCAAGGTCCTCAACGCCGAGCAGGCCTCGAGCGCCAAGGTGCGCGACAACAAGGAGCTGAGCGATATCGTGAGCGCGCTCGGCTGCGGCCTGGGTGCGGAGTTCGACGCGTCCAAGCTGCGCTACGGCCGGGTCTTCCTGCTGATGGACGCCGACAGCGACGGTCAGCACATCTCGACCTTGCTGCTCACCTTCTTCTACAGGCACCTACGCGGCATGATCGAGGGTGGTCACGTCTACATCGCCCTACCCCCGCTCTACCGTATCGACGCCGCCAAAGAGACCTACTGGGCGCTCGACGACGCAGAACGCGACCGCGTGCTGGCGAAGCTCCCGAAGAACGCCAAGGCCGAGATCTCCCGGTTCAAGGGTCTCGGCGAGATGCCGGCCGAGGATCTCAAGGCGACCACGCTCGACCCGAAGCGGCGGCGCGCCCTGCGCGTGACGATCGACGATCTCGAGCGCACCGAGACGGTGATCAACGAGCTCATGGGCAAGGACCCGAGCTCGCGCTTCCGCTTCATCATGGACCACGCCTCCGAGGCCGAGCTCGACGTCTGAGCGAGCTTCACAGCTCCGGCCTGCCGTGGGTGGGTCGGTGTGGCCAGCTCGGAGCTGCCTAGGGGGGGCGCGGGAACGCGGAGCTTCGAGCCGTCCGCCCGAGGCCTCGGCGCTCGGGCCCGGCGGCGGGTGCCACCCGGCAAGCTCGTGCGCTCACAGTGACATCCAGGTCACGGGTCGTGAACGGAGCTTCACGCATCGGCAAGGGAATTCCCTGGAGAATCTCGCGCAGCCTCGCGAGGGGAGCGGCGGCCTGCCGTTTGCTTGGGACTTCATCGAACGGCACACCGCCCGCCGAACCAGGAGACCCCCATGACGAGCCCTTCTTCGGAGCCGGCCCGCGCCCAGCATCTCGACAACGTGGATCGCGCACCGAGCTCCGCCTCGAGCGCGGAGCTCACGGTCCACACCGGAGGCGGTCGTCCGACCGCTCAACCCACCGTCCTACCCGCCACGATGGAGCGCCTGCTGCGCGCCCGAGCGACGATCCTCGGCGCAGCGCGGGCAGGTCAGCGGATTCGTACCTACGAGATCGCGCTGGAGCTCGACATGTCGGAGTTCCACTTCGCGCGACAGTTCAGAGCTGCGTTCGAGCGTTCACCGCACGTGTACTACGACGAGGTCCGAGCCGAGGTCGCCCGCGCGCTGCTCGGCGAGGGGCAGAGTGAGGGCGTGGTGGCACGTCGGATCGGCCTGAGGCGGCCGGCGGAGCTGCGTGCGCTGCTCCAGAAGCGCCCGGAGGGCACGCTGCCGGCGTCCCTGCTCCGCTAGAGCCCTCGGCTCGCTGCGCCGGCCCCTCGCAGGCTGCTGCGCTCGGCCCTCGCAGGCCCGCTCCCTGGCTGGCCCGCTCCATACCTGGTCGAGGGTGCCGCTGGTTCCCTCAGTCCTTCGACTCGCGCTTCGCAGTTCCTCAGCCCGCAACGGGTGGCTCCCGGCTCAGTGTCTGGCCGGAAGAGCCGAACCCAGGGGTTCGGCTTTTCGACTCGTCGTTCGTCAGAAATCGAGAAAT
>ERZ761602.3432-NODE-3432-length-22455-cov-6.711429_pt1 | contig 22455 bp, 9 predicted proteins | sample MGYA00512165_ERZ761602 | MGnify/ENA primary metagenome ERZ761602 (study PRJEB28899, sample SAMN02445085) | bioreactor sludge metagenome | biome: EBPR sludge; isolation source: Thorneside wastewater treatment plant | place: Australia: Brisbane, Thorneside...
GAAACGGGCGCCTTGCGGCGCCATGCATCAAGTGAAACGGGCGCCTTGCGGCGCCCGTTTCAAAGAGTCTGGGCCGGGTTGAGAACTTGTCCCCCCATAACAACAAGCTTCCCAACACCACGGCCCAAAATGCGGAGCAGTCACCTGCTCCGAACGGGGCGCGACGTTACCAAGCAGCGCCAAACTGCCAAGATTGTTTTTTGAAATCATGTGACGTGTCAGGACGCCATCTCATGACGCGCCGGATTTGCGCTTGATTGCCAGCCAGACAATCTGTACTGACGCCAGCACCATCAGCACCGCAAAGATCATCTGCAGGGCGCTCACCGAAATCACCTGCTTCAGGAACACGCCCCCCACCGCAGCCAGCGCTGCCGTCGGGGCCATGACCTTCACGATGCCACTTTCAATATTCTTGGCGCGCCAGTGCAGCCATGTGCCGAACAAGCTGACCGGCAGGATCATGGCCAGGCTCGTGGCCGTGGCCGCGCGAAATCCCTCGCCGGAAAAGCGGTCAAAGGCAATCGCCAGCGCCGGCACCACCACAATGCCGCCGCCCACACCAAACAGTGATGTCGTGATGCCCGCAAACAAGCCGATGCCGAGCAGCGCCAGCATCGCCAGCCCGTGATCAGTCGACACGCCAAACTCAATGTGCGCTGAGGCCAGGGGCACAAGCCCGGCGAGCTTCAACGCGCTGAAAATCAGCAGCGCCGAGAACGCCAGGCGAAACACACGCTCCGGCAATACCTTGTTGAGCCAGCGGCCGATGTAGGCACCGACCAGCGCCGTTGCCGCCAGCAGACCCGCCACTTCATACAACACTTCTTCCGGGGCGCGGAACTCCTGCGCCACAAGCCCCACCACGGCCACGACCGTAATCACCGCCAGTGACGAAGACGCGGCACGCTTGATGGGAACGCCGGCAAAGGTGCTGAGCAACGGCACCATGATGACTCCGCCACCCACACCCAAGAGCGTGCTGGCCACGCCGGCCAGCAGCGCCGTGGCCACAATCCAACCTAGCCTGGAGACATCGGTCGGGGTCGCCGGTGTCGTAACGGCGCTGCTTGGAGGCATGGTCGACATGGTGGCGTTCATGGCTTGCCCGACGGCTCGATGCAAGCCTTAACGTCCGCTGCTATGGAGGTAATCCCAGGCCGGCCTACTTGGGCGTGGACGCAAGTTCCACGCGCTCACCCAGGTCATTGATGGCGAAATCCGCTGCCGCTCGCTCGCCGCCCGCGGCTTTGTCGCATCCACGACAAGTGACCCGTGCCCCGGTCACTTCACCTGCCTCGTTACGGGTCAGCTCCCACTCATAGGCGTTGTCCCAGGGGTCCAGGGGCACGACCTTGCCCGGAAGACGGGGCGCCAAGTCTTCGAGTTTCTCAGGCCATGTCTTGGTCTCACGCTGATATTCGCCCGCGCGATTCATGATGTCGCGCATCTGGGCCTCAGCCACAGTCACCAGCGCCAGGTTCTCCTCACTGTTCTCAGGCGCGGGCTTGGGCGCGGGGGCGAGATCGCGCTCGCCTCCCTCTTCCTCGAAGATGGCCTGCCCGGGCATGGGCGAAATGCGGTCTACTCCGTCACCCAGGCCGCCTGAGCGCCCGTCGCTGCCCAGGCTGATGATGTAGAACTCGTCGTCACTCAACACAACAAACAGATATTCGTTGCCGAAGGCGTCTCTCGGAATCTCGTTACGGATTCGCTGGGCACCTCTCGTCAAATCCTGAAGCTCGGCGGGCAACTTCTTGTTCGCCTTTTTGTACTGGCGCACGGCCGCCGCCAGGTCCTCCACGCGCCAGTCATAGTTGGTGCCAAAGCCGCGCCAGTCGTCTTCATTGTTGCGCATCGAGTCGCGCAGGTCGCGCTCGGTGATCGTGAAGTCAGCAGCATGGCCACTACCGCCTTCTGCGCCATCCGAGCCGTAGCAGATGAAGGCGAAGTTCTCGTTCGGAAGGGCCTTGAACACGAAGGCCTTGCCCCAGGGGTCCAGAAAGCAGGCCGCCATCAGCTTCTGGTGGTCGCTCTGCGACGCACTCTTGAGGTCGTCAAGACTTTCGGGCCAGGCGCTTTTCTCACGTCGATGATTGAGGGCCAACTGTGCAAGCGCCTTCATGCGAAACAGGGCAATCACCTTGAAACCCTGCTGCCGCTGCTCGGCACGTCGTGCCGCCTGGGCCTGGGCTTCCTCGGCGCTGAGCGTCTGCCGCAGACCATCTTCCGTCCAGACGATGTCCGCATCGCCGCCTTCACCGCCGGGCTTGCCATCAGCGCCAAGGCTCGTGAGTTCGTAGCCTGTTGATTTGCTGGTCGCGTAAACGAAATCGCGTTCCCATCCATCCTTGGGAAGCTTCTCGATGAGCTGGTTCTTGACCAGTTCGTCCAGTTTATCGGGATAGGAGCCGAGAACAGACTTCGCGGCTTTGAGGTCTCCCGCAAGTTTTCGCAGCGCGTCCTTGGTGGCGAGAATCTTTGCGCGATCGGCCGCTTTGACTTTTGGCGCAGGCTTGTCCTGAGCCAGGTGTGGCATCGCGAGACAGACAAGCAACAAGGTGGCGGCAAGCAGGCGGACCATGTTCACCCTCACTGGCTATCATCCTAACAGGCCGAGCCGGTTGTGGCACCTTTGCTCTTTGCGGTGCTCCAGTTCTATCAGCGGGCAGCCGCTGTCTTGACGGCAGCCAGCCCGGTATTATCTTTCCCCCCTCGCAGTTCCGCGGTAGCTCAATGGTAGAGCATTCGACTGTTAATCGACAGGTTGCTGGTTCGAGTCCAGCCCGCGGAGCCAACCTACAACACAAGCGGGGAGCGGCTTTCAAGCCGTTCCCCGCTTCGCTTTTCCATCTCTCAAACGCGACTGTACCGCTAATTGTACCGTCTTAGGCAATCCGTTTGTGCCCAATCTTGGAGCCTATGGCATGGCGCTTCATTCTTTCCTATCCGCGGGGACATCGCGCGCGTCGCAAATGGCGGCCAAGCGGTGGCTCAGCCAATTTCGTCGAATCAGTGACCAGCTGGATTCACCCTGGCCGCGAGCATGCGTCTCAACGACATCGGCGCGACCGCGCCAATGATGGGACAATGAGCCGATTGCGAAGAGAATCACCGGCCCATTCAACGAATTGACGCCGGCACTGGACCGTTTGCGCAATGCAGTTCGTCAACAGCCTCCCTTCATGCCCATCGATCCCGCCCCGGCGACTCAGGAGGAGCGCATGGCATTTTGGGACCGTTGCCGCATCTGGAAGCAGCGCGTGGCCAAGGCCTATGGCTGGCGAAAGACATGCCGCTCGTCCCTTGTGAAGCGCAGCGTGCTTGCCGCGCTCTTCCATGCCCCAAGTGGAAAGGACAACGGCGAGCCCGGCATTGCGCGAAGCCTGAGCCAATGGGTCGGGTCGCCTCCTGACGGACTTCTCGGGCACTTTGGAAGCGGAGTGGCGGGGCTTGCGCCTGTAACCAAGTCCGATCTGAGGGATTCGCTGGAAAGCGTCAGCGCGATGTTGTTGAGGAACGGTCGTCCACCACAATCGCTCTCCACGTAGGAGATGCGCGTTGTCACCGCAGCCGCTGACCACTGGGCGCACATTGAGAGGTACTGCGCTGGAAAGTCCTCAGCACCCGCGACGCCGCTCTCGGGCTGATTCGCTGGGCCGAGGACGCGTTGATGCTTGCCGGAACGAAGAGCGGCGCCGCGCCGGACCGTGAGTCAATGGTCGCAAGCGCACTATTGCTGGCTCGGAAACATCCAGAACTCACGGGCAAGGCAATCGCACGTCAGCTGGGGGTATCGCCATCTTGGCTCAGCAAGCAGGCCGAATGGAAGCGATGGCGCGCCGGCAGAAAGCAAGACCGCCGACCGGACAACTCTGAAGAGGACTGAAGCGGAAATTGCTTTGGAAAACTTGACCGTCGAACCCGCTATTTATGCGGGTTCGCTGCGTTTCAGGCCGGACGTGTGAACGGCGGTTGAAGTGTGCAGCAACGGGCGGTTGAAATGTGCGGCAAATGGCGGGCGACAGGCACAGCACCCCAGACCCACGTTCAAGAGAACATCCGCACCTCGTTCCAATAATCTGCCGCGAAATTCGCGGTGACGAAGATAGAGGGACGCACCTCCCATATCTGTCGCACGGACGGAGGAAGTTCTGCGTGCAGAGACGTCAAGGTGTGACCGCTCACGATAATCGTGGATTGGCACGGTGCGTGGGTCCGGCCTGCGCCCACGAAATCGTGGACGCTGGTGTGCACTGCTCTGAGCACCGAGCCACGCATCGGTTCAGCATCCATACACGACCCAATTCTCGGGCCTTTGCGATCTGGTGAATTACCAAATGTCATTTCCTTCATTTTGCGACTTAGCAAATGGAATATCCCCTTTGAAACCTAGCACAGCCATGCATGGGTTCGCTAAACTGATTTGCACAGGAGAAGAAAATGCGATACACAGCGCTTCTTGGCATTGCGTTGGCGACCCTGACACTTGTCTTGTCTGGTTGCGGCGGTGGCGGTGACACTGGAGGAGGAGGCGGCGGCGGTGGAGGCGGTGGAGGCGGTACTATCCTGCTGCCCCCATCGGTTTATCCGCCGCCCTCGGGTTCGACAGGCGGCTACCAGATTCTGGTCGATGCAACCGAGGGGCAGTACTACTCGTTGCTTGTCACTGGGTCGGGTGGCGCCGTTCCCTACACTTGGGTGGCGCCCGTATTGCCCGCTGGCCTGACCCTGACGCAAGGCACTCCGACGGCCGTCCTGGCGGGGGTTCCTACAGCGCCGGGAACCTTGCAATTCACGATCAGTTATTCGGATGTTTCGGGCGCCAGCGGCAGCATCAACCTGCAACTGACCGTGCTGCCTGTGCCGCCCGCCTTTGCGTTCAATACGCTCGTCCTGCCGGATGGCGTTCAAGGCCAGCCCTATTCGGAACCCATCAGCGTCAGTGGCGGTAGCGCTCCTTACAGTTGGAGTACGCTTTTTGGTCCGCTGCCGCCTAACCTGAGCTTGGGCTCCTCGGGCAGCCCCAACAATACAATCTCCGGCATGGCCGGAACGCCCGGCACATACAACTTTATGGTTCGCTGTACCGATGTGACCGGCGACTACTGCGTGCGCGGCTACTCACTGGTGATTCGTCCGCGGGACATCCTGATCTCACCGGCGAGCCTGCCCGCTGGCACTGAAGGCGGCAGCTACGGTTATTCGCTCTCGGCCCAAGGTGGAACGGGTACGGGCTATGCCTACGTCGTCAGTGCGGGCAGCTTGCCCAATGGCGTGGCGCTCTCTGCGGCGGGGCAATTCAGCGGCAGTCCCAGCACAGCCGGTACTTTTTCCTTCGATTTGACGGTGACAGACTCGGGCACAGGCTACAACACTTACTCGCGAAGCATCACCGTTTATCCAGCCACCACCGCAATCCAGATTCTAACGCCCAGCATACTTCCCAACGCTGATCAGAACCGGCCGTACTCGGTCAACTTCTCGGCGGTAGGAGGCACCGGCCTCAGTTATGCCTGGACGCTGATGCAGGGCACACTCCCGCACGGAACCACGCTGGGAGCTTCGGGAACGCCCATGACTACGCTAAGCGGGGTGCCGCAGTATTCCACGGTGTACACCTTCACATTGCAGGTCACGGATTCCGCCTCCAACACCACCACCAAGGCCTTTCAGGTTTATGTCGCGCCGGGTGGCCAACCCGTTGCGATATCAACAACAAGCCCGCTGCCCAGCGCGCGCATCCAGGCGGCCTACTCAACGAACCTGCAGGTCACGGCTGGCACGCCGGGCTACATATGGCATCTGGACAGCGGAGCGCTTCCGCCCGGCATGAGCTTCGGAAGTCCCGTGGGATCGACCTGGACTCTGACCGGTTCGCCCACCAGCCTTGGAACGTTTCAGTTCACTGTCAGTGTCACGGACCTGCTCAATCAGCGTGCCGTCAAGACCTTTGACATTGATGTGGTGCCACCGCCATTGCTGACCATCACTTCCAGCGGCTCGCTGCCCAACGGCCAAACCGGCGCGCCTTACACCCAGGACATTTACGCCTATGGCGGCGCGCAAGCCGGTTTTTCATGGACGCTCACGGCGGGTTCGCTGCCACCCGGTCTGAGTTTCACCGCCACGGGAACGCCCTACACGACGTTGAGCGGTACACCCACGACGGTCGGGAACTACGTTTTTGAGCTGACGGTTACGGATTCGGCTTCGAACACCGCTTTCCTTCAATTCTCGCTCACCATCAATCCGCCCCCCGGCGTTCTGGCCATATTGACCCAAACCGTTCCCGACGGCGCCATCGGCGCGGCTTACTCGCAGCAGATCACCGCCACAGGCGGATTGGGCCCGTATACTTGGAGCATTCTTGCGGGAGCTCTGCCCGCCGGGCTCTCGATTTCATCCGGCACGCCTGCGGGTGCGATCGCGGGTACACCCACAGCCGCGGGCACTTTCAATTTCACGGTTCAAGTGACGGATTCATTGGCCGCGACTGCGCAACAGGCCTTCTCGATGGAGGTCTCGAACTACGCTCTGCGCATTCAACTGAAGCTGCCGGCCCAGGCCATGGTCGGGCAAGCCTACGCCGATACGTTCACTGCGGAGGGCGGGGCCGCGCCCTATTCCTGGTCGCTCGATTCAGGCGCACTGCCGACTGGCTTGAGCCTCGCGTCCGGAACGCCCGGTGCGACCATCAGCGGCACGCCCACGACGGCAGGCTTGTATTACGCGCGCCTGCGGGTACGCGACAGCCTTGGTTGGTTTGACTACCTGCCTTTGCGTGTGATCGTCATGCCCCCGGCAGCCGGGGCATTGACGATCATCAATACGACGCTGCCCGACGTCGATACCGGCTCGGACATTCATGAGCCCATTATCGCCGCGGGCGGAACGCCGCCCTACACTTGGGCCGTGGTGGGGACGCTGCCCGGGTCGCTTCAACTCTTGCCCTGCGGCGACTATGCCGCGCTGCGAGGCAACACTTCGGGGGGCACCTCAGTTCTCACCATCCAAGTGAGCGACAGCGCTAGCAACACCTTTCAGCGCGTACTGAATTTCAATGTTCACGGGATTTTCAACAGCAATGTTGACGCATTTGGGGCAGCAACGGCCGGCACGCCTGCGAGTTTCGACATCACGACCTACGGCGGCACAGGTGCGTTCACCTGGAGCGTTATTGAAGGCGCATTGCCCGCGGGCATGACCTTCACTCCGGGCACGCCTGATGCAACGGTTTCAGGCACGCCGACACAAGCGGGCGGTTACTTTTTCCGCGTTCGCGCAGTTGACACGGCGGGCTGGAGATTTGAGCAGACCATTGTTGGAGAAATCCTCCCGGCTGGAGCCTCGCTGGGCATCGACGTTTCCATGACCGCACGCATGGCCTATGGCGCTGCGGGCAGCGGCTACTACGAAGGCGTCTTTCCCACAGGCAGCACGGGGCCCTTCACATGGAGTGTCAAGCGCGGCTACTTGCCCAAGGGCCTTTCGTTCTCCGCGTCGCAGACGGTGGGTTACACCGTAGTGCAGGGTACCGCCCAGTTCGGCGGGCAGTTTGTGGGGATCATTGAAGTGACGGACACTTCCACGTCTGCTTCGATCGAGCGGGCTTTGCACCTCGGGATCACGCCGGGAGGGCCCGCTTTCTCCACGCTCTCTCTGCCCAACGCCACCTGGGGTACGCCCTATAGCCAATCCATCACCTGCACACAGGTCTTTAGCAGCGGCATCACGTGGCTCCTGCACAGCGGCGCGCTGCCGCCAGGCATGTCGCTGAACATGAGCGGCGATCCCAGCACTACTCTCGCGGGCACGTGCACCGTTTCCGGGAATTACTCTTTTGAGTTGAGCGCCCTGGGCCCGGGCGGCACGGCGGCAAGGCGACAATTCTCGTTGAGCGTCGCCGGCGGCCCCAAACTCCAGTTCCTGGTGCAACCAGGTAACACGGTTGCAGGGCAAGTGATAACCCCGGCTGTTCAAGTGGAGATCACAGATGGTTCGGGTACGCGCATTCCCACCGCCACCAATGCCGTGACGATTGCCCTGGATCAGAACCCCAGCGGCTCGGTTCTTGGCGGAACTCTGACGGTCAATGCCGTGGCGGGCGTGGCCACTTTCAACAACCTGACGCTCTCCATCGCCATGCCGGCCGCGCAACACACGCTGCGCGCGACGGCCATCGGGCTAACCGATGCCATCAGCTGGCCATTCCAGAGCCTGAACCCCGCGGCGACCGGCGTGCGCCTTGGGTTCGTGGCGCAGCCCTCAAACGCAGTTGCTGGGCAGAACATCGCCCCGGCGATTACGGTTGAGGTTCAGGACGCCTTTGGCATGCGTGACACGACTTCAACGGCTTCCATCACGCTGACCATCGATTTCAACGCCGGAGGAGCGGTTCTCTCAGGGACACTGACGCAGGCCGCAGTGAATGGCCTTGCGACCTTTGCCGCAGTCTCACTCAATCGCACCGGCGCAGGCTACTCGCTCAAGGCTTCAGCAACGGGACTTCAGGGCGGCATAAGCGCAGGCTTCACGATCACGCCCGACGTGCCGAACAAACTGCTGTTTGTGGAGAGCCTGTATGCGTTTGAATCCGGCGTTTCGTATGGCGTTACCGTGCGCGTGCAGGTCAGCGACCAGTTCAACAATTTGATTCCCAGTGCGACCAACCTGGTCACGCTCTCTCCCAACGGCTCCGGTTCAAGCTTTGCACTGAGCGGTACCACTTCCGTCAATGCTGTCAATGGCATCGCTTCGTTTACGAACCTGGTCTGCACAACCGCGGTGTACACTGCGGGGTGCAGTATTCTTGCGAATACCACAGGCCTCGCCCAAGCCATGAGCAGCGTTTTTTACGTCATCCCTGCTCCGTCAACCAGCGGGCCTGTCAGGGCCAAGTTCGTCGTCGAGCCCCTCGATTGCGATGCGGGCCAGGCCTTCGGAGTGACGGTTGAACTCCTGCAAAGCAACGACGACCGTGCTTGGGGCGCGACCAACAACGTAACGCTTTCGTTTCAGACAACACCGGCCGGGCCCGGTCCCTCCGCGATCCTTAGTGGCACATTGACAGCGGCATGCGTCAATGGACGCGCAACATTTTCCGGAATTTCGATCAACCGCGCGGGCGGGTTCTTCCAGTTGCGCGGTGTTGCGGCAGGAATGCCGGGTGGATATTTCAATCCCGAGGCTGTTAGCCGCCAGTTCTCGGTTCGGCCGGGCGCCGCGAGCCAGTTGACATTCGCGACCCAGACCACGGACGTCGCCGTTGCAACGGCGTTCGCTCCCGACGTCGAGGTGCAGGTTACGGACAGTTTCGGAAACTATGTCACCACGGGTACCCCCGTGGTATCCGCAAGCATCGACGCCAACCCAGGAGCCGCGTCACTGGTCGGCAACTCGATTGTCAACGCGTTCGGCGGCAGGGCGCGGTTCATCGGACTTGGGCTGACTCAGCCGGGACGCAACTATCGCCTGGCCGCCTCGGCCACGGGCCTTACCGGCGCACTCAGCAACCAGTTCCATGTGATTGGCCCGGCTGCGGTTTTGCTCCAGGTCGGCAGCGTATCTCCGAATAACGCGCTGCCCAATACGCCCCTGAGCATGATATTCGAGATTAACGACGTTGCGGGAACGCGCGTCACTACGGGCACACATCTTGTTTCCATAGCCTTTGAGACCAACCCGGCAGCGACCACATTGACTGGCACGCTCAACGCTTCGTCATCGGCAGGCGTCGTCAGCTTCAGCAACGTCAGAGTGATGGGGCCAGGCCAGGCATTCAAGCTGGTAGCGACGGCTTCTGGCCTGGCGCCTGGCCTCACGGGTTCATTCAACGTGGCTGGCCCCGTGTCCGTCATGCGGCTCAACGGCACGGCTACCGATATTGCGGCGGGGGTCGCCTCCAGCTTCCCCATCCAGCTTGTGGATGCATTTGGCAACGTGATGACCAACGCTACGAACACAGTAAACGTTGCTCTCGGAGCCAACCCAGGCGGCAGCACGCTTTCCGGAACCACAAGTGTTGTCGCCGTCAACGGCGTGGCCGCATTTGGCAACCTCTCCATCAACAACCCCGGCTCCGGTTACACACTTGTGTTCACCTCCTCGGGCCTGCCCAACCTGACAGTGGGCCCTTTTGACGTCGTTTCTTCAACTACGCCCTACAGCCTGGCCTTTGTCACGCAACCCCAGAGTTCCTACGTAGGCGGCACCTTCAGTTGCTCGGTGCGTATCCGCAATGTCACCGGATCTACGCTGACGGGCTCCACGCTGCCCATCTCTGTCGCACTGCTGGACGAGCCACAGGGTGCAGTGCTCAGCGGCACGGTCACAGTCGATGCGGTCAACGGCGTGGCAACCTTCAGCGGGCTTGGCTGCAGCAAGAAAGGCACAGCGCTGCGCCTCTTTGCCTCGTGCGGCAGCCTGAAAACCGCGCAAAGCAATACCTTTTCGATGGAGGGCGCGCCTGTCGCGCTTGTCGTGACGACACAACCTCGCAGCTCGCTGGCTGCGAACAATGCCGGGCCGGTCGTGTTCCGCATCGTGGATGCCGATGGCGATTCAATCACCCGCTTCAATACCAGTGTCTCGCTTTCACTTTCAGGCGGAACCGGTGGCGCTGTGCTGGGATCGACCCCTTCGTCTCCTGCCACCACCATAAACGGTTCGGCCAGTTTCACCAACGTCAACGTGAACCAGGTCGGCGCAGGCTACCAGATCACCGCAACGGCATCGGGATTGACTCCTGCGAGCACAGAGCCCTTTGACATCGTCGCCGCGGCCGGAACCCCGGCGCGCCTGAGCATCCTGGTGCAGGGCGGATCGGGCAAGGCCGGCGTCGCGCTCAACCCAGCGCCGCAGATTGCCGTGCGTGATGCGCTCAATGTCCTACTCACTACCGCAACCACTGCCGTTACGGCCAGCGTCTACTCAGGCCCCAGTGGCGCGGCATTGGTCGGAACCGTGACGGTCAATGCAGTCAACGGAGTCGCAACTTTCAGCAACCTCGTGCCCAACATGCCTGGCGCCTTCGTGATTCGGTACAGCGCCGGCGGTTGTTCGCCCGTGAATTCGATGAACATCACCGTTGCAACGGGATTCGGCGCTGCGACAAAGCTGGTGTTTGCCAGTATGTCGGGTGGCTATGCCACCAACCAGATAATGGAGCCCGCAATCACGGTGCTGGTGCTCGACGCGGCCGACAATCAGGTTTACACGTACTCCACGCCCATCACCGTTGCGCTGCTCGCAAACCCTGGCAGTGCGACGTTGTCCGGAACGCTCACTTTGGTTCCCTCAAGCGGCGCGGCCTCTTTCAGCACGCTTTCGCTCAACGCACCGGGCATCGGCTACACGCTCGCCGCAAGTTCCGGAAGCCTGATTCAAGGAGTCAGCACAGCGTTCAATGTTGGTACACCAGGCGTGGCCGCGCGTCTTTCGTTCTACACTGAGCCACCTGCGGCAGCCGCGCCCGGCGTGGCGTTTGCGTCGCCGGTACGCGTTCGCGTGGTCGATGTGCGCGGGGTCATGGTGCCCAGCGCTACGAACGCAATAACACTTTCCTTTGCGGCAAACCCGGGCAGCGCGAGTTTGGGCGGCACACTGACCGTCAATGCCGTGGCCGGAGTGGCGACGTTCAGCGGCCTGAGCATCAACGCTGCCGCCAACGGCTACAAGCTGCTGGCTTCTTCAGGGAGCTTCGTAACTGCAACTTCCCAGGAGATTGATGTAGGCGCCGCCGGTGTTGCCTCTGGACTTCGGTTCTCGCTTCAACCCGTGGGCGCGCAAAACGGCATGCCGCTGGATCCCTTCGCCAGAGTGCAGGTGATCGACGTTTTTGGAAATGTCGTGACGGGCGCAACGAATTCAGTCGCGCTGGCGCTTCCTTCTTCCATGACGGGAGCTGCGCTCGGCGGCACGCTCAGTGTTGCCGCAATCAACGGGGAAGCGACTTTCGCCAATGTAGTCCTGACGGGAACCAACGGGAGCTACCGCTTGGAGGCCTCGTCTGGCGCGCTGCGCATCGCCACCAGCAACCTGTTCCAGCTTTCTGGCGCGCCCACGGAAATAGCCTATGCACAACAGCCAACAAACGTCGTGGCGGGCTCTTTCGTGTGGGCGCCGGTCAAAGTTGAATTCCGCGACGGCAGCGGACAGCGACTGACGACCGTCAATCGACTGGTGACCATCGCGCTGGGCGCAAACCCGGGCGGTTCGACACTTTCCGGAACGCTCAGCGTGCAAGCCGTCAACGGCGTCGCGGTTTTCAGCAATCTTTGGCTGAACAAAGCTGCGTCGGGATACACGCTGGTCGCGGCCTCGACGGGGCTGACCTCGATCGCCAGCGCGAGCTTCAACGTGGCGGCAGGCGTACCCGCAAACATGTCGTTCACTGTGCAGCCTTCAAACGGCCTGACCGGCGTGGCGCTCAACCCGGCACCGACGGTATCCGTAACCGACCTCTACGGCAATCCGGCGACCAGCGCAACCGGGCTTGTCCAGATCACGCTGTTCGCCAATCCCGGTGACAGCATTCTGCTCGGAACGCAGCAGGTTGCACTTTCGCAAGGCCAGTCCGTCTTCCCTGATCTGGCGCTTCTTGTTCCCGCAAGCGGTTACAGCCTGCGCGCGGCACTTGCGGGCTACGCATCCGCAACCAGCGCGAGTTTCGACATTTCTGCGGGCGCGCCAAAGTGTCTCGTGTTCAGGACGCAGCCCTCATGGACGGCCTCGGGAAGCAGCATCAGCCCTGCGGTGCAGGTGGAGTTGCGCGACATGACCGGCGCCCTGTGCACGGCGGCCACCAACTCTGTGACTATTGTGCTGGGGTCCAACCCGGGCGGTGCCGCACTCTCGGGAACGCTCACTCAGGCGGCCGTGGGCGGAGTTGCAACCTTTGCAAACCTCTCGCTTAACAGCAACGGTGTGGGCTACACACTTGCAGCCTCAGCTACGGGGCTGGCCGGAGCCACCAGCCGACCCTTCGATATCGCGCCCAATCCCGCGCCCGTGGTTCAGGAACTCTGGCCGCCGATGGTGCGTGGCGGCATCAGCGCAGCAATCTACGGGACGGGCTTCAGCACCACCCCCGCAAGCAACAACGTGAGTTTTGGCGGCGTGAGCGCCGCAGTGACCAGCGCGAGCGGGCAAAAACTCGTAGTCACTGTTCCATTGAGCGTGGCGGCCGGGAACCTGACGGTGACGGTGTCGGGCCGCACCAGTGTTGCCTTTACCTATCAAGTCGGGCCTGTTCGCTGCAACTTTGCCAACTCGGGCGCGCAGGACCAGGCGTTGAATAACAGCTGGTCTTCGGCCTCGCCCGATGGCCGGTTCGTCATCTTCGCGTCCGCCGACACCGCGCTGGTCAGCGGTGACACCAATTTCCGCCGCGACGTCTTTCTGCGCGATACGGTCACGGGCACAACCACGCGCGAAAGCGTAGCGACCGGTGGTGTCGAGCTAGACGGAGACAGCACCGCCATACAAGTCTCTTCGGATGGCCGCTTCGTGCTGTTTACTTCCGACGCGAACAACATCTCTACGGACCCGCGGCGCATCGCCGGCAAGCCCATGACCTACCTGCGCGACCGCCAGAACAACATCACGACACAGGTCGGCACGTTGATTGACAACGGCTCTTCCAATGCCGTGGGTGTTGTCGGCAGCATGATGACGGCAGACGGGCGTTATGTGGTGTTCACACGTGGTCAAGACATCGGCGCAGGCTGGTACATCGGCCAGCCGACGTCGGAAATCGTGTTTCTCGATGTTCAGAGCGGCGTGGCGCAGTGGGAGTTTCCGACAGTCGATGGATCTCCAGCCAGTGTCGGCATCTGGCTGCTTGACATGACTCCGGACGGGCGCCTGATTCTGTTCTCCGCCGAAGACGGCAACTTTGTCGCTGGCGACACCAACGGCCATTCCGACGTCTTCCTTTATGATCGCGCCAGCAAAGTCACGCGAAAGATCAGCAATGGCATGGGCGGCGCACAGTCAAATCAGGACAGCTACACCGGCGTGATTTCCGCCAACGGCCGATTCGTTGCCTATAACTCTTACGCCAGCAACCTGGTGGCCGGCGACACCAACAACGATAGCGATGTGTTTCTACTGGACTTGAGCACAGAGTCGACACAACGCGTCAGCCTCACCGCGTCCGGCGCGCAGTCCACCGGTGGCAGCGGCGCCGTAGCTGTATCCAACGATGGGCAGATCATCGTTTTCGGGAGTCAGGCCGCGGACCTCGTGTCCGGCGATACAAACGGTTTCTCCGACCTTTTCGTGCGCGACCGGGCAGCATCATCCACAACGCGCATTTCTGTTTCTTCCTCGGGCGGAGAGGCTGATTTCGGCGTACAGACCGTCTTCAAAATGCTGCCGCGTGCCGAAGGAATCTACTGCAACAGCGGCGCCACCAACCTAGTCGCCGGCGATTCCAACAACAGTATCGATGTTTTCATGTTGCCCCTGGGCATGAATTCGCGACCCGGGCCGCACATCACGGCGCTCGCGCCCGGTCTGGTGCTGGCCGGCGGCTCGTTGGAAATCTTCGGCCACGGTTTCTCGAGCATCGCTTCGGCCAATACCGTGCTTGTCGGAGGCGTGGCCGCGACCGTTACCTCTGCATCCTTCTCAAGGCTTGTGGTGACGGTGCCGGCTTCTGCCGTCGACGGGCCGGTGCTCGTGGCGCTTTCAGACCAGGTCAGCAATACGTCGTTGCTTCGCGTCGGGGTACGCCGCACCTCGGTTGCGAACTCGGGGACTCAGGCCAACAGCTCCAGCGCCGCCTTCGGCATTTCCACGGAAGGGCGTTACGCGCTGGTTTCAAGCTCGGCTACGAACCTGGTAGCCGGCGACACGAACGGATTCGTAGACGTTTTCGTGAAGGACACGCTGACAGGCAGAATCGAGCGCATCAGCATGGGCCTGGCCGGCGCCGAGCCTAACGCCGATTGCCTCAATGCCAGCATGTCCGGCGACGGCCGCTTTGTCGCCTTTGAGTCGGACGCTACTAACCTCGTCGCCGGCGACACCAATGGCGTGAGGGACATCTTTGTGTACGACCGTGCGCGCAGAATCATGCGCATATACTCAAAGCCGCTGGGCGGCGGGCAATCCAACGGCACCTCGCGCAACGCCAGCTTCTCGGCTGATGGCTCCTATGTTGCGTTTGAATCCGACGCGACAAACCTCGTGTCCGGAGACACCAACGGCGTCACGGACGTTTTTGTGGCCTGGTTCTGGATCCAGTGCGTGCGTTTCCGCCTTAGCGTTGACAGCTCCGGCAATGAGGCCAACGGGCCTTCTTTCAAGCCGCGCGCATCGTTCAGCGCCGACGGCGTGGTTTTCGAATCCGACGCGACCAACCTGGTGGCAGGCGATACCAACGGAGTTCGCGACGTATTCGTGCACCGCCGTGGGCCGGCAACGACAGTTCGGATCAGCGTGGCCACGGGTGGTGTGCAGGGCAACGCGACCTCGGCAAACGGCTCGATCAGCGCCGATGGCAGCGTGGCCGCGTTCCAGTCCGACGCTAACAACCTGGTGGCCGGCGACAGCAACAATCGCACTGACGTGTTTGTGCACGCCCTAGCATCTTCAAGCTCAAGCTGCGTCAGCGTTGACGGCGCTGGCGTGCATGGCAATGATCACTCGACATCGCCGGAGCTTTCGGCACATGGTCGATGGATCGTATTCAAGTCTTCGTCGACAAACCTGGTTGCGGGCGACACCAACGCAGTGGACGACATTTTCATGCGGGATGTCCAGTCAGGAACAACTTTGCGTCAGAGTTTTTCAAGTGCCGGTGTTCAGGGCAACGGCAACTGTGGTTCCCCCAGGATCAGCGCCTCAGGAGATAGCATCTGCTTCGATTCACTGGCGGACAATCTTGTCACCGGGGATACAAATAGCGCCGCGGATACATTTGTGACGCAGCGACGACCCTGAACCTGATTGCCATTCGAAGTGCGTTTCTGATGCCCCCGACGGGGCCGAAGCCCTTGGCATGCCCCGCCGCTTACGTGTATGGATCCGATTTTAATGCTTTGACCAAACGGACCCGCAGGCAAGTGTGGCGACATAGTGAAGCTTGTAAGGGGCGGTTGAAAAGTGAAGCACCCCAAAGGGATGAAAAGGGCGGTCGAAAAGTGAAGCGCCTCCAGGTAGGCCCACCTTTTGGGCCGGGCGGCTCAGCGTCTTTCCGCGAGCTTTTGGACGACCTTGCTCAAACCCATGGCTTGCTCGAGACTATTGCCTTGGTGGCGTTCCGGTACCTGTGCGCGGTAGAAGCGCTCCGCAACTACCGTTGCATGCCCCTGCCACAGTGCTGTGACGGCGGCGGGAATGCCGAGACTTGCAGCGTAGGAGGTAAAGTTTTGTCGCAGCATTTGTGGGCCGATTCGTGGCGCGTTGCCGTTGACCAACTGCCAAGCGCTCTTTGGAAAGAGAGGCACACTGACACCTCGATGGGGTAGCAAATAGGCCCGCTTCTCGGCCTTTCGCCTCCACCGCTCCATCAACTTCACGAGACCCGGCGCTATGTCTCCCTCGGGTGCCCCGATCAGGGGGACAACGCGCGCGCCATTTCGGTGCAGGATCGCACTGCTGGTTTGTCGGTGATGTTCGCCACGTCGGTCGCAACCACATCCGCAGGCGCACCCTGGAGCACTTTGAAGGAACGCCTTTATGGCCCAGAGGGTACTGAAGAATACCTTTGCGAGCGCGGCAAACGGGCGCCCTGGGGAATGATGGCTGCAATTGCTCGCGCGTCTGAGCAAAGAACAGGGGCGGAAGCTCCAGGCCGCCGGGCGCGCAATTCCGAAATACCCCAACAAGCACAGAATCAACGGCTACGAACTCTTCGTGGCCCGCCGGCCCGGCTGACCCGGGCTAGTCGCCGCCCGCTTTGACGCGGGCCAGGCGCGCCTCGAACTTGTCGACTTCAGACTCCTTGCGACCGGTTGACTTCATCACGTCATACATCGCCTGGCCCAGCGGAACGTTGCGCAGATCGAGGGCGCGAGTACCCAGCCTGAACGCAATGTCGGTCTTGAGGGTGAGCGCACCATCGTGGCCCGGCTGTTCTTCCAGCAGCAGATCCACAATTGAAAGCGCGCGGAGCAAGCTCATCTGCAGGATGTCGAAGGACTTCTCGGTCTCGGTCGACTGGTAGAGCTTTGCGGCATAGGCGATGCGTTCACCAAAACGCCGCGACACCGCCTGGGACTGCTTGAAATCATGCTCCTTGACCAGGGTCTCAGACAACGCCCGCTCCATTTCATCCGACGCCTTGCGGGCTTCGTCGTTCTCTGCGTCAATCTGCAACACCTGCTCAAAGGTTGCACGGGCCTCCACATAGCTCTTCTTGGCCGATTCGAAGTTCCCCCCCTGCTCGGCCGCGCGCCCATCTGCCACCTGCTTTCGGGCCTCGGCCATCATGCCGGGGATCTTCTCTTTCTGCTGTTGCTGCAGATAGAACACCGTGGCCGCCGCGCCGCCCACGAGTGCCACAACCACCAGCACGAAGGTCAGAACAGTACGACGGTTTCTGGCCATCCACTTGCCGAGCAACTGACCCACGCTGTACTTCACGGCCGCCATGGTGCGGCCTTCCATGTAATTGCGGACGTTGACCATCAACTCGCGCACAGTCGCCAGACGGCGATCGCGATCTTTCTCCAGGCAGCGCAGGGCGAGGTCGTCCAGTTCCGGGGCAATGGCGCGGTCAAGGTTGCGGCGTGACGGCGGGTCGGGGCTGTAAGTCCGTACCTGCTCCAGCACTTCATCACTGGTCTTACCCGTCCAGGGCGAACGCAGGCTGAGCAACTCGTAGAGAATCACGCCCAGTGCAAAAATATCGCTCTCGACGCCCAGATTGTCGGTCTCGCCGCGGGCCTGCTCGGGGGACATGTAGCTGGGTGTACCCACGATGGCACCCACCATGGTGGCACCAAAGGAACTCTCCATGCGGTCGGAGATCACAGCCTTCTCGTGCTGGTCCTTCTCGCTGCGTGCCACAATCTTGGCCACGCCCCAGTCCATGATCTGCACTTCGCCAAAGCGCCCAACCATGATGTTGGCAGGCTTGAGGTCGCGGTGAATGACGCCGCGCGAGTGCGCAAAGGCGATGCCTTCGCACAGCTTCAGGAACATCTCGAGCAAACGCGGCAGCGTCCACTCCCGCAGCATGTCCTTGTCACCGGCGCGCAACTTGGCAAGGATCTCGTTGAGGCCCCAGCCCTCCACCAGCTTCATGGTGAAGTACAGGTTGCCCTTGCCGTCGATGCCGATTTCGTGGACGGGCACAATGTTGGGGTGTTCAAGCTGGCCCGTAATCTGGGCTTCTTCCAGGAAGCGCTCAACGAGGTCGCGCCGGCCTACCAGTTCCTTGCGAAGCACCTTCAGTGCCACACTGCGCCTGAGATCGGTATCCTCAACTTCGAGCACCTTGCCCATGCCGCCGCGCGCAATTTCACGGATCACCACGTAGCGCTTGCGCCCCTGCTGCGTCTGCCGCGACAACTGACTGAGGGCCGTTGCGCCCTTGGAACTGCCGGAAACATCCACGCCAGTCCCGATCTGCATCTTGGTGCGCAGCTGCGCGATCGTCATTTCCGACGAATCAATGAGCGAACCCGGCTTCTCGATGTCCGTCGTGTCGAAGCTGACGCGGCCCGTGCCCTCCTGGGCCTGGCCCGCACCGGCCGTGGTGCGCGCCGTGGTGGTCTTGCCGCCTCCGGTGGTCTCCCGGGCGCGCTTTTGCGTGTCGGATTCGTCCTCCAGCGGAACCATGGTGAAGCCGCGGTCACCCTCGGGTTCCTCGTCCACTACTTCCGTAGGTTTCTTGAGGGACTCCTTGGAAACCTTGTTGGTGGCCGGCTCTTGAGCAGGAGGCATGGTGAAGCCGCGATCGAAGTCAGGCTCCTGCTCCACCACGTGGGTGGGCTTGTCCTTGGACGATCCTGCGATCTTCTTCGTCGGCGCCTCGCTCTGCTTGGGCAGGGGCCCCGTGGGCGGCTTCTTCTCGGTGGGCGAAGTCGGCCGCTTCTGCCCCTTGGGCGGCGGAGGAGCCGAGGGCGGCGGCATGGTGAAACCGCCCTGGAAGTCTGGCTCTTCTTCTTCGATCAGCGCGGCGCTGGCGGTGCTTTCCGTGGCTTCACCCTCGGCAAGGGCGGAAATGGCCTCGCTCTCCTCGAACACGGAGTCACCACTGCGATTGAGCGGCGGAGGCAACTCCATCTCCAGAGGCGCGGCCGGTGGAGGCGGCGTACCTGTGGGAATGCCGGTTTCTTCGGCGATCTGCTGGAGCTTGGCGCCGGGATCAGCCCACCCCGAGAAGTCGCTTGCGGGGGCGGCTTTGGGCGGCGGGGTAAGTTCCCCAACAATGGCCCGGGCGCTGGCCGGATCGAGATAGCCGGCCTCGACGGCCACCGCGTCGATGGTCGCTGGCTGCCCCTGCTGGCTGCGCCGCAGCAGCTCGCGCCGAAGGCTGTCCGTCTGGGAACGGGTCAACAGGCGGCGCTGAAGCGCCCGGTTGATGAACTGCTCATTGAGATTCAGTTGCTCCATGCAACCCGCGAGATTGTGGACAACGAAATCCGGCGTCGAAATTCAATGATTGCAGCGGCCTGAGATAATACTTTAGCCCGCAACGGTCACCACGTGAAAGAGGCATCGCGACGATTTGGTGAAACTTCATCGACCGTCTGCATGTGACAACAGCCCTCTGTGTAACGTGCTCGAAATCCGCGGCAGCAGGCTGGTCCGCCGCGGGCTAGGGCTCCTCTTCCCAGAACTCGACGGCGTTGCCCTTCGGAGGAAAGTCACGGGAGAGCATGGCCTGCAACTGGGGGGGGTGTATCTCACGCCCTGCCAGATTCGACAGACTCACCCACTCCAGAGCCTCGACTCCCTGCGCGCCCTGGTCGGGCTCAAAATGGCCCAATTGCTGCACGGCGCGTCCGTCCGTCGGTTCATCCAGGCGACAGAGAAAAATCACGGCCAGGGCGTGATGGGACTTGGGCATGCTCGCCGGGCGTCGCGCATGGCGGGAGGCGATGAACTCACGAACATACAGCGGCCGCTCAACGGTCACGCGCAAACCCGTCTCCTCGCGCACTTCGCGCACGACGGCATCCGCCAGGCGCTCACCGTGGGCGACATGGCCCCCTGGCAGAAAATAGTAGGTGCGCCCCGGCTCCTGGGCACGCAGCAGCAGCACACGACCCTCGTGGTAGACAATGCCGCGCGCGGCAACGACCGGCCGGCCTTTGGCGGGTTGATCCATGGCCACAACTTACGAGGCGGAAGGCGCCTTTGAAAGTGAGGGTCCCCAGGCTATCGTGCTGGGGTCACATTTCAGCCATCTCCACACGCCTGGCAGGAGGCGCCATGCAGAATTTCATTCCGGAGTTTGTCGAGGCCAGGAGCCGCAGCGGCGAACATTCAGGGTCACTCAAGGGCACGGTGTTGTTCGTGGACGTGAGCGGCTTCACCGCGCTTACAGAGTACGCCTTCAAGATGGGTGATGCCGGCGCCGAAGTCATGTCGCGCGAGCTGACCCGCGTGTTTGACCCCATGGTGGAGTCCGTGCACAAAGCGGGCGGTTTTATCGCCAATTTTGCCGGCGACGCCTTCACGGCCGTGTTTCCCGAGGGCAAGTCCGACGGCGCTGCGGTGGCTTCCCGCGCGGTGGGCGCGGCCCACGAGATCACCGCCTATTTCAGGCAGAAGGCAACCAGCAAGACTCGCCACGGCGACTTTCGCTTCAGCGTGAAGTGCGGCCTTGAGCGCGGCAAGATCGAATGGGGCACCCCGGCCACGGAGGACGGCAAGGCCCGCACCTGGTACTTCCGCGGCAAGGCCATTGACGGCGCAGCCGACGCAGAGCACGAGGCGGCCAAGGGCAAGATTGAACTGGGCCCCGAGATCAAGAAGACGCTCGAGGGCTACAAGGCCAAGGGCGGCGAGGCTGTCACACCCTCCAGGGCGGCGGCCCCCGACAAGGCCCTGCTGGACAGTTTCTTTGCCACGGAAGTGGTGGAGGCCGGCGAACGGGCCGAGTTGCGCCATGTGGTCAGTTGCTTTCTTCACTTCGAGGGCGCCAGGACCCACGAGCAGATCGAGGCCGTGTTCCGCGAACTCGTCGAGCAGTTGCGCAAGCACGGCGGCAACCTGAACAAGCTCTTGTTTGGCGACAAGGGCTTCACCGCGCTGGCCTTCTTTGGAGCCCCTCGCGCCACGGAGAACGCGGAAAGCAACGCCGTGGGCTTTGCGCAGGCCTTCCGCAACGCCTCTTTGCCCAAGCTGGGCGCCATCAAGTGCCGCATCGGTATTGACGCCGGGCTGTGCTACGCGGGCATTGTGGGCGGCGCTGCGCGCAACGAGTGGAGCTGCATCGGCGACGCCGTGAACACTTCGGCGCGCCTGATGCAGGCCGCCGAGCGCAACGCCTCGCTCGTCAGCGCCCGCGTAAAGACACCCGCTGAAAAGAACTGGGAGTTCACATCACGGGGAACGTTCGAGTTCAAGGGCAAAGCCCAGAAGGAAGAGGCCTTCGAGCCCAAGGGCAAGCGCGGTTCCATGCGCGGCTTCGTTTACCGCAACCCCATGCTGGGCCGCGACAAGGAGCTGGCTCAGCTGACGGCCTTCGTCGAGCCGCTGTTCTCCAGCGAGCCGCGCTTTGCGGGCATTACACGCCTGCTGGGCGAGCCGGGACTCGGCAAGACGCGCCTGGTTGCCGCCCTGCGCGCCAGCCTCGAGGAGAAGGGCCGGCCCTTCCATTGGCTCAACCTGCCCTGCGACGGCGTGCACCGCAGCGGCTGGAACGCAGTCTCCACCTGGCTGCGCAGCTTCTTTCTCGTCACCGAGGGCATGCCCCAGCCTGAGAAGAAGGCCGCAATCGAGCGCCGCTACGCCGAATACGCCGACGATACCCGCATTCCCGAATACACCCGCAGCGAGCTCAAGCGCACCATGAGCTTTGCCGCCGACCTCGTGGACTGCCACTGGGACGACTCGCCCTTTGCCAAACTGGACGACCCGAAGCTGAGGCACGAAAACCGCATCATCGCAATCAAGGAACTGGTTCGCGCCCTGGGCCACGTGGCGCCCGTGATCATCGAAATCGAAGATACCCACTGGCTTGACGCGTCAACGGCTGCCTGGCTGACAGCCATGACGCGCAACGTGGCCAAGCTGCCGCTGGCCATTGTGGCCACATCGCGCTTTGCCGACGACGGAAGCAAGCCGGCGCTTGAGATTGCGCAGGATACCTCGCTGCAGGATCTCGAACTGCAGCCCATCACGGGCGACGACTTCACCCAGTCCATGGCGCGCGCGCTGCTGGGTGCCGATGTTGAGCTGGATACCGAGGCACTGCGGCTGGTGGCCGGCAAGGCCAAAGGCAATCCTTTCTTTACGGAGCAGCTCATCCTGCACCTCAACGAAACG
>ERZ761602.3435-NODE-3435-length-22416-cov-5.526184_pt1 | contig 22416 bp, 21 predicted proteins | sample MGYA00512165_ERZ761602 | MGnify/ENA primary metagenome ERZ761602 (study PRJEB28899, sample SAMN02445085) | bioreactor sludge metagenome | biome: EBPR sludge; isolation source: Thorneside wastewater treatment plant | place: Australia: Brisbane, Thorneside...
GATCTTCGCCAACCCGGACCTGCCGGAAATCGATGACTATTACGAACCCTTCACCTTCGATTATGGCCATCTGCAATCCGCCGGTGAAAGCAAGGCGTTTCCCACCGCCCGTCCGCGCAGCCTGATTTCAGGCCAGCGGATGGAAAAGATCGAGGGTGGCCCCAACTGGGAGGAAATCCTGGGCGGCGAATTTTCCAAGCGCTCGGTCGATTACAACTTCGAAGGGGTCCAGAAGGAGATCTACGGCCAGTTCGAAAACACCTTCATGATGTATCTGCCTCGGCTGTGCGAACACTGCCTCAACCCGACCTGCGTCGCGGCCTGTCCATCCGGCTCGATCTACAAGCGCGAGGAGGACGGCATCGTCCTGATCGACCAGGAAAAGTGCCGGGGCTGGCGGATGTGCGTTTCGGGCTGTCCGTACAAGAAAATCTATTTCAACTGGAAAACCGGCAAGAGCGAGAAGTGCATCTTCTGCTATCCCCGGATCGAGGCGGGCGAACCCACGGTCTGCAGCGAAACCTGCGTCGGGCGCATCCGTTATCTGGGGGTCATGCTCTTTGACGCGGACCGGATCGAGGAAGCCGCCAGCGCCGAGCATGTCGAGGACCTCTATCAGGCCCAGCTCGACATCTTCCTGGACCCCAACGATCCGGCGGTGATCGAACAGGCGCGCAAGGACGGTGTACCCGAAGCCTGGCTGGAAGCCGCGCGCCATTCGCCGGTGTGGAAGATGGCGATGGAATGGAAGGTCGCTTTCCCGCTGCACCCCGAATACCGCACCTTGCCAATGGTCTGGTATGTGCCGCCGCTTTCCCCGATCAGCTCGGCGGCCAGCGCGGGCAAGATCGCCGCGCGCAACGGAATGCCCGATGTCCGGTCCCTGCGTATTCCGGTAAAGTACCTCGCCAACCTGCTGACCGCAGGCAAGGAAGCCCCGGTGGTCGACGCGCTGGAACGGATGCTGGCGATGCGCGGATACATGCGCGCCAAGACCGTGGACGGCGTCGTCGATGAAGGCATCGCCCGCGAGGTCGGGCTGACCGCCGCCCAGATTGAGGAAATGTATCACGTGATGGCGATCGCCAATTACGAGGACCGCTTCGTCATCCCGACCGGCCACCGCGAGGATGCCGAGGACATGTATGACGAAAAGGGTGGCTGCGGATTCTCGTTCGGCAATGGCTGTTCGGGCGGGTCCAATGACACCAACCTGTTCGGTGCTCCGGCCCGCAAGAAGCTGCAAACCCCGACGGAGGTGTTCTGATGCGCCTGACCCTTCTCGTGCTGTCGGCGCTGCTGCGCTATCCTGACGAGGCGGTGCGGCAGGCCGCCCCGGAGCTGGCAACTGCGCTGGCAGAGGACGGCCTGCTTTCGCCCGAACAGCGTGCCTCTTTGCAGCCTTTGCTGGACACCCTCGCCATTTCCGATCTGCTCGATGCCCAGGAACGCTATGTTGGCCTGTTCGACCGGGGACGGGCGGTATCGCTCCACCTGTTCGAACACGTTCACGGTGAGAGCCGCGACCGCGGCCAGGCAATGGTCGACCTGCGCGACCGCTATGAAGCGCAGGGGCTGGAAATCGCGGCCAAGGAACTGCCCGATTACCTGCCGCTGTTCCTGGAATACCTCTCGGTCCTGCCCTCTGCCCAGGCGGCGGAGGAACTGGCTCAGCCGGGGGTAATCCTGTCCGCCTTGGCCGATCGGCTGGAGGAGAAGGGCACGCCTTATGCCGCGCCGATGCGGATCCTGGCCGATCTGGCCGGAGCGGGCGGCGAAGCGTTCGAGATCGCCCCGGCCGACGATCCCGATGACCTCGCCGCGCTCGATGCCGCTTGGGAGGAGGAGCAGATTCGCTTCGACGCCCCCGTGGCACCCGGCACCGCAGACTGTCCGCAGGTCGCCGGAATGGTTGACCGCATGCTTGCCCAAGAACCCGTGAGGAGCCGGATCCATGGCTGATTTCATCCACCACCTGCTGTTCGGGATCTATCCCTACATTGCGCTGGCCGTCCTCGCCGTCGGATCGGTGATCCGCTATGACCGCGAACCCTATTCCTGGCGCGCCGGATCGAGCCAGCTCCTGCGCCGCAAGCAGCTGATCGTCGGTTCGGTACTGTTTCACCTTGGCGTGCTGATGATCTTTGCCGGTCACGTGGTGGGCCTGTTGACCCCGATTGCCGTGTTCGATGCAATGGGCATCAGCCACGGGGCCAAGCAATTGCTGGCGATTGTTGCCGGCGGCTTTGCCGGGGTGCTGGGGATCGTCGGGGCCACCCTGCTGATCCACCGCCGCTTCTTCGACCCGCGCATCCGCGCCGCATCCAGCTTTGCCGACAACATGATCATCCTGCTGCTGTGGGCGCAGCTGGCACTCGGCCTTGCCACGATTCCGCTGTCGATGCAGCATCTCGACGGGCATGAAATGGTCAAGTTCATGAACTGGGCGCAGGGCATCTTCACTTTCCGCTCCGGCGCGTCGGGCCAGATCGCGGACGTTGCGCTGGTGTTCAAGCTGCACCTGTTCCTGGGTCTTACTATCCTGTTCCTGTTCCCCTTCACCCGGCTGGTGCACATGCTGAGCGCTCCGGTGCGCTATGTCTGGCGGCCGGGATACCAGGTGGTCCGTTCGAGGAAGCTGGCCCGATGAACGCGGAACCAGTCATTGTCGGCGGGCGGGAGATCCCGGCAGAGGCGATTGCCGCCGAGGCCCAGTACCATCCTGCCCCCGATGCGGCAGCGGCCTGGAATGCCGCTGCCGAAGCCTTGGCCGTTCGCCAGTTGCTGCTGGACGAGGCTGACCGGCTGGGTATCTCGGTTGAGGACCGCTGCGACGCGGAGGGCCGTCCGCTGACTGAGGAGGATGGCCGGATCGACGCCCTGCTGGAGCAGGAAGTGCGCGTTCCGGAAGCGGATGAGGCGTCTTGCCGCCGTTTCTACGACATGCACCGTGATCGTTTCGCCACGCCGATGCTGGTCGAGGCGGCGCACATCCTGATCGAGGCCGATCCGGCGGATGAATTCGCCATGGGCCTGGCCACCGGCGATGCCCGCACCCTGATCCGGCAGTTGCAGGCCGAGCCGGACCGCTTCGCAGAACTCGCTCGCGCCCGTTCTGCCTGCCCATCGCGCGAGCAAGGCGGCAATCTGGGGCAGGTCGGGCCGGGGCAGATGGTCAAGCCGTTCGAGGAAGCGCTGTTTGCCTTGCCGGAGCACACGATCTGCACCCAGCCGGTCAAGACCCGCTTCGGTGTCCATGTGATCCGCTCGGGCCGCCGGGCCGAAGGGCGGCAATTGCCGTTTGAGGCGGTGCAAGAAGCGATTGCTGGCTATCTTGAAGAGGCGAGTTATCGCCGGGCCGTGGCCCAGTACATCGCGATCCTGGCGGGGCAGGCCGGGGTCAGCGGGGTGGCCATTGCCGGGGCTGAAGGGGCCATGGTGCAATAGAATGTTTGAGCCGCTCACTGATGGCCATGGCCGCCGCTTTGAATACCTGCGCCTGTCGCTGACCGATGTCTGCAACTTCCGCTGTTCCTATTGCCTGCCCGATGGCTATCGCAAGCAGGCGGGATTGCCGGCCAACCTCACGGTCCGGGAAATCGGGCGGCTGATCGCGGCCTTTGCGAAGCTGGGCCTTTGGAAAGTGCGGCTGACCGGCGGAGAGCCCAGCCTGCGCCCGGAACTGCTCGACATTGCCCGCACGGTTGCCGCCACGCCGGGGATCCGCAAGCTGGCGATGACGACTAACGGCTACCGCCTGGCAAGCCGCGCGGCGGACTATGCTGCCGCCGGGATCTCGGCGCTGAATGTCAGCATCGATTCGCTCGATCCGACCCGGTTTGCCGTGATCACCGGGCATGACCGGCTGGACGAGGTGCTGGACGGAATTGCCGCAGCGCGGCTGGCCGGGATCACTTCGATCAAGCTCAACAGCGTACTGATGCGCGGGGTCAATGATGACGAACTGGACGCCTTCATTGCCTTCGTCCAGCAGCATGATCTGTCGCTGCGCTTCATTGAAGTGATGCGCACGAATGATAACCCGGCCTTCTTCGAGCGGCACCATCTGGCCGGGGCGGAGATCGCCGCGAAGCTGGAGGCGCTTGGCTGGCAGGCTCTGCCGCGCGAGGCCGGGGCCGGGCCGGCCGTGGTCTATGCCCAGCCGGGCCGGGCGGGGCAGATCGGCATCATCGCACCCTATGCCAAGGATTTCTGCGCTACCTGCAATCGCCTGCGCGTCTCGGCCCGGGGCAAGCTGCACCTTTGCCTGTTCGGTGATCATGGGATCGATCTGCGCCCGCTGCTGCAGGATGACAGCCAGCACGATGCGCTGGTCGCCCGGATTGTCGCCTTGACCGCCACGAAGGCTCCCGCCCACCGCTTGCACGAAGGCAACAGTGGTGGCACGCCTCACCTGGCGTCGATCGGAGGATAGCATGGCCAGCACCAGACTGCGGATCGAGCTGTGCGGACGGCTGGCCGAGGCTTGCGGCCGCGAGGTCGATCTGGATTTGCCCGAGGCCGGGCTGCCAGTTGCGGCGCTGATGGTTGCGCTTGGTGATGCCTACCCGGCGCTGGGGGATGCCCTGAGTCGAGGGCGAATCCGCGCCTGTGTCAATGAAGCGATCGTCCCGTCTGCCACTGTTGTTCGGCCCGGCGATGAGGTTGCCTTGTTTCCGCCGGTTTCGGGCGGATGACCAGCCACGTCGAACTGGCCGAAGCGGGCTTCGATCCCGCGGCGCGTCTTGCGGCGTTCACCGCCTCGCTCGATGGCGAGGGGGCGGTCGTCAGCTTTACCGGCCATGCACGCGGCGCGGCAAAGGATGGCCGGCCGGTGGCGGCGCTGGTGCTGGAAAGCTATCGCGGGGTCACTCTGGCTTCGATGCAGTCAATTGCTGCCGATGCCCATGCCCGCTTCAATATCACCCGCAGCCATGTCGTCCACCGCTGCGGTGCGATCCGGCCCGGCGAGGCGATCGTCTTTGTCGCCACCGCTTCGGCTCACCGCCGCGCGGCCTTCGAGGCGGCGGACTACCTGATGGACCGTCTCAAGACCGAAGCCGTGTTCTGGAAGCGTGAGGACGGACCCGACGGCAGCCGCTGGATCGAACCGACCGAGGCCGACCAGGCCGACCTTGCCCGCTGGACCGCGAAACAGGACTGAACCCATGCCCGGAATTGATGCAAGCCTGCCCTTCCACCCACTCAACATCGCGGTTCTCACCGTGTCCGACACCCGGACCATGGAAACCGACACGTCCGGTGCCTTGCTGGCCGACCGGCTGACGGCTGCGGGCCATAACCTGGCCGCGCGGGCCATCGTGACCGACGATGTCGAGGCCATTCGCAGTCAGATGCGCGCCTGGGTCGCCGATCCGGCGGTCGATATCGTGGTCAGCACCGGCGGCACGGGCTTTACCCCGCGCGATGTCACGCCCGAAGCGGTCATGCCGCTGCTGCGGCGGGTGATGGACGGTTTCAGCGTGGTGTTTCATCAGGCCAGCATGGGCACGATCGGCGTATCCACCCTGCAATCGCGTGCCTTTGCCGGACAGGCGGAAGATACTTTCATCTTCTGCGTGCCCGGATCGACCGGGGCCTGCCGCGATGCCTGGGATCTGGTCCTGGGGCAGGAATTCGACAGCCGCTATCGCCCCTGCTCGATTGCGGGACAGCTGCCGCGCCTGCGGGATGTCTGCGCATGACCGGGCTTTCGCATCTTGATGGCGAAGGCCGGGCGCGGATGGTCGATGTGGGCGACAAGTCCGTCACCAGCCGCCGGGCCGAAGCGCGCGGCGAACTGCGCTGCGAGGCGGAAACGCTTGCCGCTGTGCGGGCCGGAACCACGCCCAAGGGCAGCGTGATCGCCACCGCCGAACTGGCCGGTGTGATGGCCGCCAAGCGCACCGCCGACCTGATTCCATTGTGCCATTCGCTCGCGCTGTCGCAAGTGGTGGTCGATATCGGGATCGACGATACCCTGCCCGGCTTCACCTTGCGTGCCGAAGTGCGGACCAGCGGACAAACCGGGGTGGAAATGGAGGCGCTGACCGCGGTTTCGGTCGCCGCGCTGACCTTGTTCGACATGCTCAAGGCCGTGGACAAGGGCATGACCATCGGCGCGATCCGGGTCACGGCCAAGTCCGGCGGCCGCTCGGGCGAATGGACCGCCGAATGATCTCGTTTGACGAAGCGATTGCCTTGATCGAGGCGAACGCTGCCCTTCTCGGCACCGAGGATGTGGCGCTTGCCAAAGCGGCGGGCCGTGTTCTCGCCCAACCACTCCACGCCCGCAGCGCCGCGCCGCGCGTCGCCGTGGCGGCGATGGATGGCTATGCCGTGATTGATGCCGCGACCCGGCCGGGCGAAGCGCTGCAGGTGGTGGGCGAAAGCCGCGCGGGAGAAGGCTTCTCCGGTGTAGTCGCGGCAGGTCAGGCCGTGCGGATCTTCACCGGTGCGCCGATGCCCGCCGGGGCGGACCGCTGCATCATGCAGGAATACGCCAGCCGCGATGGTGAACGGGTGCGCTTTGCGGAGGGTTATGGGCCCGGCTGGCATGTTCGTGCGGCGGGGAGCGACTTTGCCGCAGGAGACCTTTTGCTCGATGCCGGAACCCGGCTGACGCCGCGCGCGATCATTGCCGCGGCGGCTGCCGATGAAGCCCGCCTGACGGTCGCAATGCGGCCGCGGGTCGCGATCATCGGGACTGGAGACGAACTCGCTTCGCCGGGTGAGGCGCATTTGCGGGTTGATGCCATCCCCGAAAGCGTCACCCACGGCGTTGCCGCGCTGATCGAGCAGGCGGGCGCAAGCGTCGTTGGCCGGACCATCGGCCTTGACGATCTGCCCGCACTGGAAGCTGCTGCCGGTGCGGCCCTTGCCACAGCCGATCTGGTGATCGTCACCGGCGGCGCGTCTGTTGGTGAGCGTGATTTCGCCAAGCCGATGTTTGCCGCTCACGGTCTTGAACTGGTCTTTGCCAAGGTGGCGATCAAGCCCGGCAAGCCGGTCTGGCTGGGCCGGGCGCGTGGCAAGTGGGTGCTGGGACTGCCCGGCAATCCGACCTCTGCGATGGTCACGGCGCGGCTGTTCCTGCTGCCGCTGCTCGCCCGTCTGCAGGGCCAGCCGGCGGGCGCGGTACTGCACTGGCGCAATCTTCCACTGGCCACTCCACTCGGCGGGACGGGCGGGCGAGAGACGTTTGTGCGGGCGCGCTGGGACGAGGCCGGGCTGACCCCGCTCGGCAACCAGGACAGCGGCGCGCAAGGGGCGCTGGCCGAAGCCGACTGGTTGATCCGCTGTCCGTCCGGTCAGCCCGAACGGGCGGCAGGAGACCTTGTTAGCGCCCTGCCATTCTGAGCCGATCTTCGGCTACGGCCAGGGCCTGCGCATCGTTGACATTGGCGAAGGGGTCGGGCGTTTCATCCCAGCCGGCCTCGGCCATGCCGACCTCCCTGGCATAGCGCCACAGCGATTGTCCGCCACCCGCGATCCATTGCCCCAGCCGCTCCGGATCACAACGCCACAGCGCCGCCATGGGGTGCAGCCGTCCGTGGCTGACCGGCAGCGCGGCGGCGTGATCGACCAGCGCCGCCCTTAGACGCGGTATCAGATCGTTCGGCAGGAACGGCAGATCGCAGCCGATCAGCAGCACCGTCTCGCGCTGCAATCGATGCCCTTCCTGCATCGCGCTGGCGAGCGCGCTGATCGGGCCGATCCCGGTATGCGCATCGATCAGTACGGGCAGGCCCATGCCCCAATCGCCGGTTCCCTCCCGCACTGCCAGAGCCACGGCATCGCTGTGCCGCATGGCCCAGGCAACCATACGGTCGATCAGCCGCTGCCCGCCCAGCAGGCGCGCCGGCTTACCTCCGCCGATCCGGGATCCGTCTCCCCCGGCGGCGATCACGATCAGGGGCGGGTCAGGTGCCAAGCAGCTTGGCTCCCGCAATCACCAGAACCAGCGCCAGCAGCCTGACCAGCGCCACGCGCGGTAGCCACGTGGCGCTGAGACCGCTTCCCAGCAGCCCGCCAACCACCACCGCGCCGACATAGAGCGGCGTTTCCGGCGGCAAGGAGCCAAGCTGCGCGCCCTGCCCAAGCAGGCCGGCGGCGCTATTGCAAAAGATGAACGCCGCGCTGATTCCGGCAACTGTCCGCGCTTCGGCCCAGCGCATCAGCACCAGCAACGGGCTGAGAAAGATCCCGCCACCTGTGCCGGTCAGTCCGGCAATCAGGCCGAGCGCGCCGCCGGTCGGCAAGGCAATTGCGGGGCCAGGCGGCGTTGACTCTGTTTCGGCCAGCCTCGGGCGAAAGGCCAGCGCCGCTGCCGAACCAATCAGCACTGCCCCGAGCAGCCGGCGATGCCAGGTGCCGCCCAGATCGATCGATCCGCCAAGGTAAGCCATCGGGATCGCTGCCACCGCAAACAGCGCGAACAGTCGCAGGTCGAAAGCTCCGGTCCGCCGGAACTGGATGAAGGCAATGGCGGATACGAACAGGTTCAGCACCAGCGCCAGCGGCCGCATTTGCTCCGGAGCGAACCCCGCCAAAGCCATCAGGGCCAGATAGGCCGATGCCCCGCCATGGCCGACGGCAGCATAAAGCGCCGCGGCGGCCAGCAGCAGGCAAGCGAAGAGAACCGGGTCGATCATGAGGGGATTGTTCGGGACGGCAAAGGCGGCGTCAACTCGCAAATCCGACCTGGGGCCCTGATCAGCGGATCTGGGGGGTTAATGCGAAACCGTCTCCGTTGGTAAGGCGGGCGGGCATGCGACAGATCAGCTTCAAGCGGCACCGGTTGGCAAGCCGATTGGCCGGCAGCAGGCCCTGCAGCAAAATCTTGCGGTTATGGCCGAAGACATGGTCGCCGCTCGGCTTGCTGCACAGCTTGGCGCGGCGGGCGACCTGCAACCCAATCTGGCTCAGGCGGCTACGGCGAAGGCGGTGACATCTGCCGCTGCTGTTCGGATCGCGAACATGGCCCATGCCATTCACGGGGCGATCGGAATTAGCGAGGAGTACGACCTCCAACTTCTGACGCGCCGTTTGCATGAATGGCGATTGGCAGACGGTTCGGAAAGCTATTGGAACAGGGAACTAGGCGCAGCGAGACTTCAAGACGCGGCGTCAACGGTGGACTGGGTCAGGGCAGGCATCTTCGTCTGACGACATTTGGTGAGTGTTTCTCCAGCAGTTGCACCCTGGAATCGAACCCAAAGTTTCTTGGCCCATCCGACCCTTGGTCGCCGAGATTGCGAAACCCTCATTCTACTGGACTGTTCAGCTCTTTGCGCCATGTGTCTCGTCGGAGCTGTCAGTCTAATGCGAAACCGTCTCTGTTGGTAAGGCGGGGATCATGCGACAGATCAGCTTCAAGCGGCACCGGTTCCCTCCGGATGTGATCCGATATGCGGTGTGGCTCTACTATCGTTTCACGATGAGCCTGAGGGATGTCGAGGTTCTGCTCGCCGAGCGTGGCATCGACGTCACTTACGAGACCGTCCGCTGCTGGGCGAACAAGTTCGGCCCAGCGTTTCGTCTCCACCCACTCCGCGATTTACAACGCCTTCGCCGTCCAGCGTCACCTCGTCTCCCGAAAGACCCTGCGCAACTATCGAGCCGCCGCCGTGACGGAATGGCGTGCTGTGTCAGCTCAAACCATCTGATTCTCGACGATCAGCCTTCATCCTAGGTCTCGCTTGAAAAAGGGCGCCACCTGCATAGCAAATGACGCCCAGTCAGAGAGTGTTGCAGGCCAGATGCAACCCATCAAGCCTGCAACGGGCTGATTGCCCTCCCTGGCCAATAAGGTCGGGAGGGCAGAACAAGCGGGCTTGTTCAGAACTTCGCGCGGACGGTCAGCCCGTACATCCGCGGTTCCTCGACGAAGCCGACCCGCGACCGCGTGCCAGGGCCGCCGCGCAGCGGTGTGTTGGACGTCACCCCCCGGGTGATTTCGTTGGTCAGGTTGGTTGCCCAAAGCTCGAACGAGATCATGTCCCCCGGCATCGACAAGCCGATGCGGGCATTCACCTTCATGTAGTCCTCCTGCCAGTCGAACGGGTTGGGCAGGCCGTTGGTGTCCAGCGCCTGGGTCGTCGTGCGGCGGCGACCGGAATAGTTTGCATTGACGTTGGCCGTCAGTCCCCAGCCCGAGGTGCCCAGCGTGGTTTCATAGGTGATCCCGGCAACGGCGGTGAAGTCCGGGGCATTGGTCAGCTTCTGCCCGCACAGCCGCTGGACCGAAGGCAAGTTGGCTGGCGCGACGCCCTGGGCGCAATTGCTCAGGTACTTGGAATCCGTGACGGTGAAGGCGGTATTGATGCTGAGATTGTCAGTCAGCTTGCCGAACAGTTCGAACTCCATGCCGAGCGAGCGCGCCGCGTAGACGTTGAAGGTGGTGAACTGAACGCCGGTGAATTCCAGCACCTGGAAATCGCCCATGTCCATGTGAAACACGGCAACGTTGGCGTTCAGCCGCCCGATCTTGCCCTTCACCCCGAATTCGTAGGCATCGACCTTTTCGGAGTTGAAGCGCGGATCGGCATAGACCGGGGCGGCACCCGTGGTCAGCACGGCGGTGGAGTTGATCAGGTTCGCCGCAGTCGGATCGAGGTTGAAACCACCCGACTTGAAGCCATGGCTCATCCCGCCATAGATCATCCAGTCATCGGCCGGCTTGTATGACAGCTGGATCGTGTAAGTGATCTCGTCGTCCTTGAAGGTATCGGCCCATTCGCGCGGAACCGGCAGGAACGCGCTAGCCCGCGGAGCACCCGGCAGCGGCGTGGTCAGCGTGACCGGGGCGATGAACGGGAAGCAGTTCAGGCCAACCAGCCCGGCCCGCAGCGGAGCCGGCACGGCTCCGGTCAGCACGCCGTTGACGCTGGCCTGGCAGGCCCCATTCGAGCCGGCAAGTTGATCGAAACTGGCGGTCTTCTTCTCGTCCACATAGCGCGCGCCGAAAGTCAGGCTGAGCGTGTCGGTGATACTGAAGACATTATGGGTGAAGATCGAGAACGTCTCGGCGGTCTGATCGAAGCGGTTGACCGCGTAGGCCCCGTTGATGTTGACCGGCACCCCGCCGTTGCCCAGCGCGGTCAGGGCGAGAAGCGGGTTGACCCCGGCCGCCGATCCGAAGTTGCCGGCGGAAACCCCGGCTTGGAAATCGGGTCCGGCGGTCATCGATCCGATCGAGACGATCTTCTCATGGCCATAGAAACCGCCGACCAGCCAATCCAGCTTGCCGTCAAACGCCGAGCCCTGCAGGCGCAGCTCGTGAGTGGTCGTTTTGATGTCGTCACCGTTCGGGTCGATCCCGTTGCGCGAGACCGATCCGCCGGCTCCGACCGTGAACAGGCGCAGGCTGGTAAAGTCGGATTCTTGGGTCGATTCCGAAGTAAAGTCCCGATAGGATCCGATGTAGGTCAGCTTGGCCCCGCCCAGGTCCCAGCGCAGTTCGCCCGACAGACCCCATTGCCGGGCCGAGTTCTTGAACAGTTCGCCATTGGTCGAGAGGTTCTCCAGCGCGGAAAACCCCGACTGATCGACCCCGTCGGTCGTCAGTCCGTGTCCCGGGAACGCCCCGACCGGACCGACGAAGAACGGTGCCAGCTCGGTTTCGCGGACGATCACGGCATCACAGCAGTTTTCATCCACTTTCGAATAGTCGGCAATCAGGCGGACGCTGATATCCGGGGTCGGTTCGAGGTAGACTTGGCCGCGCACCATGTAGCGGTCGCGGTTGTTGCTTTCCGCGCCGGTGCTGCTCTTCAGGTAGCCGTCGCGCTGGCGCCACGAGCCGGTCACCCGGACCGCCGCCTTGTCGCTCAGCGGCGTGCTGACACCGGCCTGGATGTTGAGCAGGTTGTAATTGCCGTAAGTGGCATTGATGAAGCCCTCGCTCTTGGTCAGGCTGGGGCGCTTGGTCGTGATATTGAGCGCGCCGGCCGAAGTGTTGCGGCCAAACAGCGTGCCTTGCGGGCCGCGCAGCACCTCGAGGCGCTCCAGATCGACCAGATCGCCCAGCGCGACGCCGGGACGCGACTGGTAGACCCCGTCGATGAACACCCCGACCGAACTTTCGAGGCCGGTGTTGTTGCCGGTCGTCCCGACCCCGCGGATGCGGATCGAGGTGCCTTGCGTTTCGGTCTGCGTGGACTGGATATTGAAGCTGGGCGAGATCGACGAAAGCGTCCTGATATCGGCAATGCCCTGGCGTTCCAGCACCTGCGGCGATATCGCCGTCACGGCCAGCGGAATATCCTGGACATCGGCCTCGCGCAGGGTGGCGGTAACGATGATCTCGTCTTCGACAGGCTCCTCTTGCGCGAAAGCCGGCGACGATACCGCAGCCAAGGCGGTCCCGAGCATAAGAGTCATTTTCTTCATGCACATTCCTCCCACTCATCCGCCCATTCATCCGCAGCCTTCCTGATGCTGCAGCTTTCCGGGATCGGTTTCGTTCCAATGTCAGACTGCGGATGTTACCAGCTGGGCGCGCCGCCGACCTGTCCGAACGATGAATTTGCCGGTCAAGCTCATGCGTGCGAGCTTGCCAGCGGATTTATTGTTCCGTCGAAATGATTGTGCTATCCGATCCGGCAAAGGATGCTGAAAGCTGTTCAATCATCACGATGCAACGAACCGGCAGTCATAGCCGGGTTCGCCCGTGCGATTGGTCGAGCACTGGAGTACAAGGGCATCGACAGCTCACACGCCTTTCGTGTGGCGGGGTTACCTGTTGATGTCAGCAACGCACCGCTCGAGCGCCTTACCGCGAACCAGATAAACGCGCTCTTTTGCGTCAGCCGGGATTTCACGAAGGACCCTTATTTCGGACTCACGGTCGGTCGCTTTATCCATGTTTCCAACTTCCACGCCCTGGGATTTGCCCTGATGGCCAGCCAGACGCTGATGGACTTCTGTCTTCGGCTGGAACGTTACTTTCCGATTGTCACATTTGCCGCGGATTTCAGTGTCGAGCGCAACGCTGAACACGTCACCCTCCGCTTCCGCCCGCGCATCCCGCTCTCCGGCCAGAGCGAAGACGCATTCATCACATTTCTCCTGCGCCTCATGCGGCTGCTCTACGATAAACCACTGAAGCTGCTGCGGATCGACAAGCGACACGTTTGTCCAAACGGCGGGCCAGAACCCTATGTCGAGGAATACGGGATCGCACCGCGCTTCGCGACCTCCGGCGCTTCGCTGGTATTCGAGGCGGCGGGCTTTGATGATCCGCTATATGGTGGATGTCCGGACCTTGCCGACCAGAACGACCGCATCGCTGCCCGCTACTTGGCGCAGTTGCGCCGCAACGATGTGGTGGCGCGGGTGCGCGCGGCACTCTTGGAGCGGCTGGAAGACGGGCAATGTTCCAAGCATGACGTGGCTCAAAGCCTTGGGATGAGCAAGTCTCTGATGCAGATGCGACTGGCGGAACGAGGCTATACGTTCCAGCACCTGCTGGACGAGACCAGGCGCGATCTCGTGCTGGGTTATCTGGCGCAACCGGAACTGTCGATCACCGATATCACATTCATGCTGGGCTTTTCCGATGCCAGCAATTTCACGCGTGCTTTCCGGCGCTGGATGGGCGTTTCGCCGACCAACTACCGTCTCGGCCTGAGAGCGAACTGACCCAACAGCCCGCGCCGGGCTTGACCGGCAAATTCATCGTTCGGACAGGCGAGCGTCCCGGTGAGTTGGTAACGCTCCCCCCATGGAGCAGAAACCCCTCGTCCTCGAAGTTCTCGGGCCTGTTGCGCGTTTGACCATGAATCGCCCTGCAGCGATGAATGCGCTTAACCTGGAGATGTTCGACGCTTTCGCAGAGTACCTGCCACTCCTTGCCAGACGTGACGATGTGCGTGTGCTGGTACTGACCGGAACAGGAAGCGCGTTCTGTGCGGGGGCCGACCTGAAGCAAGCACTTGCCGATGAACCCGAGCCGGGCGAGTTGGATTTCCTTGATCGGGCACGCGAAACCTTCGATCTGCTGGCAGCCTTTCCCAAACCGGTGATTGCGGCGCTCAATGGCATAACCATGGCTGGCGGGCTCGAGCTTGCAATGTGTGCGGACATTGTCCTCGCGGCCCATTCCGCGCAGATTGGCGATGCCCATGCCAATTTCGGCGTCTACCCGGGCGGCGGGGGAGCGGCCGTCCTTCCGCGCCTGCTGCCGCTAAACACGGCGCTTTACCTGTTGTTCACCGGCAAGACGCTGTCCGCGGCCGAACTCAAGGGGCTGGGCTTTGTCAACGAGGTGCATCCACTCGAAGCGCTGATGGATGCGACCATGGCATTGGCGGCTCTCATTGCCACCAAAAGCCCGCTTGCACTTGGCCGGATGAAGGAGGTCGCCCGCGCCAGCAGTGACAAGTCGCGCGCCGATGCCCTGCTGCACGAACAGGTGATGCTGCGCGCCCACCAGCGTTCGGCGGACCTCCATGAAGGTTTGAAGGCCTTCGCCGAAAAGCGCGCACCGCGCTTTACAGGCAAGTGAAGGGGGTTTTGACGTGAACTCAGTCTATGTCTGCGGTGTCGGGATGACGCGCTTTGGTCGTCACCCTGACCGAAGCGTTTGGGATCTTGCCAGCGAGGCGGCAGCTGCGGCCCTTGGCGATGCCGGTGCCGATATCTCCGAGGTCCAGCAGGTCTATTATGGCGGGGCGACGGCAGGAGTCCTGCAGGGCCAGTCGTTCATCACGGGTCAGATCGCCGCGCGACATGCAGGACTGGCCGGGCGACCAGTGTTCTCTGTCGAGAATGCCTGCGCATCCGGCGCTTCGGCCTTCCATCTTGCCGTGCAGGCCATAAAGTCAGGCGAGTACGACATGGTCCTGGCCCTGGCGGCGGAAAAGATGAACGTGCCTGATAAGGCCCGCATGTTCGCTGTATTTGATGGAGCCTGGGACGTTGCCAAGGTGGAGCAGAACAAGGCTAGACTCCTCGCACTGGGCTCCAACGTCGTGCCACCGCCGGGGTCGATTTCCGACAAGCCCTACAGTATCTTCATGGAAATCTACGCGGCGCTCAGTCGGCGTCATATGCACCGCTATGGAACCACGCAGCGCCAGATTGCAGCCGTGGCGGCGAAGAACCACGCGCATTCGGTCCATAATCCGCTCGCGCAGTTCCGCGAGGCATTTACGATCGAGCAGGTACTCGGGGCGCCCCCGATTACCTACCCTTTAACCCTGCCGATGTGCTCGCCGATCAGCGACGGCGGCGCAGCTGTGCTGGTTTGCAGCGCGGCGGCGGCGAACCGTCTGCAACGCTCGCGCGCCGTGCGGGTGCTCTCCAGCGTGGTTCTGAGCGGCGTGGAACACGATCTTGACGACGTTGAACATGGCATCGGTCGGCGCGCCGCGAGGCGTGCTTATGAGCGCGCGGGTGTGGGGCCTGATGATGTCGACGTCGCGGAGCTGCATGACGCGACCGCCATGGGGGAGATCATAAATGCCGAGGCGCTGATGCTTGCCCCTGATGGCCTCGCCGGGCCAGCTGCCGAGCGGGGCGAATTCTCGATCGGCGGGCGGCTGCTCGATCAGACGGTCTCCAAGCAGGCGTTCTGCGACTGCCGATCAATCCGTCAGGCGGATTGGAATCAAAGGGGCATCCCATCGGGGCTACCGGCCTGGGGCAGATTCACGAACTCGTTACGCAGCTTCGCGGGGAGGCTGGCGGGCGGCAGGTCGAGGGTGCCCGGATCGCATTGCAGGAAAACGGTGGCGGCCTGTTGGGCCATGAAGAGGCCGTGGTTGCCGTGAACCTGTTCGGCAAAGACTAGTCGGGAGCGATATCGGCATGCGGATCGATGGCAAGGTGGTGGTGGTCAGCGGTGGTGCTTCGGGCCTGGGGCTTGCCGCTGCACGCAGCTTCGCGCTGAAGCACGGCGCGCGGGTGGCGATTCTCGACATGAACGCGGAAAGTGGCCAGCACGCTGCCGCTGAACTGGGCGAGATTGCTCTTTTCGTGCCAACCGACGTTACCAGCGAAGAATCGGTGCGGGATGCGGTCGCCGCAACGATTGCCCGCTGGGGGGCGATCCATGCGTGCATCAACTGCGCAGGCATCCTCGGGCCCAGCCGGGTCCTTGGCAAGGATCGCAAGGCCACACCACTTGCCCGGTTCACGCAGATCGCGATGGTCAACCTTGTCGGCGTTTTCAACGTGATGAGCCAATGCGCCGAACAGATGGCCAGGAACGAGCCGGAAGCCGGCGAAGAACGCGGTGTGATCATCAACATATCGTCAGGCGCGGCGTTTGAAGGACAAGTGGGCCAGTGCGCCTATGCTTCAACCAAGGCCGGGGTGCTCGGCCTCAACCTGCCAGCGGCGCGCGAACTGGGCGAGATCGGGATTCGCGTCAATGCAATTGCGCCGGGTCTGTTTCTGACGCCGATGGTTGCGCAGCTAGATCCGAAAGTGCTCGGTGCACTGAAGGACCAGGTGGAGGCACCGCCCCGCCTGGGTGACCCTGAGGAATTCGCGCATTGCTGCGCGTTCATAATCGAGAACGCCTATCTCAATGGGGAAACAATCCGTCTGGACGCGGCCAGCAGGCTTCGCGCCCGCGCCTAGGGCTGAGAGAGTACGGTTGCCACACAAAACTGGGAGCTTCGCATGATACTCAACTTCTGTCGCGTGATGCGTCACCTCGCGCTGCGCCACGGCGATAAGGAAGCGATCGTGAATATTGAGCGCAATCGGCGCTACACCTTCAGCGAATATCACCGGCTCACCAACCGTATCGCGAACGCTCTTCGGGTCGAACTCGGCTTGTGCGCCGGTGACCGGTTCATGCTGATTCTCGAAAATGACAACCTGACCCTGCTGCACTTCCCGACATTCCTGAAGCAGCAAGCCACGGCGGTGATGAGCAATCTTCGCGATTCACTCGAAGAGCACCAGCGACAAGTGGAGTTCGTGCAGCCCAAGGTGGTGTTTATCGAGAGCCGGCTGCTGGAAACCCATCTGGAGATGCTGCGGGCGGCCGACTGCACCGTTGTGGCAATGGATCCCCTCGAACAGGCGGTCCCTGGCGTGCGGTGTTTCTGGGACCTGGTTGAAGCCGCATCCGACGAGGACAACGATGTCGCGCTCGATCAGCATTCGCACCCGATCCTCATGCGTTTCACCGGCAGCACCACCGGGCTCGCCAAATGCGCCGTTTACACGCCCGAAGTACTGTCCGCCTGCCGCGACGGTTCGCTGGCGCACCCCGAACTGGAGCTTGATGCACAAACGCGCCTCCTGCACGTTGCGCCGCTATCGCATGGAACGCAGCTGCCAATGTACGCCGCCTTCTTTCTTGGCGGTGCCAACCTCACGCTGAACGCACTTGATCTGGAAGCGTGGCGTGAGGGGGTGGAAGCAGAGGCGGTTACCCATTCGTTCCTCGTTCCTACCGCGCTTTACCGGCTGCTCGAACTCCAGCAGGCCAATCCGCGTCGCCTTTCCTCGCTGCGGACGCTGATCTACGGTGCGGCCCCCATGAGCGCGGCCAAACTTGAGGCGCTGGTCGACTGCTTCGGGTCGATCTTCGTGCAAGGGTATGGATCGACCGAAGTGTTCATGATTGCCTCGCTGCTGCCCAAGTCGGATCACCGGGTCGATGGCGAGACCGCGCGCAAGAGGCTGGGATCGGCCGGAAGGGTGACGCCGGGCGTTGAAATCTTCATCGCCGACCAGGACGGCAATGAGCTCCCGCTTGGCGAGATCGGCGAGATCCGAATTCGCTGCGGGGCGCTGGCGAAGGGATATTACCGCAATCCCGAGCAGACTGCGGCCGAGTTCGTCGATGGCGCGTGGCGCTCGGGCGACCTCGGCTACTTTGACGAGGGCGGCTATCTGTTCATCGTCGACCGGCTCAAGGACATGATCATCAGCGGCGGATTCAACGTCTATGCCGTAGAGGTCGAGGCGGCATTGGCATCGCACCCGGCGGTATTGATGTCGGCCGTCGTCGGCGTGCCGCATGAGGAATGGGGTGAGGCGGTGCATGCTGAAGTGGTTCTGCGCCCTGGGGCAAACGTCGCGCCTGAAGACCTCATGGAGCACGCCAGGCAGCGGCTTGGCGGCTACAAGGCACCAAAATCATTGGAGTTCGTTCGCGACCTGCCCTTGTCGCCGGTCGGCAAGGTGCTGCGCCGGGAAGTCCGTGACCGGTACTGGGCTGGCCGGACCCGGAACGTGAACTGAACCCGGAGCGGGTGGGAGCAGATTTCGGCGACATCCTTAGGAGAGAGAGATGCGAAGGCTATCCGGAGTATTTAGCGTAGCGATCACATTGCTGTTTGCGGGGGTTTCCACAAGCGCGCGGACCGAGGATCTGCAAAGGGCGGCCTATGCCGTATCGGTCCAGTCCGACGTGGTCTACGGCTCGGGAATCGTTGGCGCATCGAGCAGCAAACCGCATGCCCGCGACCTGAGGATGGACGTTTATCGGCCGACGGCCGGTGGCAAGCCGCTCACCGGCCGCCCAGCCGTGATCCTGGCCTTTGGCGGCGGGCTGCACCGCGGATCGAAGGGGCAGGACCGCTATGAGGAGGACGGCGCATCGGATACGCCCATGGGCGAATACTGCCGGGCCTTTGCCGCAGCAGGCTACGTGTGCTCGTCGATCGAATACAGACTCGTGCCTGAAGACCCGGCGCCATCCGGCAACGTTGACATGACGAATATGCTGCCGAAGGCCATGCTGGTCGAACCGGGAATTACGGTCCGCATCAACCAAGTGCGCGGCTGGATGGGGTTGCCACCACTCGATGACACCTCGCGTGAGCAGCTGTTCAATACGATGATCACCGCGGCGGAAGATTTCGAGACGGCGGTCACATTCGTGCGGACAAATGCGGAGAAACTCGGCGTCGATCCGGAGCGTGTTGCGCTGGGCGGGTTTTCTGCAGGCGGCTCTGCCGCGATCAATGCCGCCTATGGCAAGGGAGTGCCAGTCCAGGCTGTCTTCTCGCTGTCCGGCCCGATGGGCGGTTACGACCTGCGAAAAACGGTGCGCCCCGGCATGCCGCCGTTCCTGCTGGTGGTAGGCCAGACTGACCTGGAAGGCGTAAGGGCGAGCGCGCCCAAGGTGCTGACGCTGCTGGAAAAGGCCGGTATCGAGAATGAAGGCGTTTGGGTGCCGGGTTTCGGTCACTTCTATCCGATGGGTGCCACTACGCTGGGGACGGACTTCTCGAAGCAGACGCTCGAGCGGCGGCTGCTCATGTTCCTTGAGCGGACGATCGGCCGGCCCCGATCGTGATCCTGCCCAGCTCGCAGGGAAACCGGAAACCGATGAACGGCCGCGCTTGATTCCCCCTTGCCGACACCGCTCAAGACTGGTGACAGAAGAATGACCTATGTACCTCCAACCGAGGAGCAGCAGCTCGCTGTGGAGAGCTTCCGCAAGTTCCTCGAATCCGAAATCCGTCCGTTCGCCCGCCAGTACGTTGACCGCTTCATTCCCAAAGAGGCGATCCTGGAGATTACGCCTGCGCTTGCCGAGTTCGGCCTGCCCGGCGCGGACGTTCCGGAAGAGTTCGGCGGACTTGGTCTGCCGTTGGTGACCCGGGCAATGTTGCTCGAAGAGCTGATGACGGTCTCGGTCGACCTCGGCCTTTTCATGATGATCAACTGCGGCATCGCCCGTTTCCTTGCCAACATTGCCCCACCGCACCTGCGCGAGCGCTATCTGCCCAGAGTGCTGGCCGGCAAGGTATTCGGTGCTTTCGGGATCAGCGAACCCGATGTCGGCTCCAACGTTATCGACATCAGGACCAAGGGCGTGCGCTGCGGTGATCATTGGATCATTAACGGCGAAAAGACCTGGATCACCGGCGGCCACTATTCGGACTTCCTGATCTGCACAACGCGCACCAGCGAAACGGGGCTGTCGCATTTCATCATCGATCGCGAAGAGCACGGCTACGAAACCCGGAATATCGAGAAGATTGCCCTCAATTCCCAGTCAACCGCACAGATATTCATCACCGACGCCCGCGTACCGCATGCCAACATGTGCGGGGAGGAGGGCGTCGGGCTGAAAAACACGGTCAAGGAATTCGAGATGGCACGCCCCCATGTTGGCCTGCTCTCGATCGGTTTGATGCGAGCCTCGCTTGAAGAAGCCGTCGCCTATTCCAAGGAACGCAAGCAGTTCGGTAAGGTAATCGCCGCGCACCAGCTGATCGCTGCCAAGTTGGCTGAGATGGCCACTTTGCTCGATGCTTCGAAGCTGATGTGTTACCGGGCGCTGTCAATGATCGATATGGGCATCCGATGCGATGTGCAGTCGTCAATGGCCAAGTGGTTCGCGACCGAAGCTGCAGTCAAGGTTTGTCGCGATGCGGTGCAGATCCACGGCGGCAATGGCTTGACCAAAGAGTATAATGTCGAGCGGCTGGCCCGCGAAGCGATCGTCATTCCGATCCCGGACGGCACAACGGAAATCCAGAAGCTGATCATCGCACGCGCTCTTACGGGAGTGTCGTCTTTCTGACGCGGCTCTTGGCGTTGCCTTCGAGCCATTGCGGCTAGACCGCGGTGCTCCAACCGGGAGGAGGGCAGCGGACCATGGCCATCCGATTGACTTTGCTCTCAGTTACCGAGGACGCGGAATGAACGACAGTCCCTTTCGTCGGCGTAAGAGATGGTTCGTCAGCAGGATTGGGCGCCCCCCAAAGGCGATAAGTCGTCCGGTCAATCGCCTTGCCTGGGCCTGCCTTCTGATGGTGTTGGGATCCCAGGCTGCCGGTTCAACCCGGCAAATCGATACAGCCCGGATCATGGCCAGTCCGCCAACAGAGGACAGGCCATCGCAGGCGTTTCGTAGTGTCAGTGCCGAGGCCCTTTATCTCTGGCCTGGCCGCGTCCGTCATGGCTTCAATTTCTCCGGTCAGGCGCAAACGCCCCCTCTAGGCGGGGCCTGTCAACGCGAGGGAAGGCGGCAGCCGACCGAGGTGCGGATTGGCTACCTGAAACTCGCCAACGCTCAACTCGTCGCAAAGGCGCAAGGTCTGCACGAAGAGGCGATGTGTGTGCCAGTCAGATGGATTGGATTCGAGACTGGCGGTCAGGTCAACGCTGCACTGGCTGCGGGCCAGATCGATTTCGGGGCCATGGGCGGCCCGCCGGCCAGCGTCGGCGTCACCAAGGGACTGGGCTATCGAGGCATACTCCTGCTGAACCTGCTGCAAGGCGTCGAAGGTCTGGTGGTCCGATCGGCCATTGCCACGCCTGCGGACCTGGCGGGGAAACGGATCGCCACACCGTTCGGATCGACCTCCCATTACCTTCTCAATGTAGTACTGAAACAGTCCGGTCTTTCGCCCGATAGCGTCAGCCTATTCAACATGACGCCCGATCAGGCTGCTGCGGCGTGGACTGCCGGGCAGATTGATGCCGCCTATGTCTGGGAGCCGGCCATCGGCCGCATGGTGGCACAGGGCGGCAGGATACTGATCGACAATGCGGATATGGCCGACCGCGGCTTTCCAATGTGGGATATCGCAGTGGTCAGCGATGCTTTCGCGAGCACTTATCCGGACTTGGTCGCCAGCTATGTTCGATCCGAGTGCGCTGCTATCGATCTCTGGCACATCGACCCAGAGTTGGCCGCCGCCGCGGTGGCCAGCGAACTGGATCTGCCTCTTGGCGAAGCGAAACGAATGATGGACGGGACAGGAGTGGTGCCGTGCAGCCAGCAGACCGATCCCGCCTATTTCGGCAGTGCGTCGACGCCGGGCGCGCTTCCCAGCTCCATTTATGACATGGCCGTCTTCCTGAGGGATAACGGCCTCACCCAAAACCTTGCCCGACCCGCGGACTACGAAGCCTTGATCGATACACGCTATCTGGCGGCACGAAATGGAGCGGCGCGGAGTCCAACGGTTCGTCCGATCCAGTATTGGGGCCTCTGGTTACTAGGCCTCAACGATATGCATCTATTGGACTAATGAATCTAATGCACCATGTGTGGCATTGTCCATGGCGCTGATTCGTCGCGCCTGGCCAAGGCCCCGGACGCACCGCGCTCCGGGCTGTGGGTGGTGGGAGCGGCGCTGAAGCCATGCTCCCAACGAGGAGCACCCATGACCAGAAATGCCAAACCGAAGAAGTCGCGGCGCGTCGCAACAGCGCCACAGAGCGAACCGAATAACGACCAATCCCGCACCCTTGCTGGATACCGCATCACCCAGCTCACCGACCTCGACACCGAGCTCACCGCGCTGGCGGAGATGACCCTCGCCCAGATGCGTGCCCGCTGGCAGGAAGTGAGCGACAAGCCTGTCCCGCGGGTCCGCCGTACGCTGCTGCGCCTGGCGCTGGCCTATGAGCTGCAGGCGGCACTGCATGGCGGCCTCTCGCGCCGGACCGAGCAGCGGCTCGCTTACCTCGCCGGCAAGAACG
>ERZ761602.3436-NODE-3436-length-22415-cov-6.675939_pt1 | contig 22415 bp, 19 predicted proteins | sample MGYA00512165_ERZ761602 | MGnify/ENA primary metagenome ERZ761602 (study PRJEB28899, sample SAMN02445085) | bioreactor sludge metagenome | biome: EBPR sludge; isolation source: Thorneside wastewater treatment plant | place: Australia: Brisbane, Thorneside...
CGGCCGTTGCCGGCGCCGCCCGGTTGAGACGGCGCGGTCGGCTGCGGCCCAGGGTCGGTGTTGGCCTCACCCGCCGGTGCCGGGGTGGACGGCTCGCCCGGCCCATAGCCATTGCTATCCGGAACCGGTGTCACCTCCGGCGTCGGTCCGCCTGGGCCAAAGCTGTTGCTGTTGTTGTCGCCGGAAGGCGTTACAGCCGGATTGCCAGGTCCGGGCCCGTAGCTGTTCCCATCGTACTCGGGTGTGCACGTGCCGCTGGCTGCCGGCAGCTGCGTCGGCGCGGGGCCGGGGCCGAAACCGTGCTGGGCGCCGGCCGGCGTTGCCGCTGGGTCGGCTTGGCCGTTGGCGCCGCCGGCCGGTGTGACGGCCGGGTGCTGCAGGCCGGGACCATAGCTGTTGCCGTCCAGTTCCGGCGTGCAGTTTTCATCACAGGCGCCGTCGCCGGGGCCAAAGCCGGCGCCCGGGCCGGGGCGCGTTAAGCCGGCTGGCGGAGTCACGCTGGGCGCGAGCTGGCCGGCGCGCACCTGATTCCGGAATTGCGCCGGCGCTTCCAGGCCGAGCTGGGTCAGCGCCTGCGTTTGCGTGAGGTGCTGTTCGGCCAAACGCAGGCCGAGGTCCGCGGGCGCATTCCGGCGCGCCTCGGTCACGCTCTGGAGCTGGGCCTGAGTCTGCTGCTGCAACTGGGCCAGCGCAGCGGCCAGCTGCGGCTCGCCGACTTCGGCCGTCAATTGCAGCGCGGTCTCAAGGTGGGTTCCCAGACGGGCGGCTGCCGGCTCTGGAATGGCGCGGCCCGCCTCGGCCAGGCGCGCCATCTCCTGCGTGCGCGTCTGCGCCAGCTCCAGGGCCAGCGCCAACTGCGCCGACGGGTCACCCGCCAACTCCTGCCGCAGGTCCTCCGTCAGCAGTTTGACGGCGTAGAGCGGCTCGTCCGGCAGGCTGCCCTGGGCCGCATACGCGGTGGCGCCGGCGCCGCCGAAGGCCAGGGACGCGACCAGGGCTAGAAGCACTAACACGTTCATGGGTGAAAGCTCCTTTCGGAAGAGAGTGAGTTTCCACCCAGTAAGACGCGCGGGCGGCGCGGGCGATACGGCCGAAGGGGCTGGCGCCTGGCGCGCGGTCCGCAGGAATGCCTCCAGGCCGGCGCGGGCGGCCTCCGCTGAGCGAGGCGGCCCGGCTTGCAGCGACTCCAGCGCGCTGAGCGCGGCCAGCAACGGCGCGGTCTCCGCGTCCGGCGGGAGCCGGCCGGCCAACGCCTCATCGAGTCGCTCGGGTAGCTCCTTCATGCCCATGCTCCTTCGCGGCGCAGCAGGCGCCGCAAGGCCTCCAGGCCGCGGTGTTGCAGTGCCTTGACCGCCCCGGTCGGCTTGTCCAGCACCGCCGCGATTTCCTCGTTGCTCAACCCTTCGAAGTACTTCAGCGTGAGGACGAGACGTTGCTCCGGCGTCAGGCGCCGCAGTAACGCCCGGGCGCGGGCCTGCTCCCAATGGGCAGCGCCCAATTGGGCCGGGTCGCCCGCGGCGCCGTCGGTGAGCTCCTCGTCGAGCGGCAGATCCGGCGGCGGGCAGCGGCGGAAGCGATCCGTGATCGCATTGTGCAGGATGCGATAGAGATAGGCCGAGAGAGAGGTCTGCGGCCCGTGGCCGCGCCGCACCGCCGCCAGGAAGCGGTGAAAGGTCTCAGCGACCAGTTCCTCGGCTTCTTGCGCCTCGCCGAGCAGCCGGTAGGCGTAACGATACAGCGGCGCGCTGTACGCCTGATAAACCTCCGTCAAGGCGCGCTCGTCGAGACAGCGCACGCCCTCCAGCAGATCGGTCGCCGCCTTCTCCATAAGCTCTCTTATTGAGACGCTGAAAACCGCTGCGAGATACGGGCGGTCCTTCAAAGGCAAAACGTGACCATCCCTATCCGCACTCCCCGGATAGGGATGGTCACGCCACATCAACGCGCGGCGTCTAGTGGTTGCCCTGCCCGCCCGTCCACAGCGGCTGGCCGCTGTCCGTGCGCAGCGTGAACGCCTGCCCGCTGGCGTCATTCACGATGCGGGCGGCCATGAATTGGCCGTTCTCGGTGAACCCGGTCACCGTCACCGTTTCGCCCACTGCCACCGTGAAGCCGCCGCTCCAGAAATGGTTCGGCCCGAGCTGGATCCACAGCGCCTGGCCGTCGGCGGTGGTTACGGACAGGCCGCTCACCTCCACGGCCTGCACCATGCCGGCGACGGTGGTCCAGGCGCTGCTGGGCACGGACTGTGGCTCGCCGGCTGGCGCCGCCTGGGTGGTGTGGCCAGACGCGGCCGCGCCCTGGCCGCCGCGCCAGCCCTGCCCCTGGCCCTGACCGCTCTGGCCGCTCTGGCTGCCGTTCGTCGCTGCCTGCGCCGGCGCGGGGCCGAGCCGCCACCACTCGTAAACGCCGACGGCGACCGCTCCGATAAGGATGAGGGCGAGCGCCCCGATCACGATGTTCTTAACCATGGCTGTCTCCTTGAACTGGTCAGCAATCTCTGGCCTTCAGGATACGGCGCGGCTGTGGAGGACTCGTGGAGAGGCGCGGCCGAGGCCGGCCGGCAGCTGGGCCGCCGGCCTCCATAGATCCTCCACGCGGCCTCGCTATGCTGTTCCCAGAGCTTTCAAGGAGTTGGAACCATGAGCGAGTCAACGTCGGCGCCCGACCCGTTTTGGAAGAAGCTGTGGCGCAGCGCGGTCCGCGAGCCGTACACGGGCGACCGCCGCAGCCGGCTGCGCCTGGTGATGAACAACCTGATCCTGCATCTACATCCGGCCCAGGTGCCGGTGCGGACGCTGCGCTTCACGTATTCGTGGGGGCTGGGCGGCCTCTCGGCGCTGCTGGTGGTGCTGTTGGCCGTGACCGGCGCGATGCTGATGTTCGTCTACACGCCGGCGCCGGACCAGGCCTATCAATCCATCCTGGCCCTCAATACGCAGGTCTGGTACGGGCAGCTCGTCCGCAATCTGCATCATTGGGCGGGCAACGCCCTGGTCGTCGTCGTCGCGCTGCACTTATTGCGGGTCTTCTTCACCGGCGCCTTCCGCGAGCCGCGCGCCTTCAACTGGCTGATCGGCCTGGCGCTGCTGCTGCTGACCGTGGTCGCCAACTTCACGGGCTACCTGCTGCCGTGGGACCAGCTGGCCTATTGGGGCATCACCGTGGGGGCCGGCATCCTGGCGTATGTGCCCGTGGTCGGCAACTGGCTGTCACAGGTCCTGCTCGGCGGGCCGGAGATCGGCCCGGCGACGCTGCTCAACTTCTACGGACTGCACCTCTCCGTCATCCCGATCGCCATGCTCTTTTTGATGAGCCTGCACTTCTGGCGCGTCCGTAAAGACGGCGGCCTGTCTGTGCCGCGCGGCGTGGACGAGGCGCCCGTCCTGAAAGACGAGAACGTCACCACCTTCTCCGACCTGGTGCGGCCGGAGGCCGTCTGGGCCACGGTCACGCTGACGGCCCTGGTGCTCTGGTCGATGTTCGTCAACGCGCCGTTGGAACCGTTGGCGAACCCTGATCTCAGCCCGAACCCGGCCAAGGCGGCCTGGTATTTCCTGGGCATCCAGGAGCTGCTGCTGCACTTCCACCCGCTGATCGGCGCGATCGTCATCCCGGGGCTGGCGCTGGCCGCCCTGGCGGCGCTGCCGTATCTCAGCGGCGATATGGACAGCGTCGGCGTCTATTTCCGTTCGCGGCGCGGACGCTGGCTGGCGGCCTTCAGCGCGGCGGCGGGCGCCCTGTTGACGGTGGGTTACGTGCTGGTAGATGAGTTCTACCTGGATCTCCCGGCCCTGCTGCCGAGCCTGCCGACGCTGCTGTCCAACGGTGTGGTGCCCCTGGCGGCGCTGCTGCTGGGGCTGATCGGTTATCACGGCGCCATGCGGCGCTTCTTCCGAGCGACGCGGTGCGAGGCGACGTTGAGCGTCTTCGTCCTGGTGCTGACCGGCTTCATCGGGCTGACGTTGATCGGTATCTTCTTCCGGGGGCCGGGCATGGCGCTGCTGTGGCCGTGGGAAGTGGCCGGGCACTGAACCACGCGCTCGCCGACCCAGACAGACGTCCGCTGGGAGTGAGGCGGGCGCGCAGAGAGGTTAAACCGCAATGACAACTCAAGTGAGCCAACCGGGCGCGGTCTCGCGCCGTGAGTTTCTGAAGCTGGGGTGGGGCTTGCTGGCCGGCGTCGCCGCGCTGGAGGGCGGCCTGGCCGCCGTGCAGTTTTCGCTGCCGCGGGTCGCCGCCGGCGAATTTGGCGGCGTCTTCACCTGCGGGCCGGTGGAGGCCTTTCCGCCCGGCTCGGTCACGCCGTTCAACGAAGGCCGCTTCTACCTGCTGCGCCTGGACGACGGCGGCTTCCTGGCCCTCTACCGGCGCTGCACGCACCTGGGTTGCGCCGTGCCGTGGGACCCGACCACAAACCAGTTTGTGTGCCCGTGCCACGCCTCGGCCTTTGACCAGACCGGCCAGGTGCTCAACCCGCCCGCGCCGCGCCCGCTGGACCGGTTTGCGGTGGCGATCCAGGACGGGCAGGTGCGGGTGGACACCAGCCGGCCACTGGAACGCGAGCAGTTCGACCCCAGCCAGTTGGTCTACGCCTAGGAGGCCGCCATGCGACTGCATTATCTGATCGGTTTTACGGCTGCCTTTGGGCTGGCTGCGGCTTTGGGCACTTACATGCTGTTCGAGGCGGTGCGCCTCGAAGACGCGCAGTCTGCGCTGTTAGCGCGGCAGGTGAGTGATGGGCAGGTGTACTACGCCGAGAACTGCGCCGTCTGCCACGGGGCCGCCGGCGAGGGCCTGGGCGCCAACCCGCCGCTGGACTCGGCCGGCCTGCGCGACATGGACTATGCCACGCTTTACAAAGTCATCGCCCGCGGCCGCTATGAGACTGCCATGCCGGCCTGGAGCCTCACCGACGGCGGCCCGCTGAACGACGCGCAGATCGAGGCCCTCATCGCCCTGATCCAGCACGGCGACTGGGCCGTGACCCAGATGATCGTGGCTGACCTGGGCCTGGCGCCGCGAGTGCCGGTGAGCGTGACGGTGCCGGCCGAAACGCTAGCCCTGATCGCGGCGCTCCCAGAGGGGAACCGGCTGGCGGACGGTGTGCAGGTCTACGCCGCTGAATGCGTGGCCTGCCATGGCGCCAACGGGACCGGGACGACGCTGGCGCCCGCGCTCAATTCGGATCAACTGCGCGCTGAACGAAGCGCCGCTCAGCTGACCAACGCCATCCAGTTCGGCGTGGCCGGGACCGTGATGCCGGCCTGGGACCAGACCCTGACGGCTGAGCAGATCGCCAGCCTGGTGTTGCTGGTCCAGCGCTGGGGCGATCTGCCGCCGGACGCCATCCCCGCGCCGCCGGCGCAGCCCATCATCGTCACCGAACAATTGCTGGCGACCGGCGCGAGCCTGTACGCGCAGAGCTGCGCGCGCTGCCACGGGACCGAAGGCCAGGGCACGCGCCGCGCGCCCGCCCTGGATGTGCAGACGTTCTTCGAGAAGTACACGGCTGACGCCGCCCTGATCCAGGTGATAACCCAGGGCGTGCCCGGCACCGCCATGCCGGCCTGGGGTGATCGGCTGTCCGAGCGCGAGATCGAAGGCATCGTCGCCTTTATCCGCAGTTGGGAACCGACCGCGCCGGCGGTGGCTGTGCCCCAGACGACCGGGGCCGGCGGTCCGCCCTGGCAGCGCAGCAACGCCGCGCCCAATCCTCAGCCGCTGGCGCAGACCGGGGCAGCCTCCCATGCTGGTCAGACCGCCGCCGCTTCTCTGCCGCCGGTCGATTGGCGGGTGGCGGCCCTGGTGGGCCTGCCAGGCGCTGTGGCCGTCAGCACCCTGGTGGGTTCGGCGCTGGCCCTGCGCCGCCTGCGAACGCTCTGAGACTTCGACGAGCTTCCACCCGTCCCCCCAGTGCGTGGGCAAGGTCCGCCTGGACATTCAGCTGCCTCCGGACTTCCCCGAGAAGTACCGCGGCGCCGTGATCCGTTCGGCCGAGCAGTGCGCGGTCAAGAAGCACTTCGAATCGCCGCCGCAGTTTGAGGCCACCACCAGCGTGGCCGGGCCGGTCGCGGCCTGAGGCGCGGCGGCGCTCGAGCGCGACCGCGTTCGCAACCTAAACAAGAAGCCGGGCGGGCTGATCAAGGATCAGCCCGCCCAGTCGTTTGTGAGCGGGCCGGGGCCGTACAGTCGGCCCAACCGAAACCCGAAAGAAGACTATACTTATCGTAAGCGCCGGATCACCTCAAAATCCAATGAACCCAAAAAGCAAGCCTGGCCGCACCAAGAAGGTCTCACCGAATCGTCAGCCGTCCGCGCCGGCCCAGCCCCCCAGCGCCGGGGTCGTGGCCGAACCGGACTCGCGCCTGGAAGCGCCCGCGGAGCCGGGCTTCCCGATCGTGGGCATCGGCGCCTCAGCCGGCGGGCTGGCGGCCTTTGAAGCCTTCTTCTCGGCCATGCCCGCCGACGCCGAGAGCGGCATGGCCTTCGTCCTGGTCCAGCACCTTTCGCCGGACCACAAGAGCATCCTCACCGACCTGGTCAAGCGGTACACGCGCATGCGGGTCTTCGAGGTCGAGGATGGGATGAAGGTCCAGCCGAACTGCGCCTACATCATCCCGCCCAACCGCGACATGGCCTTCCTGAACGGCACGCTGCAATTGCTGGAGCCGACCGCGCCGCGCGGGATGCGCCTGCCGATCGACTTTTTCTTCCGCTCCCTGGCCCAGGATCAGCACGAACGCGCGATCTGCATCGTGCTCTCCGGCACGGGCAGCGACGGCACGCTGGGGGCGCGGGCGGTCAAGGGCGAGGGGGGCATGGTCATGGCGCAGACCCCCGAGTCGACCGCGTACGACGGTATGCCGCGCAGCGCCATCGCCACCGGCCTGGTGGACTATGTGCTGCCGCCGGCCGAGATGCCGGCCCAGCTCCTCGCTTACGTCACGCACATCTTCGGCCGGCGTCCGCGCCCGGCGGCCGTGCCGGCCGTGCGGGCCGAGGACACGCTCAAGAAGATTTGTGTCCTGCTGCGCGCGCAAACCGGCCACGATTTCTCGCAGTACAAGGAGAACACCCTCGTCCGCCGGGTCGAACGCCGGATGGCCCTGCACCAGATCGAGCGCCCCGACGAGTACCTGCAGTTCCTGCACAAGAACCCGCCGGAAGTCACGGCTTTGTTCCGCGACCTGTTGATCGGCGTCACCAGCTTTTTCCGGGACCCGGAAGCCTTTGCCGTGCTGCAGAACCAGGTGATCCCGCGCCTGTTCGCCAACGCGTCCGCTAGCGGGATCGTGCGGGTGTGGGTATGCGGCTGCTCGACCGGCGAGGAGGCCTATTCCCTCGCCATCCTGATCCAGGAGCACCTGAACACGCTCAAACAAGCTTTCAAGGTGCAGATCTTCGCCACCGATGTGGACGAGCGGGCTATCGAACAGGCGCGCAGCGGCGTCTACCCGGTCAGCATCGCGGCCGATGTCTCCGCCGACCGGCTGACGCGTTTCTTTTCGCTGGAAGCGGATGGGGGGTTGTACCGCATCCAGAAGACCATCCGCGACCTGTTGATCTTCTCGGAACAAGACGTGCTCAAGGATCCGCCGTTCTCCAAGCTGGATTTGATCAGCTGCCGCAACTTGCTGATCTACATGAACGGCGACTTGCAGAAGAAACTCATCCCGCTCTTCCACTATGCCCTGAACCCCGGGGGCACGCTCTTTCTGGGGACGTCGGAGACGGTGGGCGAGTTTGCCACGATCTTCACCGCCGTGGACCGCAAGTGGAAGCTCTATCAACGCGAGGAGGGCGGACCGGGCACGCCGCGCCCGGCGCTGACCGAGTTCGTCCCGCCGCTGACGGAGGCGGAGGCGCAGAGCCAACAGCTGCGCTCCGAGCGCCGCGGCGAGGGCCGGGCCAATCTGCGCGCGTTGGCCGAACAAACCCTGCTGGAGCACTACGCCCAGGCGGGGGTGCTCATCAACAGCCGCGGCGAGATCCTCCATATCTTCGGCCGCACCGGCCAGTTCCTGGAGCCGGCGGCGGGCGATGCCGGCTTGAACATCCTGGCCATGGCGCGCGAGGGCCTGCGCCGCGAGTTGACCACCGCCCTGCACCGCGCCGTGACCCAGCCCGAGCCCGTCCGATACCAGGGGTTGCGCGTCCGGACCAACGGCGACTTCATCAGCGCCAACCTGACGGTGCGCCGGGTCACGGCCGGCCCGGACCGGGCGGCCTTCCCGGATATGTTCCTGGTGATCCTGGAAGAGGCGGCCCCGGCCGAGCCCGCGCCGGCCGCAGAAAGCGCCGGGGAAGCCGGCGCGGCGGCGCCCCACATTGATCAGCGCATTGCCACGCTCGAGCAGGAATTGCGCAGCAAGGAGGAGTACCTCCAGACCACCCTCGAGGAGATGGAGACCTCCAACGAGGAGCTGAAATCCACCAACGAGGAGCTCCAATCGGTCAACGAAGAACTGCAATCCACCAACGAGGAGTTGGAGACCTCCAAGGAGGAGCTGCAGTCGGTCAACGAGGAGCTGGCCACCGTCAACGCCGAACTGCAGAACAAAGTCGCCGACCTCTCGCGGGCCAACAACGACATGAACAACTTGCTGGCCGGCACCGGCGTGGGCACGTTGTTCGTGGATTATCAGCTGCGGATTGCGCGTTTTACGCCCGCCATCACGCATGTGATCAACCTGATCCAGACCGACATCGGGCGGCCGGTGGGGCACATCGTCTCCAACCTGGTGGGCTACGACCGTCTGGTGGAGGACGTGCAGCGCGTGCTGGAGAGCCTGGTCCCCCAGGAAGCCGAGGTGCAGACCAAAGCCGGCGTGTGGTACCTGATGCGCATCCGGCCCTACCGCACCCTGGAGAACGTGATCGAGGGGGCCGTTATCACCTTCGTGGACATCACCCAGCGCAAGCAGATGGAAGAAGCTTTGCGCCGCAGCGAGAAACGGTTCGCGCTGGCCTTCCGCGCCAGCCCGGACGGGAGGGCCATCAGCCGCAAGGCGGACGGCGTGATTATCGAGGTGAACGACAGCTGGGAAAGCCTTTTCGGCTTCAGCCGGCAGGAAGCGGTCGGGCGCAGCTCGCTCGACCTGGGGCTCTACGTGGATCCGGCCGATCGGGAGCGCGGGCTGGCGCTGCTCGAGGCGCACGGCGCTGTCCGGAATCTGGAGGTCGAGATCCGGCGCAAGGCCGGGGAGAAACGCTGGGCCCAGCTGTGGGCCGAGCAGCTCGAGGTGGAGGCGGTGCCCTGCCTGCTGACGATCATCCGCGATGTCACCGAATCCCGGCGCGTGCACGCCGAACTGCGCCGTTCGGAAGAGCGCTTCTCCAAGGCCTTTCAGGCCAGCCCGGCCGCGTTGAGCATCACGACCCCGGACGGCCGGATTGTGGACGTCAACGACCGTTTCCTGGCCCTGTTCGGCTTTGACCGCCCCGCGGTGGTCGGACGCACGGTGCTCGATCTGGGCCTGTTTGACACCGCCGATGGGCGCGTTGATCTGGCGCCCGCCCTGCCGGGGGAGGCCGCCAACCTGGAACAGGTGCGCGCGTTCCTGGCCAAATCCGGCCAGGCTTTCCAGGCCCTCACCTCCAGGGTGGAGATCGAAATCGCCGGAACGCCGCACGTGCTGACGTTCATCCTCAACATCACCGGGAAAGAGGCCTAGCGCCCGGCGGGCCGGGCGCCTCGGCACCGCGCCGCCCGGGCCAGGCCTGCCTGCAGGAGGCGACTGCGATGCCCAACCAAGCTGCCGGCCATCCAAGACCGCCGTCTTTGCGTCAACGGGCTGAGGCCGCTGCGGCGGCCGGGAAGAACGTCGATGTCGCGGCGCTCACGCCGGAGCAAGTGCGCGGCCTGGTGCACGAACTGCAAGTCCACCAGATCGAACTGGAGATGCAGAACGAAGAGCTGCGGCAGGCCCAACTCGAATTGGAAGCGTCGCGCGCCCGGTATTTCGACCTGTATGATGTGGCCCCGGTCGGCTATGTGACGCTCAGCGACAAGGGTCTGATTCAAGAAGCCAATCTGTCGGCCGCAGCCCTGTTGCGGGTCGGCCGCGCGGCCTTGGTGAGAGCGCCGCTGACCCGTTGGATCGCCGCCGACGATCAGGACGTCTTTTACCTGCACTGCCGGCGGCTGCGGGAGACACGCCAACCGCAGGTGTGCGAAGTGCGGATGGTGCGGCAGGACGGCACGTCATTCTGGGCCAACCTGGAGGCGGCGCCGGCCGACGCCCGGGACGCAGGGACACCGGGGCTGCGCGTGATTATCAGCGACATCACCGAGCGCCGGCAGTTGCTGGAGCAAGCCCGCGGCCTGATGGCCCGCCTGGCCGACGCCCAGGAAACGGAGCGGCGCGCCCTGGCCCACGAATTACATGACAGCTTGGGCCAGAACCTGTCCGCGCTCGGCGTGACGCTCACGCTCGCCCGCAATCTGCTGGCCGAGGGCCAGCCGGCCCTGATGGGGCCGCGCCTGGACGACGCCCTGAAACTGGTCGAAGCGTTGACGGCCCACACGCGCGATCTGATGTTCGAGTTGCAGCCGCCGACACTGGAGGATTTTGGCCTGTTCGCGGCTCTGCGGTGGTTTGTCGCTCAATTCGCGCGGCGCACCGACCTGGCGATCGAGGTGGAAGGCCGGGATCTCTCGCCGCGTCCCGCAATCGCCGTCGAGATCGCCCTCTTCCGGATCGCCCAGGAAGCGCTCACCAATGCCAGCAAGCACGCGCCCGGCAGCCGGGTCACCGTGCGCCTCGATCGCACTTCAGACCAGATCTGCTTGCTCATCGCGGACGATGGCTGGGGCTTCGACCCCGACGCGCCACGCCATCAAGCCAGCTGGGGCCTGATGACCATGCGTGAACGCGCGGAGGCGATCGGCGGGCAATTCACCCTGGCGACCACACCCGGCCGTGGAACGCAGGTGCAAGTGCTATTGAACGAGGTGTAGGCCAGGGGCGCTTTTCCGGGCCGAGCGCCGGCGGCCGCCCCCCTCGCGGCCGCACTGTCCTGTCCCGGCCGATACTGAAGCGCGACGGCCGGTGCCCGCCGCACTCCTTTTGACCCGCGCGAGCTGTCTCCGGCTCGCGCGGGTGTTTTTTGGCCTCCATTAGATCTCCACAAGCGCTGCCTAGACTGATGCCAGATCCCGCTTTCGTCAGGAGGCCCGCATGCCGAATTCGCCCGCCCCAATCCAGAAACCCACCCCGGCCCAAGCCTATCGGGCCCGGATCACGACCACCCAGGTTCTGCGCCGGCTCAGCCAGCTGGCTTTTGTGGGCCTGATCGTCTACACGGCCGTCATCCACAATCTGGCCACCATGGACGGGACGACCGCGTCGCTGGACGCGCTCTGCCCGTTCGGGGGCGTGGAGACGCTCTGGCGCTGGCTCACCAGCGGCGGCCAGTTTGTGCCAAAGACGCACCTCTCCAACCTGGTGCTGCTGCTCGGCTTGGTCCTCGGCGTGCTGGCGGCCGGCGGGGCGTTCTGTGGCTGGGTCTGCCCCTTCGGCGCCGTGCAAGACTTCCTCACCTGGGTCCGCGCGCGGCTGCGCCTGCCGGAAGTGCGCGTCCCGGCCCGGCTGGACCAAGTCCTGCGCTTCGGCCGCTACGTTGTGCTGGCCGTGATCCTGTTCCAGACGATCAGCACCGTGAAGCTGTGGTTCGCGGACTTTGATCCCTACCGCACGCTGTTCGGCCTGGAATGGTTGTTCGCGTTCAACCTGGCCGAGCACTGGCTCGCGTACGCCGTCGTCGGCGGCGTGCTGGCCGGTTCCTTCCTGGTGGAGCGCGCCTGGTGCCGCTACCTGTGTCCGCTGGGCGGCCTCATCAGCCTGCTGGGTAACTTCAGCCTGCTGCGCATCCGGCGCAACGGCGCGGCCTGCAAGGCGTGCGCGGTGTGCGAGCGCCCGTGCCCGGTGAAACTGCCGGTCGCCACGGCCAAGACGGTCAGCAGCGACTGCATCGGCTGCCTGGCCTGCGTGCAGGCCTGTCCGCGCCACAACACCCTGGAAGTGCAGTTGGCCCCGGCCTGGCTGCCGGCCCCCAAGCCGCAGCCCGAACACACACCGGCCAGCGATTGAGCGGCCCGCCCGAGAACTGGAGACCTGTTATGCGCCTCAACCCCTTCTTCATGCCCGTCCTCGTCGTCGGCGCGCTGCTGGGCACCGTGTTCACGGCCCAGGCGCTCGGCCAGTGGTCGATCAGCGGCCGGACCAGCGTGGACGCTGGCCAGCTCGCGCCGGCCGACATCAAGGGCTGGATGACTCTGCAACAGGTGATGGACGGCGCGTCTATCCCAGCCGCTGACCTGTATGCGCTGATGGCGATCCCGGCCGACATCCCGCCCGGCACGGCCCTGAAAGACCTGGAAGCGCTCGTGTCCGATTTCGAGGTCTCCGTGTTGCGCGAGCGCCTGGCCGCCTGGCAGGCGGGCGGCTTGCCGGCCGAAACGCCGGCGCCCGCAGCGCTCCCGGCGACGGCGGTTCCCGCCGCTGAGGCCGTCACACCGCTCCCCACTGTGGCCGCGCCGCCCACAGCGCTCCCGACCGTTGCGCCCACCGAGGTAAGCCATACCGGGGCGGGCGCTGGCAGCGGCGCCGGGCCGACCCCGCTGCCGGCCGGCCAGATCCTGCCCGCCGACCAGATCAAGGGCCGCCTGACGCTGGCCGAGATCAGCGCGCAGTGCGCGGTGCCGTTGGACCGCCTGCTGGCGGCGCTCGGCCTGCCGGCTGAGACCGATCCGGCCCTCAAAGTGAAGGATCTCATCAGCCAGGGTCTGGTCGCCGAGACCACCACGGTCCAGGCGGCGGTGGCGGCGCTGCAGGCTCCCTGAGACACTTGCGGCTATACTGGACGCCTCCCCAGCGAGAACCGACATGGCCCAGCGTATCCTGGTTGTGGACGATGACCCTCAGATCGTGCGGCTGGTGCGCTCCTACCTGGAGCAGGCCGGCTACGTGGTGCTGACGGCCAACGACGGCGAGGCCGCCATCCATACGCTCAAGCGTGAGCGCCCGGACCTGGTGGTCCTGGACCTGATGCTGCCCAAGCGTGATGGCTGGGCCGTCACCCGCTGGCTGCGGTCACAGGAGACGCTGGCGGCGACGCCGCTGCTGATGGTCACGGCCCGCATCGCGGACGAGGACAAACTGCTGGGGCTGGAGCTGGGCGCCGACGACTACCTGACCAAGCCCTTCAACCCGCGCGAAGTGGTGGCCCGTGTGCGCGCTATCCTGCGCCGGGCGGCGGGCACGCCTGTCACGGCCCACCTCCTGCAGGCCGGCGGCCTGCGCCTAGACGTGGACGCGCACACCCTGCAAGTCGATGATCAGCCCGTCGACCTCACGCCCACCGAGTTCGCGCTGCTGCGCGCCCTGCTGGAGGCGCCCAATCACGCCTTCACGCGCGCCGAGCTGATCGAGAAGGCGCTGGGCTACACCTACGCGGGCTTCGACCGGACGCTGGACAGCCACATCAAGAACCTGCGCCGCAAGATCGAGGCCGACCCGGCCCAGCCGCGCTACATCGAGACGGTCTTCGGCGTGGGGTACCGGCTGCGGGAGGGCGAACCGTGAACCGGCTGGGGGTGCGCCTGACGCTGGCCTTCATCACCGTCACGCTGCTGGCCGTGGGGACGGTGGCCGTGCTCGCCAATTGGAGCGCCACGCGCGCTTTCACCAACTATGTGGCGCGCCAGACCGAGTTCGTGCAGAGCGGCCGGCTGGACGAGCTGGCGGATTACTATGCGCGCACTGGCGGCTGGGCCGGAGTGGAGACGCTCCTGACCGAGGCCAGCGCCGCCGAAGGGCGGGGCGGCCGCAACCGTCCCAATCTGCTGCTGGCCGAGGCCAGCGGGCGCGTGATCTTCGACGAACGCGGCGAGCGCGCGGGCACGGCGCTGACGGCGGAGGAACGGGCCCGCGCCCTGGCCGTGACGGCCGCCGGCGCGACGGCGGGGTATGTGGTCTTCAACACGCCCGAGGGCGGCGCGTTCACGGCGTCTCAGCAGGCGTTTCTAGGGCAATTGCAGCTGGCGTTCCTGGCGGCGGCCTTGATCGCGGGCGGCCTCGGGATCGGGCTCGGGCTGGTGGTCAGCCGTTCGCTGGCGGCGCCGCTGGCGAAAATGGCCGAGGCGGCGCGCGGCTTCGCCGGCCGGGATTGGACGCGCCGGGCGCCGGTCACCGGCGCGGACGAGGTCGCCGAGGTCGGCCGCGCCTTCAACACCATGGCCGACTCGCTCCAACAGGCTGAGGCCCTGCGCCGCAGCCTGATGGCCGATATCGCCCATGAACTGCGCACCCCGCTGACGGTGATGCAGGGCAACCTGCGCGCCCTGCTGGACGGCGTCTATCCGCTGGAGGCCGCGGAGATCGCCACACTGTACGACGAGACGCGTCTGCTCAGCCGGCTGGTGGATGATCTGCGCGAGCTGGCGCTGGCTGATGCCGGCCAGCTCTCCCTGGCCCTGAGCGATTGGGCGCCGGCGGAACTGCTCGAGCGCGCGGCGGCCCAGTTCGCGGCTGGAGCTGAGGCCGAGCAGATCAGCCTGACGGTGACCGTCCCGGCCGGGCTGCCGCCGGTGCGCGCGGACGCGGACCGGGCCGCGCAGGTGGTGCGCAACCTCGTAGCCAATGCCCTGCGCCACACACCCGAAGGCGGCCAGATCACCCTGGCGGCCGAGGCGGCTGCGGGCGGCGTCCGCTTCGGGGTGCGTGACACCGGCGTCGGGATCGCGCCCGAGGATCTGCCGTACGTCTTTGAGCGTTTCTATCAGGCGGACAAGGCGCGCGCGCGCGGCGGCTCCGGGCTGGGGCTGGCCATCGCCAAAGCCTGGGTGGAGGCGATGGGCGGCGCGATCGGCGCCCACAGTCAGCTGGGGCAGGGCAGTGAGTTCTGGTTCACCCTGCCTTACGGCAGCGCATAGGCCAGCAGCATCGGCGCCTCGCAGTCGTCCTCGCGGTGCAGGCTGCCGCCCGGCACCTGGTCGGCGAACTGCCGCAGCTCTTCCATGCGGCTGGGTGGGGCGATGATGAGCAGGCCGGCGTGGGTCGGCAGGCCCAGGGCCGGCTCGTCGAAATTGGTCACGCCGGTCTTGCCGCCCAGGAATTCCGCCGAGACATGGGTCCCATAGCGGTAGGTGCTGTCACTCAGCAGGTAGACGGTCACGTCCCGATCGACGGTGCGCAGGTAGTTCCCCAGGTACGACGCAAAGCGGGTCTGTGAATCCAACCCAAACTGGCAGCGCAGCACAAAATCGAAATAGTAGGCGCGCACATTCAGCGTGAGCAGGGCCACGGCCAGGAACACAGACAGGGCCGGGCGCACCCAGCGCTGGAGGCCGGCACTGGCTGGGCCGTTCGTCAGGCGGACGGCGGCGCTGGCCTGTTCCAGCCCGACGGCCGCCAGCAGGATGGCCGCCGGCAGCGCCACCAGCATCCGGTACGAGTCCGCCGAGGGCGGGATGGCGAAGACGCCGATGGCGACGGTCAGGGACCAGAAATAGCCGTTCACCAGCAGGAAGCGCGCCTCGCGCGTCCGCCAGAACGCGTAAGCCAGGCCCAGCAGGAACAGGGTGGCGGTGAAAGGATCCAGCAGCGGCAGGCGCGCGCCGTAGAAGTCGATGGCCGGGTAATGGATCACGGCCAGGAAAGCGTGCGCGACGCGCTCCGCCAGGATTTGCACCGCCGGCTGCCCGGTGGCGGCCATTTGGCCGGCCAGCCAGCCGGACTGGAACGTCCCGTCGATGTTGAGGCGCGCGAAGAAGTCGTTGGGGTTGCGCGCGGCGTGCACGAACTGCGGCAGACCGGTCACCAACAGACCCAGGCCGAAGGCCCACAGGGATCGGGCGCCCGCCTGAACCAGAGGCCGGCACAACCAGGCCGCGATCAGGAGGTAGACCAGCAGCAGCGCCGTCACGATCTGGGCGCTGATGTAGACGCTGAAGTGAGCGCCCAGGAGCAGACCGCCCAGGGCCAGGCGCAGGCGGCTGCGCCGCTCCAGGCCGCTGAAGAAGAAATACAGCTCCAGCGGGATGAGCCACGTCTCCTGCAGGTACGCCACCGCCACGATGCGGCTGAAGTGGATGTGGGCGTGCGCCACGGCCAGCAGGCCGGCGCCCACCCAGGCCACGCGCCGACCGAACAGATACCGGCCCAACAGGTAGACGGCCGGGATGGCCAGCAGCCCGCCCACCGCCGGCGCCAGCCGCAGCGCCAAGGGCGTGCGGCCCAAAACGGCCAGCGCCAGGCCGATCGTCTGCAGATACAGGCCGCCGAAGTTTTCCACCAGCACGAAGGGGTTGGCCAGGGTGCCGCGGCCCGACGCCAGCGCCACCATCCCCAGGCGGCCCTCGTCGCCGTCGATGACGCGCGGCAGGCTGCCGAGCTGCTGGAAGCGCAGCCACGCCGCCACTGCCAGGAGGACGGCCAGCCCGATCAACTCGCCGCGCTGCGCCCGCAGCCAGGCCCGCCAATCGAGGCGGTCGGGCGCGGGGTCCACGAAAGCCGCCGCGTACAGCAGGGCCGCGCCAGCCCACAGGATGATGACCGGGAGATAATTGTTGCGGCCGAGCTGCGGCCAGGCGATATCGACCAGGGTGGCGAGGATGGACAGGGTGACGGCGCCCAGGACCAGCAGTGACCGCCGCGTCAGCGCCAGGCGCCGGACTAGCCGCACCCACCATTCCGCCGGCGGGCTCATCCGGTTGCCGATGAAGAGCAGCAGGCCCATCGCGGTCAGGAGCGTGCCGGCCCCCAGCCCGGTCGGCCCCGCTTGCAGCGCCAGCTGCCCGGCCACTGTCAACAACAGGGCCAGGCCGGCCAACGCCGCGCGCGCCACTTTGATGTCGTCGGTTTCGCTGTTGTCTGACACAGGCGTGCCCCCTGGGTGAGCGGCTGGGCCTTGCTCAGCGGGTTTCATTTCACGACCAGGACTGGGCAGGCCGCGCGCTCGACGATGGCGTGGCTGACGCTGCCCAGCGTCTGGCCCGGCCACGGGCTGGCCCCGCGCGCGCCCATCACCACCATGTCCGCCCCGAGCGTCTCCGCCACCCCCAGGATCACGTTCGGGGCCGGCCCCTCCACCACCGTCGTCTCGACCTCGGCGACCCCCATTGAGGTCAGGTGCCGGGCCGTGCCGGCGACCGCCGATTGGGCGGCAGCCCATGTCCAGGCGGGGCCGGGCAGGCCGGCCGGCTCGCCGCTGGTGGAGAAGGCGTGCAGCACCGTCACGCGGGCGCGGTAACGCACGGCCAGCGAGGCCGCGAAGTCCGCGGCGCGGTCGGCGGCGAAGGAGCCATCGGTGGCGAGCAGGATATGGCGGATCATGGCGGCCTCAACCTGGGCCGGACAGCCGGCCCCGTTTGACTGTACGCCTCCGAGCGCCGGCGGCCTACCGCGAAACCGCGCAAGCCGGTAAGCGAAAGCGCGGATTCGGCGGCGTCCGGCCTGCCCTATAATGGCCTGTATGTCCGCCCGGATCCGCCTGCTCCTCGCCGACGACCACGCGCTGCTGCGCCAGGGCACCGCCGAACTGCTGCGCCGCGAGCCGGACCTGGACGTGGTCGGCGAAGCCGGCGACGGCCAGCAGGTCGTTGAGCTGGCCCAGGCGCTCAAACCGGATGTGGTCCTGATGGACGTGCGCATGCCGGTGCTGTCCGGGATCGAAGCGACCCGCCGCATCCGCGCCGCCCTGCCGGCGGTCCAGGTGCTGGTGCTCACGGCGCACGACGACGACCAGTACATCTTCTCGCTGCTGCAGGCCGGCGCCGCCGGCTACTTGCTGAAGACGGCGCCTGTCGCCGATCTGGTGAAAGCCATCCGCCAGGTCCAGGCGGGCGAGTCGCCGCTGGACCCCGCCATCGCGCGCAAGGTGGTGCTGCATCTGGGCGGCGGCCGCGGGGCGGCCGCGGAGGCCGCCGAGACACCGGAGCTCACCGCTCGCGAACTGGAAGTGCTGCAGCTCCTGGCACGCGGGTTGAGCAACCGCGCCATCGCCGAGACGCTGTATGTCAGCGACCGCACCGTCCAGGCCCACTTGACCAGCATTTTCGCCAAGATGGGCGTCACCTCGCGGTTGGAGGCGGTGCTGGCGGCCGTCCGCCGCGGCTGGCTGAAGCTGGAACCCTAACCCCATGCGCCCCTCGCCGGCCGCGCACTCGCTCTTGACCCAGTTTGCGCTGCGCGTCATCGTGCCGCTGACCCTGGTCATGGCGGCCATGCTCGCGGCCGGCCAGTTCGCCTATCAACAGGCCATCGCTTCGCTTTTGATCGACCGCGACCAGCAGCTCGCCACCCTCGCCACCGCCTATGTCTCCGAAGCGTTGGCCAGCTACACCCGTGAGCTGACCGGATTGGCGGCCATGCCCGCCGTCCGCGGCGCCGCGCCGGAGCCCCGGGCGGCCGCCCTGGCGGCGGCTGATCAGGCCGCGCCTCTCTTCACGGCCGGGATCGTGGTCGTCGACGCGGCCGGCGTCGTCGTCGCCGTCGCCCCGCCGCAGGCGTCGCCGGTGGGGCCGTCCGTGGCCGGGCAGCGTTACTTCGAGTCGGTGCGGGAGCGCCGGGCGCCGGCCTATAGCGACGTGCTCGTCGACGCGCGCACCGGGCGCAGCCTGGTCGTGATCGCGGTCCCGATCCTGGATGAGGCCGCTCAGCTGACGGGCGCGTTGCTCGGCGCGGTCGACCTGGAGCATACGTCCTTCAGCGCGCCGATCGACAACCTGAAGATCGGTGACGGCGGCTTTGTCTACCTGGTGGACGGCCGCGGGCGCGTGATCCTGCATCCCCTCGCCGAGAACATCGGCGCCGACTACTCAGATCGGCCGCATGTGCAGAACGTGACCGCCGGCGAGACCGGCGGCGCCCTGTGGCGCGCCCGCTCTGGGGAAGAGGTGGTCCAGGGCTATGCCCCGGTGGCGAACACGGACTGGGGTCTGATTGTGCGTGAGCCCTGGGAAAGCGTGGTCGCGCCGACCCGGACTTACGGTGCGCTGATGGCGCTCACCGTGGCGGCGGCTGTGGGCGTGACCGCCTACTGGCTGTGGCTGGGGGTGCGGCGCATCGCGGCGCCGCTGCGGGCCCTGATGGACCAGACGGGCCGGCTGGCCCGCGGTGAAACCGTGCAGCCGGTGGCGGCTTCCGGCGTCCGCGAAATCGACGCGCTTGAGCGCGCCTTCAGCCAGATGGCGACGCAGATGGCGTCCTACCGGGCCGGCCTGCGCCGCTACGTTGACGCGCTCACGCGCTCGCAGGAAGACGAGCGGCGGCGGATCGCGCGCGAGCTGCACGATGAGACCATTCAGAATCTGCTCACGATCGTGCGCCGCCTGGAACTGCTGCAGGCTTCCGCGCCGAACCCGGACCGGCAGGCCAAGTTGGCCGAGCTGCAAGCGCTGATGGCCGACACGGTCCAGGGTGTGCGCCAGATCAGCCGTGATCTGCGTCCGCCCATTCTGGAGGACCTCGGCCTGATCCCGGCGCTCCAGACACTGGTGCGCGCCGCCCACACCGGCCAGGGCGCGGTGCCGCACGCCACCCTGGAGGTGGCCGGCCAGGTGGCGGACCTGAGCCCGGAACAAGAGTTGGCCCTGTACCGGGTCACTCAGGAGGCGCTGGCCAACATCCGGCGCCACGCCCAAGCCACCGGGCTGCAGGTGCAGGTGGCGTTCGCGCCCGGGCTGGTGCGGCTGGAGGTCAACGACGACGGCCAGGGTTTTCAGGCGCCGGCCGCCCTGACGGAATTGGCCCAGCGCGACAGCTTCGGCCTGCTGGGCATTCAGGAGCGGGTGCGCGCTCTGGGCGGGTCGCTCAGCCTGTGTTCGGCGCCCGGCCAGGGGACGCGGCTGACGGTGAGCCTGCCGCTTCAGCCGAGCGCCAACCCGTCGTAACCCTGCTCTGGCCGTCCGCCGTCGCGCCCGGCGGTCAACCTGAATGCGTTGTCACCTCTGGCCCCGGGCGGCATCTAACCCACGGGCAAGAGCGCCCATCGGCGACGCGCGGGCCGGTGTGGGTCCGTGGCGTTCAGGGAGAGAGCGGTATGGGACAGGCGACTGTCAAGTGGCTGCAGAACAAACAATTCGTCGGCGTCGATTCGAGCCGGCATTCCGTGGTGCTCAGCACCCAGGACGAGGACAACGGCATCGGCTGTAAGCCGTCGGAGTTGCTGCTCATCGCCCTGGGGTCGTGCGCGGCCGTGGATGTGGTGGAGATCCTGGCCAAGAAGCGGACGCCGCTGGCCGCCCTGGAGATCGAGGTCCGGGGCGAGCAAGACGCCAACCCGCCGTGGGCCTACCGGCAGATCCACCTGACCTACCGGCTGCGCGGCGCCGGCCTGACGCCGGCGAGCGTGGAGCAGGCCATCCGCCTCTCGCAAGACAAGTACTGCTCGGTGGCGGCGACGATCCGGGGCGTCAGCACGATCACGTGGGATTATCAGCTCGAGACGCCTGAGCCGGTGGCGGTGGCCTAAGCGCGGCGGGCCGGCCTCTGACCAGGATCATGGCGAGCGCGAGGTCCCCCTCGCGCTCGCTGTTTTGGCTGAGGTACAATCCTCAATCCGCGAGGTTGGTGCCCGGCGCGGAGGTGTACGGCCACGGCCCACCGGCCGCCTCCCAACCCCCGGAAAGTCAGGCACCGGTCATGTTTCACCAACTCTGGCCGCGCATCGCACGACCGCTCCTGCGCCTGCCGCTCCTCTTAAAAATCCTCCTGGCGAACTCCGCCCTGGTGGCTTTTGGCGCGGTGGCGGGGACGCTCGTCACCGTCTGGCATGTGCAGACCTTCCCGGACGATCCGCACTATGAACTGATCGTGCTCTTTGGCGCGGCCGGGCTGGCCTTGAGCTTTGTCGTCAACTACGGCGTGCTGCGGCTGGCCCTGACCCCGCTGGACCGGCTGCAGGCGGCCGTGGACCGCGTCCGCCAGGGCGACCTTGAGACGCGCGTCGAGGCCGGCCGGCTGGACGACGACCGGTTCACGCGCCTGGCCGAAACCTTCAACCAGATGCTGGCGACGGTGGCCGCGGCCACGCAGGAGCTGCGCCGCCTCTCGCAGCGAATCCTGGAAGCGCAAGAGGACGAGCGCCAACGGGTGGCGCGCGAGCTGCATGACCAGAGTGCCCAATCCTTGACCCTGATGCTGGTGCGGCTGCGCCTGCTGGAGCGTTCGGCCGATGCGGCCCAGGCTCGTCAGCAGGTGCAGGAGCTGCGCCAGCTGACGGCGCAGGCGCTGGAGGAGATCCGGCGCATCGCCCTGGAGCTGCGGCCCAAGATCCTGGAGGATTTGGGGCTGGGCGAGGCCCTGGCCTGGCGCGTCGACGAACTCAACGCCAGCGGCGCCGTCCACGCCTCGCTCCAGATCGCGGGCCTGGACCACCGTTTGCCCAAAGACCTGGAGCTGGTGCTCTACCGGGTGGCGCAGGAGGCGCTCACCAACATCGCCCGCCACGCCGAGGCACGCAACGCCCGCCTGGTGTTGGAGCAGGCCGATGGCGCCGTGGCGCTGTCGATTGAAGATGACGGCGCCGGCTTCGACGCGGACGCGGCCCTGGCTCATCCGCGCGGCCTCGGCTTGTCCGGTATGCGGGAACGGCTGCGGCTGGTCGGCGGTACGCTGCGGATCACGTCGACGCCTGGCCGCGGCACCTGTCTGCGCGCCACCGTGCCGCTGGCCTGAGAGGACTGGGATGACCAAGATTCGCCTGCTCATCGTCGATGACCACTTCGTAGTGCGGGTGGGGCTGCGGACGCTGCTGGAAGATGAGCCGGATATGGTCGTCGTCGGCGAGGCCGGCAACGGCGCCGAAGCGGTCGCCAACGCTCAGCAGCTGCAGCCGGATGTCGTCGTCATGGACATCTCCATGCCCGAGATGGACGGCCTGGAGGCCACCCGGCGCATCCGGGCTATCTGCCCGAATACACACATCCTCATATTGACTGTCCACGCGCAGGAGCGCTACCTCTTCCCGGTGCTCAAGGCCGGCGCCTCCGGCTACGTGCTCAAGTCCACAGTCGATACCGAGCTGGTCGACGCCATCCGGGCCGTGGCCCAGGGCGGCGCGTTTCTGTACCCGTCGGCGATGCGCATGGTGCTGGAGGATTACCTCACCCGCGCCCACTCCGGCGACGAGCAGGACGCCTACGAACGCCTGAGCGAACGCGAGCGGGAAGTGCTTAAGCTGATCGCGCTCGGCCACACGGCCGGCGACATCGCCGAGCAGCTGGGCCTCAGCCCCAAGAGCGTCGAGACTTACCGCGCCCGGATCATGGAGAAACTCGGCCTGGATAGCCGGCCTGCGCTGGTGAAGTATGCCCTGGCGCGCGGCCTGCTCAGCGACGGCGCGTAAGCGCCTCAGCTGGCGCGGAGCGACAGCGACTAAGCTGGCGCGGAGCGACAGCGACTAAGCTG
>ERZ761602.3439-NODE-3439-length-22394-cov-41.215900_pt1 | contig 22394 bp, 22 predicted proteins | sample MGYA00512165_ERZ761602 | MGnify/ENA primary metagenome ERZ761602 (study PRJEB28899, sample SAMN02445085) | bioreactor sludge metagenome | biome: EBPR sludge; isolation source: Thorneside wastewater treatment plant | place: Australia: Brisbane, Thorneside...
GTGTGCCGGCGCGCGCGCGCGCTATCGGGATAGGTGGTTTCGTTCACAACGTCATCGGAGGCTCGCAAGCAGACGTCTTTTCTGACCCGGCGGGCGGAAAAGTGTTCACTTTCCGCGCCTGAAGCTCAAGAGGGCTGTAGCCATAAAAAAGGGTGGCCCGACAGCCACCCTCGCGCATCGCAAGCGTTCAGACCGATTTGAGCTCGCGCTTATTGCAATCCTTGAATGTAGGACGCAACGGCCTTGATTTCCGGATCGCTCATTTTGGCGGCGATGGCGCGCATCATTTGGCCGGCGTCGTTGGCCCGCTCCATGGCTCGAAAAGCCTTAAGTTGTGCTTCGAGATAGTCGCTGTGCTGAGCGGCCAGCGCCGGGAATTTAGCGGCGGGATTGCCCGCTCCGACGGCGCCGTGACAGGCCGCGCACGCCGCCACGCCGCTGTTGAGATTGCCGCCTCGAAACAGCGCCTCGCCCTGAGGGGCCAATTTCGGGTCGGCCGCGGCGCGGGCCACTTGCTGCGAGGCGTAATAAGCCGCCAGATCTTCCATGTCTTGCGGGCTTAAAGGCGCCACCATGCCGAGCATGATCGGGTTGGCGCGAGCGCCGCTTTTGTAATCCTGCAGCTGCTTGAACAGATAATCAGCGCTTTGGCCGGCGAGTTTGGGATACTGGGGGTTGATGCTGTTACCGTCGGCGGTATGGCAAGCCGCGCAGGTCGCGGACTTGGCCTTGCCAGCGGCAGGGTCGCCGGCGGCCAGCGCGACGGTCGCGGAACCGAGCAGTGCGCACGTCGCGGCGATCACAACATATTTTTTCATTTTTTGTAGGCTCCTGTACGATGACGGTATTCGGTTCGAGCAACTCGCCGCCCGCGCGAAAAGCGCCGCGCGATCTGGTGGACGCATCTCGCTCGGTCGCGGCGCTAAAGGGCGTGCCGCGATGGCTTCCACTTAACGAAAGCGACGGTTTTATATATCAGTTTCGGCCTCCAAGTTCAATGAGAAACCCCAAGGACCCTATCGCTATTGAAACCGACGCCGACGCCGCCAACCGCTATCGCGCCGCGCGCTTTTTGAGTAGCGCCAACGCCTTATCGCAGCTCCCTCCCGATACCGGACGCGAAGCGGCCTTCGCCGGCCGCTCCAATGCGGGCAAATCGAGCGCCTTGAATCTGTTGACCGGCCAGCGCGGTTTGGCGCGGATCAGTAAAACCCCCGGCCGCACTCAATTGTTGAATTTCTTTCAAGTGCAGCCCGCGCGTTATCTCGTGGATTTGCCCGGCTACGGCTACGCCCGCGTGCCCGAGGCGATGCGCCAACACTGGCGCGGCTTGGTGGGACGTTACCTGCGGGAGCGCGCGGCGCTGCGGGGGCTTATGCTGGTGATGGACGCGCGCCACCCGCTCACCGATCTCGATCTGCAACTGCTCAAGAGTTGCGCCGCGCGGGATTTGCCGGTTCACATTCTACTGACCAAAGCCGACAAACTGAGTCGAGGCAAGGCGGCGGCGGTATTGCGGTTACTGCGGGGGAATCTGGCCGCCGACTTTCCGACGGTCAGCGCGCAACTGTTTTCCGCCTTGAGCGGCGCCGGCGCGGCGGAGGCGCGAGCCCGCCTGGACCAGTGGCTGGGGTATTGAAAGCGCGCTAGCCGCCTCGGGCCGAGGGTGAAGCGTCGGCCTCGCCCTGCCAGCCGCTCGCTTGCAAGCGCGCTTGCAGGGCCTGGCTCACCAACTCGCCGATCCGCTCCAAAAATAGGGTGCCGACTCCCGGATGGAACCGTCCGGCATCGGCGCTGCCCACCACCAGCAGCCCGCGCCAGCGGTGGCCGCCGAGCGGAATCAACGCCGCCGAGGCCACGCTCGCCTCATCCTGACTGCACAAAACCGCCGCTTGTTCGGCGCTCAAGCGACCGCATTGCGGCCGTCCGATCCGAAACACATCATCGAATAATCCCACCACATCCGGGCGCAAGAACTCCTCCACGGCGCTTAATCCGGCGGTCGGCGGCTCGGCCAGACACAAGGTGATGCAATCGGCCTTGAATTCATCGCGCAGGATCGCCTTGATCCCGTGCAGCAGCGCGTCCAAGCCGCCGCGCGCGTCCAACAGGTTCAGCGCCAACCGCTGCACCCGCTCGGCCAATCGGTCGTTATCGCGGGCGATGGCCACCAGCTCTAACAGCTTGGCGTGCACACGCTGGTAGCGCTCCCGCAGCAGGCGATTCTGGTATTCCAGCAGCGATGTCGCCGGCTTGCAGGCGTGCGGGATCCGCAGGCTTTCCAGCAGTTCGGGATGTTCGATAAAAAATTGGGGATGCTCGCGCAGGTAAGCAGCCACCGCCAATTCCAGATCCAGCACGGTCGAATCCTCGTTCACCACTCGATCCACCCTTCAAATACGGTCGCCGCCGGCCCGATCATCGTCACGGCTTCACCTTCGCCGGGCCAACGGACAGTCAATTCGCCGCCTTTTAATTCAACACGGACCTCCGGCCCCAACCGCCGCCACAGCCGGCCGATCACCACCGCCGCGCAAGCCCCGCTGCCGCAAGCCAGCGTTTCGCCGGCTCCGCGCTCGAACACCCGCAGGCGGATGCGATCCGGCGCGACAATTTGCATAAAACCGACGTTGGTGCGATGGGGAAAACGGCCGTGACGTTCCAGCAACGGCCCCAAATGCGCCACCGGCGCCCGGTCCACGTCGTCCACTTTCAACACGGCGTGCGGGTTGCCCATCGACACCGCGCCGATTTCCATATCCAAACCATCGGCGGCGATCGGATAAACTTGAGCCCGCTCGGTGGCGAAAAACGGAATCTCGGGCGGCTCCAATCGCGGCCGGCCCATATCCACCGCCACTTGACCGTCCGCCTGAATCCGCAGGACCAGTTCTCCACCGGCGGTCGCCACCCGCAGTTCATCCCGCTCGATCAAGCCTTTGTCGCGCGCGAAGCGGGCGAAGCAGCGCGCGCCGTTGCCGCACTGCTCCACCTCGCCGCCGTCGGCGTTGAAAATGCGGTAGCGAAAATCGACCTCCGGCCGGTCGGGCGCCTCCACCAGCAATACCTGATTGCAACCGACCCCGAAATGACGGTCCGCCAGACGGCGGATGCGGGTCGGGTCGAGAACGACCGGTTGGTTGATGCCGTCGATCACCACGAAATCGTTGCCGAGTCCGTGCATCTTGGTGAAACGCAAAGTCATGGCGACGCCTTTACCTCAAGGTTAAAGCCAGAGCCGCCTCGGTCGGCTGCGTCAACTCCGTCCGGTCCAGGCGACCTTGTACAAATCCAGCCGCCGGTCGCGGAAGTTGCGCACGCTGCCGTGGGTGCGCAGTTCTTTCAAATTATCCAAATCCAAATCGACGATCAGGGTCATTTCGGTGTTGGGGGTGGCCTCGGCGGCGATGGCGTCGTGCGGAAACGCAAAATCCGAGGGCGTGAACACCGCCGCTTGCGCGTACTGCATGTCCATGTTCTCGACTTTCGGCAAGTTGCCGACGCTGCCGGAAATCACCACGTAACATTCGTTTTCGATGGCGCGCGCCTGGGCGCAGCGCCGGACCCGCAGATAAGCGTTCTTGGTGTCGGTCCAAAACGGCACGAACAGAATCTGCATCCCCTGATCGGCCAGCAGGCGCGGCAGTTCCGGAAACTCCACGTCATAACAGATCAAAATTCCGATTTTGCCGACATCCAGCTCGAACACCCGCAGCGCATCGCCGCCTTGCAGCCCCCAATACGCCTGCTCGTCGGGCGTGATGTGCAGTTTGGATTGTTTTTCCCAAGTGCCGTCGCGCCGGCACAGAAACGCCGCGTTATACAGCGCGCCGCCCCGATATTCCGGCATGCTGCCGGCGATGATGTTGACATTGTAGGAGATCGCCAAGTCCAAAATCGCATCGCGCAAGGGCTCGGTATATTCGGCCAACTGCCGCACCGCCTCGGCGGTGTTGCGCTGGTGGAACTGCGCCATCAACGGGCCGTTGAAAAATTCGGGAAACAACACGATGTCGGTCTTGTAGCCGGCCACCGCGTCCACGAAATATTCGACCTGTTGCAACAGTTCCTCCAACGAGGCGGTCTGGCGCATCTGCCACTGCACCGCGCCGACCCGGACCACCGATTTGCCGCCCCCGATCAGAACTTCCTTTTCTTCATAATAGATGTTCAGCCATTCCAACAGCACCGCGTAGGCTTTGGATTCGGTGTCGTCGGGCAAATAGCCGGTAATGATCCGGCGGACGTGAAAATCGTTGGCCAACTGGAAGGTGAGAATCGAATCGATCAGCTCCTTGGCCTTGACCTGTTCGACGTACTGCTGCGGCGTCAGCTCCTGCGCGTATTTGCCGTAGCCCGGAATCCGGCCGCCGACCACGATGGCGCGCAAATTCAGCTTCTCGCACAGCTCCTTGCGGGCGTCGTACAGCCGCCGGCCCAGGCGCATGTCCCGATAGGCGACGTGGACGAAGACATCGACGCCGTAGAGCGTGTCGCCGTTGGGATCGTGGGTGGTGAGATAACCGTCGCCGGTGATCTGCCAATAGGTATGCCGGTCGCCGTAGCGGCCGTAATCGACGATCAAACTCAGCGCGGCCGCCACCACCCTGCCGTTGTCTTCGATGCAGATTTGACCTTCGGGAAAACGCGCGATCTGCGAGACAAACTGTTCGCGGCTCCACGCGCCATCCATGTTGTGATAGACATCCTCCATGATCTCGTAAATGTCTTCATAATCGGACAGGCGCAGATTACGCAGCTTGAGCCGGTGCTGGACCGGATGTTCGGAGGTTCGGTCAGTCATAGGAAACAGAACGTTAAAAATTCAAATGCCGTTGTGCCAACGCCAGATCAATCCAAAGGCCCGATGGCGGCTTACGGCATCAGGCTAGCGTAATCCCGATAGATGCAGCGGTCCATGACCACGGTGATGCCCGCCGCCCGCGCCCGCAGCGCCGCCGCCTCATCCACCACGCCGTCTTGCAACCACAAGGCCGGCAACTTGAGTTCGATGCATTCATCGACGAGACCCGCGACATGGCTCGATTCGCGGAATACATCCACCAAATCGACCGGCTCGGGCAGGTCGCGCAAGCTGGGATACGCCTTCTCGCCCAACACTTCGGCCAGCGCGGGATTGACCGGGATGATGCGATAACCAAAGCCTTGCAAGGCTCTGGCGACGCCGTGGCTGGCCCGGTTTGGCGAGGCGGATAAACCCACCACGGCGATGGTCTTGACCCGCTTCAACAGCGCGCGGAGCTCATCGCGGGAAGGATTGCTAAAACCTGAATTCATTATGCCACCTCTTAAAAATCCTGGTTAGCTTAAGATAGTCTCACCCGCGTACAATTCCGCCACGGTTTCACGGCGGCGCACCACCTGGAACCGGTTGCCATCGACCATCACTTCAGCGGCGCGGGGTCGGGAATTGTAGTTGGAACTCATCGAAAACCCGTAAGCGCCGGCCGAACGCACCGCCAGCAGATCGCCCGGCTCGACGGTCATCTCGCGGTCCTTGCCCAGAAAATCGCTGGTCTCGCAGACCGGTCCCACCACATCGTAACGCCTGGCTTGTCCCTCGGCGCGCGGCTCGACCGGCACGATGTCTTGCCAGGCCGAATACAAGGCCGGGCGCAGCAAATCGTTCATCGCCGCGTCGACCACCGCGAAACTTTTATCCTCGCCATGTTTCAACAATTCGATCCGCGTGACCAAAATACCGGCGTTGCCGACGATGGCCCGACCCGGTTCGATCACGATTTTGTAGGGTCGATCCCGCAGATGCTCCAGCAGCGCGGCCGCCAGATCGGCGGGCAGCGGCGGCGCCTCATCGCGGTAGCGAATGCCCAAACCACCGCCGAGATCGAGATGCTGGAGCTTGATCCCTTGCGCTTCCAAGCGCGCTACCAAGGCCAACAGCCGTTGCAAGGCATCCACGAACGGGGTGAGTTGGGTCAGCTGCGAACCGATGTGGCAATCCATGCCGAGCAACGCCAGATGCGGCGAAGCGGCGGCCCGCGCGTAAAGGGCGAGCGCCTGGTCCACGGCGATCCCAAACTTGTTTTGTTTCAAGCCGGTCGAAATGTAGGGATGGGTATTGGCGTCGACATCGGGATTGACCCGCAACGACACCGGCGCTCGGCGGCCCTGCTCGGCCGCGATTTGTTCCAACAGCGCCAGTTCGGCCTCGGACTCGACATTGAAGCAATGAATGCCCACCTCCAACGCGCGCGCCAGTTCGTCGCGGCGCTTGCCGACGCCCGAGAACACGACTTTAGCGGGATCGCCGCCGGCGGCCAGCACCCGCTCCAACTCCCCGACCGAAACGATATCGAATCCGCAGCCCAACCGCGCCAGCACGTTTAACACCGCCAGATTGCTGTTGGCCTTCACCGCATAGCACACCTGATGCGGGCGATCGCCAAATGCGCGGTCAAAGGCGCGCCAGTGACGCTCGATAGTGGCGCGAGAATAGAGGTAACAGGGTGTCCCCACCGCCGCCGCGATATCGGCGACCGGCACAGCCTCGGCGTATAACCGGCCCGCGCGATAGTCGAAATAATCCATCGTCTAAGGTCTCGGGGCCGGGGCTGGAGCGGGTTCGGAGGCCGAAGGCTTTGCTTGGGTTTGGGGGAGATAAAGCGGGCCTTTCTGGCCGCAACCAGCCAGCAGCGCGGCCGACAGCACCGATGCCAGCAGCGCTCCAAAGCGAAACTCGTGCATTGCGAACAGTCCTTGCGGGGTAATGAATACGATGATCAGTATAACCCGCATTCGGCTGGCGGGAGCGGCTTGACAAGCGGACCCGCTTCACGGCTAATGCGGCGAAACCAAGCCACCACGGGATTTGCTCATGAACGAAACCGCGCTGACCACTGTCGAGATCGAACCCAGCGCCGCCGCGCGCGCCAGCGTGATCTGGATGCACGGACTGGGGGCTGACGCGCGCGACTTTGAACCCATTGTGCCGGAATTGCGGCTGCCGCCGGAACTGGCGATCCGCTTCGTGTTTCCCAACGCGCCGGTCCGGCCGGTCACGATCAACGGCGGAATGCGGATGCGGGCTTGGTACGACGTGCTGAGCATGGATTTGCCCCGCCAGGAAGACCCGGAGGGCGTTTACGCCTCCGAGCGCGCGATTTTTGAGTTGATCGAACGCGAGAAGCAACGCGGGATACCCGCCGAACGGATCGTGCTGGCGGGTTTTTCCCAAGGCGGGGCGATGGCCCTGCATACCGGCTTGCGCTATCCCGAGCGGCTGGCCGGCATTCTCGCGCTGTCTTGTTATATCCCCTTGGCCAGCAAGCTAAGCGGCGAGCGGCGGCCGGCCAACCAGCCAACGCCGATTTTCATGACCCACGGCGATTACGACGCGGTGATCCCGATGCGCTACGGCAAACAAAGCGCCGAGACGCTGGAAAGCTTGGGCTACCAGGTCGAATGGCAGGATTACGGCATGGGCCATGAAGTCTGCTGGGAGGAAATCCGCGACATCGCAAAATGGTTGGATCGGGTGCTGGCGCCGCCGCAGGCTTGAACGCTCCGACCGGTCCTTCTATCCTTCAGCGATTGTTTAAAAGCCACTGGAGCGCGTGATGAAAGCGTGCGATCTCACCGGCAAGCGCATTCTGATCACCCAGGCCGGCAGCTTCATGGGGCCGGCGCTTTGCCAAACCTTCACCGACTTGGGCGCTGAGGTTTTCACCGACGACCGGCCGCTGCTGGACCCGGAGCTGCCGGCTCAACTCGTCCGGCAAGCAGAGCCTTTGGACGCGCTGGTCGCCAATTTGGCGTTGGCCGCGCCGTTCACGGCCGCGACCACCGCCAGCGACGACGAATGGCGGCAGGTGTTCGCGCATTTGGTGGACCCCTTGCCTCGGCTGGTCCGCGCCGCGCTGCCGGATATGCTGCGCCGAGGGGCGGGAAAAATCCTGCTGATGGGCAGCGCGGCCGCCTTGCGCGGCATCAGGCGCGCGTCCACCTACAGCGCGGCCCGCGGCGCGCAGCTGGCTTACATTCAGGCGGTCGGCGTGGAAGTCGCCCCCCATAACATCCAAGTCAACGCCATCGCCCAAAACTTCGTCGACAATCCGACCTATTTTCCGCCCGAAATCCAGGCCAATCCGGCGTTTCAGGAGCGGCTGAAACGGGAAGTGCCGCTGGGCCGGCTGGTTTCGGCCTCGGAGGATGCGCTGTTTGCCGCTTATCTTTGCAGCGACGCCGCCAACTGTTTCGTCGGCCAGGTATTTCCGGTTTGCGGCGGCTGGGCGACACGATAAATCTCCACCCCGCAGTTGGGTTATAAGCTAGGATTTGAATGCCAACCACCATCAAACGCTGGCGTCCCGGCGGATTGAAGACCAGGATGGTTGCGAAACTCGAAGGAAAGCCGGCCGCCATCAAGCCCGCGGTCGCCGGTCGCGACGCCTCGCGCCGGCCCGCGCGAACCGATGCGCGCCCAGCCATCCAGGAAGCCGACCATGCTCGATGCCGCCGCCCTGCTGATCACGCTCGCCGCGCTGTTTAGCTACATCAATTACCGTTTCATCAAGCTGCCCACCACCATCGGGGTCATGGCGTTGGCCCTGTTGCTCAGTCTGGTGATGATCGGTTTGCGTCAAACGGGTTTCGCCCCCATGGAACAACGGGCCGAGGCGATTATCGCCGGCATCGATTTCAATCAGGTGCTGCTGCAAGGCATGCTATCCCTTTTGCTGTTCGCCGGCGCGCTGCATGTCGATTTGGACGAGCTGGCGCAACGAAAATGGCCGATCGGCGTTTTGGCGACCGCCGGGATGCTCGCCTCCGCGCTTCTGGTGGGTATCGGGTCTTGGATTTTGCTCAATTTTCTATTGGGCATTCAAATTTCCCTGCTTTACTGCCTGTTGTTCGGAGCCTTGATCTCGCCGACCGATCCCATCGCCGTCCTCGGCATCTTGAAGTCGGTCAACGCCCCCAAAAGCCTGGAGATCACAATCGCCGGCGAATCGCTGTTCAATGACGGCATGGCCGTGGTGGTCTTCAGCATCTTGCTCGCCTTGGCGGTCGGCGGCGCGGAGGTCAGCGCCGGCGGCGCGCTGTTGCTGTTCGTTCAAGAAACCTTGGGCGGCATCGCGTTCGGATTGGTGATCGGCTATATCGGCTACTGGATGCTGAAAACCATCGACGGCTACAACGTCGAAATCATGATCACCCTAGCCCTGGTGTTGGGCGGTTACGCCTTGGCGCTTCACCTGCATGTTTCAGGCCCCATCGCCATGGTGGTGTCGGGTTTGATGATCGGCAATCAAGGCCGGTTGCTGGCGATGTCGGACATCACGCGCGATCATTTGGACCTGTTTTGGGAAATGATCGACGAGATTCTAAACGCCGTTCTGTTCGTTCTGATCGGCTTGGAAATGGTAATTTTAACCTTCGAGGGGCACTATCTGCTGGCGTCCTTATTGATCGTGCCGTTGGTGCTGGCGGCCCGGCTGGCCTGCGTCGGCGTCCCCATCAACGTCATGCGGCGCAAATTCGGTTTTCAATTTGAACCTTACACCACCCGAATTTTGACTTGGGGCGGGCTGCGCGGCGGCATTTCCGTGGCGCTGGCGCTGTCGCTGCCGCCGGGTCCAGAACGGCAGATCGTGCTGGCGCTGACCTACATCGTGGTTTTATTCTCGATCTTGGTCCAGGGTCTGACCATGCGGCCTTTGCTGAAACGAACCACCGGCCTCGCCGGGCCAGACGCAACCGGCGAGGCCGCCAACGGCTAAAGCGAGAGCGCTTGCTCGATGGCGGCCGTCATTTCGAGGCTGGCTCGGCCAGAAACAGCACTACTCAAGCCGCCGCAACACCTTGCGCAATAAAAGCTCGGCGCTTCCCGCGCTCACCAGCGAGTCAATCGCGCCGATTTCGTGAAATCCTTGGCGAAGATAAAAACGTTGGGCCGCATGGTTGAACCCCGAAACCAGCACCCATAGATTCGCCGCGCGCGCTGCGGTTTCCCGCTCCAACCAATCCAGTAACGCGGCGCCCAAACCCTGGTTTTGTCGGTCGGGAAAAACCCCGATCAATTCCAGGTACGCGCCCCGCAACCACGGATAGCGCACGGCGATCACCCCGCTCACCGCATCATCCACTCGAACCGCATAGCGATGCAGGCCCGGATCGGGCGCTAAAATATAGCTTTGTAAAGCTGCGGCCGAATAATTCAAAGTGCGCCAGGGATCCATTTGGACCATTTGAGCGGCGATGACTTGGGCATCCTCCTCTCGCGGCGGCGTCAGACAACAACCGGTGAGATCGTAACCACCGCAAAAAGGCCCCTCTTTCATCGCTTTAGGCTCGCGCGCAAACGTCGGTCATACCGCAGATTATCGCCGGGCTTCGATTCGTAGCAGGACTCGGCGGTCACCGGCTCACCCCTCGCCAGCAGCTCGCTGACCGTGACGAATTGATAGCCGCGCGCGCGCAATGCGGGGACGATTGAGGGCAGCGCCTCGGCGGTATGCCAACCTCGCCCGTTCGCATGAGCGATCACGATGGAACCGGGTCGAATTTGATCGAGCACGACGCGCGCGATCCCGCGCGCAGATTGGCCCTTGGCGGGATCGCCGGTGACGATGTTCCACTGAATGGCGGCAAGACCTTGCTGATTCACCGCCGCCAGCGACGCTCCATTGCAGGCGCCATACGGGAAGCGAAACAAGCGCAGTCTGGGCGGCACGTTTGCCGCCAGCTGAGCGGCGAACGCGCTCGCGCGCGCCGATTGCAGCAACCGTTCGCGCAACATTCCATATTCCCGTTGCGTCTTGTCGATTTGCTCGATCATTTTGGCCCCGTTGACCACGCGAAGGTTGGCGTGAGTCCAGGTATGGTTGCCGAGTTCAAACAGCGGATCGACCATCAATTGCATCGTCCGGTCGGGGTGCGAGCGCATCCACTTGCCGCCGGCAAAAAAGGTGGCCTTCACCTGCTGATCGCGCAAGTAATTGACTAAAGCCGCATCGTAACCGCTGACCGCATCGGCCTGTTCGCAAAGATCGAAGGTCAGCGCCACCAACTTCTCGCCGTTGCGGGGCTTGACATAACGGATCGACCGGCTTAAGGCCGTCGTCAAGGGGGTTGGCGGCGGTTGCAAATCCTCGGACGGCAGCGGATCGGACGCCGCTCTTTTGATTTTTTTAGGGTTTGACCCATCACGCGGCCGCTCCTGACTCCAACACGCTTGCTGTGGGACGGACGCGGCGGCCGGTTTCGCAGGCGTTTGCGCGGAAGCGGCAGGGTCAGACCCCGCGCGGCTTAAAGGCGGCTCGACCACCGCAGGCGATGAGGCCATCGCGGGGGGCGTCGCCTTCGGCGGATCGGATGACGGCTCTGGAACCACCGGCTCGGGCCTTGGCTCCGATGAGGAACTCACGCTCGGCGGGCTCGGCGGTTGGACGTTAGCCACCGGCGGCGCGGAGATCGCCGTTGCGGTTGAAGGACTCGGCGGCGCAACCGGAAAACCTTGCAATAGCCAATAACCGCCCGCCGACAAGCCCACCGCCAGAACGGCCAAAAGGCCGAACAACCCGCGGAATCGGCGCATTTTTCAGCTCGATTCGGCCAACCAGGCTCGCGCCGCCGCCGCCGCCTCGCGCACCCGCCTTGGCGCGGTGCCGCCCAGCACGTCACGGGCCGCCACCGAACCTTCAAGGGATAACACCTCGAACACATCCGCCTCGATCAACGGCGAAAACTCCCGCAACTCGTCCAAGCTCATCTCCGCTAAATCCCGGTGGCTTTCCACCCCCAGCCGCACCGCCTGGCCGACGACCTCGTGAGCGTCGCGAAACGCCATCCCCTTGCGCACCAGATAATCGGCCAGATCGGTGGCGGTGGCGAAGCCGCGCCGGGCGGCCTGGCGCATGTTGTCGCGCTTGGGGCGCAGCGCCGGAACCATGTCGGCGAAGGCGCGCAGGCAGCCCATCACGGTGTCCACGGTGTCGAACAGCGGTTCCTTGTCTTCCTGATTGTCCTTGTTATACGCCAAGGGCTGGCTTTTCATCAGCGTCAACAGCGCGATCAGATGGCCGTTGACCCGGCCGACCTTGCCCCGCACCAGTTCCGGCACGTCGGGATTCTTTTTCTGCGGCATGATCGAGGAACCGGTGCAGAACCGATCGGGCAGTTCGATAAAATCGAACTGCGCCGAGGACCACAGCACCAATTCCTCCGCCATCCGCGACAGGTGGGTGAGCGCCAGCGCGGCGGCGGCGGCAAATTCGATGGCGAAGTCTCGGTCGCTGACCGCGTCCAGCGAATTGGCTGCCGGGGCGTCGAACGCCAGCAGTTGCGCGGTGTAATGCCGGTCCAGCGGATAGCTGGTCCCCGCCAGCGCCGCCGCGCCCAGCGGCATGATGTTGACCCGCTTGCGGCAATCCGCCAACCGCTCGCCATCGCGCTTCAACATCTCAAACCACGCCAGCAGATGGTGGCCGAAGCTCACCGGCTGAGCAACTTGCAGATGGGTGAAACCGGGCATAATGGTGTCGGCCTCGCGCGTCGCCAGGTCCACCAAGCCGCCTTGCAAGCGCCGGAGTTCCAAAACGATGGCGTCGATGGCGTCGCGCAGATACAGCCGGATATCGGTGGCGACCTGATCGTTGCGGGAACGGCCGGTGTGCAGCCGCTTGCCGGCGTCGCCGACGCGCTCGGTCAGCCGCGCCTCGATGTTCATGTGGACATCCTCAAGTTCCACCGACCATGCAAATTCGCCGCGTTCGATTTCGGCGCGAATCGCCTCCAGGCCGCGCACGATGGCGTCGCAATCCGCCGCCGCCAGCACGCCCACCCGCGCCAGCATCCGGGCGTGGGCGATAGAGCCGTCGATATCCTGCCGGTACATGCGCCGGTCGAATCCCACCGAAGCCGTGAACGCCGCCACGAAGGCGTCGGTGCTCTCGGTGAAGCGCCCGCCCCAGGTCTTGTTGGTCTGTGTCTCGCTCATAAGATATTCTGTAGACTAAAGCTGAAAAGGACAGCATAGCTTAACAAAACCATGCCCTCCGACACCCTGCGCATCGCCACCCGTAAAAGCGCCCTCGCCCTGTGGCAGGCCGAACATGTCGCCGAGCGCCTGCGACAAGCCCATCCCGGCCTTCGGGTCGAACTGATCGGCATGCTCACGCGCGGCGATAAAATTCTCGACAGCCCGCTGGCCAAGGTCGGCGGCAAGGGCTTGTTCGTCAAGGAATTGGAACAAGGCTTATTGGAAAATCGCGCCGATCTGGCGGTTCATTCCATGAAGGATGTACCCGTGGATTTTCCGCCCGGCTTGGGCCTGACCGCGATTTTGGCGCGCGAGGACTCCCGCGACGCCTTCGTCTCCAACCGTTATGGCCGGCCCGACGATCTACCCGCCGGCGCGCGGATCGGCACCTCCAGCCTGCGCCGGCAGTGCCAACTGATGGCCCGCCATCCCGGTTGGACGATTGCCAGCTTGCGCGGCAACGTCAACAGCCGGCTGGCGAAACTGGACGCCGGCGAATTCGACGCCATCATTCTGGCCGCCGCCGGCCTCAAACGTTTGGGGTTGAGCGCGCGCATCACCCTCGCGCTGGAACCGGAGTTCAGCCTTCCGGCCATCGGTCAGGGCGCTATCGGCGTGGAATGCCGCCTGGACGATCCGCTCACCCGCGAGAGGCTCGCCGTGCTCGACGATCCGAGCACCCGGCTGAGAATCACGGCGGAACGGGCTTTTAACGCCCGCCTGCAGGGCGGTTGCCAAGTGCCCATCGCCGGACACGCGGTTTTAGAGGATGGCGGGTTGTGGCTGCGCGGCTTGGTCGGCGAACCCGACGGCAGCCGGATCGTGGCGGGTGAACTTCGTGGCCCGCGCGAGGCGGCCGCCGAGTTGGGCGCGGCCTTGGCGGAAGAATTGCTCGGGCGCGGCGCGGACGCGATTTTGCGCCGCGTTCTAGAATCGGCTTAAACCGGCGCGGCAAGAGAATGGCGGCCTCCCTGCGCGGTTTGGGCGTGCTGGTCACCCGGCCGGACCACCAGGCCGGAGCGCTGTGCCAGTCGATTGAAACACATGGCGGCGTCCCCATCCGCTGCCCTGCCCTGCTGATCGTCGAACCGCGCGATTGGCGGCCGGCGCTGGCGGTTTTCGACCGATTGGCGGATTACGACATGGCGATTTTTACCAGCGCCAACGCCGTGGAACGGGCTCTGCCGCTGATTCAGGAACGGGGCGGGCCGCCGGATGGCCTGGAGATCGCCGCCATCGGCAAAGCCACGGCTCGCAGCCTGAGCCATTTCGGGATCGACCGTTGCCTGCGACCCGAAGCCGATTTCAGCAGCGAAGGCTTGCTGGCCCTTTCCCGCTTTCACACCCTCGCCGGACAAGCCATCGCCCTCGTGCGCGGCGAAGGCGGGCGCGCCCTGCTGGCCGAGACGCTCGCCGCGCGCGGCGCGCGGGTGGCCACCGCCGAAGTTTACCGGCGCGAACGGCCGGCGGCCGATACCGAAACGCTGCTGGCGCGGTGGGCGCGCGGCGATATCGGCGCGGTGGTGGTCGCCAGTACTGAAACCCTGCTCAATTTGTTTGATATGCTAGATGGAGCCGGGCAAGATTATCTGCGCGACACGCCCGTGATCGCGCCCAGCGTCCGCACCCGACAAACCGCGGCGAATTTCGGTTGCCGCCGACTTCTGGTCGCCCGAAACGCCAGCGATGAGGCTCTCGTCGCCGCATTGCTGGACTTGGTGGCGAATCCCTGTTCAGTCCAGTTCGGTAACGCGATATGACAGATAAAAAATCGGACCACGATACGCTGATCAAAGCCGCTTCGGCCCAAGCCGCGCCGGCTCACTCTCAATTCCAGGATCCGCCGAGCACCCGCGTCACGCCCGCGTCCGTTCCCGCGCCCCGGCCCAAAAGCGGCCGCGGTCTGGCGAGCTTTGCCTTGCTGCTGGCGTTGTGCGCCGGGGGCGCCAGCGCTTATCTCTGGTATCTGTGGCAAGACGATCACGGCAATCAAGCCAACCGGCTCAACGCGGCGGTCAAACAAGCCGTCGTTCAGCTCGCCCCTGAAATTCAGAACTTGAAAACCCAGATGCAGCAGTTGCTGGCCTCCAACGAAAACCAGCAGATCAAGGGACAATTGCTCGGCTTGTCGGGCGATGTGCAGCCGCTGAAAAACGCCATGGAATTGCAAAAAGGCGAAAATGAACTGATCAAAAATGAAATGAAGTTGTTACGGGAAAGCCACGAGCTACAAAAAACTGAATTTCAGAAGCAGAAACAGGCGCTGGAGACCCAACTGCAAGAGCAGTTGAGCTTAGTGGCCAAATTGGACGAACAACTCAAAAACGTGCGGTTGACCGAAGCCGGTTTTGCCAACGAATTAAACACGGTCAAGATCGTGGCGGCCAAAGGCGGCGATGTAAACGCCTTTCCGCTGACCGAAGTGGATTACCTGCTGCGGCTGGCCGACAGCAAACTCAAGCTGGAACGCAACCTGCCCGCCGCCCGCCTGGCGTTGGAAACCGCCCAGGAACGGTTGAAAACGGTCGATGAAAACGCGCTGGCCCCCATCCAAGCCCAGATCGATGAGGCGCTGGGCAGCTTGCGAGGCGTGAAACTTCCCGATTTCTCCGCCTTGGCCCACAAGGTGGTGGAAATGCAACAGCACGTCAGCACGCTCCCGGTCAAGATCGAATCGAGCTTGCCAGACGCCAAGAACTGGGCCAAGCCGGCGAGCGAGGCCAGCGCCAGCGACGACTCCGCGCGAGGTTGGCTCGATCGCGCCAGCGAGGCGGTCTGGAATCAATTTAAGGATATCGTGGTGATCCGGCGGGTGCGCAGCGACGCCCCGCCGCTGGTCGCCATGGAAGAGGAGTTTTTCTTGCGCCAGAATTTGAGGCTGGAACTGGAAAGCCTGCGGCTGTCGCTGTTGCGGGGCGACGCCCAAGCCTATCAAGACTCGCAAGCGCTCGTCGACAATTGGCTCAAAACCTATTTCAACACCGAAGACCCCGCCGTGGCCGCCTTTCAAAGTCAGGTCGCCGCGCTGAAAGAGGTGCAATTCAATACTTATATCCCCGACTTAAGCGGCCTTAACAAAGCCTTTCATGAGGCGATGGCCCGCCGCCAGCCGATCCGCGCGGTTCGCAAGTCCTCGGAAGCCGCCGGCGAATGGCCAGCCGCTGGGGAGGCGCGCCAATGAAGCTGCTGTTCGGCACCCTCATCACCCTCTTCGCCTCGGTCTGGGTCGCGAACGCGCTCCGAAAAGACCCTGGTTACGCCATGTTCAGCACTGGGACGTGGACGGTTGAAACCAGCTTTGCCTTTTTGGTGCTGGTCTTGACCGTGCTCTTTATCGTGCTATACGGACTTGTCCGACTGATCGTCAAGCTATGGCAGGTTCCGAGTTGGACTTCAGCCTTAAACCGGCGGCGGCTGCGCAAAAAAGCGCGCCAGTCCTACAATCAGAGTGTGGGCCAAATGGCGGCCGGCCATTGGGCATCAGCCGAAAAAGCTTTGGTCAAGAGCGCGTCGCACAGCGATGCGCCCGCCCTGCATTATCTGAACGCCGCCCAAGCGGCTCACCGGCTCGAGGATGTGAAATGGCGGCGCGACTTGCATTTGCGCGAAGCCGAAAATTCACCCGATGCCGACAAGCTGATGGTGCAACTCGCGCGGGCGGAATTTTTGCTGGACGACGGCCATGCCGAACAGGCCCGCCCGCTGTTGGAGTCGCTGCGCGCCCACCACCCGCATCACCCCAACGTGTTGCAATGGCTGGCCAAGACCTACCAACAGCTCAAAGCGTGGGAACCCTTGCAAGCGTTGCTGCCGGAGGTACAAAAACAGAGAGCGGTCGGCCCGAAGCCGTTCGTGGAATTGCAGCGACAAACCTATCACGGTTTGTTGGAGAGCGCCGCCGGCGGCGGTTCGCTCGAAAAACTGCGGGCGCTGTGGCGGCAAGCGCCAACCGCGCTGCGCGAGGAAGACGAGGAATTTTTAATCGGCTACGCCAGCGCGCTGTGCGACTACGGCGCCGTCGATGACGCCGAAAAGCTGCTGCGCGAGGCCATCAACCGGCGCTGGAGCGACAAGCTGGTGGTGGGTTACGGAATGCTGGAGCGCAGCCACGCCGCCGCTCAGCTCACCACCGCCGAAGGCTGGCTCGCCCGCCAGAGCAACAATCCGTATTTGCTGCTCACGCTGGGCCGATTGGCCAAGCGCTGCCGGCAGACGGATAAAGCCCGCGACTATTTGGAGCGCAGCATCCAACTGCTGCCGACGCCCGACGCCTATCAGGAACTCGGCGAGCTGTTACAGTCTCTCCACGAGCCGAACGGCGCTTTGCAATGTTACCAGACGGGATTGCGGCTGATGGTCGGCAAACCTCTGGAAAAGCAAGGCGCGATGCTGCCGGCGGAAAAGGCGCAGCAGCTGCGCGGACCGGAAGCGTCCAAGCCCGCGCCAGCGACCTAGAGAGCGCTCCGCCGATCCGGAAACGACGCCTCGCCGGCGTCGTCTTTCCAGTCCGCGCTTTTCTGGCGAATGGCGTCGCCTCAATGCGGCGCGTAATCGAAAGAATCGTAAAACAGCCGCTCCGCCGGCAACCCTTGCGCTGCAAACACCGGCTTGGCGGCCTCGATCATCGGCGGCGGCCCGCTCATATACACTTCAAAATCGCGTAAATCCGCATAATCCGCCGCGACCGCCGCGTGCACCCAACCGGCGCGGCCTCGCCAAGCGTCGTCCGCATGGGGTTCCGACAGCACCGGCGTATAGCGGAAATTCGGATGTGTCCGCGCCCATTCGCGCGGCAGCGCGTCTAGATATAAATCAACTTTCGCCCGCGCCCCCCAGTACAGGTGCAAGGGCCGATTCAAGCCGACGTGAAAGGCGTGTTCCAACATGCCTTTCAGCGGCGCGAAGCCGGTCCCGCCGCCGATCAAGATGATCGGGCGCGCCGAATCCTCGCGCAGAAAGAAGGTGCCTAACGGCCCCTGAAAGCGCAACAGCGCCTTATCCTTCATCTTATCGAACACAAAATCGCTGAAATAACCGCCCGGCACGCGTCGCACGTGCAGTTCCAAGCGATCGTCGGCGTGCGGCGGGTTCGCCAGCGAAAATCCCCGGCGGCGGCCGTCGGCCAACAGAATATCGACATATTGGCCCGCCAGGAATTGCAGGCGTTCGGCGCTCGGCAAGCGCAAATAAAGCCGCATCACATCCGGGGCCAGCCGTTCGCGTTGCTCCACTCGGCAAGGCAGAATCTTGACGGCGATATCGCCGCTGGTTTTGATCTCGCGCGCCTCGATCACCAGATCGGAACGCGGCCGCGCCTGACACAGCAGCAGCTTGCCTTCCGCCTGTTCCCGCTCGCTGAGCGCCGGCGGCCTGCCGCCGGGATAGCCGACCTCGCCCGAGCGCAGCGCGCCCATGCACGCGCCGCAGGTTCCGTTGCGGCAACCGTACGGCAACACGCTGCCTTTCTCGCGCAGGGCGGCATCCAAAACCGATTCATTCTCAGTCACTTGAAATTCGTGACCGCTCGGTTGCAGCGTGATGTGATAAGGCATTGAACTATCCTTCACCAATGAGAAAGGGCGGCGGTTTAGCCGCGAAGCCAGCCGGCCCGCTTGCAGTCATCATAAACCCAACTGGGGCCACAACCTATCGACGCGCTGCTTGACCGCCTCGCTCATCGCCAAGGGCCGACCCCACTGTCGGGCGGTTTCGCCGGGCCATTTGTTGGTGGCGTCGAAGCCGATCTTGGAGCCGAGGCCGGACACCGGCGAGGCGAAATCCAGATAATCGATCGGCGTGTTGTCGATGGTGACGGTATCCCGCGCCGGGTCCATGCGGGTGGTCATCGCCCAGATCACATCCTTCCAATCCCGCGCGTTGACATCCTCATCCACCACGATCACGAATTTGGTGTACATGAACTGGCGCAGGAACGACCAGATCCCCAACATCACCCGCTTGGCGTGGCCGGGATACTGCTTGCGCATCGCCACCACCGCCAGCCGGTAGGAACACCCTTCCGGCGGCAAATAAAAATCGGTGATTTCGGGAAACTGCTTTTGCAGGATCGGCACGAACACTTCATTGAGCGCCACGCCCAGAATGGCCGGTTCATCCGGCGGCCGGCCGGTATAGGTGCTGTGATAGATCGGCTGTTCCCGCTGGGTGATCCGGTCGATGGTGAACACCGGAAACCGATCCGCCTCGTTGTAATAGCCGGTATGGTCGCCGAACGGTCCTTCCAGCGCGGTTTCATCGGGCGCGATGTGGCCTTCCAACACGAATTCGGCCGATGCGGGCACCTGCAAGTCGTTGCCAAGACATTGCGCCAGCTCGGTGCGCGACCCGCGCAATAAGCCCGCGAAGGCGTACTCGGATAAGGCGTCCGGCACCGGCGTCACCGCCGCCAGAATGGTGGCCGGATCGGCCCCCAACGCCACGGCGATGGGAAACGGCTCGCCGGGACGCGCCAGTTGCCAATCGCGAAAATCCAGCGCCCCGCCCCGATGCGACAGCCAGCGCATGATCACTTTATTGCGGCCGATCACCTGCTGGCGATAAATGCCGAGGTTCTGACGCGGCTTGTGGGGGCCGCGAGTGGTCACCAAGCCCCAGGTGATCAGCGGCCCGGCATCCTCCGGCCAACAGGTTTGCACCGGCAGGCGCGACAGGTCCACATCCGGCGCTTCGATCACCCGTTCCTGGCACGGCGGCCGGCCGATTTTCTTCGGGGCCATGTCCAAGATTTTTTTGAAAACCGGCAGTTTTTCCCACGCATCGCGCATCCCCTTGGGCGGTTCGGGCTCTTTCAAAAACGCCAGCAAGCGGCCGACCTCGCGCAGTGCTTCCACATCGTCCGCGCCCATGCCCAACGCGACCCGGCGGGGCGTGCCGAACAAGTTGCCCAGCACCGGAACGGCATGGCCTCGGGGGTGTTCGAACAGAATCGCCGGCCCGCCCGCGCGCAGCACCCGGTCGCAAATCTCGGTCATCTCTAAATGCGGATCGACGGCGACCGCAATCCGCCTGAGTTCGCCCAGCCGTTCCAGTTGCGCGATAAAGTCGCGTAAATCCTTATATTGCATGTCTGGGCTCCGGCGCGGTCGGCCAAGGTCGAACGGAAATAGCGGGAGCAGGCATTCTACCAGCGCGGCGCGGTTGTGAATCGGGTTTCAGCAACTAGACTGGTAAGATACCGGAAAGCTTGTAAAACCTGGGCTTGTCCACGCCGAGATCGCGATTCCGCCCCCACACCGGCGGCGCTTTTTATTCCGGTTCCATTTCAGGAGGCGATATGAGGTTCCTGCTCCGCCTGTCGGCGGCTATCGACGCGCTCAACGCGGCCATCGGCCGTTGGGCGACATGGTTGATCCTAGTTTGCACCCTGGTCAGCGCCCTTACGGCCACGCTGCGCTACGGATTGGATTGGGGCTCCAACGCCATGCTGGAAGCGCAGTGGTTCATGTTCGGTTTGGTGTTTCTGTTTTGCGCGTCCTGGACCTTGCAGACCGGCGGTCATGTCCGCATCGATATCCTGTATTCCCGATTCAGACCGACGGTCCGGTTGTGGATCGACATTCTCGGAGGCGTGCTGTTTCTGCTGCCGGTCTGTTTGTTGATCGCTTTCGACTCCTGGTACTTCTTCAAGATCGCCTATCAAACCCGCGAAGCCTCGCCCAACCCCGGCGGCTTGATCTGGTGGCCGCTGAAATTGGCGATTCCGGTCGCCTTCGTCCTGATCAGCCTGCAGGGCTTATCTGAAATCATCAAAAGCATCGCCGCCCTGACCGGCCACCGACCGCTGCCCGAACTTCAGGGAGGGCACTGACGTGGCTGAATTTCTGATCGCCAACATGGCGCCGATCATGTTCTCGGCGTTGGTGGTGTTCCTGCTGCTCGGTTATCCGGTGGCGTTTTCGCTGGCGGCGGTCGGCATGGCCTTCGGACTGCTCGGCATCCAATTGGGCCTGTTGACCCCTAATCTGCTGCAAGCCTTTCCCGACCGGGTGTTCGGGATCATGAAAAACGAAATTCTGTTGGCGATTCCGTTTTTCACCTTTATGGGCTTGATCTTGGAACGCAGCGGCATGGCCGAGGCGTTGCTCGACACCATCGGCCAGTTGTTCGGCGGCCTTCGCGGCGGACTGGCCTATGCGGTGATCCTGGTCGGTGGGCTGCTGGCGGCCACGACCGGCGTGGTGGCGGCTTCGGTGATCGCCATGGGGTTGATTTCGCTTCCGATCATGCTGCGTTACGGCTACGACAAATCGTTGGCGTCGGGGGTGATCGCCGCTTCCGGCACGCTGGCCCAGATCATTCCGCCCTCGCTGGTGCTGATCGTGTTGGCCGATGTGCTGGGCCGCTCGGTGGGCGATATGTATAAGGGGGCGTTCATCCCCGGCTTTATGCTGATGGGCCTGTATCTTCTTTGGGTGTTTTTGAACACGATTTTCCGACCGCAAGGTGTACCGGCATTGCCGCCGGAAGCCCGAACCCTGCGCGGAGCCGCTCTGTTCCGGCGGGTTTTAGTGGCGATGGTTCCGCCGTTGCTGCTGATTTTCCTGGTGCTCGGCAGTATTTTCATCGGTTGGGCGACGCCCACTGAAGGCGGTGCATTAGGCGCGGTCGGCGCGCTGGGCTTGGCTCTTGTCAAGGGCAAGTTGAATCGGACCATGCTGGTGGAGTCTTTGCACAGCACCGCGAGAATCACCAGTTTCGTGATCTTTATTTTGATCGGGGCGAGCGTATTCAGTTTGGTGTTTCGCGGCGTTAACGGCGATTTATGGGTCGAGCATTTGTTGCTGGATTTGCCGGGCGGTCAGATAGGGTTCTTGATCGTGGTCAACATCATGGTGTTCTTGCTGGCCTTTTTTCTGGATTTCTTCGAGATCAGTTTCATCATCCTGCCGCTGCTGGCGCCGGTAGCCGAGAAGCTGGGCATCGATTTGGTCTGGTTCGGCATTTTAATGGGGGTGAACATGCAAACGTCGTTCATGCACCCACCGTTCGGTTTCGCCTTGTTTTATTTGCGTAGCGTCGCCCCTCCAGAAGTTCGCACCAGCGATATCTATTGGGGAGCAATACCCTTTTTAGTGATTCAAATCATTATGGTGGCGCTGATTATTATTTTTCCGTCGCTGGTGACAGTGGGTTTAGATCGGCCGGTACATTCAGGAGAAGCAGCGCCGGTGCAGATTTTAGCCCCGCAAAACGACCAGGATGGCGCGGGCCAGCCTCAACCGGATGACACCGCCGACTTGTTCCAGAACTTGCGAAAACCGAGTCAATAAGTTGATCTATGACCGAAAGGCGTAATACTTCCCGGCCAGTATTACGACGCCGAATCCGGCCTACATTACAATTACTTTAGAGA
>ERZ761602.3440-NODE-3440-length-22385-cov-16.017600_pt1 | contig 22385 bp, 20 predicted proteins | sample MGYA00512165_ERZ761602 | MGnify/ENA primary metagenome ERZ761602 (study PRJEB28899, sample SAMN02445085) | bioreactor sludge metagenome | biome: EBPR sludge; isolation source: Thorneside wastewater treatment plant | place: Australia: Brisbane, Thorneside...
CCCCGGTAGATCACACCGGCGATCCGCCCGCAAGATGTGTTGGATCGTCAGGCCTGACGCCCGACGCCTTCCTTGCGTGACGGGCACTGTGCCTCCCCGAGGCATCAGGATCAGGTCACGGCAGCGTCGGTTCGACGAGCTTCTCGGCGCAGGTCAAGCCCTCGAGGAACTTGACCACGTCGGCGAGCTCCGCGTCGGTCAGGTTCTTCGGGGCCAGGAGCGCCGACAGGTTCTTGTTGGCCTTGGCGCCGTTCGCCATGTACGCGACCGCCTCGGGCAGCGTGGCCGCCGAGCCGTCGTGGAAGTACGGCGCCGAGCGCGCGACGTCGCGCAACGACGGCACCTTGAACGACGCCCAGTCCGTGGCGTTGCTGGTGACCTTCATGCGGCCGACGTCGACGTCGGCCTCGGGCTTGTCGGTGCCCACGCCGGCGTTGAAGTAGACGCCGCCGTCGACCTGCATCGAGATCGAGAAGTGCGGCGGCGTGTGGCACGCGCTGCACTGGCCCTTGCCGAGGAAGACGTCGAGGCCGCGCTGCTGCTCCTCGGTGAGCGCGGCCTTGTCACCCTTGGCGAACTTGTCGTAGGCGGTGTCGGCGCACACGAACGTGCGCATGTACTCGGCGAGCGCCTGCTGCACGCGCTCGGCGGAGGCCGCCTCGTCGCCGAACGCCGCCTTGAACAGCGGCTTGTAACCCTTGATCTTGCCGAGCTCGGCGGCCTTGGCCTCGAGCTTGTCCTCGCCGACGCCCATGTTGCCGCCGGCCCACGCGCCCTTGGCGACCGCCTCGAGCGACGGCGCGCGACCGTCCCAGTAGAACGCGCCCTTGGCGTGGCCGAGGTTCCACAAGGGCGGCGAGTGACGCGTGAGCTTCTTGTCGCCGGCGCCGATCGCGATCGGATCGGCGCCGCTCGTGCCGTTCTCGTTCTGGTGGCACGAGTAGCACGCGCGCGAGCCGTCGACCGACAGGCGCTTGTCGAAGAAGAGCACGTTGCCGAGCGCCACCTTCGCCGCGCGGCCGGGATCGTCGGGCAGCGCCAGCGGCGGCATCGACTGCAGCTGGCCCTGCGACGGCCGCTGCGCCGGCGGCGGCGCGCCCGTCGCCGGGCCGGGGCCGGTCGCGGTCCCGGTGCCCGTCGCGCCACCCTCGTCCGACTTCTTCTTGCATCCACCGGCGACGCACGCGGCGAGCGCCAGCGACAACAGGGTCATCCTCGTCATGGCGACGAGGCTACCTCAAGTCGTCGGCGACTACTGCCCCTCGGCGCTGGGGCTCGCGTTCTCGAGACACGCGGTCAGCGGGCCACACTCGGTCTCCTCGCGCATGCAGACCTCGTAGACCCGCACCTGTCGCGACGACAGGGACTGCGCCTTGCACGACTTCACGAACTCGCGCGTGTGGATCGGCGCCGTGTTCTCGATGTCGAGCTTGGCCAGCTCCGCGGGCGGCATCGTCGCCCGCGCGTCGGCGATCGCACACTCGGTGAGCCGGGGCCCGAGCGCCTCGCACGCCGCGCCCTGTCGCTTCGCCAGCTCGGTCATGTCCGGCGGATCACCGGCGCCGTTGCCGCCCCGCAGGTCGTCGGGGAGCGTGTCGCCGTCCCCCGACGTCGTGTTCTTGGAGCCGCAGGCCGCGAGGCAGACCGCGGCGGCGAGGAGCAAGAGTGCGCGCATCGCGGAGAGCCTGCGCTACTTGACCTGGAACTGCAAACCCTCGCTGCCCTCGTCATCGAGTGGCGCGAGGCACTGGCCCTCGAGCTGGGCGACGCTGGTCACGTTCTCGACGCAGCCGATCACGTGGTCGGGCGCGCCCCGGCACTCGGCGATCACCATCGCCGTGTTGTCGGCGACCTCTTCCGCCGTCATCTTCGTGCGCTCCGCCGCCGCCTGGTAGAGACCGCTGACCTTGGCGCGGACGCCGTCGCACGCCGCCGGGTCGCCGCCCCGGTCGACGGGCTTGCCGCCGTCGCCACCGGGCCCGGTACCGCCCGAGCCCTTCTGCTTGCACGCGCACGCGGAGAGGAGCACGGCGACGAGCGTGGCTACCCGGAGTCGACCCATCGCCCGCGAGCCTACCAAACAAGGCCCGCGCTACGCGGCGTCGTACCCGTCGACCGTGAACGGCGGCGCGGCGATCCGCGCGTGATGATCGCGACCCAGGTCGAGCGGCGTGATGCTGACCGCGCCCGCGTGCACCGCGTTGCAGTCGCTCCCCGGCAGGTCGTCGTGCCCCGTCGAGCCCCCGCCGATCCAGAAGTACGGGCGGCCCCACGGGTCCGAGCGCTCGGTCACGTCGTCGGCATACCGGCGCTTGCCCAGCATGGTCCACTGGTACCGGCGCTCGCCCCGGCCCGGGAGATTCACGTTCAGCACCTCGGCGGGCGGCAAGGCGGTCACCGCCTGCCGCACGAGCGCCGCCGAGAACGCGATCGCCTCGGCGACGTGGGTGGCTCGCGGCGCGATCGACAGGGCCACCGCCGGGAAGCCACGCAGGGCCCCCTCGACCGCGCCGGCGACCGTGCCCGAGTAGAAGACGTCGGTCCCGAGGTTGAAGCCGTCGTTGGGCCCGGACACGACGAGCGCCGGCGCACGCGGCGCCAGCCGCAGGACGCCGACGTAGACGCAGTCGACCGGCGTGCCCGACAGCGACCAGCGACCGGGCGCAACCTCACGGGCTCGCAGGGGCTTGTGGAGCGTGATCGCGTGCGAGGCCGCCGAGCGCTGCCGCTCGGGAGCGACGACCAGGATGTCGAGATCCGTGGCGAGCTCGTCGGCCAGGGCGGCGAGCATCGGCGCGTTGACGCCGTCGTCGTTGGTCATGAGCACGAGCGGACGCAGACTTGCCATCGCCGCGCACCATGCCGCGCCGCCGCCCGAAAGAAAACCCCGGACAAGCCCTGGAAAGAAAACCGGGACGGCCACCTGAGGTGACCGTCCCGACCCAGTCGAGGCGACAGGATTTGAACCTGCGACTCCCAGACCCCCAGTCTGGTGCGCTACCAGGCTGCGCTACGCCTCGGAGGGGAGAGTCGAGATACTCCATCCGACCGGGAGTCGCAACCCCCGCGTCGCTGCTTCCGCGCGCCGGACCCTTCAGGTCGCGGGCTGGCCGTTCAGGATGTTCTTCAATACCTGGCTCGGCTTGAACGTGAGCACACGCCGCGCCGAGATGGTGATTTCCTCACCGGTCTGCGGGTTCCGGCCGATGCGCGCTTTCTTCTCGCGCACGATGAAGTTGCCGAAACCCGAGATCTTGATCTTCTCGCCTCGCTCGAGCGTCTCTTTGATCTGATTGAAGACACTCTCGACGATCTCGGCGGCCTCTTTCTTCGAGAATCCGCCGACCTTCTCGTAGACCGCCTCGATGATGTCCGCTTTCGTCATTCGCGCCATCCGCGTTCTCCGAAGGGTGGAACGTCCTGACATTATCACAACTTGCGCAGCAGGTGCAGACAAGACCGCGAGATCTTTCGAACTTCGGAGATCCCTTGAAAGCTGCGTGATTCGGCGCAGTTACGGCTACCGGCGCTCTGCGGGAGTGTCCGCGAGCAGCCGCGAGACGATCGCCTCGTGAGCCGCGTCCACCTCCGGATCCGTCAGCGTCCGGTCCGGCGCGCGGTACGTGATGGACCAGAGCTGGCTCTTCTTCGCTGCGCCCAGCTTGGCCGCGTCGCGGTACTCCTCGGCGAGGCGCACGGTCTCGAGCAACGGTTGCGACGCGCCGGCGATGACGTCGCGGACGCGGGCCGCCGGGATCGGGTCGTCGAGCAGGAGCGACACGTCGCGCGTGCTCGCCGGGAAGCGCGGCACCGCACGCATCTGCGCCGGCGTCGGCGCGGGCAGCGCTTCGAGGGCCACGTCGAACATGAACACCGGCGCGAGGACGCCGAGCTGCTCTCGCATCGCCGGGTGCACCTCGCCGATCTCGCCGAGCCTGGTTCCGTCGGCGGCGAGCACGTGCGCGGCGACGCCGGGGTGCAGGTACGGGATCTCGCGGGTCGCGACGTAGCGAGGCTCGCCGGCGCCGAGCGCGCGCAGCAGCTGTTCGAGCATGCCCTTGACGTCGAAGTAGTCCCACGGCTGCGCGGCGCCGAGCCATGACGGGCGCGCCCCGGTCAGGACCGCGGCCGCGTGGAGCGGTTCGTCGAGCAGCTCGCGCGGCTCGCCGTCGAGCGCCGTGCCCGCCTTGCGCAGGAACACGGCGCCGACCTCGAACAGGGCGGCGTCGCGAAGGCCAAAGCTCGCGTTGCGCGCGAGCGCGCCCACGAGGTTGGGCAGGAGCGAGGTCCGCATCACGGCCTGCTCGGCGCTCATCGGGTTCTTCACCGCCACCGGGTGCGCGCGGCGATCGTCGGCGGACACGCCGAGCGCCGCGACGCGCTCGCGGCTCTGGAAGCCGTACGTGATCGCCTCGGCGAGCCCGGCCGCGGCGAGCGCGCGGCGCGCGCGGTCGGCGATGTCGTCGGCGAGCGGCGCCGGGCCGACGCGCAGGGCCGGGATCGTCGCCGGCACGTTGCCGTAGCCGTGGACCCGCAGGACGTCCTCGATCAGATCCACCTCGCGCGTGAGATCGGTGCGCGCCGACGGTGGTGTCACCTCCCACGTGTCGTCGCCGGTGCGGACGACGTCGCACCCGAGGCGCGCGAGCGCCGACTCGCACTGCGCGGCGCCGACGTCGGCGCCGATGAGCGCGCGCGTGCGCGACAGCCGCAGCGGCACACGCGGACGCACGACCGGGCGCGGGTACACGTCGACCATGCCGCGCGCGATGCGGCCGCCGCCGAGCCGCGCCAGGAGCACGGACGCGCGCGCGGCGGCGAGCGGGGCGAGCTCGGGATCGACGCCGCGCTCGAAGCGCTGCGACGCCTCCGACGGCAGCGCCAGCCGCCGCGCGGTGCGGCGGATCGAGCGCGGCTGGAAGCTCGCGCTCTCGAGGAGCACGCGGGTCGTCGCCGCCGACACCTCGCTCTCGGCGCCGCCCATCACGCCGGCCAGCGCGACCGGACCTTCGCCATCGCAGATGAGCAGGTCGTCGGGGACGAGCGCCCGCTCCTGCCCGTCGAGCGTCGTCATGCGCTCGCCGGCGCGCGCGCGGCGCACGTCGATGCGCGCGCCGCGCACGTGGTGCCAGTCGAACGCGTGCAGCGGCTGGCCGAGCTCGAAGAGCACGTAGTTGGTGACGTCGACGAGGTTGGAGATCGGGCGCACCCCGACGGCGCGCAGGCGCTGGGCGAAGCGGCGCGGCGACGGGCGCACGGTGAGCCCGTCGATCACGCGCGCCACGTAGCGCGGACAGCCGTCGGGGTCGGCGATGGTGACCGCGGCCAGCGCCGCGGCGTCGAGGTCGGCCGCGAGCGCGTCGAGATCTGGCTCCGGCGCCGGCGGCACCAGCCGTCCGCCGAGGAGCGCGCACAGCTCGCGCGCCAGCCCGAGGTGACCGAGGCAGTCACCCCGGTTGGCCGGCGCGTTGATCTCGATCATCCAGTCGTTGACGCCCAGGGCCTGCTGCGCCGGCGCGCCCAGCGGCGTGCCGTCGTCGGCGTCGAGGACGATGATGCCGCTGTCGTCGTCGCCGATCTCGAGCTCGGTCTCCGAGCACAGCATGCCCGGCGACTCGACGCCCTTCACCGCCTTCACGGCGAGCGTGATGCCGCCGGGCAACGCGGCGCCCGGCGGCGCCCACAGCACCTTGCGCCCGGGCTCGGGCACGTTGGGTGCGCCGCACACGACCTGGGTCGCGCTGCCGCCGCGCGCGGTGATGACGTCGACGAGCGTGAGCTTCTCGCTGCCGGGGTGCGGACGCTTGCCGACCACCTCGGCGACGACGACGCCCGCGAAGCCCGCGCCCAGATCGGTGACACCCTCGACCTCGAGGCCGCCGCCGGTGAGCGCACGGGCGCCCTCCTCCACCGTGGGCACGCTGGGAAGATCGCAGAGCTCGAGCAACCAGGACCAGACCGCCTTCATTGCCGTCTCCTCGCCTAGAACTGATCGAGGAAGCGCAGGTCTCCCTCGTAGTAGAGCTTGATGTCGTTGACGCCGTGGCGGAGCATCGCCATGCGCTCGATCCCCATGCCGAACGCGAAGCCGGTGTAGCGCTCGCTGTCGATGCCGACGTGGGCGAAGACGTCGGGGTCGACCATCCCGGCGCCACCGATCTCGATCCAGCCCGTGCCCTTGCACAGCCGGCAGCCGCTGCCGCGGCAGAAGCCGCACGACATGTCGATCTCGACGCCGGGCTCGACGAAGGGGAAGTAGCTGGGGCGCAGGCGCACGTCGAGCCCACCGCCCAGCCGCCCCCCCGTGCCCGCGAAGAAGCGGTTGACGAAGTGGAGCAAGACGCCCTTGAGATCGCTCACGCGCACACCCTCGTCGACGACGAGGCCCTCGATCTGCGTGAACATCGGCGAGTGGGTCGCGTCGTCGTCGCGCCGGTACACGACGCCGGGCGCGACGATGCGGATCGGCGGCGGGTGCGCCTGCATCGTGCGGATCTGCACCGGCGAGGTGTGCGTGCGCAGCACGATCTCGTCGGCGATGTAGAAGGTGTCCTGCATGTCGCGGGCGGGGTGATCCTTGGGGATCGCGAGCGCCTCGAACGTGTGCCAGTCGGTCTCGACCTGCGGCCCTTCGGCGACCGCGAAGCCGAGCTCGGCGAAGATGTCGACGAGCTCGAGGCGCACCTGGGTGAGCAGGTGGAGGTGGCCGCCGCCGACCGGGCGCGCCGGCAGGGTGACGTCGAGCGTGCGCGCAAGATCGGCCTCGCGCTTCGCCGCGACCAGCGCCTCGAGCCGCGCCTCGACCGCCTGGGCGATCGCGTCCTTCACCTTGTTGGCGGCCTGGCCGACGAGCGGGCGCTCGGCCGGCGGCAGCCGCCCGAGCTCCTTCATCACCTCGGAGACCTGGCCCTTCTTGCCGAGGAACTGCGCCTGCGCCGCGCGGATCGATTGCTCGTCGACGAGCGGCGCGATCACGGCGGCGAAGTCGCCACCGAGGCGTTCGAGCTGGGCGATGAGGTCGCTGGACGTGGTCATGGTGCGTCGTCCGTTCGATAGCCGAAAACGAAAGAGGCCGCTCGCTGGCGGCCTCGCAATCGATCTGGTCCCTACCAGCTGGTCGTTACCGTCCGATCAGCGAGCCGCGCTCACGATCGCCTGGAACGCCTTGGGATCGCTGACCGCGATCTCGGCGAGCATCTTCCGGTTGAGCGCGACGCCGGCCTTGTTGAGGCCGCCCATCAGCTTGGAGTAGCTCTTGCCGACGATGCGCGACGCGGCGTTGATGCGCTGGATCCACAGCGCGCGGAAGTCCCGCTTGCGCACGCGGCGCGAGCGGTACATGTGCATCCAGGCGTGCTGCACCGCCTCGTTGGCGGCGGCGTGGCAGCTGGAGCGCTTGCCGCGGAAACCCTTGGCGGCCTTCAGCACGCGGTTGCGACGGCGGCGGGCCTTGAATCCTCGTTTGGCGCGGGGCATGACGTACCTCTATCCGTTTCTCTCGGTCCGTTCTCGACGGGCTCGGGCTTCAGGCGTACGGCAACATCGCCGCGATCTGGTGATGCTGGGCCGGGCCCACGTAGCTGCCCTTGCGCAGCTGACGCTTGCGCTTGGTACGGCGGCCCGTGAGCAGGTGCCGGCGGAAGACGCTCTGATACTTGTACTTGCCACTCGCGGTCTTCTTGAACCGCTTCTTGGCACCGGAATGGGTCTTGACCTTCGGCATGACGGGAAGGCGGTTTATGCACGACACGGCCCGGGTTTGCAAGTGGCTACCTCGGCTGTCGAAGATCGGCCGCTGGTCGCCATGGTTACCACGCCTGCGGTTCGCAACATCCCGCAACCACTCGCGGCCAGAGTGGTACGACCTCTGCACCAGTGTGGAGGCATGAGATCCGCCGCTTGCCTCGCCCTTCTCGCCACGCTCACCACCGCCTGTACCCTTCCCCGTTCCACCCGCGCGGTCGCCGTCGTCTCCGGCGCCGCCATCTCCCTCACCGGGATGGCGGTGGTCGCCGATCGCGACATCGGCGTCGACAGTGACGGCAACGGCGTCAACGACACGGCCTTCAACGACAACTGGGATGACCTCGACGACAAGCTCGCCGGCGTGGCGCTCGTCGGGCTCGGCCTCGCGTTGATCGTCGCCGGCGCGACCGCCAAGGACGTACCGCCCGAGGCGAAGATCGTGTCATCACCCGTGCGGCGGCGCCCGGCATCGGTGACGTGGACGCCCGAGGTCATGCCGTACGCCTACGTGCCGGGCATGGCGCCGGGGATGACCGTCGAGACGCCGGCGTCGCCGGCGCGCGCGGAGCTCCCCGAGGTCGCGACCACCGATGTCGTCCTCCGCATGGCGCAGCAGGCGCGCGCCGCCGCCGCTCGTGGCGAGTGCGGCGCGGCGTGGGCGACGTGGGAGGTGATCAACATGCGGGATCTGCGCTACGCGTCCGCGCTCGCGACGGGCCCGGTGCTCGCGCCGTGCCCGCGACCACTCGCCGTCGGCGGTCGCTGAGCGCTCGACGCTACGCGGCGCGGCCGCGAACCCGACGCAGCTCCTCGTAGAAGTACGCCGCGCGCTCGCACGCCTCGCTGAGCGACGCGATCTCGTCCTGCTGCGCGTCGATGAGCGTCCGCAGCTCGTTGATCTCGCTCAGCCAGCCGCCCTCGCGCGCGATCATGGCGGCGAGGGTCGCGTGGGCCGCGCTCAGCTCGTTACGGACGCGAGCAAGCTCGCGCCGCAGCAGGCGTTCCGCTTCCGTGGGGTTCGCCTGGGCAGGTTGGGCTCGCATTCTGTAAACGACAAGCAAGCCGCGGGCCGGGAACCGGCGCGAGCGAATCCGCACGGTTCCAGACCCGAATCGACGACGAATGTGGGCCACGGGCGCCCACCCGGGACGGCTACTCCTCGTCGTCCTCGTCGTCGTCGACGTCCGCGTTGATCTCGTCCTCGTCCGGCTCGTCGGACGGCGCCTCCTCGGCGGGCGGCGGCTTGCCGGCGGCCTTGGCCTGATCCTTCTTGGCCTGGAGCGCGGCGAGCGTCGCCTTGCGGACCTCCTGCGCCTTGCGCACGACGTTCGGCTTGGGCGCGATGATCATGATCATGCGCCGGCCTTCCATGTTCGGCGTGACCTCGACCGACGCGAGATCTCCCGTCGCCTCGACCACCCGGTTCAGCACGTTCATGCCGGTCTGCGGGTGCGTGATCTCGCGGCCGCGGAACACGACGGCGAGGCGGACCTTGTTGCCCTCCTCGAGGAACCGGCGGACATGCTTCACCTTGAAGTCCATGTCGTGGCCCTCGGTCTTGGGGCGGAACTTGATCTCCTTGATCTCGACCGTCGACGCGTGCTTCTTCGCCTTCCGCGTCTGCTTGGCCTGCTCGTACTTGTACTTCCCGTAGTCCATGATCTTGCACACCGGCGGGAACGCGCGGGGCGAGATCTCGACGAGGTCGAGGCCCTTCTCTTCGGCGAGGCGGATCGCTTCGTGCGTCTGCATGACGCCGAGCTGTTCTCCCTCGTCCATGATGACGCGCACCTCCGGGACCCGGATGCGGTGGTTGATGCGCATGCCGCCCTGGGGTCGGCGGCGATCGTCACGGCCCATCGGACGGCCGTTCATGGCAGGACGTCGGTCTTTCGCATAGTGATCAAACAAGTCCTCGTTCGGTTGGGGAGCGCCGGTTCTACCTCAGGTCGAGCCTGACGTGTGCGTCAAATGTGCGCGCTGCGCTGGTATTGTCGCGGCGATGCGACAGATCACGCGCCTCGCCCTGGCCTCGGTCTCGGCTCTGCTCGTCTCCGCGTGCGCCGATGACGAGTTCATCCCGCCCCAGCCCACCGACGCGGCGACCGACGCCGCGGTGCTCGACACGCCGGCCGGCGACGCGACCGACGCCAGCACCGAGGATGCGCCGGTCGACGCGCTGGTCGTGGACGCGATGCGATCGGTGAACGTCGTGCAGTGCCCCGGCGGCGCCGTCGACCTGGAGATCTCGGCGGCGACCGGCGCGTACGTGCCGCAGACGCCCACGATCAGCGTGAACGACGTCGTGCGGTTCACGCCCGGCGATCCCAACCACGACATGGTGTCGGGATCGAACAACATCCCCGACGGCCAGTTCGCCACGACGACCGGCCAGATCACGTGCCTGCGCTTCACCGCCGCCGGAACGTTCCCGTTCTACTGCAGCGTGCACTTGTTCACCGGCACCATCACCGTCAACTGACCGTCGTCCGAAATCTCGTTGGTGTGCACGGGATTGAACCGTGGACCCCTACCGTGTCAAGGTAGTGCTCTCCCACTGAGCTACACACCAATCAGGGAGGGCAATCTGCTACCTCCCCCGGCCGCACAAGTCAAGACCACGCGCACGTGCGTACTCTCCGTTTCGTAGGTCGCGGCTGCTGGATCGGCCTCCTGTTCCTGATCCACGGCCTCGTGTGGCTCGGGGGCTGGCTGGGGCTCCTGGTCACGTTCCGTGGCAAGGCCGCACGGCAGGCCTGGTTCGCCGCGCGCATGGCGGCGTTCATGGTCGCGCTTGGCGCCACGTTCGTGAAGGTCGGTCAGATCATGTCGACCCGGCCCGATCTGCTCCCGCCGCACATCATCCGGGCGCTGGCCCGGCTGCAGGACGACGTGGGCGCCTTCGCCTGGCGCCACGTCGAGCGCACGTTCGTCGCCGAGCTCGGCAAGCCGCCGTCGGAGCTCTTCGCCAGCTTCGATCAGATCCCGGTCGCGTCGGCGTCGGTGGCGCAGGTGCACCGCGCCACGCTGCGCTCGGGCGAGGAGGTCGCGGTCAAGGTGCGCCGCCCCGGGCTCGACGACCTCGTCCGCTTCGACCTCTCGGTGATGCGCTTCTTCGCCCGCGTCATCGCGCTCTGGCCCACGGCACGCCTGTTCGCGCCGGTCGAGAGCGTCGACGAGTTCGGTCGCGCGATCCGCGCGCAGATCGATCTGCGGGTCGAGGCCGAGAACAACCGCCGCTTCGCCGCCAACTTCGCCAGCGATCCCGACGTCGGCTTCCCCGCGCTCCACCCCGAGCTGTGCACACGCGGCATCCTCACGATGAGCTTCGTCCGCGGCGTGAAGGTGCTCGACGCCCCCGCGAAGGCCAAGGCGGACGCGACGCGGCTGGCGAAGATCGGCTTCCGCACGCTCCTCCAGATGGTCTTCGCCGACGGCTTCGTGCACGCCGATCTCCACCCCGGCAACATCCTCGTCGACGAGCGCGGCAAGGTGATCATCCTCGACCTCGGGCTCACCGCCGAGCTCGACGACGGCGCGCGCCGCGCGTTCGCGCAGTTCTTCGCCGGCTGGGCCGGCGGCGACGGCAAGGTGATGGCCCGGCTCATGTCCGAGCTCTCGCCCAAGGCCCACGTCCCCGATTACGCGGCCTACGAGCAGGAGGTCGTCGAGTTCGTCGCGCGTTACTACGGCAAGGCGCTCGGCGAGGTGCAGGTCTCGACCGTCGCCTTCGACATGATGAACATCCTCCGCCGCCACCGCGTGCGCGTGAACCCGACCTTCACGATGTGCAACATCGCGATCGCGGTCACCGAGGGGATCGGCAAGCAGCTCGATCCGCGGCTCGATCTCATCCAGGAGGCGCTGCCCTTCTTCATGACGATCCGCGCGGCCGGGCGGCTGTAGGCGGCACGTCGCCTGTCGCGCCGACACCACGGTGTCGAGCGCCGTCCACGCCCCGCGCCGGTGACAACAACGTGGAATGACGTGGTCCGACCTCCGTTCTGGCGCCTGGCACGCGACCTGCGATACTCCGGGTCATATGAGTGGACTCAACAAGCTCGCCCTGGCTCTCATCGCCACCACCACGCTCGGCGCGTGCGTCGTCCGAGGTAGCGGTCATGCCCGGATCTGGGTGCCGGGCCCGGTCGTCGTCGTGGAGCAGCCGCCGCCGCCGCCGCCGCCTCGTCGCGTCGTCGTGGTGCGCCCGGGTTACATCTGGATCGAGGGCCGGCACCACTGGAACGGCAACCGGTACGTGTGGCGCGACGGCTACTACGAGCGCGAGCGTTCCGGCCACCACTACCGGCCGGGCCGCTGGCAGCGCCAGGGCAAGGGGCACGTGTGGGTCGAGGGCCGCTGGGAGGCGCGCGGCGGCGGGCACAAGCACAAGCACGATCGCCGCAAGGTCCGCGATCACCGCTGACGCTGGTGGCGGCGCGGTCGCGCGGCGAGCGCGAGCGTGATGACGAGCGCCAGGGCACCAGCGTCGGGGCCGCCGGTGGCGCCGCAGCCACACACCGCGCCGCCGCGCGGGTCGAGGTCGAGGAAGCGGTCGTTGGCGTCGACGCGCGCGGCGTCGACGGAGGGCGTCGCGTCGGTCGCCACGGCGGCGTCGTCACCGGTTCCGCCGTCGGCGGGCGCCGCGTCCAGGGGCGCGGCGTCGACCCCGGCGTCGCCGGGATCCCACGGCATCCCGTTGTTGGGGGCGCGCGGCGTCGGCGTCTCGATGCGCCAGTCGGAGGCGACCACGTTCACGTCGGCGACGCGCGCGAGGGCGTAGCCGCCGGGCGGCGCGCCCGCGGAGGTGTCGTCGTCCGGCGCGAACAGGTCGTGTACGGGCGTCGTGATCGGCCCCCAGCGCACGCAGTCGTAGCGTGTGGTCGAGCTGACCAGGCACAGCTGGCCCGCGGTCGCGGGTAGCGCCGGCACGATCGCGGCGTCGGCCGTCGTCATGAAGACCGTCTGCGCCGCCGGCGTGGCGAACAGCAGGTACGCGCCGTTCGAGAAGCAGGTCGTGCTGGCGAACGGCATGGCGTCCGCGACGAACCCGCCGGCCGCGTCGTAGACGCGCACGACCGTCGACGGGAACAGGCAGCCGTCGCCGAAGGCCTCGAGCTCGACGTAGCGCGCGGCGGGATCCGCGGTGGGCGACGCGGTCACGACCTCGGACAGGCGGAAGGCGGAGACGCCCACGCGCCGATTCTAGGCACGGGCAGGACGTCGCTGTCACGGCGTCCTGCGCGCCAGCTGGCAAACCTCTGCGCGCTTCGGGCACTTGGGCAACCCGGCGCGCGGCGGCCCGGTCCTACCCTGTCGACTCGTCGGTGTGACACAATTGTCAGAGCGGGGTTCCCCATCGACGTCGGCCAGGTCATCGACAAGTACGAGCTGCTCGAGCGTGTCGGCCAGGGCGGGATGGCCGTGGTCTATCGCGGGCTCGATCGCACGCTCAAGCGCCACGTCGCGGTGAAGGTCCTGCACCGTCACCTCGCCGACCACGACGAGGCCCGCGACCGCTTCGAGCGCGAGGCGCACGCCGTGGCCAAGCTGCGCCACGAGAACATCCTCGAGATCTTCGATTACTCGGGCAAGCCCGACGGCGAGAGCTACATCGTCACCGAGTTCATCGACGGCAAGACGCTCAAGCAGTTCGTCACCGACCACCCACCGAAGTTCGCCGAGATCGGGGCGATGATCGTCGTCCAGATCTGCCGCGCGCTCGGGCACGCCCACGGCCACGGCGTCCTCCATCGCGACGTGAAGCCCGAGAACGTGATGATCCGCTCCGACGGGATCGTGAAGCTCACCGACTTCGGGATCTCGCAGATGGTCGACGCCCAGCGCATGACCGTCACCGGCCAGCTCCTCGGCTCGCCCGCGTACATGTCGCCCGAGCACGTCGAGGGTCGGCAGCTCGACTTCCGCACCGACGTCTTCGCCGCCGGCATCGTGCTCTACCAGCTCACCGTCGGCAAGCTGCCCTTCGAGGGCAAGAACCCGCACGAGATCCTGAAGCGCATCGCCGAGTGTCGCTTCGCCGATCCGCGCCAGGCCAACCCGCGCGTCGGCAACGAGCTCGGCCGCATCATCCTCAAGGCGATGGCGCGCGACCCCGACGCTCGCTACCCGGTGGTCGGCGCCATGCTCACCGACCTCGAGCACTACCTCGAGGGCTCGGGCCTCGGCACGGGCAAGGAGGAGCTGGCGCGCTACTTCGCGTCGCCGTCGGCGTACGAGCTCGCGCTCGGCGCGCGCCTGACCGATCACCTCATGCGGCGCGCCAGGGAGGCGTTGCCCCAGCAGCGCGCGACCGCGCTCGAGCTGCTCGATCGCGTGCTCACCATCGACCCCGCGCACGCCGGCGCGCTCGAGCTCCTGGCGAGCCTGGAGAAGCGCCGCAAGTGGCGCCAGACCGCGTTGATCGGCGGCGCGATCGTCGTCGCCGGCGTCGGCGCCTGGGGCCTGCGCCAGGCGCTGCGCGGATCGAGCGCTGGCGCGCCGATCGCCGCCGACGCGACGGCCCCGTCCAGCACCGACGCGGGCGCACCCGACGCGGCGCCGGTGGACGCGGCGGTCCCGGTCGACGCCGCCGGCCCGGACGCGCGCGCCGTCGCGCTGCCGGTGGACGCCCGGCTCGCCTTCCCCGCCACCGACGCGCGGCGCGCCGGCGAGGTCCCCGACGCCGCCCCCGCGCTCGACGCCACGCCGGCCGCGGGCGCGACCTTCCGGCTGACCGTGTCGCCGCAGGAGTCGGAGGTCCAGATCGGCGGCGGCCCCTGGCGCGTGCTCGAGGACGGCACGATCGAGCTGCCGGTGCCCGCGGCGTCGCTGCGCGTGGCCGTGCGCAAGGACGACTGCTGCGAGGGCAAGGTCGTCACCATCCCTGCCGGACAGACCCGGCCGGTCAGCATCACCAACCCGTTCCTCCCCGCGTCCATCACGCCCATGTGCGACGCCCAGGGCGACCTCAGCGTCCGCATCGACGGCGCCAACGCGACGCTCGGCCGCAGCAAGACCATCTTCTTCGGCGACACCCTCGTCCAGCAGAAGGACGTCGAGATCGAGTTCGTGATCGGCGACAAGATCGATCGCCAGACGATCACGGTGCGGCCGCGGAGCACGGAGACGGTGACGTGCCGGCCCTGACCCGCGCGCTCGCCGCGCTGGCCCTCGCGGTCGGCGTGATCCTCGCGCTCGCCCTGGCCGCGGCGCCGGCCGCCGCCAGCCCGGCGGAGGAGCTCAACAGCGCGCGCGACGCCTTCCGCCGCCGCGACTGGCAGGCGGCGATGCCCATCCTCTCGTCGCTCCTCTACCCGACGCCGCGGCTGTCGAGCGAGGAGGACATCTACGAGGCCCACCTCCTCCTGGGCATGAGCGCGTTCGAGGCCAGCGACCGGCTCACCGCGACCCGCGAGTTCGAGGAGGCGATCGCGCTCCAGCTCGAGCGCAAGCTCGGCACCGGCGTGTTCTCCGACGACGCGGTCGCGCTCTACGAGGAGCGGCGCCAGGCCATCGTCGAGAAGTACCGGCTCGACGCCGAGAAGCGCGCGCTCGCGCTCGAGCGCGAGAAGTACCGCCGGATGATCGAGGCGATGGTGGTCGTCGAGAAGCGCGACTACTACGTCAACTTCATCCCGTTCGGGGCCGGCCAGTTCCAGAACCAGCAGACCCGGAAGGGCATCTTCTTCGCCACCGCGCAGGGCGTCACCGGCGCCGTGTCGGCCGGCATCTGGATGTACCTGGTCGGCTCCTACGGCCTCTCCGGCACCGTCCCCAGCGCCGACGCCAACGACGTCCGCCTGCTCCAGCAGATCGAGATCGGCGCTGGCGCCGCGTTCCTCGGCCTCGCCGCGTGGGGCATCGTCGACGCGCTCGTCAACTACAAGCCCTCGGTCGTCCGCAAGCCGGACGAATCGCTCCTGCCGCCGGACCTCCGCCCGACGGCGAAATCGACCACGAAACCGACCACCCACCTCGTCCCGACGCCCTACCCCGGCGGCGCGGGCGTCGTGATGACCTGGGAGTTCTAGGAGTCCTCATGCCCTCGCTTCGCCTCGCCGCCCCCGGTCAGCCGCCGTCGGTCTACCACCTGTACAAGAAGATCACGTCGCTCGGCTCGGGGCCCGACAACGACGTCGTCTTGCCCGACCCGCTCATCGGCGACGCCTACGCCTCGATCCACTTCGACGGCCAGACCTACACGATCACGACCTTGCAGCGGAAGGCGGAGGTCGTCGTCAACGGCAAGAAGCGGAGCAAGCACAAGCTCAGCCACGACGACAAGCTGACGATCGGCAGCTGCGAGCTGCGCTTCGCGCTGGTCGACGACGCGCCGATCCCCGAGGAGGAGGAGGTCTCGACCGTCGCCGACCTCGACGCCTACCACAAGCTCTTCGACTTCTCCGAGAAGCTCATGCACCAGCGCGATCTGGGCGAGCTCCTCGACACGCTCATGGACCTCGTCATCGAGATCACGAACGCCGACAAGGGCTTCCTGATCCTGATGGAGGGCGACACCCTCGACATCAAGGTCGCGCGCAACCTCAAGCGCGAGAACATCTCCGACGCGGTCTCCCAGCTGTCCGACTCGATCGTCGCCAAGGTCGTGCAGACCCGGCGGGCGGTGATCATCTCCGACGCGATGCACGACGCCGAGTTCCAGTCGGCGAAGAGCGTCATGCAGCTGCGGCTGTCGAGCGTCATCTGCGTGCCGCTCCTCGATCGCGGGCGCCTCCTGGGCCTCATCTACGTCGGCAACGACTCGATCGTCGACCTCTTCCAGGAGCAGATGATGCGGGCGCTGACGGTGTTCGCGTCGCAGGCGTCGCTCATCATCGCCAACGCCCTGCTCCTCGACGAGCTGCGCGTCGACAACCGTCGCCTGCACGAGCGCCTCGAGCAGTTCCGGTTCGGCGAGATCGTCGGCACGTCGCCGGTGATGCAGCAGGTCTTCCGCCGCGTCGAGAAGATCGCGCCGACCGACATCTCGGTGCTCATCACCGGCGAGACCGGAACCGGCAAGGAGCTGATCGCGCGCGAGATCCACACCCGCTCGCCGCGCACCGGCAAGCCGTTCATCACGATCAACTGCGGCGCGATCCCCGAGAACCTCCTCGAGAGCGAGCTCTTCGGCCACGTGAAGGGCGCGTTCACCGGCGCGGTCGCCACCAAGCAGGGCAAGTTCCAGGCGGCCGACGGCGGCACCCTCTTCCTCGACGAGGTCGGCGAGCTCCAGCTCGAGCTGCAGGTCAAGCTCCTGCGCGCGATCCAGGAGCGCATCGTCATCCGCGTCGGCGACACGCGCCCCGAGCCCGTCGACATCCGCATCCTGGCCGCGACCAACCGCGACCTCGAGAAGGAGATCGCCGGCGGCCGGTTCCGCGAGGATCTCTACTACCGCCTCAACGTCGTCAACCTGCACCTGCCGCCCCTGCGCGCCCGCGGCGACGACATCGTCGTGGTCGCGCGCTACCTGCTCTCCCGCTTCACCCGCGAGTTCGACGCCAAGGTGAAGGGCTTCTCACCCAACGCCACCGTCGCGATGCGCAAGCACAGCTGGCCGGGCAACATCCGCGAGCTCGAGAACCGCATCAAGAAGGCGATCGTGCTCTGCGACTCGACGGTGATCGGGCCCGACGACCTCGGGCTCACCGCCGACGTCCTGCCGTCGATCATGAACCTCGCCGACGCCAAGGAGAAGTTCCAGCGCGAGTACATCAACGAGGTCCTCGCGCTCAACAACGGCAACCGCACCAAGACCGCGCGCGATCTCGGCGTGGATCCGCGCACGATCTTCCGGCACCTCGAGAAGGAGTCGGACGACGGCAGCCCGGGAGACGCGCTGGAATGACGGGCGGCGCCGCAGAGGCCATGACAGCGATGTCGGATCCCCGCCGGGTCGCCGGCGGCATTTCCGAGCCCAAGTGCCTGTCATCGCACGGAAAGGTCGACGCGGCGCGCTTCGTGCATCGTCTCCGGATCGTGGTCGTTCTCGCCGTCGCCATCGCCGCGTCCGCCGCCACCGGATGCGTGATCCCGCCCGACCTGAGCGTGGAGAAGAGCGACGCGGCCGTCAACGCGGCGCCCGTCATCCTCGACGTGCGCGACGAGGCCGGCAACCCGTTCGAGCGCCCCGGGCCGCGCGACGTCACCGTCGGTCAGGGGCGGCTCGTGCTCACGATCTCCGACCCCGACCTGCTCGACACCCTCTACGTCCGCTACTTCCTCGACTATGGCCTCCCCGCGCCGACGCCGGCGCGCATCGAGTGCGAGGCCGCGCCCGGCGCGACGCCGACGCTGCAACGCCAGATCACCTGCTCGCTCGTCGGCGTGTGCACGACCCCCGCGCTCGGCCCCGATCACATCTTCGAGATCGAGGTCTTCGACCGGCCGCCCGTCGTCGACGATCCCACCCGGCTGTTCCGCGCCCTCGATCCACCCGGCCTCTCCTCGGCCTGGTGGTGGCAGGTCACGTGCGTGGAGGCGGCGCGATGACGCGCGCCCTCGTCGCCGCGATGCTCCTCGTGGGCGCCTGCATCGAGGCGCCGGTGCAGCCCGACGACCGCATCGAGTGCCGCGCCGACGCCGACTGCAACACCGGCGCGGGCGAGGTCTGCGACGAGGGGGTCTGCTGGGGCAACCCGCCGGCGACCAGGTACGCCGCCGTCCTGGGCCCGTCGGCCGCGTTCAACAGCGTCGCCGCGACCACCGAGATCGCGTCGGTGGTCTTCGAGGCCGACGGCTGGTTCGGTGACGGCGCCAGCGGCGGCCTGCGGCTCATCGAGGCGATGCGCGTGAGCGGCCAGGTCAAGGCGCCCTGCCCCGCGGCCCTCGAGGCGTGCAGCGGGTACCTCGTCGTGCCCGGCACCATCAAGTGGATCCGCCCGTCGGACATCCCCGGCCTGCCCGAGCTCACCGTCACGTCGACGATGTCGAGCACCGGCAACGGCACCGGGGGCGGCTTCGAGGTCCACCTGCCCCGCCCCGCGGCGGTGACCACCTACACCGTCGTCTTCACCCCGTCGACCGCGCCGCTCGGCGCCGGCCTGCCGTCGGCCGCCAACCTCCTGCCGCCGCTGCGCGCCAGCGTGACGGTCGGCCCCGCCGACGCCGGCGGCGTCGTCCGCGACTTCATGCTGTCGACGAGCCCGCGCACGATCAGCGGACGGATCTCGCAGGTCGGCACCACCGCGCTCGGCGGCTGGCGCGTCTACGCGGAGGCCGGCGATGGCACCGTGCAGGGCGCGCTGGTGCGCGCGTCGAACATCGCGATCACGAACCCGGACGGCGACTTCACCCTCGCGCTCGCCGACGGCCCGTCGCTCGTCGATCTCGTCTTCGTCCCGACCAACGTCACCGGCGCCGGCGAGAGCGAGCCGCCGCGCGTGCGGCTGCGCGACCACGTCGTGACCTCGCCCTTGCCCGCGCTCGTGCTCCCCAAGCTCGAGCGCATCATCGCGGCGCCGGTGACCGTCGACGGCATCGACGGCTCGGGCGGCGTGGCCGACGTCGCCGGCGCGAGCGTCGTCGCGCGCCTCGATCAGCTCTTCGGCAACGTGTACCTCCAGCACCAGGCCACGGCGACCACGGGGGCCAGCGGGCTCGGATCGCTCCAGATCCTCCTCGGCACCGAGCCCCTGCCGCTCCACTACGAGCTCGACGTGCTGCCCGGCCCGCTGTCGGAGATGGCGTCGGTCTACGGCGTCGACCTGTTCGTCGCCGACACCGTCCCGACGCCGGCGGTCCGCCTGCCGCGCGGCCAGCCCATCGTCGGGGCCGTGCTCGACGAGCAGGGCTTCGGCGTCCCCGGCGCGACCGTCACCGCCTCGGTCTCCGGCCCGTCCCTGTGCGCGCTCTCGTCCGACGACCTGCGCGTCGCGCGGGGGCTCGCGCCGGTCCAGGCGACCACGAACGCGAACGGCGAGTTCGCGCTGTTCGTGGACCGCGACTTCGCGGGGACGCCGCTCACCTACGACATCGCGGTCGAGCCGTCGGCGGGGACCTGGGCGCCCGCCTGGACGTTCCTCGACACCACGCCGAGCCCCGATCACCGCGCCCTCTGGCTGCCCGAGGCCGCGCACGTGCGCGCGCGGGTGTTCGCGCCGTCGTCGAACCTCGCGCCCGACACGCTGGTCACGCTCCACGAGCTCACCGACAAGCCGGCCCCGTGTCCCCAGGTCTCGTACGGGACCGCGGGCCTCTCGGTGCGGCAGGCGGTCGGGACCTCGGACCCGGAGGGCGTCGTCCGGCTGATCCTCCCGCGCACCGCGCTCCAGTAGTCGCGCACACTTGGGCGCGGGAGCGGGCGACGCTTGACCCTTGCGGTCGCCGCGTCTATGGTCTCGCCCACTCTGTTCAGGATCGAAGTGAGCCCCGCGCACCGCATCACGCGTCATTCCGTTTCGGCGCTCCACCTCGCTCCGGCCGGCGTTTCCGGCTTTGATCGCGTCCGCCGCCGTATTGCCCGCACCAGCTCCCCACGATGGGGTGTCGCTGGTGGCGCAGCCACGGGCCGGACCTCGCCACGACTCGAGTCACACAAATGTCCAACGTTTCTTCTGACCTTGACGCCGCCGACGGCGGCGAGGCGTCCGACGACGCCGCTGTCTTTTCTTCCCTGAGTGAGCCCACGGATCCGGGGCAGGTCCCCGATGAGGATGCCGACGCCGACGCCGAGGACGCAGCGCCGGCGCCGCCGACGTTCGCTGCGCTCAACCTCCCGCGCGAGATCGAGGCCGCGCTCGAGGACATGGGCTACTTCACGCCCACGCCGGTCCAGAGCGCCGTCTACGAGAAGGTGATGGAGGGCAAGGACCTGATGGTCCAGTCCCGCACGGGCACCGGCAAGACGACGGCGTTCGGGCTCCCGATCGTGTCGTCGGTCGACGCCAGCAAGCGCGCGCCGCAGGCGATCATCCTCACGCCGACGCGCGAGCTGGCGCTCCAGGTCGCGCGCGAGCTGCAGTCGCTGTCGCGCCACAAGGGACTGGCCGTCGAGACCATCTACGGCGGGGCGCCGATCGGCAAGCAGATCGATGCGCTGCGCCAGGGCGTGCACATCGTCGCCGGCACCCCCGGCCGCGTCCTCGACCACATCGGCCGCAAGACGCTCGACCTCAAGGGCGTGCGCTTCTTCGTCCTCGACGAGTGCGACGAGATGCTGTCGATGGGCTTCCTCGAGGACATCGAGCGCATCTCGCAGCACGTGCCCAAGGAGCGCCAGACGCTGCTCTTCTCGGCGACGATGCCCGACGAGGTCCGCCGCTACTCCAAGCGCCAGATGCGCGAGCCCGAGCACGTCGCGCTGTCGACCGGGAACATCTCCGTCGAGGAGATCCACCACGCGTACTACGTCGTCAGCGGCGTCGCGCGCGCGCGCGACCTGCTCCGCATCATCGCGCACGAGCAGCCCGAGAGCGCGATCATCTTCTGCAACACGCGCGACGAGACCGGCATGGTCGCGCGCTTCCTCACCAAGCAGGGGCTCGACGCCGAGGCGCTGTCGAGCGACCTCTCGCAGTCGGATCGCGAGCGCGTGATGAAGCGGATGAAGGCCAAGAACCTCCGCTTCCTGGTGGCGACCGACGTCGCGGCGCGCGGCATCGACATCCAGGAGCTGTCGCACGTCATCAACTACAGCTTCCCGGAGTCGGCCGAGGTGTACGTGCACCGCACCGGCCGCACCGGCCGCGCGGGCAAGAAGGGCACCGCGCTGTCGATCATCGGACCGCGCGAGCTGGGCTCGTTCTGGTACCTGAAGATGCTCTACAAGATCCAGCCGGAGGAGCGCGACCTGCCGCCGGCCGCCGTGCTCGACGGCGTGCTGAAGCAGCCGCTGCCGCGCGTCGGCCCGCCGCCGCCGCCGGACCCGCTGGTCACGCTGCGCGGGCTGCTCACCGGCGAGCCCACGGAGGAGCACCTGGCGCTGGCCAGGCGCGTGCTGGCCGAGGGTGACGCCGAGAAGATCGTGGCGCTGCTCGCCGGGCAGCGCGTCGACGAGGTCGCGGCCCAGAAGGCGGCGGCGCGCGCCGCGGCCGAGGCCGCGCGCAAGGAGCGCGAGGAGCGCGACCGCGCCGAGCGCGCCGAGCGCTACGGCGATCGCGACGAGCGCCCGCGGTTCGGACGCGACCGCGACCGCGGCGACCGGTTCGGCCGTGACCGCGGCGGCGATCGTGACGAGCGCCCCCGCTTCGGGCGCGACCGCGACCGCGGCGGTGAGCGCGACGAGCGCCCGCGCTACGGCCGGGATCGCGACCGTGACCGCGGCGAGCGTCCGGCGCCGACCGAGCGCACCGAGGCCGTCGTCGCCGAGGCGCCGCGCCCCGAGCGCCCCGAGCGCACGGAGCGCACGGAGCGCCCCGAGCGCAGCTTCGACCGCGACCGCGGCGAGCGTCCCGAGCGCACGGAGCGCCCCGAGCGCAGCTTCGACCGCGACCGCGGCGAGCGTCCCGAGCGCACGGAGCGTCCCGAGCGCAGCTTCGACCGCGAGCGCGGCGAGCGCAGCTTCGACCGTGACCGCGGCGAGCGTCCCGACCGCGGCGAGCGCAGCTTCGACCGTGACCGGGGCGAGCGTCCCGAGCGCACGGACCGTCCCGAGCGCACGGACCGTCCCGAGCGCACGGACCGTCCCGAGCGCA
>ERZ761602.3443-NODE-3443-length-22368-cov-3.723659_pt1 | contig 22368 bp, 20 predicted proteins | sample MGYA00512165_ERZ761602 | MGnify/ENA primary metagenome ERZ761602 (study PRJEB28899, sample SAMN02445085) | bioreactor sludge metagenome | biome: EBPR sludge; isolation source: Thorneside wastewater treatment plant | place: Australia: Brisbane, Thorneside...
ACTCAAGGGTGTTGCACGTCGGACTGAGCTCGATCTGGGGACCGACGGTGACCGGCGGCGGCGCCGCGCCAGCAACAGCGGAAAGCACACTGCCCATCAACAACGTTGAACAGCGACCGAAGGAACGCATCTGACACCTCCATGGTCAGCCAAGACCTACTTCAAGGTACCTCAAACTGCGAAATGAGCAAGTAAAACACGCCGCTTCATGGTCATTTCGCCAGCTCGCGTGTGCCGCACGGCGTGGTGTTCGGGCTTCGCTCGGTTGAACGCCCGCGGCTACGATGGGGCATGTCGCTGCTCTCCACGTCGCTGCGCAAGGCGCGGATCGCCCTCGACCCAAGGCTCGCGGTGGTCCGGGTGGCGCTGCGGAACAGCCTGTGCTCGCCCCGGCGATTGCTGGGGCTTCGCGCCGTCGCCGCCGCGGCCGCCCGGCGGGGCGTCGGGGGCGCGTTCGTCGAGTGCGGGACCTACCGCGGGGGCTCGGCCGCGGTGATCGCGGACCGCCTCTGCCGGGCCGACGCGTCGCTGCGGGTCTATCTCTTCGACGTCTTCACGGGGATGCCCAAGCCCGGCGAGCAGGATCCGCGCGAGGCGTGGGACGACGTGGGCAAGTTCGTCGCAAGCCCGGAGATCGTCCGCCGGACCTTCGCAGACGCGCACGTGCCCCTCGCGCCCGAGCGGCTCACGATCATCCCCGGGCTGTTCGAGGCGACGCTGCCGGGGTTCAATCCCCCCGAGATCGCGTTCCTGCACGTCGATTGCGACTGGCACGACCCGGTGAAGATGGTGATCGAAAAGTTCTACGACCGCGTGAAGCCCGGGGGCACGATCGTCTTTGATGATTACCGCCACTGGTCCGGGTGCCGAAAGGCGGTCGATGCGTTCCTCGCGTCGCGCGGGCTGAAGGTTCGCCTGACCGCGATCGATTCGACGAGCCATTACTTCGTCAAGCCGTGAGCACCAGCACGACCAACGCCGGGCTCGGCGAACGACCCTCGCTCGACGAGCGGTCGGCGTACATCCCGCGCGCCAGGCAGGAGCGCTGGATCGTCGGGAACCTCGCGCGGGAGATCCCCGCGGCGATCGACCGCTTCGCCCCACGCGCGGGCCGGGCGCTCGACGTGGGGTGCGGCCGCCAGCCCTTCCGATCGCAGCTCGAATCGCGCGGGCTGGCGTACGTCGGGCTCGACACGCAGCAGAACGCCGACGGGACAGTGGCGCACGTCTGCGCGATCGACGCGCCCTTGCCCGCGCCCCTCGCCGCCGAGCCGCCCTTCGCGTTCCTGCTCTGCACCGAGGTGCTCGAGCACGTCGCCGACTGGCACGCGGCGTGGCGGAACATCGCGGCGTTGCTGGCCCCGGGCGGGCGGGCCCTCATCACCTGCCCGCACGTCTACCCGCTCCACGAAGAGCCGTACGACTTCTGGCGGCCGACGTCGTTCGCGCTGCGGACCTTCGCCGTGCGGCACGGGCTGGCCGTGGTCGATGAACGCCGCGTGGGCGACGGGTGGGACGTGCTGGGCACCGTGCTGGCGGGGATGAAGCCCAAGCCGGCGGGGCTGGGGCCTCTGTCGCTGCTGGCGGCGGGGTGGTCGCGCGTGCTGCGGGCGGGGCTGCTGACCGTGGCGAAACGCCGCTGGCTCGCGAGCGCCGCACCCATCGCCACCAAGCTCTACCTCTCGAATCTGATCGTGGTGGAGAAGCCCGCGTGAGGATTCTGTTCTTGTCGAGCATGGGCGGCTCGCCGTGGGGCGGCAGCGAAGAGCTCTGGGCCGCCGCCGCCCGGGCCGCCCTCGCCGAGGGGCACGCCGTCGCGGTCAGCGTCTTTGACTTCGGCACGATCCCCGAGCAGGTGCTCGCGTTGCAGCGTGCGGGCGCGACGCTCATCCCGCGCCCTCGCCGCCCCGCGTCGCTCGCCGACCGCGCCCGCCAGTGGTTCGCCCGTCCGCCGTGGCTTGCCTTGATCGAGGCCTTCGCGCCCGAGCGGGTCTGCCTGTCGCAGGGGTCGGCGTACGAGTGCGTGGGCCGCCGATCGACGCGCCCGCTGCTGGAGTTTCTCGAACGCACGCGCACGCCGACGGTCAATGTCGTGCAGTTCAACGAGCCCAAGCACGACCTGCGCGGCTCGACCCTGTCGCGGGCCCGCCGGCTGCACGACCTCTGCCACGCGAACACCTTCGTCGCCGCCCGCAACATCGAGGAAGCCGCCGCGACCTTGGGCGCACCCGTCCCGCGTGCCCGCGTCGTGCGCAACCCCGTGAACCTGCGCGACACCTCGCCCCTCCCCTGGCCCGCGGTGCTCACGCCCGCCCTCGCCTGCGTCGCCCGCCTGCACGTCGACGCCAAGGGGCAGGACCTGCTCCTCGAAGCACTCTCCACCCCCGCATGGCGCCACGAACCCTGGTCTCTCTCCCTCTTCGGCGCCGGACAGGACGAACAACGCCTCCGCGAGCAGGCCAAAGCGCTCGGCGTGGCCGACCGCGTGCACTTCCGCGGCACCACCGCCGACCTCCGCGCCGTCTGGGCCGGGCACCACCTCCTTGTGCTCCCCTCCCGCGCCGAGGGAACCCCCCTCGCCATGGTCGAGGCGATGCTGCTGGGGCGGCCTTGCCTGGTGACCGACGTCGGCGGGTGCGCTGATTGGGTCCGCGACGGGCAGAACGGGTTCCTCGCCACCCCCGCCGTGCAAGCCCTCTCCGACGCGCTCGACCGCGCATGGGCCGCCCGCGACCGCTGGGCCGCCCTCGGCCGCGCCGCCCGCGCCGACGCCGAACGACTCCACGACCCCGACCCGGGTCGCACCTTACTCCGCCTGCTCGAAGAGGCCTCCGTACACTGATCCCAATGGCCTCGCACCCCGACGCACGCCCCCCCGTTCACCGCGCCCGCAAGCGGGGTGTCGTCTCCCGCGCCCTCGACCGGGCCGCCCAGCGCCGATTCTTCGAACGCCTCATCAAGCACACCAACAACTTCGACAAGGTCTCCTGGCTGGGGACGCCCGTCTGGCAGAACGTCTTTGACCTCTGGACCATCCAGGAAACCATCGCCGCCGTCCGCCCGGACATCCTCATCGAGACCGGCACCAACCGCGGCGGCTCATCCTTCTTCTACGCTCAGCTCTTCGACCTGCTCTACCCCAACGACCTCTCCAAAGGCCGCCTCTGGACCGTCGACATCGAGAAGCTCCACGACCTGCGCCATCCGCGCGTCACCTGCCACCTCGGCAGCTCCACCGCCCCCGAGACCCTGACCGTCCTCAAAGACTGGATCGGCCCCGGCAACCCCCGCGTCATGGTCATCCTCGACAGCGACCACTCCCGCGCGCACGTCCGGGCCGAGCTCGAGGCCTACGCCCCGCTGGTCTCCCCCGGCAGCTATCTGCTGTGCCAGGACGGCGTCATCGACGACCTGCCCATGTTCCACAAGAACGGCGAGCAGGGTCCGCGCCTGGCGATCGACGATTTCTTCGCCACCAGCCCCCACGCCCGCCACTTCGAGATCGACCACGAACGCTGCGAGCGATTCCTCATCACGCACCACCCCAAAGGGTGGATTCGCCGCCGTTCGAACGATTGAGACTCATTCTCAGCCACGCTAGAGTGGGGTATGACCCTGCTCGCCGAAGCGCCGCCGGTCTCCAAGCAGTTGTCCTCATGCCGTCCGGGCGACATCGGGCGTGTGACGCAGGTCGATCTGCCCGCGCCGGACGCGTCGATGTTGCGTGCCATGGGGCTTCGCGTGGGGGCGATGGTGCGGATCTCCCGCGTGGGCGAGCCCACCGTGGTCGAGGTGATCAGCGGGCACGAGTGCCGCTGCCACTGCCGATGCCGCATCGGCGTCGCCCGCTCCCTTGCCGCCGCCATCACGCTGACCCTCGGGGCCTGACCGATGACCACCACCGACGCGACCGGGCTCCGCCACGTGGTCTTTCTGGGCAACCCCAACACGGGCAAGACCACACTCTTCAACCGGCTCAGCGGCCTGAAGGCCAAGACGAGCAACTTCCCGGGCACGACACAAGAGTCTCGCACCGCGCACCTGCACGACGCGGAAGGCCCTCTTGCGATCATCGATCTGCCCGGCGTGTACTCCCTCGAACTCGACATGAGCGAGGCGAGCATCTGCCGCGAGGTTCTGGCGGGTCGTCTCGCGCCCACCGGCGAACGTGCCGGCGATCCCGACGCCGTGCTGGTCGTCGTCGATTCGACCAACCTCGCCCGCAATCTGATCCTCGTGGGCGAGGTGCTCCGCCGTCGGCTTCCAACGATCGTCGCCCTCAACATGATGGATCTGGCGGACCGCGAGGGGCTCGCCATCGACACCGATCAGCTCGCCGAACGACTCGGCTGCCCTGTGCTGCCCATCGCCGCCCGCAGCGGTCGCGGCACGGACCGCATCCTCCCCGCCGCCCGCCGAGCAACGATCCCGAACCACACGCCCCCTGGCACCCGCGAGGGGCTCGAAGCGTGGGCCGACGAGGTCTACGCCGCGGTCGTGCGTCGTGTCGGCGCCGGGCACGCCGACGATCACGCCGGCGCTCCCCATGCCGCGCACGATGACCACGACGACCGCACGATGCCGGACCTGACCGATCGCATCGACCGCGTCACGATGCACCCCGTCTTCGGGCCGGTCCTTCTGCTGGCCGTCATGGCCGGTCTCTTCTGGTCCATTTTCAGCCTCGCCGCCTACCCGATGGACGGCATCGACCTCATCTTCGGCACGCTCACCGAACGCCTCGGCAACGCCCTGCCCGAAGGCATCCTCTCCGACCTCTTTGTCAACGGCATCGTCGCCGGGATCGGCGCGACCGTCATCTTCCTCCCCCAGATCTGCCTGCTCTTCTTCCTCCTCTCTCTCCTCGAAGACACCGGTTACCTCGCCCGCGGCGCCATGCTCGTCGACCGCCTGCTCCGCCCGTTCGGCCTTCCCGGGCACGCGTTCGTGCCATTCCTCAGCAGCCACGCCTGCGCCCTGCCGGGCATCATGTCCGCACGGGCTGTCCCCGATGCTCGCGACCGCCTCGCCACGATCCTGGTCGCCCCCTTCATGACCTGCTCCGCCCGACTGCCCGTCTACATCCTGCTCATCACGCTTTTGTTCCGTGACAGCCCGGTCCGGGCCGCCCTGGCCTTTGTCGGGTGCTACGCCCTGGGCATCGTGGCGGCGCTGCTGAGCGCCCTGCTCGCCCGCCGCACGATCCTCCGCGGCCAAAGCCGCCCGATGATCCTCGAACTGCCCACCTACAAGATCCCAAGCCTGCGCACCGCGCTGATCACCACCGCCGATCGCGCCTGGACCTTTCTCAAGAAAGCCGGCACCACCATTCTGGGCATCTGCATCGTGCTGTGGTGGCTCGGCAGCTACCCCCACCTCACTCAACCCTCGCAGACCGCGACCCAGCTCCGCGAACAAGCCGCCGAGGTTCGTTCCGCGGCCGACGTCGCGATGGTCGTCGAGGGATCCACGATCAATCCCTCCGCGATGCCCGAAGCAGAGCGTGCCTCGCTCGCCGAGACGCTCGATCAGCGAGCGGAGCGTGCCGACGCCGTCGCCGCCCAGACGCAGACGTTCATGGGACGACTGGGGCGACTCGTCCAGCCGATCTTCGCCCCGCTGGGCTACGACTGGCAGCTCTCGGTGGGCGTGCTGTCGAGCTTCGCCGCCCGCGAGGTTTTTGTCTCGACCATGGCCGTGGTCACCACGGGCTCGGACGATGCGGAGGACGAGAGCATCATCTCCTCCGTGCAGAACGCAACGCGGGACGACGGCACACCGGTCTTTACCCGCCCGGTCGCATGGTCTTTGCTGGTCTACTACGTGCTGGCGATGCAGTGCCTCCCCACGCTCGCCGTCACCGCGCGCGAGTCCGGCCGGGCCCGGTGGGCGCTCCTTCAGCTCGCGTGGATGTGCGGGCTGGCCTACGCTGCCGCCTTCGTGACGTACCAGATCGCTTCACGCCTGGGGTAAGTCCGCCGTGATGATGCTCGCGTCCATCGCGCCCGCCGCCCCCGCCTTTCCCTGGCACGATTGGCAGTTCTGGATCGCCACCACCATCGCTCTGGTCGCGCTCATCGCCCTAGTGCGCAAGTTTGTTCCCGCCACGTGGCTGCCGGGGTTTCTCGCGCGGGGCAAGCCCCGCGGACGCAAGGTGACCCTCACCATCGACGGGAAAACGCCCGGCCGGAACGACAGTCCCAAAGCCTGAAGCGGGCGAACTTCAGCAGCCCGACTCGTACGCCGACACGAACGCGTCGAAATCGATGAAGTCGACGAAGCCGTCGCCGTCGAAGTCGGCCGCGAAGGTGTCGCCGCTCTCAAAGGCGGAGACAAACGCGTCGAAATCGAAGAAGTCGATGAACCCGTCGCCGTCGATATCCGCGGGGCATAGGGGTGTCACGTCGCCCGTCAAGCAGACCGCAAAGCCCTGCGAACCCACGTTGACCGCGGCCGCCGACACCCGAAGCACCGCAATCCCCGCCGAAGGCGAGGTCAGGAGCACCTGCTCGGTGTTGTTGATCGCGTCGGGCGAACCGCCCGAGCGAGATGAGCCGTTGGTGAAGTTGTTGCCCAGGTACACGTCCGCGGCCGACGTGGCCACGGACAGGTTGAGGTTGTTGATCGCCGCGCTGGACGCGTTGACCGCGGCCGGCGCGTCGTGCCACACCAGCGTTGCCTCGACAGTTGCAGCGCCCGAGTTGATCCGGAATCGCTGCATCCACGAGCCGCCTGTGCTCAGGGCATCGTCCGTCCCGTTGCGAACGTCGTGCACCACGAGCTTTCGTGCGTCTCCCGTCAGGTACAGAGCATTGTCCAGCAGCACGCGCCCCCGCCCCTCACGCGCGGCGGGATACCCGGTAACGTTGGCCATGTCCACGGCACTGTTGATCAGGCACGCCTTGATCAGTGCGCCCGACGGCGTGAACGCATCCTCGGCCGTCGCCACGCCGCTCGGGTAGTACCCGTTCGTGAAGTACTGACGGACCAGGGCCGCCGCGCCGGCCACGGCGGGCGCCGCCATCGACGTGCCCGTGAGGGAAATCACGCCGCACGAGCTGCTTGCCTGCGACGAACGCGTGCTGCAACCGGGCGCGGTCACCTCGGGCTTGCGCCGCCCGTCGTTCGTGGGGCCGGCTCCGCCCGAACACATCGAGCCCTGAGACCCCGTGTCGCCGCTCGCCGCGACCGCAAGACAGTTCTTCGCGTTCTCGGGGTTCTTGAGCAGCGACCCGTTGGTGATCGCGAAGATCACCAGGTTGTCGTCGTACTGCCACGAGAAGTTGTCGATCGATCGGCACGCTCCGTCGTACGCCGTCGTCGAGTCGTTGCCCCACGAGTTCGTGTGGATCGCCGCGCCCTGCCCGCGGTGCAGATTGAACCGGTTGAACATCTGCGATTCGGTCATGCTCGGGATCGAATGGAACACCATTTTCGCGCCGTACGCGATCCCGCGCGTGTCGTCGTTGGCGCCGTTGTCACCAACCGCCGTCCCCGACACGTGTGTCCCGTGCGAATCGGCCCAGAATCCCCCGTTGTGCGCCAGCACCTTCCGGTGATTCGGACCGATCGGGTTGCTCGGATCCACGAACGAGCAGTGGTTCGGGTCAAACCCGCCGTCGATAATCCCGATGATCTGCCCGCCGCCGGTCAGCCCGGCCGTGTACATCGGCGTCGAATTCGCCACGTTCGACTGCACGATCCAACGCACCGTGTTGTTCCGCAGCGTGAATTCCGGCGCATCATCCACAAACATCACGTCCGACAGATTCGCGACCTCAGCCCCCGCCGCGACGGGCATCGTCGCCGTGATCGTCCACGACCCGCCCTCGTCCGCCCAATCATGCACCGTGACGCCCGCCATCCCGCGCAGGGCCGCCAACGCCCGCGCAGGCTCGCGGCCTTCATACAGCGTGATGCTCGCGAGCGCCTCGCCACGGGCCGCCAGAGCACGCCGATCCTCGGACTGGTACTCACGCGCGCCCAAGTCGGCCGCCAGTTTCCACGAGGACTCGACGCTGTAGACCCCGCGCACGAAGTCGAGCTTCCTCAAGCCCTCCGGCGTCGAGCCGCCCAGCCACGCGATGTACGCGTGCGCCGGGAGGTACTCCCGCAAGACCACTCCCGCGTTCTCCAGAGCCGACCGCCTCGCCGGCGTGATCGGACCTTCCAGGCTCACGACGTATGCCGTGTCGGCCTCGAACCGCTCGAGCGTCTGTCGAAGGTCGGGCCGCTGGGCCAGATCGATTGATCCCGCCCGCAGTTCCAGCACGCCGCTGACCGGCCCGCGCACGCCGTCTTGCGCCTGAGAGGGGCTCACCCCAACAACCAGCCCGGCCGAGAGAACGAGAATCAGCCCGAACGATCGACCGCGTGCGCTCATCTGCAGCTCTCCACGTTCCAATGCAATCGCCAGCGGTCCCCGCCGGCGTTTCAATCTACCTCCTCATTCGGTCCGCCGGAAGGTGGAGTTGCTCGATCCCGGAAAGTCGGGCCTCGACCGCTACGCGGCCGCGGAACCCGTCAGTGGACCACCCGCTTTGGGTTGTCCAGCCAGCCGCGCAAAGAACGACTCGATCACCGTCGGAGCTTCGAGCCCGAGCGCACGGCGAGCGTCATCCTCGTTGTCGACGATGGTCAGTCGCTTTGCCAGACCTGTTGATTTCAACAGGTGATACACATTCGGCCGAAGGCCCGAGATCACCAGTTGCCCGCCCAGCCCCTGGCAGTGCGAACTGAGCCGGAGCATCTCGTTGATGAATGCGGTGGAGAAGTCGCGCACAAGGTCCATTCGGACGAGCATTCTTCCCCTGCACAGGTGGGCTACTTCGAGAAGTCGGTTGCCGACGGACGAAGACGTGTGCTCGCGGAGCGAGGCCTCGGCCACGGTGACGACGGTGACACCTTCGGTGTGATCGATGATGAGCGACTGATCCGCCGGTGCGTCAAATGGGAACTGGGACATGGAACGCCCTTGTCGGCCGCCCGCGCTGCGGTACACCCCAAAAGGTGGGTTGACGCCGCAACAGATCGCCGCGGCCGGCGGACGATCCGGAGTCGAGGATCAGAAACCGCGGTTCGGCGGGCCACAGGAGGGCACGAAGTAGGCGTCGTCGGGGTTGGGGTGTGCGGGCCTCACGGTTTGGCGGGGCGGGTCCGAAAGGAGGCGGGCAAGGCCGGATGTTCGGCGGTTGCGCATCCGAGCACATACCATCGCGTCTCCGAAGGGGCGTGTTGGGGTTTGGGTTTTGATTGGGAGATGATGGGAGCCACGATGAGCGAGATGATCGTGACCGCGGGGCTGACGAAACGGTTCGGGTCGATCACGGCGGTGGATCGCCTGGACCTGACGGTGCAGACGGGCGAAGTGCTCGGGTTCCTGGGGCCCAACGGGGCGGGTAAGAGCACGACGATGAAGATGGTGACGGGCTTTCTGTCGCCGACGTCGGGCACGGCTCGGGTGTGCGGGCACGAGGTGGTGGCCGAGCCGCTGAAGGTGAAGGAGCGGATCGGCTATCTGCCCGAGGGCGCGCCGCTCTACTCGGACATGACGCCCAGGGCGTTTCTCGGGTTCATCGCCGAGGTTCGCGGGCTGAGCGGGACGGCGAAGCGCAAGGCGGTGGACCGAGCGATCGAGCAGACGCAGCTCGAGGGTGTGCTTCACCAACCCATCGAGACGTTGAGCAAGGGATTCAAGCGGCGTGTGGGGTTGGCGCAGGCGATTCTGCACGATCCGTCGGTGCTGATCCTCGACGAGCCGACGGACGGCCTGGACCCGAATCAGAAGCACCAGGTTCGGCGTCTCATCCGCGAGATGGCGGCGGCCGGGGGCAAGTCGATTGTTCTCTCCACACACATCCTCGAAGAGGTCGACGCGGTCTGCACGCGCGCGGTGATCATCGCGAAGGGGCGGGTGGTCAGCGACGGGACGCCCGCGTCGCTTGTGGCCAAGAGCAAGTACCACAACTCGGTGTCGCTGGGGCTTCGTCCGCCGGCGGGGACGATGGTCTTCGACGAGCTGGCGCGGCTGGCGGGCGTGGCGGCGGTGGAGGACAACGGGACGATCGAGGGCGGGGAGAGGCCTCTGGTTCGGTGCACGGTGATGGCGGTCGGCGGGCGACCCATCCAGGAAGCCGTGGCGAAGCACATCGGGCAGCGCGGGTGGGGCGTGGAGTGGATGCACACGCAGGCCGGCCGGCTTGATGACGTGTTCAGGCAGATCACGGGCGGGTAATCGCACCGGCGGGCGTTTTGGGGCTTGGCGCGGTACAGCGAAGGAAGGACGGACGATGCTCCGAGGCTTGAGAGCGGTCTTTCTGCGAGAACTGACGGGGTACTTCATCACCCCGGTGGCGTACGTGTTCATCGTGATCTTTCTCGTGATGGCGGGGGTGTTCACGTTCCAGCTTGGGCGGTGGTTCCAGGCGGAACAGGCGGACCTTCGTGCGTTCTTCGACGCGCACCCGTGGCTTTACCTCTTCCTGATCCCCGCGCTGTCGATGCGTCTGTGGGCGGAGGAACGCAAGAGCGGGACGATCGAGCTGCTGCTGACGCTGCCCGTGTCTCGGTCGGCGGCGGTGATCGGAAAGTTCCTGGCGGCGTGGGCGTTCGCGGTGCTCGCGCTCACGCTCACGTTCCCGGTCTGGATCACGGTCAACTACCTTGGCAACCCGGACAACGGCGTGATCCTGGCGAGCTACCTGGGCAGCGCGCTGATGGCGGGCGGCTTCCTCGCGGTGGGGTCGCTGATGTCGGCGATCACCAATAGCCAGGTCATCGCTTTCATCCTGTCGCTCGTGGCGTGCTTTGCGTTCCTGCTCGCGGGATACTCGCCCGTGCTTGAGTTCTTCCAGGGATGGGCGCCGCAGGGGATCGTGGACGCGATCGCGGGGTTCAGTTTCCTGACGCACTTCCAGACGATCTCGCGCGGCGAGCTGGCCGCGCGGGATCTGGTGTTCTTCGGATCGGTCATCGGGGTCTTCCTCGGGGCGACGGGCGTCGTGATCGAGATGAAGAAGGGGCAGTGAATCAAGGTTGATTCGCCGGCACGGGCCGGCGTGATGGAGCCGGGTCATGAGCAAGAGGCTTCTGGGCGCGGGAACACTGGCGGCACTTTTGGTGCTGTTCTTTGCGATCAACATCCTGAGCAACACCGCGTTGCGCGGGGCACGGATCGACCTGACGCAGGACAAGCTGTACACGTTGTCGGAGGGTGCGCGGGCGATTGCGCGCGGGATCGACGAGCCGATCTCGCTGACGTTTTACTTCAGCCGCTCGCTCGCCGTGGATCGCCCCGACCTGCGCGGGCGGGCCGCCCGCGTGCAGGAAGCGCTGGAGGGAAGATCCGGCTTCGGATCGTTCATCCCGAGCCTTTCAGCGAGGAGGAGGAGCAGGCCGCCCAGGCGGGCCTCGAGGGCGAGCCCGTGAGCGACAAGGGGGACGTGGTGTTTCTCGGGCTTGTGGGGACGAACTCGACGAACGGGCGGGAGGTGATCCCGCGGTTCATGCCCGATTCGGAGCGGTTGCTGGAGTATGACCTGGCGCGGATGATCCAGACGCTGCGCACGGCCGAGAACGAGAAGCCCAAGATCGGCGTCTTGAGCACGGTGGGGATGCAGACGTTCGCGATGGACCCTTCGACGGGTCGGCCTGTGCCGAAGAACAAGTGGCGCTTCTTCCTTGAGCCGCTGAAGGACTTCCGGGTTGAGGAGCTGGCGGCAACGATGACCGAGGTGCCGCCGGACGTGTCGGTGGTGGTGCTGGTGCACCCCAAGGGGCTCGGGGACGAGACGCTGTATGCGCTGGACCAGTTCGTGATGCGTGGCGGGAAGCTGGTGATTTTTGTTGACCCGCTGGCGGCGACGGACGACTCGATCCAGGCTCGCGATCAGATGCAGTTGATGATGGCCGACCGTTCCAGCAATCTGGACAAGCTGCTGAACGCGTGGGGCGTGGAGGTTGTGAAGGAAAAGGTTGTGCTCGACAAGCAACTGGCGCCGCCGAGACAGTTCCCGCAGGAGGGGCGGGTGGTTGAGCTGTCGCAGCTTCAGTATCTGATGGTCCGGGGAGAGGCGTTGTCGAAGGACGATCCGGTGACGCGCGAGATGGACATGCCGATCAACATGTTCTTCGCCGGGGCGATCCGTCGGAAGGCGGAGGCGAAGGCTCCGATGCTGGAGATCGAGCCGATCATCCAGAGCACGACGGAGTCGATGCTGATCGATCGGGCCGAGGTTCAGTTCGCGCAGAGCCCGACGCAGTTGATCGAGCGGTTCGCGCCGGCGGGTGAACGGCTGACGCTGGGCGCTCGGCTTCGCGGGAAGGTGTCGAGCGCGTTCGCGGAAGGGCCTCCCAAGCCCGTCGACGGGCCCGCGCCCGACGCGAGCAAGCACCTGGCGCAGAGCAAGGACGAGGTCAGCATTGTTCTGATCGCGGACGTGGACATGGCCAACGACGGGGCGTGGGTGCAGGAAGCGAACCTCGGACAGCAGCGGTACATCATTCCCTTTGCGGGCAACGGCGAACTGCTGCGGCGTGCGGTGGCGTCGCTGCAGGGGTCGGCGGAGCTGATGTCGATCCGGCCGAGGGGCCAGTTCCGTCGGCCTTTCGACCGGGTGCAGGAGATCCGCAAGAGCGCGGAGCAGGCATTCCTCGAACGGGTGCGCGACGCGGAGTCGAAGGTCCGCCAGGCGGAGGAGCGACTGACGCAGGCGCTCCAGAGCAAGCAGCCCAGGGCGGACGGAACGATCGACCTGACACCCGATCTTGACGAGAAGATCAAGGCGTTCCAGCAGGAGCAGGCGGACGCCAAGCGGGCGCTCCGCGCGGTGCTGCGGGAACGCGACAAGGACATCGCGGCACTGGAGCGGAAGATCAAGGCGATCAATATCGCCGCGGTGCCCGCGGTGGTTTCGCTGACGGCGATCGGGCTGGGTCTGTATCGCTCGGGACGCCGATCGGCGGCGAAGAAGGCGGCGTAACGCTCGCTCGCGCGATGCGCACGGGAGACATCGACTGTGAACGGCAAGGCACTGGCGATTCTGGTGGTGGCGACGGCGGGGCTCAGCGTGGCGGCGTACCTCGCGTCCAGAAGCGGCGGCGGGCAGAGTGTCGAGACGCCGGCGGGCATCGACGCGCCTCTCTTTCCCGATCTTGCGAAAGGCCTGGCTGCGGCACGGACGATCGAGATCCGCGATGGGCAGAGAACCGTCACGCTGGCTCGCGGCACAGCGTCGGACCCGTGGACGATCCGCGACAAACACGGCTACCCCGCGAGCGACCGCGTCGCGACGCTGATCTCGTCCCTCGCGTCTTCGCGGATCATCGAAGAGAAGACCTCCAAGCCCGAGCGGTATGCGCTGCTGGGCGTCGCGGGCGCGAGCGAGCCCGGCTCGACCTCGCGAGAGATCACGTTCCATGACGAATCGGGCGGCACGCTGCTGGGGCTGATCGTGGGCAACGCCGCCGAGCCCGGAGCATCCGGCACGCGGGGCGGTGTGTTCGTTCGTCGTCGCGGGGAGGCACCGTCGTATCTCGCGACGGGTTCGGTGGTTGCCGACACGGACCCGATGAGCTGGCTCGACCGCGTGGTGATGCAGGTGGACCGCAATCGCCTGCACAGCGTGCGGATCACGCGGCACGAGGAGGGCCCCGTCGGCGAGGATCCGGCGCAGACGCCGATTCTCGATCTGGTGCGGCCGAGCGAGAGCGACCTGAATTTCTCGGTGCGGAACATGCCCCCCGGGCGCGAGCTGAGGGCGCCGGCCGCGGCGGACTCGCCGTCTCAGTCGCTGGGGTACTTCGCGATCGAGGACGTGAAGCCAAGGGCCGAGGTGAACTTCGAGGCCTCCGAACCCGCGGGGCCGACGCCTGGAGATGATCGCGCGCCCTTTGCGCGGGCGACGTCTCGGTTCACGACGTTTGACGGGTTGGTGGTAACGGTGCGGGTGACGAAGCAGGGCGGGGTGCATTGGGCCGCGATCGACGTTGCGTTCGACGAGAACGAGGTCGTGCCGGAGGGCGAGCGGCCGGAGGGAGCCGCGCCCAGCAAGCGCAAGCCGATCGATGAGGTGCGGAAGGAGGCTTCGGAATTGGCCGGCAGGCTCGGGCCTTGGGCGTTTGCCATCAGCGAGTGGAACGCCCGGCAGCTCGCGGGGCGGCTGACGGATCTGCTCAAGCCGGTGGAGAAGCCCGAGACCGTCGGGCCCCAGAAGCCCGACGGCGTGGTCGACAGCCCGCCGCCCGTGCAGGGGCCGGGCTGAGCGCGATCAGGCCCGAACCAGACGATCGCCCATCGCCTCGGCGTGCGCACGCATGGCGTCGCGCGTGTCGATCACCAGCTTCGCGTGGGCCGCGAGCATCGCATAGTCGAACACGCGGTGGTTGGTTGAGATCAGCACCGCGTCGTACGCCGCGATCGATTCGGCGTTGAAGGGGACGCTCGATCGATTGAGATCGTGCTTGCGCATACGCCAGGTCCTGGGCACGTGCGGGTCGCAATAGTCGGCCTGAACGCCCCGGGATTCGAGCAGCTCGATGATCTCGAACGACGGGCTCTCGCGGACGTCGGCGATGTCGGGCTTGTAGGCAAGCCCAAGGACCAGCACGCGGGCGCCCCGCGCGGCGACGCCGCGATCGTTGAGCGCCCGCACGGTTCGCTCGACGACGTATCGCGGCATGGCGGTGTTGATCTCACCGGCGAGTTCGATGAAGCGGGCGGGCGCCCGAACTTCGCGAGCCTTCCACGACAGGTAGAACGGATCGATCGGGATGCAGTGCCCGCCGAGCCCGGGGCCGGGATAGAACGGCATGAAGCCGAAGGGCTTTGTCGACGCCGCCCGGATCACCTCCCACACGTCGATCCCCATCGCGTCGAGGATGACCTTCATCTCGTTGGCCAGGGCGATGTTGACCGCGCGGAAGACGTTCTCGAAGACCTTGGCGGCCTCGGCGATCTCGGCGGACGAGACTGGCACGACCTCGTGGATCGCGGGCTGATACAGCATCACCGCCAGATCACGAGAGGCATCGTCGATCCCGCCGACGAGCTTGGGGATCGTTCGCGTGGTGTGCGTGGTGCGGCCGGGGTCTTCTCGCTCGGGGCTGAACGCCACGAACAGATCTTCCCCGGGCGTGCGAGGGACAGTGCTCGCCGCGAGCATCGCCGGCAACAGATCGTCCCGTGTGGTTCCCGGGTAGCTCGTCGATTCGAGCACGACGAGCACCCCGGACCTGGCATGCCGACCGATCATCTCGCCCGTGCGGGTCACGTATGACAGATCGGGCTCACCGTGCGGGCCGAGGGGCGTTGGAACGCAGATCACGACGGCATCGGCGTCGGCGAGGTCCTCGGCCCGGGTCGTGCCGCGAAATCGCGGGCTGTCGCGGAAGGGCCGAGCAAGGTCGGCACCCAGGTGGGGCAGGTAATGCTCCCCCTGAGCCAGCAGGCGGACCTTGTCCGGGTCGACGTCGAATCCCAGCACGCGCAGGCCTGCCTCGTGGAACGCCGCCAGCAGCGGGAGCCCGACATACCCGAGCCCCACGACCGCCACCAGGGTCGATCGGTCGGCGAACCTCTGTCGGAGCCGTTCGTACGCGGGAGTCGTCATGCGAGAACGATAGTGGGTGTGGGCCCTGTCCGGGCTTCGCCCGCCCGCCCGGCGTGGGTATGCTCCGTGCTCAGCACACGAGGCACCATGGCCGGCACCCAGAACGCGCGAACCATCAGACTCGACCCGCTCGCCGGTCCACAGACCGAACCGGTGGTCGTTTCGAGCGTCAAGCCGCACGTGCTGGGGCGTGGCGGCACCTCGGACATCCGACTGCTCGACGAAACCGTCTCCCGCCGGCACGCGCAGGTCTGGCTCGCGGCCGACACCTGGCTCATCAGCGATCTGGAAAGTCGGCACGGGACGATGCTCAACGGGGTGCGTCTTACGCCCAACCAGGCTGCCCCGCTTCGCGACGGAGATCTCGTCGCGCTGGGGCCTTGGACGTTCATCGTTCGGCTGAGCAACCGTCTCTCGATGACCGGCTTCATGACGACGCAGGACGATCTGGCGGGTGGCAGCCAGCGGGTGCAGAAGGTTCCCGCCGACGAGCTCTCCATCCGCGCCCAGCACCGTCTTGATCTGCTGACCGAGTCGGCGGCGACGATCGCCTCGGCGACCAGCGAAGCCGCGTTGGCCGAGGCGGTGCTCAGCGCGGTCACCCAAAGCACGGGCGTGCCGCGGGCGTCATTCCTCCGCCACGTCGGCTCGGGCGAAGAGGTCGAGCTGGTTGGGTACAAGGGCCCGCCGTCGGGCTCGCGGATGTCCTACAGCAGATCGCTTATTCAGGCCGCCGCCGAGGGGAACGTCGTCCGGCTCGACGCCGGGACTCCCGCGAACTTCGGGATGAGCATCGTGACGCTGGGGATTCACTCGGCGATCTGCGCCCCGGTGATGACCAACGGGCTTCCCACCGCGTACATCTACCTCGACGCGCGGGGCGGGGAGTCGGCGGTCGCTCCCGATGCCGCCGCGTTCTGCCAGGCGGTGGCCAAGATCGCGGGGCTGGCGATCGGCAATCTTCGCTCGGCCGAGATCCGCCAGCGACAGAAAGAACTCGAAGGCGACCTGCAGGCCGCCCACGACGCGCAGATCCGGCTCATGCCCGCGCCGCAGGGCGAAATGTCCGGGGCGTCGTACGCGATGCGGTCGATCCCCGGTCGGCTCGTCGCCGGCGATCTCTTCGACGTCTTCTCGCTCGACGATCAACGGGTCGCGTTCTTTCTGGGCGACGTCTCGGGCAAAGGCGTCGGGGCCGCCCTCATCATGGCCACCGCCCAGAGCCACCTTAATTCCTCGCTTCGGCAGACGGGCGACCCCGCAGCGGCACTCACCCGCGTCAACCGCTACGTCGCCCACCACTGCGACCAGGGCAAGTTCATCTCGCTGTTCGTGGGCGTCATCACCCCGCAGCCCGACGGTTCTCGACTGCTCTCCTTCGTCGACGCCGGGCACGGCTACTGGCTCGTTCGCCCCGCAGGAGAGCCCGTCCGCAAGGCGAGCTTCCGCGGCGGGCTGCCCGTCGGGGTCGACGACGAAACGCAGTACGAGAACGAGACCATGGTCCTTCGCCCCGGATCGCGCGTCGTCTGCTTCAGCGACGGCGTCGTCGAGCAGACCTCGCCCGAAGGCTCGGACTTCGGCATCGAGCGCACCATCCAGGTCCTTCAGCCCGCGGGCAGCGCGGGCGACGACGTCAACGTACTGGTCAAGGCGGTGATCGACTTCGCCCAGCCCCCGGCGGCCGCCGGCGAAGAACCCCGCGGCTCGGGGCAGCGCAGCGTCCGCCTCAACGACGACATGACCGTGGCCTCGATCGAGATCCGCTAGGAGGGTCGGCGGGGCCAGCCGGTCGCCGGCGTGGGCCCCCATCGTTGCCAGATCGCACCACATGCCGAACACAACCCTGAAATGCGGGCGACAGGAATCGAACCTGCAAGGCCTTTCGGCCACGGGAACCTAAATCCCGCGCGTCTGCCAGTTCCGCCACGCCCGCGGCGGCGCAATCCTACCCCGGGTCCCGACCGGACTTATCATCCCAAGCACGACCGCTGGCCGACCTTGGTTCGGGCGTCCAGCAACCCCCGCGCGGAGCACGGCGATGAGCATTCGTCACGGCATGGCGTTCACAGCGGCACCGCTGATCCTCCGGGTGGTCTTGGGCATCACCTTTGTCTGGGTCGGGCTGTCGAAGCTGCGCGCCATGGAGAACGTGGGCCCCGACGATGCCGCCCGGCTCGCCAACGTGGGCGCTCTGGAACCCGCCGCCGCGCCCGACCCGGCGAACGGACAGGGCATGCCCCTCGTGGCGCCCGTGGACCTCAATGATGGTCAGGGCGTGCGCTTGCTCAAGACCGCCGCGGACTTCCCGCAGGGCGCCGACGTCCGCCGCATGCACACCGAGATCACCCTCCGCCTGCTCAAGGGCACGGAGCCTCGCGTTGAGAGCGACGGGCGCGAAGGCCGCGCGATCTGGCCCGCGTGGGCGGGCGGCTCGCACGCGGTGCTCCTCGCCTGGGTCGCGACGGTGACAGCAATCGCGGGCGGCGTGTGCTGCTCCCTCGGGCTGCTCACACGACTCTGGGCCGGCGCACTCACCCTCCAGATGGCGACGGCACTCTGGGTGACGACGCTCGGGCCGGCCTGGTCCGGCGGGCGCACCGTCCTGGGCGTGCTGCCCGATCACGCGCCTTGGGACTTCTCGTTCTGGATGTATCCGGCCTGGCTGTTCTCGTTGCTGGGCATGTCGGCCGCGCTCGCCCTGCTCGGTCCCGGACCGCTCTCGCTTGATCGGCCGCTGCTCGGCGCGCCCAGTTCCAGCCGCACGCCACCCCGCCCGACCGCATGACGCCCAGCAACGTGGTCCAAACTCGCCAGTCCACAGGCCGCACCAACCGTGTGCGCCGGTGGACCGGGCTGTCGCTGGCGCTCTCGCTTGTCGTGCACGCCGGGGCGATGGTCGTGCTGCGGACGTACCTGCCCGCCGGCCCCGCCAAGACGGACGTCGTCGGCGAGTCGACGGAGTTGGTGCTGGGCTTTGACCTGCCGCCGATGCCATCACAAGCGGCAGCCGTACCCGAAGCACCTGCCGCCTCCGAGGTGCCACCGATCGAGGAGACAAGCCCCCCCGCGCCTCCGCCCGTGGTTGCGAGCGCCGAACCGACGGTGCAGATCACCATCGAGCCCGAGCCTCCCGCACCCCTCCCCCCGGCGGTGCAGGCGGTCGACGAATTGACGCCGGCTCCCACACCGGCCGCCACCCCTGCGCCCGCCCCCGCACCAACGACGCCAAAGACTGCCCCGGAAACGGTCACAACTTCCAAGCCTGAGCCAGCGCCCGGCGCGAGCGCGACGGCCGAGAGCGTCGGACAGGCCGGTGCGAACGAGCGTGCGGGATCTGGCACGGCCGAGGCCGCTGCAGCGCCGAACCCCGCCCCCTCCGCGAGCTTTGCGGGCGTCAAGGCCGACCGCGCGCGAAAGGTGGTCTACGCGGTGGATGTGTCGGGGGCGATGGTGGCGGACCTGAAGTTCGTGCTCGAGGAGCTGGAGCGCAACGTCGCCCGGCTCGAACCGGACCAGCAGTTCCAGGTGGTGCTCTTCCGCGATCCGCTCGCCTCAGGCGAGGCCGAGTCGACGGGCGAGTTGCCCGATCTGTCGATGCTCGCGGCGTATGCCGACTGGGTCGGAGAGCGAACCAGCCTGCCGGCGCTCGTCCCCGCCGACGCCTCACGCAAGTCGCAACTCAGAGAGCTGGTCCGCAAGGCCTCGTGCGGCGGGCCCAGCAACCCGCTCACGGGTCTTCGCCTAGCGATCTCCATGAAGCCCGATGTCGTCTTCCTGCTCTCCCGCAGCATCCGCCGCAGCGGCACGACTTGGGGACCCGGGGACGAGGCCGTGATGACGGCGCTCGACAAGGCGAACCCCGTCGGCCCGGGCGGTACGCGTGCGATCACGATCCGGACGATCCAGTTCGGCGAGCGGGACCCCTCGGGGCTGATGGATCGCATCGCGGCCGAGCACGGCGGGGAACGCGCCGTGGTACTGACACTCGCGGACTTGCGCACGCGGCGCGAACGCTCGCCCCGCGTGGGCGGACGCTGAGCCGACCCGTCGCTACACTCGCCCTCGTGCCGACCCTCACCGACATCGCGCCGCTTCTGGCCGGGCGTTTCCTCGCGTTCGAGGGTGCGGACGGGTCCGGCAAGAGCACCCAGCTCCGTCGCTTTGTCGAGGCGCTGTCGCCGCTCGTCCCGATCTGCGAGGTCCGCGAGCCCGGCGGGACGCCCGTGGGAGAGGAAATCCGCCGGATCCTTCTGCACACCAAGGAGGACATGACCCTCCGGTGTGAGATGCTCCTCTACATGGCCAGCAGGGCGCAGCTCGTGGAACGCCGTGTGCTCCCGTCGCTCGCGGCCGGGCACCTCGTCATCGCCGACCGATTCGTCAGTTCGACACTCGCCTACCAGGGCTCGGCGGGCGGTTTGCCCACCGGAGACATTCTCGACGTGGCCCGCGTGGCCACGCTTGGGCGCATGCCCGACCTGGTGCTTGTGTTCGACGTGGACTCGGCGACGGCCGCCCGGCGCACCCGCGGCACCGACCAGCCCAAGGGCCGCCGCAAACCCGCCGGAACCCCGGGCGCGACACTCTTCGACGATCGGATCGAGCAAAGACCCGCCTCGTTCCACGAGCGAGTACGGCAGGGGTATCTCGAACAGGCCAAGGCCGACCCGGCCCGGCACCGCGTCATCGACGCCTCGGCGGACCCCGATTCCGTGTGGTCATCGCTGGTGGCGGCGGTTGTCGAATGGGCCCAATTGCGGCGGTAGCGTTCTCGGACGGCCCGCTCACGATCGCACTCCACCCCCCTGCGCTCATGGGCGCGCACGGTTGCGGTCGATGCGTTGAGTGGTGGTATGTGGACGCTCCCCCGCTCCGTCTGAGCCTGGGGTAGCGACAAAGTGGGCGGATGCTGGTCCGAAAGGTCGGGCCAGACTCCGGCCGAAGATGCGCATGTGCTTGTCGGGCCGATGAGTGCGGGCCGCGACAGCACACGAGCGGCAAGGAGGCCGTCGTGAAACCCAAGCTTCGACTGCACGACGAAAACGCACCGGATGCACCCGGGCCATTGAAGTTCCCGGGCCAAAAGGTGGGAGGCCCGACGTGCCCGGCCTTCCGCGAGACGGTGGAGGGCGTGGAACAGGCGATCGAGGACGCTCAGAAGCGACTCGATCGGCTCAGAGACCTCGTCTTCAAGCAGGACGACCCGAAAGACGACGGGCCCCGCGCCGCATGAGCCTCTGCTCAGGCACGATCGCCGACGCGGACTACGACCAGCGTTTCGTCGTCGATCCTCTTGGAGAGCCCCGTAAACCGCCGCACCTCCCAGTGGAGCAGGTCGAGGATGCGTGATGCGCTGGCCTTGGGCTCCGCGCCGAGGATGTCGAGCAACGATCTGCGCAGCCTCTTCTTGCCGTACTTCTCGCCCGCGAAGTTAGTCGCGTCGGTGACGCCGTCGGTGTACGCGATGAAAACGTCGCGCGGGTGCAGGTCGTAGACCGCCCGCTGGTACCGCTGGGACCTATCGATCCCCACGACCATGCCGCCCACGGACAACTCGTCGAGATCGGCGGGCGAAGGTGCGCGGTGCTTGGGAACGCGCACGATCATGGGCGGCTCGTGCCCCGCGCAACAGTACGTGAGCCGCAGCGTCGCGGGATCGATCACGCCGTACCACAGCGTTGCGAATTCGTTGTCGAGCGTGTCGCGGCAGAGCGCCTGGTTCACTTTCGACACCACGGCGTCGAGGTCGTAGACCTCTTCCGCGTGCGCACGAAGGCTTGCGCGGACGGCGGCCATCAGAAGGGCGGCGGCGATCCCCTTGCCCACGACGTCCCCCACCATCACCCCGAGGTGCCCGCTCAGCTCCAGGAAGTCGTAGAAATCGCCCCCGAGCTCGAAGCTGGGGATGTACCTCGCCGCGACATCCAGCCCCGGGATCTGCGGGAGGCGCGAGGGGAGCATGCGGCGCTGCACGTCGGCGGCGATCTGGAGCTGCCGCTGGATCCTTCGCTCTTCTTCCTGCATCCGCAGGAGGCGTGCCTGCTCGATGGCGACCGACGCCTGCTGCGCGATCGACCGGACGAGCCTTCGCTCGCTGTCGCCGAAAGACCTGGGCGTGCGCGCGTAGAGCCTCATGACACCCAGCGGCCGATCCTGGAAGGTGAGCCCGGCGATAATCGCCGAAACCAGACCCTCCGACCCGACCTTGTCGGGGATCAGCACGCGCGCGTCGGTCGCGAGGTCCTCAGAGACCACTACCTCGCCGGCCAGCGCGAGTTTGTCGAAGACCCGATCTCGCGACAGGGGCATCGGGTAATCGAGCCAATCACGCGACAGATTGCGGCTCGTCGCCAGCGTGAGATCCTCCTCGGTCTGTCCGGGGATGATCCCGTCGGCATCCTCGCGGAGCAGCATGATCGAGCCCGCGTCGAGCTCCAGCAGATCAAGAGCCGAATCCATCGCGACCTCGAGCACCCGCTGCATGCTCGTCGCGGTGGCGAGCAGCGAGGTCAGCCGGAAGAGAGCCGAGAGCTCCCTCACCTTGTGGCGCAGCTCCAGCTCGTGCTCGCAGAGTTCAGCACTCGTCCGGCGGACCAGATCGACCACGCGCTCGAGCGACGCTCGCGAGTCACCCCGGGCAAGCACGGGCTTGCCCTTGGCGATCACGAGACTTCCGAGCATCTCACCCCCGACGGCAAGCGGGAACACGGCGGCATCGGCGGGATCCGGCTCCGGGTCGGGAAGGACCATCCAGGGC
>ERZ761602.3444-NODE-3444-length-22367-cov-6.142121_pt1 | contig 22367 bp, 27 predicted proteins | sample MGYA00512165_ERZ761602 | MGnify/ENA primary metagenome ERZ761602 (study PRJEB28899, sample SAMN02445085) | bioreactor sludge metagenome | biome: EBPR sludge; isolation source: Thorneside wastewater treatment plant | place: Australia: Brisbane, Thorneside...
CCCAGCGGAATCCGACCCCTTGCCCCGGCGCGGGAGCGACTCGGCGTGGATGCCGGCCGGGAACGCGGGTATCGGTGTGTCGCTGATTTGTTTCGCGACGATGAGCTTGCTCCTCGGACGCCGCATGCACGCGTCAAGGCCCCGCCGATCCCGATCCGGATCGGCGGGGCCTCCTTGGGTGCGCTACTGCCCGACGGTGAAGGCGACGCCGTTCAGGAGGAGGAACTCCCCGCGGATCTCGAGCGGGATCGCGAGCTTCGGCTTGCCTTCCGGCGTCACGACCAGCATCGGCTTGCCGCCCTGGATTTCGACGGTCCAGCGGCCGCGGTCCTCGTCGGTCGAATCCGAGATCGAGCTGAATTCACCGGCGCTGACGAACGCGGTGCTCCGGGTCACAGCGAGGAATGTGCCGTCGGCGAACAGGGTCACGGAGCGATCGACGTTCGTGCCGGCTGAACCGTTGAGGCTGTCGCTGTTCCCGGTTTTGCTTTGCACGAGTCGCTTGCCGGAGAGCGCTCGGATCCACTCCTTCGCGTCACCGGTGACAGGGGCGCCGGCGCCGGGAGCCGAAACGGCGGTGCGGAGCGAGGCGGCCAAACTGAACAGCGAGGGGTAGATGGTGTCGGCCATCGATTCGGGAACGATCGCCATCAGACCGAAGCGCTTCCCGCCGCTCACGACGGACCAAAGCTGGGCCTCCATCGTGACGCCGTCGAGCGAACCCGAGTACTTGGCGAGCATCCCGAGGGGGCCGTCGGTCTTGAAGCTCAGGACGTCGCCCTTGCGCTTCCAGGTTCCGAGCTGGGCCATCAGCTCGTCGTCCTGCTTCTGGAACGAGGCGTCCCACGAGGCGGCGGCCTTGCCGGCAGCGTCGCCGCCGAGAAGGTAGAGCTCATTCGCGGTCTGGCCGGGGCGCTGGAGGACTTGAAACGTGCCGGAGGTCCTGACGACCTGCCAGCCGGCGGGAAGATCGGCCTGGAATCCAAGACCGTTCGAGATCGTGGTCGACGACGGGACCTGGGCGAAGGCGCTGACTGCGACGAGAGCGACGAGAGAGAGGGTGAAGATTCGAATGCTGAGCTTCATGATCCGTTGGGCGAGTTCGCCCCGCCCAAGGATCGTGATTTGCGTCACGGTTGAGCGGAACCCCGCTTACGGGAAGCTCATCGGCGCTCCAGACGTCCCGAGGGTGTATCCCAGCAGTACGAGCGACGCCTGTCGCGGCTCGAATGGGACGTCGACCTGGAATTCCTCGCTGTCGCGCGACAGCACGACGACTTTCTCGACCGGAGTGTCGGCCGGCTTGCCCGTGACGCGGATCGCGAATCGCAGACGATAGTTCGACGTGCCCTTCTGAGCCACCCGCACGAACGCCGAGTGCTGCTGCTCCCGCCGGATCTTGTCCGCCTGAACGATCTCAAGCCGGGGGAAGACGGTGCCATCGACCCACTGGCGCCAAAACCAATCGAGGGTCACGTTGGACTCCTTCTCGAAGTACGGGCGGAGGTCGGCCCACACCGTGTCCTTGCCGACCCGGTCCTTGAGAATCGCGCGCAGGCCGGCGAGGACCTTGTCGAGTCCGATCTCATGCTCGAGCATGCGCATCACGGTCGCCCCTCGATAGTACGTCTGACCACCGAACCCGTGGGCCACGTCCATCGCCGAGAGCGGCACCGCCACATCCAGTCCCCGCAGCCCCTGCTCCAGAGTGCCGTCAGCATTGCGGCTGTAGAGAACGCTGTCGACATATTGCGTGACGCCCTCGTTCCAGGTGTCGCGAACATACGCGCAGGGCGCGATGCCACCGAACCAGGTGTGGCCGAGTTCATGGGTCACGAAGCGCGTGGTCACGGTGCGGTTCAGGAGCGTGTAGCTGCTGCTTTCGATGCCGTAATACGTGTCGGCGTCGAAGCACTCGTAGCTGGGGAAGGGGAACGGGACGAGGTTCTGCTCGAAAAACCGGGATCCATCCGCCATCTTCTTGACGTCGGTCTCGCCGCGCGCTTTGTCGACCGTTCCGAGATGCCAGGCACGGAACGTCTTGCCGTCCTGCTTGAGTTCGGCGGCGAGCTTGTAACGGCCACCGATGATCTTCGGGTAGCTGATCGGGAGATCGCAGCGGAAGGAGGCGGTCTTCTTCGATCCGGAGACTGCCGGTGCCCCTACCGGAACCCCTTCGGAGCGGATCTCCCAATCGGACGGCCCCGTAGCGGCGACCTCGGTCGTGTGGGGAAGTCGGGCGATGCTCGGCAGCCACCATGCCGTGAGATAGGTCGCTTCCGGCGTGATCTTGTCTTCGGTCGGCGAATTGACGACCCCGTCGTATTCGAAGGTGACCTGGGTCGACGTCGGCTCGCCGTAGAAAACGACTAAGCCGCCGGCCTTCACGACCGAACCGGGCGACGGTGTCGGCACGGTCGTCTCGCCGGCCGGGGTGATCGGGACGGCCTTGCCGCCATCGCGTACCGCCTTGAGGGTGAACGGAGAACCGAGACGCATCACGAGCGAGGCGGTGCCTTTGTCGAGTTCGACGTCGGTGGCGACGGTCACCCGGTTTTCGGCCGGCGTGAAGTCGGCGGTCACCTTCTGGTGTTTGATCCTCCAGCCGCTCCGCTCCCACTCCGGGATCTCCTTGCCAAGGCGCAGGCCACTCCCGGTTCGAACGAGCGGGTACACGATGTCGCGATCTTCCTCGATGTCCTGCCGGGTCCAGACGATCGCCCAGTGTTCGCCCCACTTCGTCCAGCCAGGCGGTGCCGGAATCACATTCACGCGGAAGTTGCGCAAGCCGCCGCGCCGGGCGGAAGCCTGCCAGAGGTAGGCCGCGTCGTCGGCCTTCGCGAATTGCGCGAGCACGCGGTCGCGGTTGCCGCTGGTGATGGCCAAGCGGACGGCTTCGAAGGCGGCGGTGGCTTCGCTCGCAGGCTGAGCGAGGATGGAGAGCATCACGGGGAGGATCACAACATACGGGACGAACGGCGCACGGCGATCGTCACCGCGAACTGCGCTCCGCGTCTAGAATGCAGGCATGAGCGGTGCGCTGTTGGCGGTTCTGATCGGGCTTTCGCCCCAGGGCGGGTGGCAAGACCTCTACGAGAGCGGCCTCGGCGGGTTCACGATCGTTCCGCCGCTCAGATTTGGGGTGTGGCCCAAGGAGGAGCAGGGCAAGGAGACGGCCGAACTCGTCCGATTCACCAGGCGCGACGAGGGGAAGGTCGCCCGCCTGATCCTGTACCGCTTCTCGAATCCGAAGGGCTTGACCCTCGAGCGGTGGGCTAAGGATGGACGCTACACCTGGGTCGCCGAACTCGCCTACGAAGAGTCACGGTTCCAGGAGGTCGATTGGCTCGGCGCCAAGGCGTGGGTTCACGAGTTCCGGTTCGCGACCGGCGGGATCGACGGCAAACCGCGAGATCGCTTCCGGGCGAAGTCGGTCCGGTTCTTCCGAGGGACTACGGGGTACTGGATCTTCTTCCACTGCCACGCATCGATGTGGGACGACGTCCTCGGCGATGTGGACGCCTCGATCAAGACCCTGAAGTTCAAGCCTTAGAACCAGTCGGGGATATCGAGTCCGCGCTTCTGCACGACGTCGCGCAGGAGCTTGCGACCGCGATGGATCCGCGACCGGACGGTGCCGATCGTCGTGTTCTGGCGATCTGCGATCTCGGCGTAGCTCAGCTCCTCGAGATCACAGAGGACGATCGCGACGCGATAGACCTCGGGGAGGTCCTCGAGGGCGTTGCGGAGCTCGGCGCTGAATTCGGCGTAGAGCGCTTCGGCTTCGGGCCCGGCGTTGGGATCGGCGATCGGAAGCTCTTGGACTTCGCCGTCGCTGGGGCTGACCATCGCGTTGAGCGACTCGGCCTTGCGGATCGGGTTCTCTCGGCGGCGGGAATCGAGGTAGGCGCGCTGCATGATCCGAAGGAGCCAGTTGAGAAACGGGCGTCCGGGCATGTATGAGTCGTAGCCCTTCCAGGCCTTGACGAGCGTCTCCTGCATGAGGTCCTCGGCCTCGGCCGAGTTGCGCGTGAGCTGCATCGCCATCGTGTACGCCCGGCGGCGCGTCGACTCGATCAGTGATGTGAATTCGCGCTCACTCGCGGCCGAACGCGGACTGGTCGATTCGATCGGATCCCATACAGTCGAGGTAATCATCGTGCTTCTTCCGGGCTGTGGCACTCCCCGCCACGTGCTTCCTATGATAGCGAACACCTCCCGAGCAATGCAAGTTCCCGGGATGATTTATTTTCGGAATAAATCATCGTAGGCTGAAGTGTGGAGCGGGCGTCAGAATGTCAAGCCATGGACCCAGTCAAGATTCTTGCCTTTGCCGGTTCGCTTCGCGCCGGCTCCTTCAACCGGAAGCTCATCCTCAACAGCCAGCGGCTCGCCCCCGAGTCGATGGAGATGGAGATCTTCGCCCTCGACGACATTCCGCTCTACCACGGAGACCGCGAGGAGCCCGAGATGCCGGCACCGGTCGTGGACTTCAAGCGGCGGATCGAAGCCGCGGACGGGCTCCTGATCGCCACGCCTGAATACAACTTCTCGTTCCCGGGGGTCCTCAAGAATGCGATCGACTGGGCCTCGAGGCCGGACGGCGGGCGGATTCTTGCCGGTAAGCCGGTGGCGCTTCAGAGCGCGTCCCCGGGTTGGGCCGGCGGACTGCGTGCGCAGCTCCACCTCCGTCAAGTGCTTCACTTCTTCCCGATGCGGGTTCAGTTCTTTCCCGAGGTCTGCGTCGGCCAGGCGCACCACAAGTTCGACGGTGACACTTTGACCGACCCCCTCGCGATAGAGAACATCACCAAGCAACTCACCGTGTTCGTCGACTTCGTGCGGCAGGGCCGGTAACGATCATAATCGGCTCGTGCAACGCGACGGGCGGATCCTGAGGCGGCTCGCCGGGCTGTTGGCGCTCGTGCTCGCGGCCCTCATCCTGCACATCGCGATCGGGAGTACCTCATCGGTCTCTCCCTGGGAGATCGTCCGACACCTGTTCGCAGGCCCCGGCGGCGATGGGATCGCGTCGACGATCGTGTGGGACATCCGGCTTCCACGGGCCCTCGGGTGTCTCCTGGTCGGGGCGACGCTGAGTGTCGTCGGGGCCGCGTTTCAGGCCCTTTTCCGCAATCCCCTCGCCGAGCCGTATGTCGTCGGCGTTTCGAGCGGTGCCGCGGTCGGCGGAACCGTCGTCGTGGTGGCAGGTCTGGGTGCCCTGGCCGCCGGGATGGCGACCCTGGTCGCCGGCTTCATCGGCGGTATGGCGTCGCTCGGCCTCGTGATGGCGCTCGCCCGACGCCGCGGAGTGATCAGCGTGCCCACGCTTCTTCTTGCCGGAGTCGTAGTGGCTTCCATGCTTCACGCCGTGCTCGTACTCGCTCTCCTCATGACCCAACGCAACTCCGAGGTTCTGCGCTGGCTGATGGGCAGTGTCACGCCGATGTTCTGGAGTCGGGTCGCGGTACTGGCGATCGGCCTTCTCGTCGGAGGCGCCCTCCTGTACCGCCAGAGCCGACGCCTCAACGCCTACGCGATCGGAGAGGCTGCGGCCCAGCACCTCGGTGTCGAATTGCGCTACGTTCGGACCATCGTGCTGATGGCAGGAACGGCGATGACGGCGATCACCGTGGGGGCATGCGGCGTGATCGGGTTTCTGGGGTTGGTCGCCCCCCACATCGTTCGGAAGACGTTCGGTCCCGACCTTCGGGTCGTACTTCCGGGATCGGCGCTGATCGGGGGAGTGCTGTTGCTCCTTGCCGACCTCATCGCCCAGCGAACCGTCCCCGGAATCGAGCTGCCAGTCGGGGCGGTGACGGCCGTCCTCGGGGCGCCCGCTCTGCTGATGTTGCTCAAGGCGCGGGAGTAGGCTAGGCCGGCACTGGTAGCACCCGTCCCGGGTAGACCGCCAGCGCATGGGCCAGGCACTCCATCGCCTCGCCGATCGCCTGGCGATTGAGCACATAGGCGATACGGACTTCGTCGAGTCCACGCCCTTGGGTGGCATAGAAGCCGGTCCCCGGTGCCATCATTACGGTCTTCCCGTTGTGCTCGAAACACTCGAGGAGCCACTGGCAGAACCGGTCTGCATCGTCGATCGGGAGTCGGACCATGGCGTAGAATGCTCCGTCGATCTTCGGACAGGTGACACCCTCCATCTGGCCCAGGAGTTCCACGAGCAGGTCGCGACGAGCGCGATACTCATCCCTCATCGCCTCGAAGTAGGCCGGCGGGGTCTCCATCGCTCCTTCCACGCCGATCTGCTCCAGCATCGGCGGGGCGAGGCGGGCTTGGGCGAACTTGACCGCCGCCTGCATCAGATCGCCGTTGTGGGAGGCGAGAAAGCCGATGCGGGCGCCGCACAGCGAGAACCGCTTCGAAACCGAGTCGCACATGACCGCATGCTGCTCCAACCCGGGGAGTTGGAGAACCGAGGGCATCTCGGAGCCGGTGTAGTTGAACTCCCGATAGACCTCATCGGAGATCAGGAACAAGTCGTGCCGGAGCACGATCTCGCGAAGTTCTTCGAGTTGCCCCTTATCGAAGATCGTGCCGGTCGGGTTGCTTGGGTTGCAGATCAAGATCGCTTTCGTACGGAGACCGATCTTCGCCGCGAAGTCGGCGGCGTCGGGGAGGGCGAAGTCGTCCTCGATCCGAGTCGTGAGGGGGACGACCTCGACCCCGCAGGCCGTCGCGAAACCGAGATAGTTCGCGTAGAACGGCTCGGGGACGAGCACTTGCTCGCCGGGGTTGAGACACGACATCATTGCGAACAGGACCGCTTCCGACCCGGCCGTCGTCACGATGAGCTCGTGGGGCTCGAGCTCGATCCCGATCGACGCGTAGTACCTCCGAACCCGATCGCGCAGGCCCTGGGTTCCGGCTGAATGGCTGTACTCGAGGACCTTGGGTCGTGCGCGGTCGATCGCGGCCCAAAACTCAGCCGGTGATTCGACATCGGGTTGGCCGATGTTCAGATGGAAGATCTGGATGCCGCGCGCCTTGGCCTGCTCGGCAAAGGGTACGAGTCGCCGGATCGGCGAACTGGGCATGGCGATGGCGCGATGGGAGATGGCCGGCACGGCCCTAGGTTACCTATTCGCCCTCAGCGATCCAGACGTGTGCCGCCCCTTGTTACAGGGCGGCACAAAGTGGGGACTACTCGTTCCCGCCGCCGCCGAGCATATCGGTGAGTTTGTCGCCCAGCCCACCCGGCAACTTGTCGGCCAGACCGGATGAGGCGATCCAGCCCGGGATGTCCGAAATATGATCCTTGATGAAGTCGGCGACCTTCTCTGCAGTGGCCTGATCGAGTCCGACCTTGGCGCTCAGCTGTTCGATGAGCTGTTCCATCAGTGCGTGACCACCCTGGGAAGGGTCTTGGCGTGCTCGATCCAGGACGCCACTTCGTCGTCACTCGGGACGCGCCGCACGAGGCTCTTGTCCTCGTTGATCGTCACGAGCTTCTCGTGGAGATTGGCGGCGTTGCGCTGGGCGAGCTCCGGGACGGAGTCGACGCCGGCCGCCTCGAGCAGGTCTGCGTACTCCGATCCGATCCCCTTCACGCGGTCGAGATCGGCGCGGTTCACCCACTTAAGGATGAGGGTGTCGCTGATCCCGGTCTTCTCGACCAACGCGGCTCGGCCCTCGCGGGTCGCACCTTGTTCGAGGAGTGCTTCGACGGTGCCGACGCCGGCTTCGTCGAGCTTCGCGGCGTACCCCTCTCCAATCCCTTCAATGTCGGAAATTCTCGCCATGGTTATGGTCCTCCAAAAAACTCGAGTCTTGCTCCAGAGGAGCACACGTCAGAATACCAGCGGCCATCGTTATCATAATGTCAGCGATGGCGAAGCGAGCACGAACGGCGGCGCGGCGTGAACCGGGTGTCTTGCTGATGCGTCAGGCGACGAGCTTGTTCGAAGACGAGCGCGTTCGCGAGGAGTTCGTCCACGCGTTGCTCCACGGCATCGGGCGCGAACATGCGATCATCGTCCTCGAGGACAAGCCGGAACTTCGGGTGCTTCCGAGGCAGGGCGCGGCCTCATGGCAGCCGGATTGGGTGATTCGGATTGCCGCCGACTTCCGGGCCGCCAAGCATCCGCTCCATGAGAAGGGAGCGTTCTACTCGCTCGACTTCTCCTCGGTCTTCTCGGCGTCGGCGATGCTCGCGATCGCTGACCCACCGCGAAGAGTGCTCGATCTTTGCGCGTCGCCCGGAGGTAAAGCGATCTTCGCGTTTCGGGCCTTCAAGCCGGAGATCCTTGCCTGCAACGAGACGATCCGCAAGCGAACCGGCTCCCTCATCGCGAACCTCACCCGTTGCAAGGTCGTCGGATCCCAAGTCTGGTCGACCGACCCTTCCGTCTATGCACGCCGTTGGCCTGGGGCGTTCGATCTTGTGATCGTCGACGCGCCCTGTTCGGGTCAGTCGCTGATGGCGAAGGGCGATCCCGCTCCAGGCTGCTTCCTCCCCCATATGATCGACATGTGTGTCGGACGCCAGCGACGGATCACCGGCAACGCCTATCACTGCATCCGACCCGGCGGCCACCTGCTCTACTCGACCTGCACATTTACGCCGAAGGAGAACGAAAAGGTCATCGCGTGGCTCCTGGAGGAGTACCCGGACCTCGAAGCGGTCGAGATCCCGGCCCTCGCGGCCCATCGAAGTCACCTCGCCGCCTTCGCGTGCTACCGACTGTATCCGCAAGACGGCTTCGGCGCCGGCGCGTTCACCTGCCTACTTCGGCGAGGCGGCGAGCCGCCCGCCCACCGTCCGAGCCTCGACGACCTCCCCGCATCCTGGAAGTACGGTCAGGAAGCGACGCCGCTCCGGAGAATGGAGCCCCGATGACCCCGGAACGAATGAAGGAGATCGCCGAGGTCTTTGCCGTCGCGCTGGCCGAGCGGCAAGGACGAACGGATGAGGACCTCCGTCGGATCCGTGGCTGGTACACCATGGCGCTTCCTCCCGTCGATGGGTCCCTCCTCGCATTCTGTGAAGCTGCCGACGCCTTCGTCTTGGGACGTTTCGGCGGAGGAACCATCCCTCCTGACCTTGCCTGGGCGGACGATTTGGAGGCCCTGAGTTGGGTGATTACGCCGATCGAGGCTCCTCTTGGTCCGGTATGAGCTTCTCGGGACGTGTCCCCACTCCGGGGCGCGGCGTGGACGCCTTCATACCCCCCACGGCATCGTAGAAACTCCTGCCTTCATGCCGGTGGGCACGCAGGCTACGGTCAAGACGATCGGCAGTGAAGACCTCGAGGGCCTCGGCTTTTCATTGATCCTCAGCAACACGTATCACCTTTCGCTCAGGCCCGGCGGAGAATTGATCGAGCGCTTCGGTGGCCTCCACCGATTCATGGCTTGGGAGGGTGCGATCCTGACCGACTCCGGTGGCTACCAAGTCATGAGCCTCAGCGCAAACCGCACTCTCTCTGAGGAGGGGGTTCGATTCCGATCGCATCTCGACGGCTCCGAACTGTTCCTGACCCCCGAGCGCGCCATCGAGATCCAAGGCCAGTTCGGCGTCGACATTTCGATGGCGCTCGATGTTTGTCCGCCCTACCCTTGCACTCGCGAGGAGGCGGTCCGTGCGATGGACCTGACCCACCGCTGGGCACCGAGAAACCTCGCCGCCGCAAAGCCTGGGCAGGCCGTCTTCGGCATCGTCCAAGGCGGAGTCCACCCTGATCTGCGAGCCGAATCAGCCGCCACGATGACGGCGCTCCCGTTCGCGGGTTTTGCCGTGGGTGGGGTCAGCGTCGGCGAGCCGACCGAGATGCAGTATCCCGTCGTTCAGCAGACCGCCCCGCTCCTGCCCGTCGAAAAGGCCCGGTATCTCATGGGTGTCGGTCACCCAAGGGACATCCTCCACGCCGTCTCCTGCGGCATCGACCTGTTCGATTGCGTTCTTCCGACAAGGATGGCCCGCCACCATTGCCTCTACACGCTTCAAGGTCGGGTCAACGTCTCGGCGGCCCGCTGGGCCGATCACGAAGGACCGGTCGATTCGCAATCGGTTTTCTCGGTCGTCGAACGGTACTCCGCGGCCTATCTGCGGCACCTCTTCAAAGCTTCGGAACCTCTCGGCGCGCGTCTGGCGACACTCCACAATCTGGCGTTCTACGCACGGCTGATGGAGGAGATCCGCGAGGCGATCGCGGCGGGCACCTGGCCGGCGCTGATCGAGCGGTATCGTCATGCCTAGAAACCCGGCCCAAAGCGTCGTTCCGCCGCAAACGCGATCATCGTCAAAGACCTCCCCGATGCCGGACACGAGTCATCCGGCCTCAGGGAGGTGTGATCAGGTCGATGCGCTAGTTCGGATCGAACTCCGAGTTGCCGACGCCGACCTTCCAGTCCTCGCCGCCTGTGATGTACGAGTTGAGGAATCCGCCAACCATGCCGCCTCCGGTGGACTGAGCAACGTTTCGATTGCCTCCGAGAGCAAATCCGTAGCTGCTCACGCTGTTTCCATAACCGCCCAGGAGCATCGGCAAGTACCCTTCCGCGGTGTGGGACTTCCCGGAGATGATTCCGCCGAGAACAGCCGTGTTCTGGAAACGGTGATCGTAGCCCATGATCAGACTGTTGGTAACCGATTCGAAGGGAGCGGCATTGAAGGTGCTGAGAGGTCCGACCTCGCCGTCTCCGATGATGAAGTTTCCAAGGCCATTCGCCGCCAACGGACCTGCGCTATTGTTCAGAAGCAGGTTGGCGTCGGTGATTCGGAACTTTCGGCTGCCACCGGCATAGGTGAAGTTGGCCTCGGTGAGATTGGTCGCAGAAAACGTCGGTCCGTTGAATGCAAGGGTGTCGGAACCGCTTCCATCGCCGATGAATGCGGAGCCGCTCACGAGCAAGGAAGCACCCGCCTCCACGTTTCCATTCACCGCGCGAATGGCCCCGGTGTCAGCGATCACTGAGCCACCGATCGTACGGATATTGCCGCTGGTCGCCACAATGTTGCCCGAAAACGCTGTGATATCTCCGATCGATGAGAACACCCCGTTGTGGGCGTACAGTTTTCCGACCGTCAGATACATGTCCCCGAGGGTCAACTGGATTTCGTTCTTGACCTTCAGCTTATCCTGCATGTCGACATTGCCAGTGAATGTCGAAGGACCGCTGACGCCGACCGTGTCCCCAGGGGCGTCGCCGAGCTGAGTGTTGGAACGCACGAGGACGTTACCGACCACTTCGAGGTTCTTCCCAAACTGGACGTTGGCGTCCTGCACGGTCAGGCTTCCCCTTGGACCGGAAAGCACGAGGGCGGTGTTGGCCAGATGGAGATTCGGGGCGTTGATCTCCATGCGGTCGCCGATACGACGTACGAACGTGGTCTTGTTCTCCAGTGCTTGCACCCGACTTGTGAGGGCACCGACTCGTGATTCAAGTTGTGCGATTCGGGCCGAATTGTTGTCACCCGTCGCATACGCTCGTGGCAGGGCGATCCCGAGCACGAGCCCGGAGAGAAGGAGAAAGTACTGGATCTTGAGATGCGATCCTTGCTGTCCTGTTCGTTCCATGGGTTGTTGCTAACCTCCTAGCCCTTCCGATCGGAACACGCGTGGCGGTGCTGAATCAAGAAGCGTGAAACGCGTGAATTTTGGCGAACTACGCCTTGTGCGCGAGGGCGCACGCCGCGACGAGGAACGCCTCATCGACCGGTTGCGCGGCCATCGCCCTGAACACGATGCACAGGGCAGAATCGCAGTCCGAAGGGGGACGGTTGGCGAGAAGCTCGAGGGCTTTCGCTTCTCGGCCCGATGAGTATTCGCCGAGCGCCTCACGCACGCCCGGCTCGGTCCGGACCACCGTCCGTAGCAGGTCGAGAAGCGCGCTGTCCCGAGAGAGGCCTTCGAGGAGTAAGAGCCGATAGGCCTCGGCCTCGACGTCGAGAAGGCGAGCCAAACCGAGAAGACAACGGCGGCGGGTGATGATCGAGACACACTTGCCGGCCGTGACCAGAATCAGGCCGGCATCTTCTGGAGTCCCGACCCGCCCGAGGGCATACGCCATTTCGCTGCACGCCTCGTCGTCGTACCACGCGAGAGTCTCTCGCAGATTCGTCGCTGCACCACGGAGTTCGAGGTCCACGATCGCTTCGGCCGCGGCGATCCGCACGCTCGGGTGAGCGTCGAACAGCGCGTCGGCGATGACCTCTCCGGCCTCGCGCGCTTCGAGGGCTCGAAGCGCCTGGAGGGTCGCACGACGGAGATCCGGGTCACCCGTCCTCTGCGCGGCTTCGATCAGAGGCTCGATCGCCTCCGCTCCACCGAGCTGCCCGAGCGCCTTGGCCGCCGCTCTCCGGACCGAGGAGCGTGGCGACGTCAGGTAGCGCGAGAGCGGCCCGACCGCATCCAGGCTTCCGAGCGAGCCGAGGGCTTCGATCGTCTCTTCTTCGACCAGATCGGGATGCTCATCCAGTTGGTGGATCAGCGCACCGGCGAACGCGGCATCGCCAAGCTTGGCAAGCGACCGGGCGGCTTGGCGTCGAATTCGGGGCGAAGGATCGTGAAGGGCCTTGACGATCTCGTCCGAGGCGATCCCGAATTGTCGGGAACCCACACTTTCGATCGCGGACTCACGCGTCGCGACGTCACCGCTCGTGGAGAGTTGCTTGAGCGCTTTGTAACCTTTCGGGGAGACCCGGGCGAGCTGTCGGAGGGTCCCGCCAACCGACGTCGACCCGGCCTCGCGGACCCGCCCGAGGAAGAAGAGCGAGAACGCGCGGAGGAACATCGTGATCCCGAATACCCACTTGTAGGCATCCTCGACGGTGAAGGGCCCCTTGAGCAGATCCATCGCGGCCGCGCCGAGCATCGGCGCGAGCGCCCCCGTCAGCGCTTGCAACGCCATCCCGACCCCGATGTAGTTCGCACGATCGTCCGGATCTGCCGTCGCGAGGAGGAGATTGAATTGGCAGATCGCGACGCCGCTCCAGACCGCGCCCGAGAAGACGTGAGCGAGGATCAGAACGGCGGCGTTCCAGAGGTCGGCGCCGGGATACGTGATCAGCCACATCGCCGGCGTGAGGACCAGCCCGAGTCCGAGAATGCCGACCAGAGGCTTGTTGCCGTACTTGTCCGCAAGGAACCCCCACATCCTCGCCGTCAACAGTGAGCCGATCGCGACGGAGATGCCCGTCGCCTGCAAGATCGCGAACGGCATCTTCAGCGTCTCAAGGGCGTAAGCCGAATACAGATTCCCCGCGAAGAGCTGGCCGAGAACGAACAGGAACAAAAAGACGAGCACCGGGCGGAAGCGATGATCGCGGAGAGGAATCCGGAACGCACCGAGACTTTCACGCAACGACGTCCGAATGGGATTGGGACGCGGCGTGTCGGCCATCTTCCGGAACAGGACCATGCTGAAGGCCGCGCACGCGATGCCGATCGCAAAGATCGTGCTGAACCCTGTCGGCTCCTCGTCCGCCCGCCGAAACGCGTCGAGAACGAGGCCACCGGCAAAACCGCCGACCGCGCCGACCGCGGTGGCGATCATCATCCGCCGACTGAAGAACCAGCCGCGGGAGTTCGTCGGCACGAGCTCGGCAAGCCAATCGTTGTAGATCGGCGCGACGAACTGCGTCGCCGCAGAAGCCACGATCACACATCCGAGGAGAATCCAGAGCTTCGCCTCATTCGGAATCGGAAGCGCGGGCAGCGCAATCAGCGGAACGTAGAAGAGGCGCCAGATAAAGCCGCCCGGCGCGACAAACTTCTTGTATCGCGGGAATCCGCGGCCCCAGATCGCACCCGGAATCTGAAGCAAGCCGAGGAAACTCGGGACCGCGGTCAGGACCCCGATCCATACATACGATCCGCCTAGAAGTTGGACGAATCCGACCAGAAACGTACCCGAAACAAGTGTCGCGAAGGCGGTCGCGAACGCCGCATCGAGGTTCGCGATGCGGAGGGTTCGCAGATTCTCCAACCGATCGACGGGCTGAGACATGGGGGCAACGTCCATTGTGACAGCGGGTCTGGACCCAGGACCGAGCCTGTGCCTAAGGTTCAATCATCGGATGGTCGCCGATACTCAGCTCGTCCTCGCCAACTACCGGGATGCGGAAGGTCGGTTCACGATGTGGCCTGCCCGCCGCAAAGTTCAGATCGCGCTGCTGGAAACGCTCGTCGACGCCTTCGAGGTCGGGCGGCGCTACACCGAGATCGAAGTGAACGCGGTCCTCAATCGTCGCCACACGTTCGGTGATCCCGCGACGCTCCGCCGCGACATGGTCGATCTCGGTCTCCTCCATCGCGAGCGGGATGCGACAGCCTACTGGATCGAGCCCCGCGACGCCTAATCGACGAACGTCGCGATCTCGTCGAGCGCCTTGCGCTCCAGGTCGGGAACGACGCAGTCCGACGCCGGATAGCCGACGGGCAGAATCAAGAAAGGCTTCTCGTTCACGGGCCGGTCGCAAAGCTCGCGAAGGAACGTCATCGGGGCGGGCGTATGGGTCAAACACGCGAGCCCGGCTCGGTGCAGCGCCGCGATGAGGAATCCGACCGCGATCCCAACCGACTCGGTCATGTAGTAACTCTTGAGCCGGGTTCCGTCCGCCAACGGCTCCCAATCGCGGCGAAACACGACGATAAGCCAGGGGGCGTCGGTCAGGTGGCGCTTCTCGAAGTCTGTGCCGAGCGGAGCGAGCGCATCCAGCCATTCTTTCGGCGCTTTGTGGGCGTAGAACTCGCGTTCCTCTTTCTCAGCCTCACTCCGGATCCGAGCCCGAAGCTCCGGCTCCGAAATCGCGACGAAGTGCCAGGGCTGACGATGCGCCCCGCTGGGCGCGGTCCCGGCGATCGAGAGGGCGAGCTCGATGACCTCGCGCGGCACGGCGTCGGTCGAAAACGTGCGAACGCTTCGGCGGGCTCTGGCGATCGCGAGGTCCGCCCGCAAACGATTCAGTGTCTCCTCGATCGGTACCCGCTCCGGTCGATAGGGCACGGGCCGATAACTCATCGCTAGCCGCCTTCGAACTTGCCCATCGCCCGAAACTTCTCGTAGCGAAGCGATTTGAGTTGATCCCCCGAGAACTCGGAGAGCTCCGTGAGATGCTTGAGCAGCGCCGTCTTCACGATCTCAGCCGCCCCGACTGGATCGCGGTGGGCACCGCCGAACGGCTCGGGCAGAATCTCGTCGACGAGGCCATATTCGAACGCGCTCTGCGCCGTCAGGCGGAGCGCGGCCGCGGCCTGAGGGCCCTTTTCGGGCATCCGCCAAAGGATCGCCGCGCAACCCTCGGGGGGAATGACGCTGTAGATGGCGTGCTCCTGGATCAAGACCCGATTACCGCAGGCGATGCCGATCGCGCCTCCCGATCCCCCTTCCCCGATGACGATCGAGATCACTGGGACCTTGAGTTCGAACATCGAGAGCATCGAGGCAGCAATCGCCTCGCTGATCCCCCGCGATTCGCTCTCGACTCCGGGGTCGGCGGCGGGAGTGTCCACGAACGTAATGACCGGGTGTCCAAACCGGTTGGCCATCTCGAACATGCGGATCGCTTTGCGGTATCCCTCGGGCTTCGCCATCGCGAAGTTGCGATACTGGCGATCCTGGATCGTGCGACCCTTTTGGTGTCCGACGACCATGACCGGCCGCTCGCCGAGCATCGCGGGTCCGGCCACGATCGCGTGGTCGGCACCAAAGCGCCGGTCGCCATCGAGTTCGACGAAGTCATCGAAGATGGCCCCGATGTAGTCCAGTGTGTAGGGACGGGGTTCCGCCCGCGCGACGAGGACTTTCTCCCAGGGCCCGAGTCGGCTGTACACGATCGAGATGTAATGATCGCGCCGACGCTCGAACTCAGCCGCGCGGGCCTCGATTTCGCCTCGACGCTCCGGCTCGTTCTTGGCGGCTTGACGGAGCTTGGCGAGAGCTTCGTCGAGCTCCATCAAGGGCTTCTCCCACTCCTTCCAGGACTTTGCGGCCATGCAGGGGCCAGTTTATCCGAGTCGAGCCCTCATCGCGGGCGCCTCATCGCCGACCCGAGGGCCAGGGCGAACGCTCGTTTGCACCGTCCAGGAGCCACGCGGCACCGGATCGTGGGGCGCTGACGGCTTCTGCTGATGGCGGTTCGGACCATTCTCGTCACGGTCCCCATGCGATCACTCCTCCGAGGATGGCGAGAATCGCGAAGCCGATCATGCAGACGTGGCCGATGCAGTTTGTGGTCTTCTCGCTATACAGGGCGCGTTGCTTCTTGCGCTCGACCCTTCGCACGCAAAGATAGGGCATGAGGACGGGGGCGGCCGGAGCCGCCGAACGGTGTTCGATGTGTTCTCTGAATTCCTGGCTGTATTGCATGGGTTCTCCTGGTGTGTCGCGGCGATCCGCATGCATCTCAGTAGGATCGGCGGACCCTCGGGATCGTAACTTGAGTCACATTCGGGACCATTTACCCCTGTGGAGACCGACACGGCATGTCGAAAGCCCCACGTTCTCTCGCGGCCCTCGCGTTCCAGCTCCGCGTCACGGGTGACTTGGGTCGCGCACGTTCGTCTTGAGGAGTTGTAGGGTGGGGCGGCTCGGCACCGTTGTGATAAAGGCGCGTCGTCCGGGGTCCATTGACCGGTATGCGGGCTGCAGGCGTAAACCGTCTCGACGCGTGAGGCGATCAGTTCAGCGAGCGCAAAAGGCTGCGCTTACGCCGGCGGGAGCCGCGTGGGCTCAATCGAGAAGTCGCGATGCCATTCTGTACGGGGCATCATGTTAGGCACTTTCGCCCAGACGCGATCTCAAACGGCGAACGAGACGCTTGACTTCCCCCACGCGATTCCCCATCTCGATCGCTGTCTCAAGTTCGATGAGGGCTAACTCATACTTCTTCAGCTTCGCAAGAAACACACCATAGTTACCTCGAACAATCTCGTCCAGGGGGTCTAATCTGACCGCAATCTCGATGGCCCTTACTGCTTCCTCGTAGTCTTTCAAGTCGGAGAGAGAGAGGGCTAAGTTGTTCAGAATGCTGACTTTGGCCGCGTCCTTGCAATCCTGCGCCTGTTCGTAGATCTCGATGGCCTCATCATGACGGCCTGCGCGCCGGAGCGCATTCCCGTACCCATAAACAAAGTCGCCTGATTTCTTGTACTTACTCAAGTACTTCTCGTAAAGAGCGAGGGCCTTAGTAACCTCACCGCTTTCTTTAAGAGCGCTAGCCAAATTGATAATGACGTCCTCGTCTTCATCGAAGTGCGTATGAAGAAACCCAAACAACTGGGCCGTATGGACGTCATCGTACACATCAAGGAAGCGGCGAACGCCGGCATTGAACAGATCAGCGAACCAGTGGCTCCGGGGTGCATCTGAACCTTCGATGAAAGTTGCGAGAGCCTGGTGCTCACCAGATATTGCCAAGAGGATGGCCACTTCAAGCTGGATCAGTGGATCCAGCTCTGTGGCCGGAGACTTAGCAAGTTCCAGAGCCAGGTCGACATTCCGCTCTCTGAGCGACTTGATCGTCTGTGCTCTCTCCGATAGAGGATGAGGTCGGATCTTCCTTTTCATATGTGTTCGCTCGAACTGAATTATTGATGCTATGGGAAAAGCCATGTTTGGAGATACCTACCTGATTCCGGGATGGTTCGTGCCCGGCATCGGGAAGGTCGGCGAATATTGGGACGGATCCTGCTACTCATAACTGTTCGCTCCGACTGATTTGCTGTGCCATTGGCAAAGTCTTCTCGGAGATACCTCCCTGATTCCGTGATGCCTTGTGCCCGGCATCGGGGAGGTCGGTGAGCTTGGCGAACCGGGTGGGGTTCCCGTAATCTGTGCTGGGTGCCGTCCGGCGATAGCCGGCCACCTCCCCCGATGCGACGTACGTTTCCTTCGCTCAACTCCCTCACTCTGTCGCACCCGCGTCACCCCCGTCCTGCCCTATCTTCGACGGCGTGTTCGTTCAGTACGCTCCCCGAAGCGGTGTTGCCCTTCCAGAACTTTTCTGCAAGCATACTCCCTATCCCCTCGACGAAGAGGGCCAGGTTGCCAACAAAACCAAGTAACACTGCATAGCCTGCCAAGTCGCTCCACCAAGGCGGCCGAGCTCCCTCGACGGGCGGAGCCGGCCACGACAGAGCGAATACAGCCGTCATCACCACTGTGAGGCCCCCTACCAAGCCAATAAACGTCCACCAGGAGATACCACCCTTGCGCTTGGCTCCGAGGATCAGGAAGGGTAGCACGAAAACGAGTGGGAAACAACTCGATGGTAGCGGGTAGAGCGAGAGCAGTTTGCCTCTTAAGGCCACGGCATAGCATCCCAGTAGCGCGGACATGAGTGCAGTCTCAACAGAACGGAAGACGAGGCAGCGCGCCGTTGCCCGTCGTGAACCACCGCATTCCCGCGGCACCTTTGGACCAGATCTTCCTTCGCTCGGGCGCAGGTGCTCAAGCTTACGGCCATTCTACTCAAGGATCCAAACCCCTCGGGGTAAATCCCTCTGCATGCTAGCTCACCGCTATGCCTCATGGCCACGAATGCTCTGCATGCGAAGGGCCCTCTCGAATGCCATGACGTGCAGGTTGAGCATATCCCCATCAAACCATGCAAACGGGGCCCATTGTTCATCGATCAGGATGTCCTTGTTCGCCCTTGTCGCAAGCGCGAAAGCCGTACTCATGAGCTCCGCCCATACGCGCTCGATCTCTTCGGCACTCGCTCTGTGGAATTCCAGCGCGAGGAGGAATCGGGGAAAGGAGTAGTCGGGCTGATGGATAGGGACGTGAGTCGAGCTGAAGGTGTCAACTATTGCCGGACTGCCAAAGCCCACACCAATTTCCCGAACACCATAGTCTCTGACAAGTCCAGTGTTTCCGAACATGCTTTGCGAGAGAATCTGAACCTCGTATCGCCGCGGGACATCCTGGCGGTTAAATGACTGCCAATCGCACCACCTCCATGAGGGAAGGGAGACATACTGCAGTGCACTTCTCATGAGCTTCTTTTCAGTGCATACGTACCAGACGTTTGGCATTTTACAGATACCGAGGAACACAAGGAAGGACTGGTCTCTCGTCGAGCGAAGTGAAATACATGGCTGTTACCAATGAAATGGAGGTGGATCGAAGAATGTAAGATTCTGTGATGTATGAACGTTGATCCATAGGACGTGCCGCCCGTCGTCTAGGTGTCAACGATGACCGCGTCAACCGACCCTTTGTACTTCGGCCCCGTGAGTGCATACCATCGAATGATGGAGGGTACGGCCATGAGGAAGTCGAACTCACCATCGAAACAATCTGCGGCAGCATCGACGAACCAAGCGTTCGGGTAGTTTCTCGTGTCCAGGTATTCAAGGTCGGAGAGCTCGTCCTCACTCGCATACTCAGAGATCTCACAGGCGACTGCCCCCTTACTAGGTCTCCTTGCAAAAATGAGCCAATAGAGTGTAACCGGGAAAAGTGGCTTGACTTCGTTTGCCATGGTAAATGCAACTTAGGTCTTTTGGCTGTATGGTAGTGGAGCCATTTCCACCATGGAACGTCGACCTTGGCGCCTTTCGGACCGTCGTGCCACTTATGGAAGTCAATTCCAAAGGCTCAAGAGGGTGTGGCGCCGCCCGGTCTTTCGACGAGCACACGCATACCCCCACCACCCGCACCCTTATACCTGACGAAGACGACCGAAACACCAAATTCGGCTTTGAGGGCGGCCGCGGCTCTTCTGCCGCCAAGGCGGCAATGGCCACGTTCCAGCAATTGCGCGAGTCCGCAAAGCCAGGATCATCTGCATAGTCGCCGCCATCCCAGCCCGAGAATGGACCGATGTAAGGACCGAGCGGCCCGAAGAGCACGCTGTTGCTTTCATCGTACGCCTTGAGGGTGCTGACCGAACCACGTGGTGTATGCCACTGACAATGGCAAGACTAAGAGACATACGTGGCATACTAGTCCAAAACGAAGATGTACAGCTTATCGTCATAGACAAAGGCAGACCCCAGGTCAGAAGCACTAATGACCTTGTAAACGCGTCCGTCCTTCGTAAACACGTCAATGGGAGACAAGGACTCCGGGCTAAGCCTGTTCTGAAAGAGCGTCGTCTTATGCGCCGGTACTACACGGAGTCGCTGCCCACGCAAAAGGTAGAGGTCAGTGTCCGTTATGTTAACCAAGCAGAGATCGTACCGCTTCTTGCAAGAGGACAAGAAGATACAGCAGAGAGCCAGCACTAGAAGTGCTAGTCCGTATCGGTGCCCACAGCAGCCATAGCGTTTGCTCATGCGTCATTCCTCCTAACCAAATCGCGAGCTATCCAAGGCATACCCGTAACAAGGGGATTGCGGTGAAATGCAGGCTGCCGAACGCCAAAGGGTTGCGCAGCGGCGCGCTCATCAGCCTTCTGTTCATAGGGGTTCTCCTTGTAGCCAAAGACACTTGCCCTGCCATATGCAGGCAACCACTCTGGGCCGAGGCACCGGGCTTGTTCGACATGTCCCATCTCATGATTGTACCAATCAACGTATTCCTGCTCTGGAGAGTAGAGAAAATCGTGGACATCCTCGCCCGCGGGTAGGTCTACGGAGTAACCATCAACTACGGTCGCCGCGCCCGGTACGGAGCTTGTGCCAGGCCAAACGACAATTCGAGGATCGTAGGGGTCCCGCTCCGGTCCACCCGGATTATGCCCAAATGGGACGAAATCGTCGGGTTGCCAAACGCGGCCCCTAGCCCCGGCTCTGGCTCGCTGCATTCCTTCCACATCCGTCCATCCGATCGGTCCGCCGCCGCAATACCCATAAAGGTTCGCGCCATCGGCGTAGCCGATCGGATCGCGGGTGACCCAGCGGCCCGTGACCGGATCATACCAGCGCGCCTGGCACAGGTACAACCCCGTGTCGCGATCGAGCCAATAGCCCCACTGGGGCGTTGTAGCCGCAGACATCCGTCGGTGCGGTTCCGGAGGTCGTCTCCGCGCCGTAAGCGTCGTAGACCGAGCTCGAGACCACCGTCCCCGAAGCGTTCAGACGTTGCGAAACGTTGCCCTGTTGGTCGAAGGTGTAGTAGGTCCAAGTCGAGCCCTGCTTGCGCGCCACGAGACCGTCCGGACCGCAAACATTGACGGCGGCGATGGTCGGCGCATTGCGGGTTCCGAGGATCCGATACCATCCTCGATCAATCAAACCATCCTAGGAAGTCGAAGCAAAGACTTTATTCATCGTATATGGATCTACTGCTTAAGAAGTTGAGACTGGCGGCTCGGGTGGTTCCAAGTGCATCTGTATGCCATTGGGGCAGTAATCTCGTAACACACCTCCCTTTTTAACGAACTCGACGGCACCATTAGAGTAGAGTGTACTCGCAAGCCGACCCCACTTACTATAGACGGGCTTGCGCAGGTGCTTGACGAAGTGCTTTCGCAAGAGGTCGTATGTTTGCGACCCCGCTTCAATGGAAGAGGGATAGTCAGCATCATCGGAGTCACGAGTGAAGGCGACGCCTCCGCATTGAAGGCAATTCTCGGTCAACTTCGGAAGCCATGCGCTCACGATTCCAAATTGGATCCCGCGGGTCTGATAGTAGAAGCCAGATTCAGATCCGAACGGCTGGTCCCAGATCAGGAGGTCATAAGCCTCGGCCGGCGAGAGAACCTGGCGCAGTTGATCGCGAGTTGCTTGGATGGCAAGCCGCGGAGTCTGCAGAGCCAGGTAGTAGAGGCCCACAGACGGCAACGCTCTCTCGAGCTCGGAGATCATCTCCTCGCGGAGCATATAGACTTCAAAGTATCTGCGTGATTTCATTTGTAGGGTACCCAGATTACCGGGCCACGCTCGGTCAGATCCCCGATCGGATCCCACTCCCTGCCCACGGGCCGACCCGACTTCCTTGATCGTCCAACTTGGACAAACACGGGCCCCAACGGCGTATCGAAATGTATGTCGGGAAACCTGAGTTGACCCGTGGACGGCGTATAAACACCCTTCTCCCTGCCACCACCGCCGGAAACGAGCGTCCAATTCGGATTTGCCGCAAGCATGTCGTTGGCTGCGGCTTGGACTGCACCGCGATGTTGGGGTCCACCAAGGCGGCCACCTGGGTTTGTTGCCCTCGCCATTGTAGCAGCACCGCGCAACGCCGAGAACCCTGCCCCTCCTCCGCGAGTTACACAGTCGACAAGTGCTTCGAGTTTGAACTTGTTGAGCGCGGCGCGCCCCTCTTCCCGGTTCCGTTCATTCGCCTCAGGATCGGGGGTCGGGGCATCGGCGATGTCGGTCCCGAGCACCATGGCCAGTGCCGCGACACCAGCCGGGCTCTTGATGCTTATCCAACCGCTCGGATCCGCACGGCCCACCGGTCCGCCGCCACAGTACCCATACAGGTTCGCGCCACCGGCGTAGCCGATGGGG
>ERZ761602.3446-NODE-3446-length-22345-cov-8.378645_pt1 | contig 22345 bp, 21 predicted proteins | sample MGYA00512165_ERZ761602 | MGnify/ENA primary metagenome ERZ761602 (study PRJEB28899, sample SAMN02445085) | bioreactor sludge metagenome | biome: EBPR sludge; isolation source: Thorneside wastewater treatment plant | place: Australia: Brisbane, Thorneside...
GGGGGGGGGGGGGGCGATCACTGTGCCCTGCAGGAATGGCGAAGCCAAGCCGGGCAATCGAGCGCCAGCGAGAGACAGGGACCACGACGGCCGGGATGACGGGCAATGCGTTTGTTGGGTCCGCAGGATGTTTTCATTCCGGCAGGCGCGTGCCGAGCGCAACAGGCTCGACGTGGCCTTCACCGCGCGATGAAGGATGCCGCCTTCGACCCGGCCTCTCCTCTCGTGCGCACCATGCCGCACCCAAAGGGATCGTCGCTGTCGAAAGCCGCCAGCTCCGCGACCGTGGACAGGGAGCGCATCGCCGGTCAGTCCACCGTGATCCGGTATTCGGCCACCTCCACCGGCGGCACGTCCTTCTGCCACGGGCGGCGGTATTCCAGCCTCACCGTCGCCGCGCCGGGCCGCTCCGCGCGGAACCACCAGCGCGCGATGCCGGGAGCGCCGGGCATGGGCGGCTGGGTGTCCATCGGCGGCGGCGTGGCCGGGCCGGTGGTGCGCGCCAGCGCCGGGGCGCCGTCGGACACGAGATCCCACCCGTAGCCGGTGCTGGGATTGGCCCGCAGGGCGATCTCCAGCACCTGGCCCACCCGCAGGCGCGCGGCGCCTTCCTTCGGACGCACCAGTCCGTCGTCGGGCAACGTACCGGCGTCCACCGCGTCCGTCGCCGGCGGCGATGACGGGGATGCAACCTTTCCCGCCGTGGCGCAGGAGAACAGCGCGGGCAGCGCGGCGCACAGCAGCAACACCAGCGGCCAGGGTTTCATCGGAGCTCCCGTCGGAAGTGGCTCTTATACACCGGCCCTTTAGGTGCCGTCCTTAGAATGGCGGCATGAACACCCCCCAGGACTCCACGCTCGGCCGCGAGGTCGCCTACCCGGCCCGCTACGACCCCACGCTGTTGTTCCCCATCCCGCGCCAGGCCGGACGCGACGGGATCGGCATCGACGGCGATGCCCTGCCCTTCGTCGGCCACGACCGCTGGCACGCCTACGAACTGAGTTGGCTGGACGCCCGCGGCAAGCCGCGCGTGGCGACGGCCACCTTCACCGTGCCCTGCTCGTCGCCGTTCCTGATCGAATCCAAGTCGCTCAAGCTGTACCTCAATTCGCTCAACGGCACCCGCTTCAACAGCGACGCCGCGGTGCTGGAATGCCTGGGCAACGACCTGTCCGCCCGCGCCGGCGCCAACGTGCAGGTGGCGTTCGGCCTGCCGCCCATGGCCGAGGCCAGCGAAGGAGCGTCGCTGGACGCGCTGGACGTGGAGATCGACCACTACGGGCCGCCGCACGCGGGTTTCCTGCTGGCCGACCCCGACGAGCAGGCCGCGGAAACCCTGTCGTCCGAACTGCTCAAGTCCAACTGCCCGGTGACCGGCCAGCCCGACTGGGCCACGGTGGTCGTCCGCTACCACGGGCCGCGCATCGAGCGCACCGGCCTGCTGCGCTACCTGGTGAGCTTCCGCGACCATGCCGAGTTCCACGAGCAGTGCGTCGAACGGATTTTTCACGACCTGATGGACCGCTGCCGCCCGCAGGCGTTGTCGGTGGAGGCGCGCTACACCCGGCGCGGCGGCCTGGACATCAATCCCTGGCGCGCCACCGCGGGCGTTCCTATCCCGGAGATGAAGCGCGAACCGCGCCAGTAATGTTGCTCCAGTAACAATCAGGGGTTTTCACGCGCTCCATATGGATTATTAACAGGGCGCGTGCAAGGCTTGCGCATCCCAACAGCCCGCCAGGAAGGGTGGTGGAAATGAGCACAGAAAAGAAGGCCGACTTTTCCAACGTCAAAGAGGGCTTCGCGACGTCGGGAGAGGTGAAAGAGGCACCGGATTTCTCGAATGTCCGCGAAGGCTTCGCCGTATCCGGGCAAGTCGAGGACGTGACGCCCGTGACTGATACCACGTACACGATCGAGAAGGGCGACACGCTCTCCAAGATCGCCAAGGCGCACTACGGCAGCGCCAATGCGTGGAAGCAGATCTTCGAGGCCAACCGTGACGTCATCGAGGATCCGGACCGCATCTTCCCGGGCCAGGTCATCAAGCTGCCGCCCAAGCCGGCCGACGCCTGATCCCATCCCTTCATTCACAAGGACCGAATCCATGAAGCAGAATCGCATCTCTTATGCCCTCGTCGCCGCACTGGTTGGCACTGTCGCCTTGGCCGGCTGCAAGAAGAAGGAAGAACCCGTTGCTCCGCCGCCGGCCGCCGCCGAGCCCGCTCCCGCACCCATCGAGCCCGCGCCTGCCGCGATCTCCGTGGCAGGTGTGACGCTGGGCAATGCAGTGGATGCCGAGCAGAAGGTCACGGCGCCCGCCACCACCTTCGCGCCCAAGGACACCATCTATGCATCTGTAGCTACGGACGGAACGGCCAACGGCGCGACCCTGGCCTCCAAGTGGACGTATCAGGACGGCCAGACTGTGAGTGAGGAAACCAAGACCCTCAACACCACCGGGCCGGGCGTGGTTACTTTCAGCATTTCCAAGCCCGACGGCCTACCTGTCGGCAAATACAAGTTCGAGGCCACGTTGAATGGCGCAATCGCAGGTTCGGCGGACTTCGAGGTCAAGTAAGGCGGATCTACCTCTCTCCCACCTCAGTGGGCAAGCTCGGGCGTGGAGCGATCCACGCCCGCTTTTTTTAGAATGTTAGTGGACGAAGGAGGCGGATATGCGACATGTTCTCCGTCGCCCAATGAAGGGCATCATCACAAGGAAGAGTCATGAATGTTCTGAAAGACGACGAACTGGAACTGGTGTGTGGCGGTGCGGCTGATTTCTCTGGCGTCACCGCAAAGGTCGATTCGACCGAAAAGATCATCGAAGACAAGTCGTTCCTGCAGAAGATCGGTCCGTTCCTTCCCGGCATGTTCCGCTAAGGGGCCGGGGGACAGGGGCGTGGAGACCTCCACGCCCCTTTGCATAGCAAATGGCGGAAACCAAGAACTGCTCATGCGGGTCCTGCCTTGGTAGAGGCTCCTCTGGCCGGTCCATACCCCCTCGTTTTGCCCTCCGTGCGGCGAGGGGCGACAATGGCGCGCTGACTTGCCCATCGTCCATTGCCGAGAGCCCTGATCCCATGTCGGATACCCCCCGCATCATCTACACCCTCACCGACGAAGCCCCGTTCCTCGCCACCCAGTCGCTGCTGCCCATCGTGAAGGCGTTCACCGCGCCCGCCGGCATCGCCGTGGAGACGCGCGATATCTCGCTGGCCGGGCGCATCCTGTCGCAGTTCCCCGAATACCTGGCCGACGCGCAGAAGATCGGCGACGACCTGGCCGAACTGGGCCAACTGGCGACGCAGCCGGAAGCCAACATCATCAAGCTGCCCAACATCAGCGCCTCGGTGCCGCAGTTGAAGGCCGCGATCAAGGAACTGCAATCCCAAGGCTACCCGCTGCCGGACTACCCGGACGAACCGAAGGACGAGAAGGAAAAGGACGCCAAGGCGCGCTACGACAAGGTCAAGGGCAGCGCGGTGAACCCGGTGCTGCGCGAGGGCAACTCCGACCGCCGCGCGCCGCTGTCGGTCAAGAACTTCGCCCGCAAGCATCCGCACCGCATGGGCGCGTGGAGCGCGGATTCGAAGTCGCACGTGGCGCACATGGCGGCCGGCGACTTCTTCGGCAGCGAGCAGTCGGCGACGCTGGCCAGCGACGGCGCACTGAAGATCGAACTGGTCGGCGCCGACGGCGCCGTCACCGTGCTGAAGGACAAGGTGAAGGTGAAGGCCGGCGAGATCGTCGATGCCTCGACGATGAGCCGCAAGGCGCTGGCCGCCTTCATCGACGAGCAGATCGCCGACGCCAAGGCCAAGGGCGTGCTGTTCTCGCTGCACCTGAAGGCCACGATGATGAAGGTCTCCGACCCGATCATGTTCGGCGTGGTCGTGCAGGAGTTCTACAAGGACGCGCTGGCCAAGCACGCCGACGTGCTGGACCGGATCGGCTTCGACGCCAACAACGGCATCGGCGACCTGTACGCGCGCCTGGGTGCGCTGCCGGCCGACCTGCAGGAAGCGATCAAGGCCGACCTGCAGGCCGTGTACGCCGACCGCCCGGCGGTGGCGATGGTCAATTCGGACAAGGGCATCACCAACCTGCACGTGCCCAGCGACGTGATCGTCGACGCCTCGATGCCGGCGATGATCCGCGACTCCGGCAAGATGTGGAACGCCGAAGGCAAGCTGCAGGACACCAAGGCCGTCATTCCCGACCGCTGCTACGCCGGCATCTACCAGGCGGTGATCGAGGACTGCAAGGCCCACGGCGCGTTCGACCCGGCCACCATGGGCAGCGTGCCCAACGTCGGCCTGATGGCGCAGAAGGCCGAGGAATACGGCAGTCACGACAAGACCTTCCAGATCCCGGCCGACGGCATCGTGCGCGTGACCGACGACGCCGGCAAGGTGGTGTTCGAAACCAAGGTCGAGGCCGGCGACATCTGGCGCATGTGCCAGACCAAGGACGCGCCGATCCAGGACTGGGTGAAGCTGGCCGTCGGCCGCGCGCGCCTGAGCAAGACCCCGGCCATCTTCTGGCTGGACAAGGCGCGCGCGCACGACGCGCAGGTGATCGCCAAGGTCGAGCGCTACCTCAAGGACTACACCACCGACAATCTCGACATCCGCATCCTGGCGCCGGAAGAGGCGATGAAGGTCTCGCTGCAGCGCATCCGCAAGGGCGAGGACACCATCTCGGTCACCGGCAACGTGCTGCGCGACTACCTGACCGACCTGTTCCCGATCATGGAGCTGGGCACCAGCGCCAAGATGCTGTCGATCGTGCCGCTGATGGCCGGCGGCGGCCTGTTCGAGACCGGCGCCGGCGGCTCGGCGCCCAAGCACGTGCAGCAGTTCCTGGAAGAGGACTACCTGCGCTGGGATTCGCTGGGCGAATTCCTCGCCCTGGCCGCGTCGCTGGAACACCTCGGCCAGCGCTACCTCAACACGCCCGCCAAGGTGCTGGCGAACGCGCTGGACGTGGCCAACGGCCGCATCCTGGACGAGAACCGCTCGCCCGCGCGCAAGGTCGGCGAACTCGACAACCGCGGCAGCCACTTCTACCTGGCCCTGTACTGGGCGCAGGCGCTGGCCGCGCAGGACGACAACGCCGAACTGAAGGCGAAGTTCGCGCCGCTGGCGAAGGTGCTGGCCGACAACGAGGCGGCGATCATCACCGAGTTGAACGGCGCGCAGGGCAAGGCGCTGGACATTGGCGGCTATTACCACCCCGACCTGGCGAAGACGAGCGCGGCGATGCGCCCCAGCAAGACCTTCAACGACGCGCTGGCGGCGTTCACTGGCTGACCTGCCGCAGCACCACGCAACACCGCTGTCCCGACGCCCGGCATCCGCCGGGCGTCGCGTTTGTGCCGCCGCATTCGTGTAGGAGGGGCATCAGCCCCGACCGCGAATATCGAGCGACCGGTACATCCAGGTCGGGCCTGAAGGCCCTCCTACAGCGGGGTGCAACAGCGCCTGCATTCTTTCTCTGCCTTTGTAGGAGCGACGTGAGTCGCGACGCGGAAGTTTCCGGTCGCGACTCACGTCGCTCCTACACCTGCCACGAGGCACGCCTGCAAGGGAGTGCGCTTCAACGGAACAGCGACAGCGAGGCCATGCCGTGCAAGCGGCGGGCGCTCAGCCGCTGGAGCGCGCGCTGGTGCCGGGCCTGGCCGGCAGCATCGTGCGCGTGGTGCGTGCGCGAGGGTTCGGGCAAGGACGCATCGGGGCGGACGATGTGGCCGTGCAGGAACAGCATGCCCTGGCTCATGCCGCCCAGTTGCCGCCACCAGGGAGTCGTGGTTCCGGTACGCATGGGAGTGCTCCGTGGCGCCGGCCGTGCCGGCTTGAATGAAGACCAACATAGGCACATGATCCGCAGGCAAAAAGCGAAAGCTCCGCAACCCAGCCTTGAGGTGCATTCAAGATGAGTCGGCTGCCGCTGGACCAGATGGACGCCTTCGTCGCCGCCGCGCGCCTGCGCAACCTGACCCGCGCGGCGGAAGCCATGCACCTGACCGTCAGCGCGCTGAGCCATCGCATGCGCCTGCTGGAACAGCGGCTGGGCCACCGCCTGCTGGTGCGCGGGCCGCGCGGCGTGGAGCTGACGCCCGAGGGCCAGCGGCTGTTCGATGCGATCTCCGGGCCGCTGGACACCATCGAGCACGCACTGCGCCGCGCGACGTTGCGCAACGAGCACACGGTGACGCTGAGCCTGATCCCCTCGATGGCCACCGCCTGGCTGGTGCCGCGACTGCCGGCGTTCCTGGCCCAACATCCGGAACTCGGGCTGAGCCTGCAGGCCAGCACGCACGTGGTGGATTTCGAGCGCGAGCCGGTCGACCTGGCGCTGCGCCTCGGCGGCGGGCAGTGGCCGGGCGTGCGCTCGGAATTCCTCTTCCACGAATGGATCACCCCGGTCGCCAGCCCTGCGCTGCTGAAGCAGCACGGCAGGCCCGCCGCCGACCAGATGGCCCGGCTGCCATTGCTGGGCGATCCGGCCAACCGCTGGAAGGACTGGTTCGAGCACTTCGGCGGCCAGCCCCCGGCGCGCTACGTGGCCCAGTTCGACGACACCGAGACGCTGCACCAGGCCGCCGCGCAGGGCGTGGGCGTGGCGCTGGCGCGCTGGACGCTGGCCGAGCCGCTGGTGAAGGCGGGCCGGCTGGCGACGCTGACCAGGAAGCGGTTGCAGGCGGACTTCGCGCACTACCTGGTGTATCCCGAGCGCAGCCTGTCGCACCCGGGCTTCCGCAAGGTGCGCGCGTGGCTGCTGGAACAGGCCGGCGTGGCGGTGGAGCCATGACTCCAGCCGCGCACGGCTAACATCGGCGCATGGTCCACGCCGACGCCATCGCCCCGCTCATACACGACGCCTTCGCCGACTACCACGCGCGCTTCGCCGAGGTCACGCAGCGGGCGAAGCGGCGCTTCGAGGCGATGGACTGGGCCGGCGCGCGCGCCGACGCGGTGGAGCGCATCGCACTGTACGACCTGTGCATCGCCGAATGCGCGCTGCGCCTGCAATCCATCCTGCAGGACCAGGCCCACGACCGCGCGCTGTGGTCGCGGGCGCGCGATGCCTTCGAAGGACTGGTCTCCGGGCAGATCGACCGCGAGCTGTACAAGACCTTCTACAACACGCTGAGCCGGCGCTTCTTCGGCACGCGCGGGGTGGACCCGGCGGTGGAGTTCGTCGCGCTGGACGTGGAGCCCACCGACGCCATCACCCATCCGGTCGCGCGCCACAGCTACGCCGTGTCCGAGCAGCGGCCCACCGACGCCTTCGCGCGGCTGCTGGGCGACTACCGCTTCGACATCCCCTATGCGCACCGCACGCGCTGCGCGGCGGCCATCGCGGTGCGGTTGCAGGACGACCTGGCGCACTGGGGCGCGAACCCGGTGCGCGGCATCGAGCTGCTGGACACGGTGTTCTACCGCGAGCGCCGCGCCTACCTGGTGGGGCGCGTGTTCGGCGAACACCGCTTCTCGCCCTGCGTCATCGCGCTGGTCAACGACGGTGGTCAGTTGAAGGCGGAAGCCGTGCTGACCCGGCGCGCCGACGTGGCGCACCTGTTCGGCACCTCGCGCAGCTATTTCCATGCCGACCTGGCGACGGTGGGCGACGCGGTGGTGTTCCTGCGCTCGCTGCTGCCGGGCAAGCCGATCGACGAGATCTACACGGTGCTGGGCCGTGCCAAGCAGGGCAAGACCGAGCGCTACCGCACCTTCTTCCACCACTTCGGCGCGCACCCGGACGAGAAGCTGGTGCATGCGGAAGGCACGCCCGGCATGGTGATGGCGGTGTTCACCCTGCCCAGCTATCCGCTGGTGTTCAAGGTGATCCGCGACCGCTTCGCCTGGCCCAAGGCGATGAGCCGGCAGGACGTGGAGGACCAGTATTCGCTGGTGTTCCAGTCCGACCGCGTGGGCCGCCTGCTGGACACGCAGCCCTACCGCTTCCTGCGCTTCCCGCGCGCGCGCTTCGCGCCGGAACTGCTGGAGGAGCTCCGCACCGGCTGCGCGCAGTCCCTCAGCGAGGACGGCGAGGACGTGATCCTGCACCTGTGCTACGTGCAGCGGCGGCTGCGCCCGCTCAACCTGTACCTGCGCGAGCAGAAGGCCGAGGCCGCGCGCGCGGCGGCCGTCGACTACGGCCAGGCGATCCGCGACATGGCGTGCAACAACATCTTCCCCGGCGACATGCTGCTGAAGAACTTCGGCGTGTCGCGGCACGGGCGGGTGGTGTTCTACGACTACGACGAACTGCGGCTGGTCACCGCCTGCCGCTTCCGCGACTGGCCGCAGGCGGACAGCTACGAGGAGCAGATGGCGGACGGGCCGTGGTTCCACGTCGAGCCGGGCGACGTGTTCCCGGAACGCTTCCCGCATTTCCTGGGCCTGCCCGACGGGCTGGCGAAGGCGCTGAAGGCCGCGCACGGCGAACTGTTCCGGCCGGCGTGGTGGCGCGACCTTCAGTCGCGCCTGGCCGCGGGCGATTACCCGGATACTCCGCCCTATCCCGATGCGCTGAAGCTGGCATGAGCCGGGCCACGCCGCCGTCATGCCCCGCGCGCTACGCTAGCGCCCACACGAGCCGATTCCCTCCGCCATGAGTACCTACCGACTCTCCTCCATCTTCCGCCCGCGCGCCGTGGCGGTGGTGGGCAGCCAGTCGCGGCCGCGCTCGGTGGGCCGCGCCGTGGTCGAGAACCTGCTGGGCGCCGGCTTCGACGGCCCGGTGGGGCTGGTGAACCGCCGGCCGGCGCCGATGGACGGCGTGACCGCCGTGCAGCACCTGCGCGACCTGCCGTGGACACCGGACCTGGTGGTCATCGCCACGCCTCCGGAAACGGTGCCGCAATTGGCCGCCGAGGCCGCGGAGAAAGGCGCCGGCGCGGTGGTGGTGCTGACCGCCGCGATGGGCAGCGGCCCCGGCTCGCCGGCCGCGCAACTGGAGGCGCTGACCCGCGAGAAGGGCCTGCGCGTGCTGGGGCCGAACTGCCTGGGCGTGATCGCGCCGCACGCGCGGCTCAACGCCAGCCTGGCCGGGCGCTTCCCCAAGGCCGGCGACCTGGCGCTGATCTCCCAGTCCGGCGCCATCTCCGGCGGGCTGGTGGAATGGAGCATGGGCCAGCCGGTGGGCTTTTCCGCGGTGGTGTCGCTGGGCGATGCGCTGGACGTGGACTTCGCCGACCTGCTGGACTACTTCGCCACCGACTACCGCACGCGCGCCATCCTGCTGTACGTGGAAGCCATCCGCGACGCGCGCAAGTTCATGTCGGCCGCGCGCGCCGCCGCACGCACCAAGCCGGTGGTGGTGGTGAAGTCCGGCCACCGCATGCGCCCGCACGAGACGCCGCCGGGCAGCACGCACGTGCAGAACCTGGCGCGGCCCAACGCGGTGTACGGCGCCGCCTTCCGCCGCGCCGGCCTGCTGCGCGTGCGCTCGCTGGACGAACTGTTCGCCGCCGCGCGCACGCTGGGCCAGGTGCGGCCGTTCCCCGGCCGGCGGCTGGCCATCCTCACCAACGGCGGCGGCGTGGGCGCGCTGTCGGTGGACCACCTGTACGAACAGGGCGGCACGCTGGCCACCCTGTCGGACGAGACCCGCGCCCGGCTGGACCGGCTGCTGCCGGTGGGCTGGTCGCGCACCAACCCGGTGGATCTGCTCACCGACATCGACGCCGCGCGCTACGCCGACACCATCGAAGCGCTGCTGGAGGACCCCGGCAACGACGCGCTGCTGGCGGTCAACGTGCCCACCGTGCTGTCGTCCTCGGCCGAAGCCGCCGAGGCCATGGCCACCGTGCTGGCGAAGCGCGCCACGCGCTCGCCGCGCAAGCCGGTCTTCACCGTGTGGCTGGGCAACGACCCGGAGGCCAAGGCCATCCTCGACGCGGCGCAGATCCCGCGCTATCGCAGCGAATCCGACGCGGTGGCCGGCTTCATGTACCTGGTGCGCCACCGCGAAGTGCAGGCGGCGCTGATGGAAACCCCGCCCAGCCTGCCGGCCGACTTCAGCCCCGATGCCGCGACCGCGCGCGCACTGGTCGACGCCGCGCTCGACGCCGGGCAGAGCTGGCTGGACCCGCTGGCGACCACGCGGCTGCTGGCCGCCTACGGCATCCCCACCGCGCCGCTGTGGCGCGCCGCCGACGCCGAGGAAGCCGTGCGCCTGGCCGCGCCGCTGCTGGCACAGGGCACGACGGTGGCCGTGAAGATCCTCTCGCCCGACATCCCGCACAAATCCGACGTGGACGGCGTGCGCCTGAACCTGCCCAGCGAAGTAGCCGTGCGCGAAGCCGCCGTCGGCATCCTGCAGCGCGCGCGCGAACGCCGTCCCGATGCCCGCATCGAAGGCGTGCTGGTGCAGCCCACCGTGCTGCGGCCGAAGGCGCGCGAACTGATCGCCGGCATTGCCGACGATCCGGTGTTCGGCCCGGTGATCGCCTTCGGCCGCGGCGGCACTGCGGTGGAAGTGATCAACGACCAGGCCGTCGCGCTGCCGCCGCTGGACCTGCGGCTGGCGCACGAACTGATCGCGCGCACGCGCGTCTCGCGGGTGCTGAAGGCGTACCGCGACGTGCCCGCGGCCGACGAGCGCGCGGTGGCGCTGGTGCTGGTCAAGCTGGCGCAACTGGCCGCCGACGTGCCCGAGATCCAGCAACTGGACATCAACCCGCTGCTGGCCGACCGCGACGGCGTGGTCGCGGTGGACGCGCGCATCGCGGTGGCGCGCGGCCGCGTGCTGCACAAGGGCCGCGGCCACCCGCGCTTCGCCATCTTTCCCTACCCCAAGGAATGGGAGCGCACCATTATCCTCGCCGACGGCCAGGCCGTGCAGGTGCGCCCGGTGCGGCCGGAGGACGACGCGATGTTCCGCGAGTTCTTCACCCACGTCACCGACGAGGACCTGCGGCTGCGCTTCTTCCAGTCGGTGCGCCACTTCAGCCACGAATTCATCGCCCGCCTCACCCAGCTCGACTACGCCCGCTCCATCGCGCTGGTGGCGGTGCACCCGGACACGCACGAGATGCTGGGCGCGGTGCGCCTGCACGCGGACGCGGACTACGAAAAGGGCGAATACGGCATCCTGGTGCGCTCGGACCTGAAGGGCCACGGCGTGGGCTGGCGGCTGATGCAGATCATGATCGAGTACGCGCGCTGGCAGGGCTTGAAGACCATCGAGGGCCAGGTGCTGCGCGAGAACCGCACCATGCTGGCGATGTGCGAGCACCTGGGCTTCAGCGTGCGCATGGACCCGGACGACCCGACCATCATGAACGTCAGCCTGCCCGTGCCGGACGATGGCCGCGCCGGCTGAACCGCACGGACCCGACGCGCGATGAAAGCGCGGCGCGCGTTCGTGGCGGTGCTGGCGGCCGGTCTCGCCGCCGCCGCGGCGTGGGCGGGCCTGTACGTTATGCGGCGCGCGCAGGACGGCGACACACAGGCGCAGGCACCCGCGGCACCGCGCACCGCATTGCGGGTGCCGGAAGGCGCGGCCATCTTCGACACGCCGCACTTCCGCTTGCACAGCACCGCCACGCGCGAGGAGACGGCCCGGGTCGCCGCGGCAGTGGAAGCCCTGTACACCGCCCATGGCCGGGTATTCCCGGAAGTGGCGTCGCAGCCGGCGAAGCCCTCGCGCATGACGCTGGTGCTGTACGGCAGCCGCGACGCCTTCAAGCGCGACAACCGCAGCCGTCCTTGGGCCGAGGCGTACTACCTCGCACCGGCCAGCTACGCCTACTACGCGCGCGACGCAGGCAATCCGCTGCATTGGATGCTGCACGAAGTAACCCACCAGTTGAACACTGAAGCCGCCGGGTTCCGCCTACCGCGCTGGGCCAGCGAAGGCGTGGCCTGCTACTTCGGCGCCAGCCGCTACGAGGACGGCGCGCTGATTCCCGGCCGCATCGACATCACCGCCTATCCGGTCTGGTGGCTGGCCGACCTGTCGCTGAGCGGCGACCTGAAGGCGGACGTCGACACCGGCCGCTTCATTCCGCTACGGCAATTGATCACCGGGCAGGGCGGTCCCGACTTCGACCGGCATTTCAACGCCTATTACGTGCACTACTGGAGCCTGAGCCACTTCCTGTTCCACCATCGCGGCGGTCAGTACGCCGCGGCTTACCGAGAACTGTTGCGCCGGGGCGGTTCACTGGAGGATTTCGAAGCGCTCATCGGCCCGGTCGAGCGCGTGCAGGCCGAGTGGTACGCCTACCTGTACGACGGCGCGACGCGGCTGCGTGCGCTGGAGACAGGCGAAGCACCGCTCGGTTGAACGCATCGGCGCCACGCTCCGTCGCGCGCGCGCCTGCGCGCACGCGGCGCGCACCGGCTGCGTGCTAGGCTCGGCGTCACGTTTTTCTGGAGGACATCCCGATGAAGCCTGTTGCCCTGGGTCTTGCCATCCTTGCCTCGCTCGCCCTCGCCCGGCCGGCACCGGCGGCTTCGCCCGCCCCGCCTGCGAAGCCCGCCGCCACCGCTGATGCCGCCGCGCTGGACGCGGTGTTGAAGGGCGACTGGCGCGATCCGGCCAATGCCGCGCGCGACGGCCAACGCCATCCCAAGGAAACCCTGGCCTTCTTCGGCGTGAAGCCGGGCGACACGGTGGTGGAGATCACCCCCGGCGGCGGCTGGTATGCGGAAATCCTGGCGCCCTACCTGCGCGCGCAGGGCCGCTACGTCGCCGCGGTGGTGGACCCGATGGCGGTGCCCGAGGGCCGCAGCCGCGACTACCAGCAGCGCGGCCTGGACGGACTGGAGAAGAAGTTCGCCGGCGGCCCGGCGCAGTACGACAAGGCCGTCTTCGCGAAGTACGACCCGAAGGCGCCGGTGTTCGGTGCACCGGGTTCGGCAGACGTGGTGCTGACCTTCCGCAACGTTCACAACTGGCGCAGCGCCGGCCAGGCCGAAGGCATGTTCAAGGGCTTCTTCGACGTGCTCAAGCCCGGCGGCGTGCTGGGCGTGGTGGAACACCGCGCCAAGGGCGACGTACCGGCCGACGACCGCAGCGGCTACGTGGGCGAGGCGCAGGTGATCGCGCTGGCCGAGGCCGCGGGCTTCCGCCTGGACGGCAAGAGCGAGGTCAACGCCAACCCGAAGGACACCAAGGACCATCCCAACGGCGTCTGGACGCTGCCGCCGACCAACCAGCACCCGGAAACGGACCGCGCCAAGTACCAGGCCATCGGCGAGAGCGACCGCATGACGCTGCGGTTCGTGAAGCCCTGAGGCCCGGCATCTTGTGAGCGGACGGGCGGACGCGGGAAATCCCGGCGGCTGACCGCCACCCGCGCCACCGCTGCGTGGCGCGTGCGGCATCATGGGCCGCCGCAATCCCGATCCCGCCCGCCGTGCTCATCGCCTTCAACAAGCCGTTCGACGTGCTCTGCCAGTTCACCGACCGCAGCGATCCGCCGCGGCGGACGCTGGCGGCGTTCGGCCTGCCGCCGCGCGTGTACGCGGCCGGGCGGCTGGACCACGACAGCGAGGGCCTGCTGCTGCTCACCGACGACGGCGCGCTGGCGCACCTGCTGACCGATCCGCGGCACAAGCAACCCAAGACCTACTGGGCGCAGGTGGAAGGCGCGCCGGACGATGCACAGCTCGATGCGCTGCGTCGCGGCGTGGTGCTGAACGACGGACCGACGCGGCCGGCGAAGGTGGAGCGGCTCGATCCGCTGCCGCCGCTGTGGCCGCGCGATCCGCCGGTGCGCTTCCGCAAGACGGTGCCGGACGCATGGCTATCGCTGACGATCGCCGAAGGCCGCAACCGCCAGGTCCGGCGCATGACCGCCGCGATCGGCCTGCCGACCCTGCGGCTGGTGCGCGTGGCGATGGGCGGCATCGCGCTGGACGGCCTGCTGCCCGGGCAATGGCACGAAGTGGAGCCGCGGCTCCTGTAGGAGCGATGGACCTGCTATCCCGTCCCTGAAGGCCGGCCATGACCGCACGGGCATGGGTGCCTTCCGCGTGCGGCACCCATGCAGGGCACGTCCATGTTTCGGTACGCGCCGCCCATCGCCAGCCGCCCGATTCGTGGAATGGAACCCCGCAGCAAGGCAGGCCGATGACGCGCCCGCCCGCGGCGAACCTCAGCTTTCCGCACTGCTCGAAGATGAAGCGCTGCTGCGCGGCCGGCGCGGCGTGCCGGGCTTGTGCGCGGACGCCTTGCCGCTGCCGTTGGACTTGCGCGCCTCGATCCGGCGCGACGTGCCCTCGATCGGCGCATCGGCCTGGGCACGCCTGCGCTTGCGGTAGGCCGCCAGCGCCAGCAATCCCACGCCGACGCCGGCCGCGATGGCGATGGCCGGGTTCCGCCGCACGAAGTTCACGGCCATCCTGCCGCCGGTCTTCGCCGCGCCCAGGGCGGCGCCCGTCTTCAGCAGCGTGTCGGCGCGGGGCACGGCGTGCTTCAGGCTGCTGCCGGCCTGGCTGGCCAACTCCAGCGCGCGGTCGGTGATGATCGTGAGCTTGCTCATGGCATTTCCCTGCATGGGTGAGGCGTCCAGTGTCCCCCCATGGATGTTCAAGCCGCGTCAGCACCGCGGCGCGCGACTGGCCGAGGGCTGAACGGTCCTGCCGCACGGCATGTCATCGCCCCACTGCCAGCGGCCGTTCCTGCGACGCCGGCCGCAGGCGGTCCTGCCGCTCTCATGCCGGACCACTGCCCTCCCTCGCAGCACGCGGCGGACGGCTAGGTGCCCCTGGGCTTGGCGCGGTGCGTGGCCTGCGCGCTCCAGGGATCGTCCGGCCAGGGATGCTTGGGGTAGCGCCCCTTCATTTCCTTCCGGACCTCGGCATAGGTGGTGTTCCAGAAATTGCGCAGGTCCGAGGTGACCTGCAACGGCTTGCCGCCCGGCGACAGCAGGTGCAGCAGCAGGGGCACGCGGCCGTCGGCCACGCGCGGCGTGTCGGCCAGGCCGAACAGTTCCTGCAGCTTCACCGCCAGCACCGGCGGCTGGCCGTGCGCGTAGTCGATGCGGCGCTCCATGCCCGAGGGCACCACGATCCGCACCGGCGCGAGCTGGTCGATGCGCTGGCGCAGCGGCCAGTCAGTACCGGACTTCAGCGCGGCGGCCAGTTCGTCCTCGGACAGCGCGTCCAGCCGCGTCTTGCCGGCGAAGGCGGGCTTCAGCCAATCGTCCAGCGACGCCGCCAACGCCTCGTCGGACAGGTCGGGCAGGCCCAGGTCCGGCATCCAGTCGCGCAGGCAGCGCACGCGCTCGCGCCATTGCCGCAGCGATTCCGGCCACGGCAGCGCGTCCAGGCCCAGCTCGCGCACGGCCTGGGTCAGCGCGGCAGCGGCCAGCGCCGGGTCCACCCGGCCGGCCGGGCGCGCGTCGACGACGATCTGGTCGAAGCGCGATTCGCGCTGTGCGGACAGCGCGCGCCGCGAGGCGTCCCAGCGCACGGTGTCCTCGGTGACGAAACGGTCGGCGAAATCCGCGCGCAGCCGGCGTTCGTCCACGGGCGCGCCGCGCTGCACCAGCGCGTCGCGCGCCTCGTGGCGCAGTTCGCTGGCGACGATCCACGGTTCGCCGAACAGCGCGCTGTCGTCGAACAGGCGCGCGCTGCGCCCGTTCGCCAGCAGGTAGCGGCGCGGGTCCTGCGGATGGCGGAAGCCGATGCGGTCGGGGAAGGCGTGCATGAGCACGTCGCCCAGGCGATGCGCTTCCAGCGAGGACGGCGGCGCCGCGTCCACGCGCGCGCGGCGGCGCCATTGCCGGGCCGCGGTGTCGATGACCGCCAGCCCGGAACGGTGCGCGTCCGCCGGGGCACGGCCGCCGCGGAAGGCGGACAGCGCACGCCAGCGCGCGGCCAGCGCATCCCCGCCCTGGCGCAGGGGATCGCGCGCTTCCAGCAGCGCCGCCAGGTCGCAGGCCAGCGCGCGGTCCTCGCCGTCGGCGGCGGACAGCAGCATGGCGGCCAGGCGCGGATGCGTACCCAGCGCCAGCATGCGCTTGCCCAGCGGCGTGATCGCGTTCGCCGCGGTCAACGCGCCGAGCCGGCGCAGCAGATCGCGCGCCGCCGCCAGCGCGCCGGGCGGCGGCGGATCGACGAAACGCAGATCGTCGCTGCCCCATGCCGCCAGTTCCAGCGCCAGCGCGCCGAGTTCGACCAGGGCCATCTCCGGCCGGCGCTGCGGTTCCAGCCGCTGCGACTGCGGCCACAGGCGGTAGGCCCAGCCGTCCGCGACGCGGCCGGCGCGGCCGGCGCGCTGGTCGGCCGACGCCTGCGAAACGGCCACCACGTCCAGCCGCGAGAAGCCGCTGTTGGGGTCGTAGGACGGTTCGCGCGCCAGCCCACTGTCGATCACCACGCGCACGCCGGGCAGGGTGACCGAGGATTCGGCCACGTTGGTCGCCAGCACCACGCGGCGGCGGCCCTGCGGGTCGGGCTGCAGCGCTTCGGACTGCCTTTCCACGGGCAGTTCGCCGTGCAAGGGCAGCACGACGAGGGCGTCCTTCCCTTTCCCCTCCGGGAGAAGATGCCCGGAGGCGTTGCCCGGCGCCGCGCCGTCCACCCTCCCCTTCTCCGGGGAAGAAGAATCCAGCATCGCCTCCACCCGCGCGATCTCGCGCTGGCCGGGCAGGAACACCAGCACGTCGCCGGGATGCTCGCGCAGGGCGTGTTCGATGGCACGGCGCGCCTGCGCTTCCAGCGATTCGTCGCGGCGCGCGGGGAAATGCGCGACCTGCACCGGGAAGCCGCGGCCTTCGCTGGTCAGGCGCGGCGCGTCGAGGAAGCGCGCCAGCCTGTCGCCGTCCAGCGTGGCCGACATCGCCACGATGCGCAGGTCCTCGCGCAGCGACGCCTGCACGTCCAGCGCCAGCGCCAGGCCCAGGTCGCCGGCCAGGTGGCGTTCGTGGAATTCGTCGAACAGCACCGCGCCGACGCCTTCCAACATCGGGTCGTCCTGGATCATCCGGGTCAGGATGCCCTCGGTCACCACTTCCACACGGGTACGCGGCCCGACCCGGTTCTCGAAGCGGATGCGGTAGCCGACGGTCTCACCGACCGCTTCGCCAAGCTGCCGGGCCATGAAGCCGGCGGCGGCGCGCGCGGCGACGCGGCGCGGTTCCAGCATCACGATGCTGCGCCCCTCCAGCCAGGGCTGGTCCAGCAGCGCCAGCGGCACCTGCGTGGTCTTGCCGGCGCCGGGCGGGGCTTCCAGCACCAGGCGCGGATGCTCGGACAGGCTGCGGACGATGTCCGGCAGCAACGGGGCGATGGGAAATGCGGGCGGCGGCATGCCGCACAAGGATAAAGCCTTCCCTCCCTCCCCCTGTAGCAGCGACGTCGGTCGCGACCGCGGACCCAAACAGCCTTCAAGCCACGGATGACACGGATCGGCACGGATAAGGCGGATCAAGACCTTGGAAGCTCTATCCGTGTCATCTGCGTTCATCCGCGTCGATCCGCGTCTCCTGCTTTTTTTCGACCGTGCGGTCGCGACTGACGTCGCTCCTGCAGGGCGTCCATGGGGCCGGGCCGGTAGAATACGCGCATGGAATTGATCGACATCGGCGCCAACCTGACCCACGAGAGCTTCGACCACGACCGTCATGCGGTGATGCAGCGCGCGCGCGAATCGGGCGTGGCGCAGATGGTGGTCACCGGCGCCAGCCGCGAGCATTCGCCGAAGGCGCTGGCCCTGGCGCAGGCGCATCCGGGCGTGCTGTTCGCCACCGCCGGCGTGCACCCGCACCATGCCAGCGAATACACCGACGAATGCGATGCCGAACTGCGCGCGCTGCATGCGCACCCGGAGGTGGTGGCGGTGGGCGAATGCGGGCTGGACTACTTCCGCGATTTCTCGCCGCGGCCGGCGCAACGCCGGGCATTCGAGCGCCAGTTGCAGATCGCCGCCGACACGGGCAAGCCGCTGTTCCTGCACCAGCGCGACGCGCACGACGATTTCCTGGCGGCGATGAAGAACTTCGACGGCCGGCTGGGGCCGGCGGTGGTGCACTGCTTCACCGGCACCCGGCAGGAGCTGTTCGACTGCCTGGACCGGGACTGGCACATCGGCATCACCGGCTGGCTGTGCGACGAACGCCGCGGCCTGCACCTGCGCGAACTGGTGAAGAACATCCCCGCCGACCGGCTGATGATCGAGACCGACGCGCCCTACCTGCTGCCGCGCACGGTCAGACCGCAGCCCTCGCACCGCCGCAACGAGCCGATGTACCTGGCCCACATCGTCGCCGAACTGGCGCGCGACCGCGACGAGGATGCCGACACCACGGCCGCTGCGACGACGGCGACGGCGCGCGCGTTCTTCCGGCTGCCCGAACGCGCGGCCACCTGAGCGCGCAACGGCCGCCGCAGCCGGGCAGCGGCAGGAAGTTCAGCGCCAGCTATCGATGCGGCCGCAGAACTGCTGGCGCTGGTCGGCACCCACGGCCTGGAAGTCCGCTTTGCCGCGCGCATAGCCGGCCTGGAAGTCCGCCTCGTACTGCGAGGGATCGCCGCCGGTGGCCACGTAGAGCTGCTTCTGCTTCTCCTTCATGGTGGCCAGCGCGGCCGCGTCGTAGGGCTTGCCGCACAACTCCGCGCTCGCCGCCGCGGCCCCGCCGAACTGCGCGAGCTGGGCGGGGCCGGCTTCGTCTTCGTCCGCATCGTCCGCGCTGTCCACGTCTTCCAGCGTCGCGGGCGCGGTGGGCGCGGTTGCTTCGCCTGCCGCCTGGCTATCGGCATCGTCCATGGCGACGGGCTGGGCGTCCTGGTCTTCCGCCGCGGCGGGCTCGGCCGTGGCCACGGTGCTGTCTTTATTGCACCCGGCCAGCGCTAGGGCGAAGGCCGCCGCCAATAACCAGGGACGGGGCTTGAGGCCGGAGAAAGAGGATCGGTTCATGGGCGGTCCATGTAGCGGAGGAAACGCGCTTCGGCGGCAAGCAGCAATGTCCGTCGAGGGCGACCCAGGACACTAGTGCAATCGACCGTCGCGGGACAGCCAACTTATGGCGGTCGCCATTCGTCATGGCTGGCCGTCGCCTCGGAATGATTCCGTGCCTGCGCCTGCGGCCTGCCGCCGGCAGGTGTTCTTCAACCAGCAACGCTTCCTTTGTCCGACACAATCGATGCCGGCATGGCGCTATCGAAACTCGAATCATGCCGCACGTTGCCGAAGGCGAGGCATTGCAGCGCTTCGGGTGGCACCGTTATCCAGCAATGTCCGTAACGGCGGCAGTAGCAGCGGGAACGGGGAACGGATGTGGTTGCGGTGGCGAGGCAAACATCTCCCTGCCGCCTGCCTTCCGGCAAACACCGGACTCAACCGGCCGGCGAACGCCCCTCGCCCGCCAACCACAGTGCCTGCAAGCCGTGGCGATAGTCCGGGTGGCGCGGGCGCCATGCCAGCGCTTCGCAGGTCTGCCGATTGTCGATGCGCTTGCTGGCGCCGTAGAAGCGTTGCCGCGCCGCCGATGCGGTGGCGGCGTCGTAGTGCTGCGCCGGCGGCAAGGGCAGGCTGCCGATCGCCGCCGCGTGCGCCAGCACGTCCTGCGGCGGTGCCGGCAGGTCGTCGGCGAGCAGGTAGGTCGCGGTCCCATGGGTGCGATGCAGCGATGCGATGAGCGCGTCGCAGGCGTCTTCCACGTGGATGCGGTTGAACACCAGGCCGCGCTTCACCACGTGGCGCGCCTGGCCGTCGGCGAGCTGGCGCAGGGCGTTGCGGCCGGGACCGTAGAGACCTGCCAACCGGAACATGCCGCAAGCGGCGCCGTGCCGTTCCGCCAACGCGCGCCATTGCGCCTCGGCCAGCAGCCGCGTCCGGGCGACGTCGTCGGTGGCGTCGGCGGGCGAGGCCGCATCGACGCGGCCACCGGCGCGGTCCGCATAGACGCCGGTGGAGGAGAGATAACCCAGCCAGCGCAGGCGCCGGTTGCCGGCCAGTGCGTCGGCCAGGAACCGCAGCGCGGGATCGCCCTGCGCATCCGGCGGTATCGAACCCAGCACCGCATCGGCTTGCGCGAGCGCCGCGAGCAGGACGGGCTCGAAGGGCGCGCGGCCATCGAAGCACCGCCGCAACGCATCATCTGCGCTGGCCTTGCGGGTGGTGCCGATGCAATCGACGCCATGCCCGCGTAGGCGCTGCGCCAGCGACGTGCCGACGTAGCCCATGCCCAGCACGACCATCCGCCGCAGCCACGGGGGCGGTACCGGCGGATTCATCCGCCGCGCTGGGCTTCGCAGGCCTGCAGCGACACCCACGCCGCGTGCAGGCGCGGCACCGCCAGGCCGTGGGCCGAGGCGCGGTGCACCATGTCGCCGACGATGTGCGCCGCCTCGAGGCGGTGGCCGCCTTCGAGGTCGCGCAGCATCGAAGCCTTCATCGGCGAACCGGCCTTGGTCAGGGTCTCCAGCGCGGTCGCCTGCGCGGCCGCCGGGATGGGATGGCCTTCGGCGGCCGCCACCGCGAGGCACTCCTCGTACAGCGCCGCCATGAACGCTGCGCCGCCCTCGCCGGCCACGATGGCGCCGATCGGCGCGCGCATCAGGCAGGTGCCCGCCGCGAGCGCGGCGAGGAAGCCGTACTTCACCCATTGCGCCTGCGCGATGTCCGGCGTGTGCTCATGGTCGATGCCTGCGCGCGCGCAGGCCGCGGCCAGTGCCCGCAGGCGTGCGTCCGGCGCCTGGCCTACGCGTTCGCCGAAGGTCATCGAAGCCGGCTTGCCCAGGTGCAGGATTTCGCCGTCGGCACCCAGCGTGGCGCTGATGAAGCACAGCCCGCCCAGCACGTTGGCGAAGCCGAAGCGCGCATCCAGCGCTTCGTAGTGGCGCAGCCCGTTGAGCAGCGGCAGCACGGCGGCGCCGGCCTCCACCGCGGGCGCAATGGCGTCCATCGCGCTGTCCAGGTCGTAGGCCTTGCAGCTCAGCAGCACCAGGTCGAACGATGTCGCCGCCAGCGCCGCCGGCAGTGTCTCGGCGGTGAGCGCGTCGACCGGCACGTCGGCATCGCCGAGCGGGCTGCGGATGCGCAGCCCGCGTTCGCGCAGCAGCGCCGCGCGCGCCGGGCGCACCAGGAAGGCGGCGTCCGCGCCGGCCTGCGCCAGCCGGCCGCCGAAGTAGCCGCCGGTGCCGCCGGCGCCGAGCATGAGCAGGCGCATCAGCTACGCAGCCCCACGCCCTTCTTCAGCAGCCACAGGCCCAGCGCGGCCAGCGCGACGGCGAAGCCGATCATCAGCGCGTAGGCCACCCACAGCGGCACGTCGCTGGTGCCGAGCAGGCCGTAGCGGAAGGCGTTGACCATGTAGAAGATCGGGTTGGCGTGGGTCAGGACCTCGGCCCACGGCGGCAGCAGCTTGACCGAATAGAACACGCCGCCCAGGTAGGTCAGCGGGGTCAGGATGAAGGTCGGCACGATGGCGATGTCGTCGAACTTCTTGGCGTAGGCGGCGTTGACGAAGCCGGCCAGCGAGAAGATCGTCGCGCCCAGCAGCACCGTGCTGACGGTCACCAGCGGATGCGGGATGCGCACCTTGGTGAAGAACATGGCGATCACCAGCACGATGACCCCCACCAGCAGCCCGCGCAGCACCGCGCCCAGCACGTAGCCCAGCAGGATCACCCAGTTGGGCATGGGGCTGACCAGCAGCTCCTCCACGTGGCGGCCGAACTTGGCGCCGAAGAAGCTGGAACTGATGTTGCCGTAGCTGTTCTGGATGATGCTCATCATCACCAGCCCGGGCACGATGAACTCCATGTAGCTGTAGCCGCCCATGTCGCGGATCTGCGAGCCGATCAGGCCGCCGAAAATCAGGAAGTACAGCGTCATGGTGATGGCCGGCGGCACCAGGGTCTGGCCCCAGATGCGCAGGATGCGCGCGATCTCGCGGCGGACGATGGTGCCCAGCGCGACCAGGTTGCGGCGGCGGACGGAAGCGTCGTTCATGCCGCCTTCTCCCCGGCGCCGCCGTTGCCGGTCATGCGCACGAACAGTTCCTCCAGCCGGTTGCTCTTGGTGCGCATGGAGCGCACCCGGATGCCGGCCTCGTTGAGCGCGGCGAACACGCGGTTGAGGTCCATCGCCCGCGGCATGTCCAGGTCCAGCGTGTGCGCGTCGGCCGCCACCAGGGTGGTGCCCTCCACCGCCGGCAGTTGCGCCGGCAGCTCGCCGTCGATGTCGAACAGGAAGCCCTCCACGTCCAGCTTGGCCAGCAGCGCGCGCATCGGTCCCTGCTCGACGATGATGCCGTGGTCGATGATGGCCAGGTTGCGGCAGAGGCTCTCGGCCTCCTCCAGGTAGTGCGTGGTCAGGATGATGGTGGTGCCGGCGGCGTTGATCTCCTTCAGCGTCTTCCACATGCCGC
>ERZ761602.3447-NODE-3447-length-22338-cov-7.735897_pt1 | contig 22338 bp, 18 predicted proteins | sample MGYA00512165_ERZ761602 | MGnify/ENA primary metagenome ERZ761602 (study PRJEB28899, sample SAMN02445085) | bioreactor sludge metagenome | biome: EBPR sludge; isolation source: Thorneside wastewater treatment plant | place: Australia: Brisbane, Thorneside...
GGTATCAGTAGGTCATGGGGTATTATGGGATTTGCATCACTTTGAATCACACCCAACCGATTACAACAATTTGTAAATCAAATAGTTATTTGATACGATATCCAAACTCAAAATCCAAGCGACACTACTTTAAATTGAAATGCGCGGGGTTTGTTGTCATAATCAGAAAAACAACAATCAGTTGTTTTTTTATAACAAAACGAAGGTTTTGTGTTTTTTTTGAAAATATCAGTTGCGTTTCCGCTTCAGAATGCGTATAAATTTACTCCATGAGTTGCGAATGCCCTTTTGTTGTATGCATACAACACAAACCTAGGAGTTCAGTCATGAAAAAATCTGCTCTTGCGCTGGCCGTTGCCGCTGCGCTGGTTGGTTTCGGTTCCGCCGCCTACGCCGACACGACTCTATACGGTTCCGCCCGGGTGTCGGTCGATTACAGCGATTTCAACTCCAACTATGTTCGAGCGCCCGATGGTTCGCTGGTGCGAACCACGGTTGGCACCGACTCGTGGGATGTCTTTAACAATGCCTCCCGCCTGGGCGTGCGGGGCGAGGAAGACTTGGGTGGTGGCTTGAGCGCCATCTACCAGTACGAGTTTGGCGTGGACGTCACCGACGGCGGCAACCTGAACAGCAACCGCCCGAAGTGGGTCGGTTTGAAGGGCTCGAGCTGGGGCGCGTTGACCATCGGTACTCAATGGACTCCCTACTACAACGTGATGGGTATCGCTGATATCTTCAACAGCACCAAGCTGTTCAGTAACGACAGCGTCTATCTGGGCAATACCTTCGGCACGCGCATGGACAACAGCCTGATCTACACCACGCCCAACTGGAGCGGCTTCAGCGCCCAGGCGATGCTGGTGATGAACGGCCAGTGCCCGCCCACCGATCCGCAGGTGCCCACCGAGCTTCGCTATGGCACGGCGTGCGGCGACACGCGCATCGGCGGCACGACCAATCTGGTTCCCGCCAATCTTTCCGATAACATCGACATGTGGGGCATCTCGGCCTCCTACAAGAATGGGCCGTTCTTCGCGGGCGGCACCTACATGGCGCTCGACGGTCCCGGCTTCGATGCTTTCTTCACCCGGCCCACCTGGGACGGCGAGCAATATGGCTTGGCGTTTGGTTATAACTCAGGCCCCTTCGCCGTTACCATCAACTGGGAACGGGGTGACGTCAACACCCAGTACTTCGGCCAGACCGATAACTTTTATCTGACCGGCCAGTACACCTTTGGCAACAACATCATCCGGGGTGCGTATGGCTACATGACCCCCGACGATGGCCAGCTCTTCCTTGCCAATGGGAATATTCTCACGCAAAGCGACATCAACAACTGGGCCTTGGGCTACCAGTACAACTTCAGCAAGCGCACCCGGGTTTGGGTTGAATACATCGGCCAGGACGTTGACTCCGAGTTGGTTGGCAGCAAACAGACGGTCTCCATCGGTACCCGCGTCGACTTCTGATTCGAACTTCTGAATCCGCTTGAAAAAACGGGCGCCCAAGAGCGCCCGTTTTCTTTTTGGTTCCGGTTTTCTTGCTTTCATGCCATGCCGTTGCATTGAAACCAAAAGTTGTATCTTTTATAAAAATAGTTGCTTTTTTGCCGCGATCAGTATATAAATCACTCCAAAATATTGATTCAAGATTGCTTTCCAATCAGCCCATCTATTTGATTGGAAAGCGAGTTTTGAGCTTGGTTGGACATGCGCCACAACTTGGGAATCATGCCATGAAAAAGTCCGTTCTTGCCTTGGCGGTTGCTGCCGCCCTTGCCGCTCCCCTGGCCGCGCAGGCCGACACTATCCTGTATGGCTCCGCGCGGGTGTCGGTCGATTACAACGACGACGACAACCTCTTTAATTTTTTTGAGGGTGACGCTACTTGGGATGTGGTCAACAACGCCTCCCGACTTGGCGTTCAGGGTGTCGAGGATCTGGGCGGTGGCCTGAGCGCCGTCTACCAATACGAGTTCGGCGTGGATGTCACCGACGGCGGGAACCTTCAGGGTGATCGGCCCAAGTTCGTTGGCCTGAAGGGTGGTTTTGGTCAGTTGACGGTCGGCACGCAAGTCACCCCCTACTACGAGGTTGTGGGTATCACCGATATCTTCAACACTTCCTTAAGCTATGGCCCGACGGTATGGCTGGGAGGCTCCAATAACGGTTTCGTCCGTTCTTCCACCACGGACGTTTCCAATGCGCAATCCGGAGGAACCCTGGAACGTCTGCCAAGCAGCGTTTACTACTCGACGCCGGATTTTGGTGGATTCAGCGCCTCGGCCATGCTGGTCATGGCCAGTAGCATCACCAGGGATGGTTTAGGGACTTTCCCAACCAATGAGCGAGAAGGATGGTCGGATGGGATCGATGAATGGACGGTCGCCCTGAAATATACCAATGGACCGTTCTTCGTCGGCGCCACCTATATCGCCCTGAATGGAAGCACGCTCTATGATAACGCGGGAATTCCCGTCGTTGATCTGGATCGCGATCAGTGGGGTATCGGCTTGGGTTATCAGACTGGGGCGTTCAGCATTGGCTTGACCTACGAACAAGGCACACTGAATCAATGGGGGATCTATGAACCTTTGTTCGAGCAGTTTTTTGGTGTCGATACGCCTTGGAGCGCCTATCTGACCGGTTCCTATACCTTCGGCAACAATGTCATCAGCGCCGCCTATGGTCAACTGGACACGGGAATATCGGGAGCTGACCCGATCCAAAATTACGCCTTGGGTTATCAGTACAACTTCAGCAAGCGGACCCGGATATGGGTTGAATATGTCGGCCGCGACGCTCAGCAAGCCAGCCTCACCGCCGATGGCGCTGTTTTGGTGTCCAACCCAGGCACCATTTTCTACGGCGATCAAAACGGCGTTTCCATTGGCACGCGCGTGGACTTCTAATACCAAAGCCTGGCATCAGGCGTAAGGGCAGCGACGGGCGCTGGTGACAGCGCCCGTTTTTTATTGCGCCCGACGATCGAAACGCCGGGGCTGAAAATCCTCAGGTACTTGCAGTTCGAATAGGTCGTCGTGAATCCGCGCCAGATAGAGACCCTGATCCAGAACCCGCTGGCGCAACGATTCAGGGATATGCACGGCGGCCAGAATACCGTAAAGCTTCTTGTCGCGGTGCTCCGGAAACCACTCGGAAAAGTGCTCCAGAATATCCAGCAGTTGCTGAATGTTCTCTTCACGCAGGTGACTCTTGACCTCCACCACATACGCGGCATTGAGTTCGCCGTTGGCATAAGCCAGTACGTCGATTTCCAAGTGTTTGCCCTGTCTGGAAACCCGGACGCTGGGGCTGACCGTGTCCACGCCGAAGCACTGGCGCAGGATTCTTTCCATGGACGGCGGGGCCAGACCTTCGGTGAAACTGCCGAACTTATTGCCCAAGCCGCCGATTTGCTGGCCAAGTGCGCGGATTTTCTGACTGGTTTCCCGCGATAATTTTTCGATCAACCGGTCGGTTTCCTGAAACTTGCGGTCGGTTTCCTGAAACTTGCGGTCGGTTTCCTGGAACCGAAGCGCGGTTTCGGCAAATAAGGCCCGAATATCCTCAAAGGAAATCTCTGTATTCATCTCATTGATCCCAACCGTGAAACGGTCCAACTTCCCGATTTAACAGCCATTGCCCCGGATTTCCCGAACGCCCTGCTCCGTTCCCAACAACAGCACATCCGCCGGTCGCAACGCGAACAACCCTACCGTGACGACGCCGGCGATATTGTTCAGTTCCGCTTCCATTTTCGCCGGCTCCAACATTTGCAAGTTATGGACATCCAGGATCAGGTTACCGTTATCGGTGACGACGTTCTCCCGCAGCACCGGCTGGCCACCGCGCTTGAGCAACTCGCGCCCCACGTAGCTGCGGGCCATGGGAATCACTTCTATCGGTAGCGGAAACGTTCCGAGCATATCCACTCGCTTCGATTGATCGGCGATGCAAATGAATAGTTCGCTGGCGGCGGCGATAATCTTCTCGCGGGTCAGCGCCCCGCCACCCCCCTTGATCATTTGCAATTGACGGTTCACTTCGTCGGCGCCGTCCACGTACAGCGGCAACGGGCCGGCGGCGTTCAAATCCAGCACTGGAATCTTGCAGGCCTTCAACCGCCGCGTGGTTGCCTCGGAACTCGACACCACGCCGTCGAGTCGGTGCTTGATGCGCGCCAGGGCGTCAATAAAATAGCCGACCGTCGAACCCGTGCCGACCCCCAAGACCGTATTGTCTTCGATATACTTCAATGCCACCTCGGCGGCATGCTTTTTCATGTTTTCGGTGGACATGGACAGTTCTCCCCTGAATTCCGATTGATCATCATGCACGACTACATCAAAAAAATTCTGACCGCCCGCGTCTACGATGTCGCCATCGAGTCGCCGCTGGAAGTCATGAACCGGCTCTCACGGCGGTTGAACAACCGGGTGCTGCTCAAACGCGAAGACTTGCAACCGGTGTTCTCATTCAAGCTGCGCGGCGCCTACAACAAGATCGCCGGGTTATCGCGCGAGGCTCTTGAAAAAGGCATCCTCTGCGCCTCGGCTGGCAACCACGCCCAGGGCGTGGCGCTGGCCGCCCAAAAACTCGGCGCCAGGGCCACCATCGTCATGCCCCGCACCACCCCCGCCATCAAAGTGCAGGCGGTGCGCGACCGAGGTGGCCGGATCGTGCTGTTCGGCGATACCTATGATGAAGCCTACCAGCACGCCCGCCAGTTGGAAGCGGAAAAAGGCCTGGTCTTCATTCACCCCTACGACGACCCGGACGTGATCGCCGGCCAGGGCACCATTGGCATGGAGATCCTGCGCCAGCATCCCGATCCCATCGAAGCGGTCTTCATCGCGGTCGGCGGCGGCGGCCTGATCGCCGGGGTCGCGGCCTTCGTCAAGTTCCTGCGGCCCGATATCAAGATCATCGGGGTGGAGCCGGACGATGCCGCCTCCATGCATGAAGCCCTCAAGCAAGGCCATCGGGTGACCCTCGATCAAGTGGGTCTCTTCGCCGACGGCGTGGCGGTGCGGCAGGTGGGTGAGGAAACCTTTCGGCTGGCGCGGGAGCTGGTGGACGACATCATCACGGTCTCCACCGATGAAATCTGCGCCGCCACCAAGGATATTTTCGACGATACTCGCTCCATCGCCGAACCGGCCGGCGCGCTGGGAACCGCCGGCCTGAAAAGATACGTGGAACGGACCGGCATCGCCAACGCGAATCTGATCGCAGTCCATTGCGGCGCCAACCTCAATTTCGACCGCCTGCGCCATATCGCCGAACGGGCCGAACTGGGCGAGCGGCGCGAGGCGTTGCTGGCGGCAACCATCCCGGAGCAGCCCGGCAGTTTTCGCAAGTTCTGCCAGGTCATCGGCCGGCGCTCCATCACCGAATTCAATTATCGCTATGCCGATTCCCGCCAGGCCCAGGTGTTCGTCGGCGTGCAACTGACCGAGGGTGAGGAAGAAAAAAATCGAATCATCACCGCCTTGCGCGAGCACGGTTATCCCGTGCTCGACATGAGCGACAACGAAATGGCCAAGCTGCATGTGCGCTATATGGTGGGTGGCCATGCGCCCGGCATTCGCGACGAAATCCTTTACCGTTTCCAGTTTCCCGAACGGCCCGGCGCGCTGCTGAAATTCCTGAATGGGATGGCGCACGGCTGGAACATCAGCCTGTTTCACTACCGCAATCACGGTTCCGACTACGGCCGGGTGCTGGTCGGCATTCAGGTGCCGGAAGCGGAACGGCCGCGGTTCGTCCGGTACATCCGCGAACTGGGCTATCCTTGGCGCGACGAGACCCAGAATCCGGCTTATCGGATGTTTTTGGATGGACACCGCTAAGTGGCGGAGACGGTTTCACATCCCCTTGGGCACTGGTGGAAGAGAGGACTTGGGCGCAAGGGTCAAATCTTTGGCGGTGGAAAACACGGACAGCGCCGCTTCCGTAACCGCCGCGTCCAGCGGCACGTCCCAGGCTTGCCGAATCAGGGCGACGACCCGCTGAAACTCGTAACCCAGCCCTAGCAGCACGGGTCGGCGCCCCCGGCCCGGATCGCGCAAGAACGCGAAGGCGCGGTCGTAATAGCCCCCGCCCATGCCCAGGCGGGTTCCCGTCGGGTCGAAGGCCACCAGCGGCGTCAGCACGACATCCAAACACGACGGTTCCAGCCATTCCGCTGGCGGTATCCCTGGTTCGGGGATATTAAACCGATTGCGGCGCAAGGGGACGCCAGGCCGGTACGGCGCAAAGCGGAGCGAACAGCCGCCGTCCAGCACCGGCAGATAAACCGACCGACCGACGGCCCAGGCGCGCTCCAGCAGTGGCGCGGGGTCCAGTTCGCCGTCGCAAGCCCAGTAACCAGCCACCCGGATCGCGCCGATCCACACCGGCCACGCCTCCAGCCGGTGGGCCACGGTCAATGCCGCCTGGCATCGCTCGGCGGGGGACAAGGCGCGGCGCAGGACACGCAACCGTTGGCGCAGCTCGCGCGGTTCGTCGATCATGAAGCGGCAAAAAGAGCGACGCTGGGGCGTCGCCTGAGTTGCAGGGAGGGGGCGCTCTCCGCCTGTGCCGTTTTGAGCCGTTACCCTTGAACCATGGGGTTCAAGTGGGGAACAGAGCGGCGCATCAGGCTTTCCGCGGCAAGGCGGACATGCACACTTGCGTCGACAACCGCACACCCTGGGTCAGATTAATTAGGATCAAGGGGTTATCCGGCCCATTACTCGAACACCGCAGCGAGCGCCCGAACTTAAGATCAAGCCCTGCTGGTATTATACCTCACCTAAGGTTAATTGACTTAGGGCTGTGTCGACTTTCCGCGATAAATCCCGCAGGCGGCGATTCAGGAGGGCTTCCATGTCAGTGGCCTGTCGTTGCTGTCGCAACAATTCGTGACTGAGGTTCAGCGCGGCCATCATCGCGACCGACTCCAAAGCCAGGGACTTGCCGCTGTGATCACGAATCTCTCGCATCTTCCGGTCGAGATGGTGAGCCGCCTCCAGCAGTTCTTCCCGCTCGGCGGGCGAACAGGCGAAGCGGTAATCACAACCGGCCAGATGCACGGCCACACTGATGCTTTTCTGGCTCACAGGTCTTGTCCCAACCCTTTCAGTCGCACGATCATGGTGTCGATCCGAGCGCGCAGTTGTTCATTTTTTCCGCGCAGGGCATCGCGTTCGGCCTGAAGCGTGGCGGTCTCCTCGCGCAGGGATCGGTTTTCCCGCGCCAGGCGCTCGCACCATCCCGCCAACTGATCCACCCGCTCGACGAGAATGATCAAGTTGGTTTCGACGGTTTCGGCGGTTTCGACGGTTTCGACGGTTTCGGCCATCTCGTCGAAATTGCCCGCCCCGGTCAGCGATTCGTTTTCAGCAAAATTTTCATCTTCCATGTTAATTACTATAGAGCGGCCGTTCCGCCTTGGTCAATTTCAACCGCCCCTTTTAACCGTAATTTCGGAGTTCGGGCGCGGAATGCTACGATGGTTGCGCGTCGCGCCGTCCGGGCGCTGGAGTTCACCCATGGCCACCGCTCATTTACCCCTGTTCGAACGCCTGTCTCGCCTGCTCAACCCACTCGATCCCGCGGAACTGCACGGCCTGCTGTGTGGGCTCCTTTGCGCTGATCCCGCCCTCGATCGCGATCACTGGCTTGCCCTGGCGCGCGAGGAACTGGCCGATGGCGTGGAACTGACCGAGCCGGTTCGCGACCTCCTTTCCAAGCTGCTTGAATTTGGCGTCGCCCAACTGAACGCCGACGACGGCTCCGTGACTCCGCTGCTGCCCGACGACGACGCGCCCCTGCGCCAGCGCACCGACGCGCTCGGCGCCTGGTGCCACGGTTTGCTGTACGGACTGGGGCTGGGTCAAGCCGACCGACGCGGCCAGTTGTCGGCGGAGAGCCGGGAATTCCTGCGCGACGCCACGGAAATCGCCCAGGTCGGCTTCGAAACCGACGCGGCCAGCGCAGCCGATGAAGCCGCCTACGCCGAGGTGGTCGAATACCTGCGGGTCGGATTGCTGATGATCCTGGAGGATCTGCGCCATTGCCCCCCGCCGCCGCGCCTGCACTGAACCGGAATCCATCGATGCTCGCCCGCGCCATCCCCGCCACCGTGTTCGCCCGTCGTCGTCGCGCCCTGCTGGAGCGCATGGGACCGGGTTCGATCGCCCTGCTGCCCGCCGCGCCATCCACGCCCCGCAACCGCGATGTCCACCACCCCTTCCGCCAGGACAGTGATTTTTATTATCTGACCGGCTTTCCCGAACCAGAGGCCATTGCCGTGCTCGCACCCGGTGGCGAGCACGAATTCCTGTTGTTTTGCCGCGAGCGTGATCCCCAGATGGAAATTTGGCATGGTCGCCGCGCTGGCCCGCAAGGCGCAAGGGATCGCTACGGAGCGGACCACGCCCATCCCATCGCCGAGATCGACCGGTGGCTGCCGCCGCTGCTGGAAAATCGCGAGCGGGTGTTCCACGCCATCGGCTACAACCCGGATTTCGACCGGCGGGTGATGGACTGGATCAACCAGGTGCGCGGCAAGGCCCGGACCGGGGTGCGGGCACCGGTGACGTTCGTCGCCCTGGAACACCTGCTGCACGCCATGCGCCTGCGCAAGGAACCGGAGGAAATCGCGGTGATGCGCGAGTCCGCTCGAATCGCCGCCGAAGCGCATCAGCGGGCGATGCGCGTCTGCCGACCCGGAATGATGGAATACGAACTCGAAGCGGAAATCTTGCATACCTTCATTCGCAATGGGGCCGGCTGGGCCTATCCCTCCATCGTCGGTGGTGGCGACAACAGTTGCATCCTGCACTACACCGAGAACAACGCCCCGCTGCGCGACGGCGACATCGTCCTGATCGACGCCGGGGCCGAAGTGGACGGCTACGCCTCCGACATCACCCGCGGCTTCCCGGTCAATGGCCGCTTCTCCGGCGAGCAGCGCGCCATCCACGAACTGGTGCTGGCCGCGCAGAAAGCCGCTATCGCTAAAGTTCTACCTGGTTGCCACTTCAACGAACCGCACGACGCGGCGGTGCGCACCCTGACCGAAGGACTGGTGGCGCTTGGTCTGCTTCAAGGCGACGTCGAGGAGCTGATCCAGGCGGAACGGCACAAACCGTTCTACATGCATCGCACCGGCCATTGGTTGGGCATGGACGTTCACGACGTGGGCGATTACAAGACCGGCGACGACTGGCGACTGTTCGAACCGGGCATGGTCACCACCATCGAACCCGGCCTGTACATCCCCGCCGGCGGCAAGATTCTGGACGCCCATTGGGCGCGGCTGGGAGTTCATCTGGAAACCGAACTGGACGAACGCTGGCAGCGGATCGGCGTCCGCATCGAGGACGACGTGCTGGTCACCACCGAAAGCAACGAGGTGTTGACCGCCGCCGCCCCCAAGGAGATCGCCGACATCGAGGCGCTGATGCGGGAAGGACGATGACGCCAAGCAATTACGATCTGCTCATCATCGGCGGCGGCCTGGTCGGCGCCAGCCTGGCTTGCGCCCTGAGTGGCCAGGATTTGCGCATCGGCCTGGTCGAGGCCGCACCGCTGACCGTCAGCCAGCATCCCGGCTACGACGACCGCACCCTGGCCCTGGCGCAGGGAACCCGGCGCATTTTCCAGACCCTGGGTCTGTGGGGCGCGCTGGCGGCGACCGCCACGCCAATCCACCGAATTCACATTTCCGAACGCGGCGGCCCCGGCTTTGCCCATCTGGACAGTGGCGAGGAAGGGGTGGATGCGCTGGGCTACGTGGTCGAGGCCCGCATAATCGGCGCGGCCCTGCTGGCGCAATTGCCGACCCTGCCCGATGTCGATCTGTTGTGCCCGGCCCAACTGGAAACCGTCACCGTGGAACCGGAGGCTGCTTGCGCCACCGTCCGTTTTAGCGACGAACGGACTGTCGAACTCCGCGCCCGGCTGCTGGCCGCCGCCGACGGCGCGAACTCGCCGGTGCGTGAGCAGCTCGGCATCACCGCCCTGCGCTGGGACTACGGTCAGCGGGCGGTCATCGCCAACGTCACGCCGACCCTGGCCCACGGCAACGTCGCCTACGAGCGTTTCACCGCCGATGGCCCGGTGGCGTTCCTGCCCATGAGCGAAAATCGCTGCGCGGTGGTCTGCACGGTGAACGAGGCCGAGGTTCCCGCGGTCATGGACCTGGACGACGCCGGCTTTCTGGCCCTGCTGAACGAGCGGTTCGGCGACCGGCTCGGGCCGTTGTCGCGGGTGGGCCGCCGACAAGCGTATCCACTGTTTCTGCTGAAATCCCGCGAACATGCCCGCGCCCGCGTGGCCGTCATCGGCAACGCCGCCCATACCCTGCATCCCATCGCTGGCCAGGGTTTCAATCTCGGTATCCGCGATGTGACGGCGCTGGCCGAGGTGATCGCCGACGCCCGACGGACGGAACAGGACATCGGCGACATCCGCGTGTTGAACCGTTACGCCGACTGGCGGCGTTGGGATCAGCGGCGAACGATCGCGTTCACCGACGCCCTGAACCGGCTGTTCGCCAATCCGCTCTGGCCGGTGCGCGCCGCCCGCAATCTGGGACTGCTGACCTTCGATCTCTGCCCGCCGTTCAAACATCTTTTCGCCCGCCAGATGATGGGCCTGGACGGACGTTTGCCGAAACTGGCGCGAGGGCTGGCGTTATGAAGATGCCTGAGACTGATTACGACCTCATCATCGCCGGCGGCGGCATGGTCGGTTCGGCGCTGGCTTGCGCGCTGGGCGATGCCGATCCGAGGATCGCCCTGCTGGAAGGCGCGCCGCTGGACCGCATTCGTCCGGGCGTGAACCTCGATTCACGGGTGTCCGCCATCAGCCGCGCCTCGCAGCGCATCTTCGCCGCCGTGGGCGCCTGGGACGGCATGACCGCCTGGCGGGTCAGTCCGTTCCGCGACATGCGGGTGTGGGACGCGACCGGCTTTGGGAGCATCCATTTCGATAGCGCCGACATTGGCGAACCCTTGCTGGGGTGGATCATCGAAAATCGAGTGATCCAATACGCCCTGCTGGAACGGGCGCGACAACTGCCGGCGGTCGATTTACTCTGTCCAGCGGCGTTGGCGACCGCCGAGCTGTTACCTGGAAAGGGTTGGCGGGTGCGCCTTGACGACGGGCGCGAATTCACCACCCGACTGCTGGTCGGCGCGGATGGGGCGCAATCCAAGGTCCGGCAACTGGCCGGCCTCCAGACCGGCGGCTGGAGCTACGGCCAGCACGCGGTGGTCGCCAACGTGCGCACCGCCGTGCCCCATCAGGAGACGGCCTGGCAGCGGTTTCTGCCGACCGGGCCGCTGGCGTTCCTGCCGCTGCACGACGGGCGTTGCTCCATTGTCTGGTCCACCACGCCCGAGCAGGCCGATTCGCTGCTGGCCCTGGACGAGCGCGATTTCGGCGCGGCGCTGGCCGAGGCGTTCGACTGGCGGCTGGGCGCCATCGTCGAGGTGGGGCCCAGAACAGCGTTTCCGTTGCGATTGCAACACGCCCACGCCTATGTCCAACCCGGCATCGCCCTGATCGGCGACGCCGCCCATGTCGTGCATCCGCTGGCCGGCCAGGGCGTGAATCTGGGGTTGCTGGACGCGGCGACCCTGGCCGAGGTCGTGTCGGACGCGGTCGCCGCCGGTCAGGATTTTGCCTCGCTCAAGACGCTGCGCCGCTACGAACGCTGGCGCAAGGGCGACAACCTGCTGATGCTGGGAGTGATGGACGGCTTCAAGCGGCTGTTCGGCAACACCCTGCCGCCGGTGCGGTTGCTGCGGAACGTCGGTCTCAACCTGACCGACGCCGCTGGGCCGCTCAAGAACCTGATCGCCCGCCGGGCGATGGGTTTAGCGGGCGATTTGCCGAAGCTGGCGCGAGGCGTGGGCTGAAGTGGCTGAACCGGCCGTTATCGAGGTCGAGAATCTCAGCAAGCACTACGGCCCGGTGCGCGCCGTGGACGGCGTCAGTTTCACCATCGTCCGGGGCGCTACCTGCGCTCTGCTCGGCGGCAACGGCGCTGGCAAGACCACGACCATCGCCATGCTGCTGGGGCTGCTGCTGCCGACCAGCGGCCAAATTCGGATTCTGGGCGAGGACGTGCCGCGCCATCGCCAGCGGGTGTTGCCGCGCATGAATTTCTCCTCGCCCTACGTGGATCTGCCCCAACGGCTGACCGTCGCGGAAAACCTGACCGTCTACGCCCGGCTGTATGGGGTACGCCACGTGCGGGAGCGACTGACGGCGCTGGGACGGGATCTGGATATCGATGCGTTCTTCAAGCGCCCCTACGGCAGCCTGTCCGCCGGCCAGAAAACCCGGGTGGCGCTGGCCAAGGCGTTGCTGAACGAGCCGGAAATCCTGCTGCTGGACGAACCGACCGCCTCGCTCGATCCCGACACCGCCGACCGGATGCGTGGCATTCTGACCGACTACCAGCGCCGTGGCGGCGCGACCCTGTTGCTCGCCTCGCACAACATGAGCGAAGTCGAACGGCTCTGCGATCAGGTCATCATGCTGCGGGCGGGCCGCGTCGTCGCCACCGGTGCTCCGCGCGAACTCATCCATCGCTACGGCCGCAAGGACATGGAAGAAGTGTTTCTCGACATCGCCCGCGGCATCCAGAGCGGCGAGGTGGTGGCGTGAACGCCATTTCCCCCCGGCGCATCGCCGCGCTGGCGCTACGCTATCTCTACCTGCTGCGCGGGTCCTGGATTCGGGTCATCGAACTGGCTTACTGGCCGACCGTGCAGATGATCCTGTGGGGCTTCATCACCCGCTATCTGGCCAGCCACAGCGACGTGTTGACCCAGGCGGCGGGTCTGCTGCTCTCGGGGGTGTTGCTGTGGGACATCCTGTTTCGCAGCCAGTTGGGAGTATCGGTGGTGTTCTTCGAGGAATTGCATTCCCGCAACCTGGGACAACTGTTCATCAGCCCCCTGCAACCCATCGAACTGATCCTGGCGCTGATGACCGTCAGCCTGGCGCGCACCCTGATCGGGGTCGGCTTCGCCGTGGCGCTGGCGATTCCGTTCTACGATTTCAACCTGTTCGCGCTGGGCCCCCCGCTGATCGGCTTTTTCCTCAACCTGCTGCTGATGGGCTGGGCGATCGGCCTGCTGGTCTCGGCGCTGGTGTTGCGCCATGGCATGGGCGCGGAGAGCATCGCCTGGGCGGCGATCTTCGCCCTGGCACCGCTGTGCGGCATTTATTACCCCGTCGCCACCCTGCCCGGCTGGCTGCAACCGCTGGCCTGGGCGCTGCCAGCCAGCCATGTGTTCGAGGGGATGCGGGCGGCGCTGCTGGATCATGCGTTCCGGCTGGATTTGCTACTCTACGCCCTGCTGCTGAACGCCGGCTATCTCGGCCTCGGCATCGGCGTGTTCCTGGCCACCGTCCACAAGGCGCGAGAGCGGGGCTCGCTGCTACAGTCGGGCGAATAACCGGACGAGTGGACTCCAAGCGCAATCAGGGCAAGGAATGCGCATCCTTGTCCGGGGGATTTCGCGGCTCCGCCGACGGGCCACGCCAATGCACCTCCCGTTGCGGGAAGGGTATCTCGATGCCGTTTTCGCGCAGCGCCCGCAAGATACCATTGTGCAAGTCGTGGGTCACCGGCAGGCGGTTGGCCAGGTCCCGCACGAACACCCGCAACTCGAACTCCAGCGCGCTCTCGCCGAACTTGAGGAACAGGACCGCCGGCGCCGGCTCCCTGAGCACCAGAGGGTGACCGGTCGCCACCGCCAACAGCACCGCGTGGACCCGCGCGGGATCGCTGTCGTAACCGACCCCGACCGGAATCACCACCCGGGTGATGGGATCGCTCCGGGCCCAGTTGATCAGCGAACTGGTGATAAAAGTGTTGTTGGGGACGATGATTTCCTTGCGATCCCAGTCGGTGATGGTGGTGGCGCGGATGTTGATGCGCGACACCGTGCCGCTCAACTGATCGAGCGTTACGGTATCACCCACCCGAATCGGCCGCTCCAACAGCAAGATCAAACCGGAAAAGAAATTGCTGAAAATTTCCTTCAATCCAAACCCCAAGCCCAAACCGAGGGCGGCGACCAGCCACTGCACCTGATCCCAACCGATGCCGATGATGTCCAGCGCCACCACCAGCCCAATGGCGGTAATCAGATAGCGGCTGATGGTGATGATGGCGTTACGGTTGCCGGGGTCCACCGCCAACCGCTGCAACACCACCAACTCCAGCGCGCCGGGCAGATTTCGGGCCAGGAAGCCGACCAACACCAACAATGCCCCGGCGACCACGATGCTCCCCAAGGTGATGTCCGTGACTTGCGTGCCCGCGGCGGTGCGCACCACTTGCCGCCAAAGGGTGATTTCGTTGAGGATGGAAAAGGCCGGAATCAGTCCCCCCCAGATTTGCCACAGCCCGAAGCCCAGCCCCAACAGAACGGTCAAGTTCATCAGGCTGCGGGTCTGTTCGCTGATGGTGGTCAGGTCCAGGTCCGGCACATTGAGGATTTCCGGCACGCCCTCCCCGGATGCCGGCGCGGCGTCCTTGCTGGCGCGGGCGGCCAACTGCGCCTCGCGCTTGGCGAGCGCCCGTTGCAGCGCCAGGCGGCGCTGGCTGATGTTCAGCCAGCGCAAGAACAGATTGACCAACAGCACGGCGCCTAGCAGCAACCAGGCTGTCAGCATCATGCGGCCGCGCAATTGCATTGCGGTGTAGTAGTAACCGGCCAATGCCAGCAAAACGATCAATGCATACGTGCCGACGATCAAGGGATACCACAGGTAACGAAACCGCCAGGTCGCGCCGGCGCGACCCGCCGCCAGGCCGGCAAGCAACGATTGGCGCGGGTCCAGCACCCGCCAAAGCACGCCGGTCAGCGCCAGCGAACTGATGGAGAAAGCCAGCCGTCCCAGGGTATCGCCGTACACCGGATCGGCTTGCGTTTCGCAAAGCCCGACGATGATTGGACCCCATGGACCAATCCATAAAAACCAGCCAAGGTGGCGGCGCAGCAGCCGGCACCCCGCCTCGCTCCAGCCAAAATGCGCCATCGCCAATCCCTGGGGACGGCAAAACTGGCGCAGGAAGGTGATATTCACGGTCAGGATCGCGCCGGCGACCAGGCCAAGACCCAGCCCCCGTGAGAAGTCGGCGGCGTTACCGGAGACGAACAACAACCAGGCTAGCCAGGCCAACAGCCAGGGCCAAGGTAGCGCCAGCAACGCGGTGATCACCAAGGCGCGGCCGGTCAGTCCAAAGCGGTCGCGGCGCACGTCGCCGATAGCTTCCACCCCGTCGCTCAGCCGTTTGATCAGCGACCGGCGGTAATACAGCAGCCCCAGAAAAATCAGCGCGCCGAGAACCGCCGATTCCGGCTGATTACGCGCTCCGCGCTCCAGGTTTTGCCCCATCTCCTCCCAGTTGGCCGGCTCAACCAGCCAGTCCACCGCCTGCCCGAGCGCGTGTAGCCATTCGAAGCCGAGCCGTGGACTGCTGCGAATCCACAATAAGTGACGGTCCAGCAGCGTCCCGTACAGTTCGGCCTGGTCGATCAGCTTGCGCTGGGCCTCGTCGAGCGCGACCAATCCGGTGGTGAGATTGGAGTAGCTCCCGCTGAGTTTTTCCAGTAGTTGCTGGCGTTCGACCAGCAAAGGGCGTAGTTCCGCGATGACCGCTTGCCGTTGCGCGTCCGACCATTGCGGGTCGAATTGAGCCGCCAGTTCCTGGAGATTCTCCTCGATGGCCCGAACGCGACGAAGTTGCTCCTCGGTCCGGAACTGCTCCAGACGGGCCTGGATGATGCCTTGCTGGCGTTCGCTGGCATTGCGCTGGTACTGGCGCACGTCGGGCAAGTTGCGCCGTTCTTTCAACAGGATCGGTCCGATGGCGTCGCTGAACCCCGCGATACCGAGTTGCTGCTTGATCCCACGCATTCGATCCGTCAATTGCGTCAAACGTTCGTTGAAGTCGGTCTGGCGGTCGCTGACCTGGTCGCTGTATCGGACGATGTCCTCCAGCCGACGACTGATGGCGGCATTCTCGGTGGCGGCGGCCTGGACCACCGCCGGTTTGGCGGCGGCTTCCTGCCTGGTTTGGTCGGCTTGCTGCACTACCGCGGTCGCCTCGTCGCGGCGGCGCGCGTTCAGCAAGCTTTGCAGTTGCTGTGCTTGGGTCTGGGTCTGCGCGACTTCCCGCGCCGCCACCACCCGCTGGGCGTTCAGCAGGGCGTAACGAACATCGTAGCTCAGTCGCTCCTGCTCCAGCATGGCGATCTGCTGGTTCAGCGCTTGCCGCTGGGTGGTCAGCGCCAACAGTCGCGCATCAGCCAGCAAGGGGGTAGTGACGGCTGGAGCGGCGGCTTGCAGCTTGCTTTCAAGATCGATGGCCTGCTGCTTAAGCGCGATCAATTCGGCGGGAATGTTCTTGGGGCGGGCCTGTTGCGTCACCAGTTGCTGGTCCAGGTCACCCAAACGCTTCTGGGCATCGCTCAAGCTGACTTGGGCTTGCGCGAGTTGCTGGGTCAGATCCTCGGTGGAAAGCGATGGCGATGGCGGAGCCGGCGGCTCGCTGGTGACGGCCTGCTGTAGGCGGGCGGTTTCCAGCGGGGCCGATTGCTGGAGTTGCTGATAGGAGGCTGCGGTGTCGGCGTAGTTTTTCGCCGCCTGCAACTGGCTGATCGCCTGCTGGTACAAGTCCCGCGCCTGGGTGCGCTCGTTTTCCGGCAAATCGCGGAGGGTGGCGAGCGCGGCCAGCTTGGCCTGCGCCTCTTCCAACGTGGGCGCGGCGGTCAGCGCGGCGGGTGGCGGACTGGACTGAGAAACGGCGTTGCCCATCCAAAATATTGACAGGAGGGGAACCAGCGGCGCGAGGTAGCGCAGCCAGGCAATATTCATGTCTTGATGTCCCAATGTTCAACGGCTCCGATACGACTGAAGCAGGCTTTGTCAAAGCGTAACCGTTCAGATCCTCTGGTGGTTTCACCCTGTATTGATGGGTTTCGCTACGCTCAACCCATCCTACGAAAAATAATGGGTTGCAGGATGGGTTGAGCGTAGCGAAACCCATCGCCGTGCGGGACAAGGGGGGCCTGAACGCTTACCTCAAAGCAAGGTTTCGATGCGCTCCAACAGCGTCGCCAGCGCCCCGCGATGCCGTTCCACCACTGCCCGGCCACGCTGGCCGGCGGCTTGACGCAATTCCGGATCGGCCAGCAACCGGTCCACCGCCGCCGCCAATTCCGCCGCATCGGCGACCCGCCAGGCCGCTTTGGCTTCCAGCAAACGCTCTCCCGCTTCGGTGAAGTTGAACATGTGCGGGCCGAACAGTACCGGCAGACCCAGCAGCGCTGGCTCCAGCACGTTATGGCCGCCGGTGGGAACCAGGCTGCCGCCGACGAAAGCCAGATCGGCGGCGGTGTAGAACAGCAGCAACTCGCCCATGCTGTCGCCGAGGAACACGGCGGTATCCGGCGCGCAAGGCCGCTGTTCGCTACGCCGAATCACACTGAAACCCCGCTGTCGACACAGCGCCGCCACCGCGTCGAAACGTTCGGGATGGCGGGGCACGAGGAAGAGCAGCAATTCCGGCCAGCGGGCGCGGAGCGTCGCGAAAGCATCCAGAACGTACTCATCCTCGCCGGCGTGGGTACTGGCGGCGATCCAAACCGGCCGTTTCTCCCCCAACCATTCCCGCCGCAATCGCCATCCCCGCTCCGGCAGATCGTCGGGCGGCGTCAGGTCGTACTTGAGATTACCGGTCACTTGCACTCTGGACGCACCCAGGATGCGAAAACGCTCGGCGTCAACGTCGGCCTGAGCCGCGATCAGGCCGATGTCGCGCAACATGGCGGCGGTCAGCCCGCCAATCCGGGCATAGCCCCGCGCCGACCGTTCCGACAGCCGGGCGTTGGCGATCAGCACCGGGACACCGGCGGTCGCGCATCGATGCAACAGATTGGGCCACAATTCGGTTTCCATGATCACCGCCAGCCGAGGCCGGGTTCGGCGCAGGAATCGCGCCACCGCGCCGGGCAGATCGTAAGGTGCGTAACCATGACGGACCCGCTCGCCCAGCGCCTCGCGTACTTGGCGAGAGCCGGTCAGGGTGGTGGTGGTCACCAGCAGCGGCAAATCGGGATAACGCTCCAGCAAGGCGCGAATCAACGGCAGGGCGGCGCGGGTTTCGCCCACCGACACGGCGTGCAGCCACAGGCAGCCGGTCGGCCCCGCCGACGGGACAAAGCCGAGCCGCTCGGTCCAGCGCTGGCGGTGTCCCGCGTCTCGCCGGCCACGCCAGTACAGCCGCAGCAACGCCAACGGCAGCAGCAGGTACAGCAGGCCGGTATACAGCAGGCGCAAGATCGGCCCCCGCCAAGTCTCCACCCCTCTCATTCTCCACCCCTCTCATTCCCCACCCCTCTCATGCGGAATCCGACAACTCTTTGTTCCACAGCAACGCCGCGCCGATCACCGCCGCCGGCATCGCCAGGAAGTTCAGCACTGGAATCAGGGTGAGCAGCAGCGTCATGCCGCCAAAACCCAGGGCCAACAACGGGCGCTGGCGCAGCAGTCGGCGTTGCGCCTTGAGGCCCATTCCACGATTGCCGAGCGGATAGTCAGCGTACTCCAACGCCAGCATCCAGGCCGTGGAGACCGCCCACACCACCGGCGCGATCATGTTGACCGCCGGCACGAACGAGAGCGCCAACGGCGGAATCGCCCAGGCCACGAAGTACAGCAGTTTGCGTAACTCCCCCAGCGGACTGAGCAACAACTCCCGCCACGACGTTTCAGCGGGTCGTGGCGGGACACGACCGGTGGGATCGATCATCCCCTCGACCCGCGCGGCCAACAAGCCATTGAAGGGCGCGGCGATGACATTGGCCACCAGGGAAAAGGTGTAAAAGACCACCACCAGCACGGTCAGAATGAAGAGCGGCCACAGCAGCCAGTGCAGCCAGACCAGCCAGTCCGGCAGCCAGCCCTGAACCGCCTGGTCAAGGCGTTGCAACTGGCTCGCGCCCCACCAGATCCCGCCACCGAACAAGAGGGTGTTGATCAGCAGCGGAACCGCCACGAAGCCGCGCAAGCCGGCCCTGGGCAACCAGCGCAGACCAGTCAGGACATAACCCATCCCTTGGGTAAAGGAATTGCTCATAGCGACAGACATCCCCGCCGGCAAAACCGGCATTCGTTTCAAAACACGGCAATCTACGTTACTATTTTTCAACTTTGAAGCCAGCCGCCACCGCGACTGGCCAGTGTCCCATTATAAAAATATCGCCACGGCTTCGTTCATCGCCTGGCAGGTTTTCGCCATCTCAATGTTCATCGTCGTCCCACCCAGCTCCAGGAACGTACTTCGACTACGGCCCCGGAGCATTCCCAGCCACACTGGCATCCTCGCTAACGTCAAAGGAGCACACGCATGAAAGCACCCGTCCGCGTCGTCATCACCGGCGCTGCTGGTAACATCGGTTATGCCATGGCCTTCCGGATCGCGTCGGGCAGCATGTTGGGTCCCGATCAACCAGTGATCCTGCAACTGTTGGAAATCACCCCGGCGCTGCAAGCCCTGCAAGGCGTGGTGATGGAACTGAACGACTGCGCGTTCCCGCTGCTGGCCGGCATCGTCGCCACCGACAAGCTGGAAACGGCGTTCAAGGACGCCAACTTCGCCATGCTGGTCGGCGCCCGACCGCGCGGCCCCGGCATGGAGCGCAAGGACCTGCTGACCGCCAACGGCGCAATCTTCGGGCCCCAGGGCCGGGCCATCAACGACCATGCCGCCGCCGACATCCGGGTGCTGGTGGTCGGTAACCCCGCCAACACCAACTCGTTGATCGCCGCCAGCAACGCGCCGGATCGGGATCGCCGCCGGTTCCACGCCATGACCCGGCTCGATCACAACCGCGCCCTGAGCCAGTTGGCCGAGAAGACCGGCGCCCACGTCAACGACATCAGGAAGATGACGATCTGGGGCAACCACTCCTCGACCCAGTATCCCGACATCAGCCAGTGCATGGTCAAGGGCCAGGCCGCGACCTCGCTGGTCGACCAGGGTTGGTACCGCAACACCTTCATCCCCGACGTGCAACAGCGCGGCGCGGCGATCATCAAGGCTCGCGGCGCGTCGTCCGCCGCCTCCGCCGCCTCCGCCGCCATCGATCACATGCGCGACTGGGCGCTGGGCACCCCCGACGGCGACTGGGTCAGCATGTCGGTTCCGTCCGACGGCTCCTACGGTATCGGCGAAGGCGTGATTTACTCCTATCCCTGCGTCTGCAAGAACGGCGATTATCAGATCGTGCAGGGTCTGCCGATCGACGAGTTCAGCCGCGAGAAGATGAAGGCCACCGAGCAGGAACTGCGCGAGGAACGCGCCAGCATCGAAGACCTGTTGAAGTAAGCGGCAAGCGGCATTCCGCCGTCCTCGACGATTTCGAGGGCGGCGGGCGAGAAATTTCAGTTTGGGCGGCTACAATTCACTGCACGACAATCATAACGTCGCCCTCAACCCCTACCATTGGAGGATGTCTCCAAATGAATTACGAAGAATTCCATCGCTGGTCCATCACCGACCCAGAGGGTTTCTGGGGCGAACAGGCCAAGCTGATCCATTGGAACAAGCCGCCGCAGAAAATCCGTGATTACAGCAAGCCCCCGTTTTGCAAGTGGTTTGTCGGCGGCGAAACCAATCTCTGCTACAACGCCGTGGACCGGCACCTAGCCGACCGCGCCGACCAGCGGGCGGTCATCTACATCTCGACCGAAACCGACGAAACCAAGATTTACACCTACGCCGAGCTGCATCGCGAGGTGAATCGGTTCGCGGCGGTGTTGCAATCGCTGGGCGTGGGCAAGGGCGACCGGGTCATCATCTACATGCCGATGATCGCCGAAGCCGCCTTCGCCATGCTGGCCTGCGCCCGGATCGGCGCGATTCACTCCGTCGTGTTCGGCGGGTTCGCGGCCTACAACCTGGCGGTGCGGATCGACGACGCCAAGCCCAAGGTCATGGTCACCTCCGACGCCGGGATGCGCGGCGGCAAGGCGGTGCCCTACAAGCATCTGGTGGACGAGTCGTGCAGTCTGGCCAAGTTCCCGCCGGAGAAGGTGGTCATCTGCAATCGCGGCCTCGACCAAGGCCTGACGCTGGTCGAGGGCCGCGATCTGGATTACGCGACCCTGCGCGCCCAGCACATGGACGCCGAGGTGCCGATCACCTGGCTGGAGTCCAACGAGCCGAGCTACATTCTGTACACCTCGGGCACCACCGGGATTCCCAAGGGCGTGCAGCGCGATGTCGGCGGCTATGCGGTGGCGCTGGCCTCGACCATGAAGCACCTCTATCACATCAATCCCGGCGAGACCATGTTCGCCACTTCCGATATCGGCTGGGTGGTCGGTCACTCCTATATCGTCTACGCCCCGCTGATGAACGGGTCGCCCACGATTTTCTACGAGGGCCTGCCGATCCGCCCGGATCCGGGTATCTGGTGGAAGATCGTCAACGAATATCAGGTGCGGTCGATGTTCTCGTCGCCGACGGCGGTGCGGGTGCTGAAGGGACAGGACCAGAAGTACATGACGATGCATGACGTGTCCTGTCTGCGCTACCTGTTCCTGGCCGGCGAACCGCTGGACGAGCCGACCTCGCGCTGGATCACCGATGCGCTGAAGATTCCGGTCATCGACCATTACTGGCAGACCGAGACCGGCTGGCCGATGCTGTCCTACCTGCCGGGCGTCGATCTCAAGCCCAACCGCTTCGGCTCTCCGGGCTTCCCGGTCTACGGCTACGACATTCGGGTCATCAACGAAGGCACCGGCGACGAAGTGCCGCGTGGCGAGAAAGGCGTGCTGGTGGTGGAGCCGCCGCTGCCGCCGGGCTGCCTGAGCACGGTGTGGGGCGACGACTCGCGTTTCGTCAAGAGCTATTTCTCCAGCTTCAAGGACATGCTGTACACCTCCTCCGACTGGGCGGTGCGCGACGAGGACGGCTATTTCTTCATCCTGGGCCGCACCGACGACGTGATCAACGTGGCCGGCCACCGGCTGGGCACCCGCGAGATCGAAGAGGCGATCCAGGCCCATCCGGCGGTCGCCGAGGTGGCGGTGGTGGGCCTGGCCGACAAGGTCAAGGGTCAGGTGCCGGTCGGTTTCGCCCGGTTGAAAGACCCGTCCCAGCTCGACGCGCCGGGCGCGGCCGAGCGGCTGGAGAAGGAAATCATCAACAAGGTGCAGGAACTGCTGGGCGCGGTCGCCAAACCGCACAACGTCCACTTCGTCAGCGCCCTGCCCAAGACCCGCTCCGGCAAGCTGC
>ERZ761602.3448-NODE-3448-length-22334-cov-11.497958_pt1 | contig 22334 bp, 20 predicted proteins | sample MGYA00512165_ERZ761602 | MGnify/ENA primary metagenome ERZ761602 (study PRJEB28899, sample SAMN02445085) | bioreactor sludge metagenome | biome: EBPR sludge; isolation source: Thorneside wastewater treatment plant | place: Australia: Brisbane, Thorneside...
TGAACCATTTCTCCAGCTTACACCAGATTACTCCGGTTAAGTGGAGAGCCCGTACTGGCCTTATCGCAAAGGGAGAACTCAAATCGAGAAGACAAGGGATAAGACGTTTTTTCAGAGTGTGGAATACGTCCCTTTTTCTAGCCTGCCAAGAGTCGCGAGATAATGGTCACTCATCAGATAGGCATGCTCGATGGCATTTTCGGGGTGTGTCATGATTTCTACCGTTGCCATTCGTGCCAATTCCATGACACGTGCGAGCCGATCATTTTGAAGACATTGAGAGAGTGCGAAGAAGTAATCTGTTAACCGGTACCTGCGGGCAAGCAATAGATCGACCAGACGCCGGTATGTCCTGTTCATAAGTCCCTTCTCGTCTGGCCAGAAGTAGAAGTTCCGACGTACCTTTTCCTTTTCACCAGTAGGGATAACTCTGTCCAGCAGCATGTTGGCACAAAGATGTTGGTGATGATGGCCGTCAATATGTGAAGGCGGTTTTCCATACAGGCGCATGAATTGGTCAAACTGGGCCTGACAAACATACTGAAACGCTTTCCTCAGGGCAGGGTTATAAATTAAAAAGGCATATTTATTAGAGGTGAGGTAGCGAATAATGTGATCATGGTATTCCCTTAGCGGCCTGACGTGAACTTCTCCTGAAAAATTCTGGGTCAGATTTAGATGCAGCCCAACGTCAATCCCTGTTTCTTTGGCTAGATCCGCTGCTCGGTCAGAATCCTCCATAAAGACCATTGCGCTAACGGACGTGATTCGTCCATTTTTATAACAAGACAAGGCAGCATCTGTTTCAGTTCGCGACCGTCCCCAGTCATCAGCATTGATAATAATCACGCTCGCACCTAAAATGTTACGCATTAAAACTACATGCTGATCAATGGAAGCAATAATTGTCCATTTTTTACAGCGGTTTCATGTTCATTCAATCACAGTAGAAATGTATATAAGGGATTGTCCAAAAATAAGTGGAACAAGTTATGGTGATGGGCGATGATGTTGGTATGGAAACTGAGGATATCATCGAAATGCTCCGCAAGAAATTTGAGCGTGTTTCCGGAGTGCTAGACGAACGGGCCATCGCGTGTGGGCGGCAGCCGAAGCGGACGCCTTGAGGTATGGGGGGCAAAGTCTGGTGGCGAGCGCAACGGGAATGGCCCGAACCACGATCCACCGGGAAGGCATCCGGCAGGCGATGGATCAGCAACCTCCGCAGGATCGCATTCGGCGGGTGGGCGGTGGCCGCAAAAAACTGACTGCGGTCGGCCCTGGAGGCGCTGGTGGACCCGACGACCCGAGGCGATCCCGAAAACCCGTTGCGCTGGACGTGCTTGAGTACCCGTCAATTGGCGGCCACCCCGCACAGGGTTTTATCGAATTGGCCGTCAAACGGTGGCTCACCTGTTGGCTGAACTGGGCTACAGTCTCCAGGGCAACTGCAAAACGACCGAGGGGACTAGCCATCAGTATCGGGACGCCCAATTCCATTATATCCATGGCCAAGTTCAAGCGTTCCAGAGTCGGGGACAACCGGTCGTGTCGGTCGACACCAAGAAAAAGAAATTGGTGGGTGATTTCAAAAACGGCGGTCAAGAATGGCGACCTGAAGGGAAATCCCGAACGGATTCAAAAACGCGGGGGTATTCGACCCGAAGTCTCTGATCTCTAATGCCACTCGATCAGCCCTTTTAAGGTATTCATATAACATATTGATATTTATGAACTTTATTTTACTATTTGGCACGATTCTTGACGAAATATCGCTGTAACCTATTGATTCTACGTTGCCACCTTAAAAGGGTTAATGCCACTCGATTAATTGTCTCTGCAAAAGTTCTGCAGTTAAGACACGGTGTATCTCCGACGTGTAATTCCGCTTTCCTTCGATATGGCTATTAACCATCTCTTCCAAAACCTGCCCGTTGATGTAGGGTCTATTGCGCGAGCACGAATCCAGTAAAATATCTTTCAAATACTGGGATAACTGGTCCCGATACCAAACTCGAAAGTGGTAAAACTTGTGCCGCCCGAGAAATAAGCGCTCGAGATGCAACGGCGCCAGTTTGTGATCAATACCCGCCAGCCACTGCGGCATACCGTAGTCGTAAGCGTATTCCGCCTTGGCCGTGAATTCTTGGACAAAATGGCGAAACCAGGTGGGCATCGGGTTGGGATGATACAGGAGTCCGCGATCAGTCGGTATGCGCGCCAAGCGCGGATCGCCTTCCGCGATGAGCCGGAGCGAAGGTTCCCTGCTGAGCACCTGGTCCGGCGGCGCCCGGTACATGAGAGCCACTAGATCGTTATCAAGATAGGGGGAACGAGGGGTGAGCTGGGATTGCTCCACAGCAAACCGCGAATAGTGGTGCCAGGGAACCTGCTTGAAGGCGATGAACGACAGGTCGTAGCCTTGGCGCTCCCGCCCATAGGTGGCTTCTGCCCCCCGCACCATGCTCGAAAATTCAGGCGCCAATAAGGCCGAATCGAACGAGCCAGGACGGAACGCCACATTGCCCCTCACGATTTCGGAACCATAGTTCCCCGTCAAGCGCACCGGGGCGATGGCACGCGCCAGCCTATTAACGTAGAGTTCGACCGCGCCGGTCACATCCATGGTGCCGTCGGAAACATACACGGCCTTCTCCGCCAAGCTCGGAAATTCACCGAAAAACTGGGTGTCCACCGGAATGGTTTGGTGGGACTGGCGGCTGAGCTTCGCCACCTGCCGCGCGATTCTCACGTCGCAACAGTCACGGTAAAGACCGCCGAAGGAATAACAAGGCAGAGCTCCCGGAGCGGCCTTGGCGTAGGCCATGATCATGCGGCCGTCCAACCCGCCGGTAAGTGACATGGCCACCCGATTCCTGCCGAGCAAATATCTCGGCAGTATCCGGGCAAAAGTCTCCTTCAGTTCCTGATAATACTCGGCCCCGCTCAAAACCGGTTGCCGCTCCCATGATTCAGGACTGAAATAACGATCCTTTTTTATGTCGTGTTGGCCGGCGAAAGTCCAGCGGGATCCCCCTGGCAGCAAGGCTATTTTGGAAAACAGGGTTCTATTCTCCAACACGCAGCCGAAGGAAAAGGTGTCCGCGAGGCCCACGATATCCAATTGGCGCGTTTCCGGCAACACCTTGAGCAGCGCTTTGGCCTCGGATGTGAAATAAAAACTGTCCGAGCCCTGATAATAGCAAATCCGCTGCAAGCCGTAGCGATCATTGAATAAAATGACTTTTCGCTCGCAAAGATCTATGACCACACCGCTGAAACAGCCATTGAGATTCTCCAGAAACGAGACGCCCGATTCCTCATAGCAATGCACGAGATAGTTAGCGTTCCCGCCGCTACAGTTATGGCCATTGGCCTTTAGCCTCTCTATTTCGACTGCCTCGGCAAAGTCTTCGCCAAAAAAGATCAGGCAGATATCTTTCCGCTCATTCCATACCGGCATGCAGTCGGCAAACGATCCCGCGTGGCATACCCATCCGACCCACAAACCCAGCGATTCGTTGATATATGTTCCAGTGGAATAAAAGGATTCATGCTTCATCGCGCCGACCATGCGGTCAAGCGTAGCGCGGTTTTCCTCCGGCGTACCGCCACCAACCAATCCGACAATTCCCGGCATTAAACCTACTCCTTATACCTATCGCTCTAAAGCCCCGGCGTAAAACCTTTCATGGCGGCCGGCAAGAGCATCCAAGGAAAATCGGTCGACAACGAATTCCCGCCCCAGTTTTCCCATTGCGGTTCGGTGGCTTTTTTCTTCCCGCAACAAATACTGGAGCCTTGTCGCCAATCCGTCGATATCCCCTTTCTTAATCAGAAACCCAGTAATCCCCTCTCGCATGGCCTCGCGAACTCCACCAACGTCGTAGGCTAGAACCGGTCTTTCCATGGCTTGGCCTTCCAGCAATACTCTGCCCAATCCTTCGGAGTAACTCGGCAGAATGACGATATCCGAGGCGGCATACCAGTCGCGCAAATCCTCTGGGCTGAGCTCCCCGACAAAGATCACTCTTTCCCCTGCGCCTTCCTCGGCAATGGCAGCCAGCAATTTTTGCATGAAGCCCCGGCTACCCTCCCGTCCGGCGCAAACCAAAACCGCCTTAACCGTGGAACGGGCCAAGCGGCCGAAAACCTTTACTGCGTCGAGATGCCCTTTCTCCTCACAAATCCGCGCAGGAAAAAAAATCACTGAATCCTTGGTTTCCCTATCCGGTGGATTCGCCTTTTGGGGGTGAAAGAAATCAGTCTCTATTCCATCTGAAAGATTGGTAAACCGGTTTCTCAGAAACCCGGGAACCGCGACTTCGGAAACCCCGGCAACGGCCCTAATCAGGGAAACTTGCTGCCTGATCATTCGGCGCTTGAGTCGCATATTGTCGAAATGGTTAATGACCACCAGCGGAATGCTTTTTTCCCTGAGATAATGGATGACCCGTTTGGAATCTTGGCTGATCCAATGAAAAACCCCTAGTACCGGCCGATAATCAGCCAGCTTTGAAAGAAGTATTTCATGGTTTACGACAGTCTCGGATACTGTCCGCCTTCTAAGTCTTTCCTTGAAGCGCTTTACATAGCTCATTTGTTCCGCCGGGATGGTAGTCAATACCGATGGAATCCATACCAACTCCCCCCGGCCGACCCGCTCGGTAATAATCTCAGCTTGCCCTTCTACAGGTACCAGATACATTTGTAGTATCCGCATCCTATTTCGTTCGAGCAGTACCCGATTCAAATTCCACAAATAAGCCTCGACTCCTCCGCCAGTGGCCTGCTTCAGCATGTGAGCAAACCGGAAGACGGTCAAGCCGTCTAGTAGGCCGGGCGGAATTTCCTCGATAGCTTCTAACTGTTCCTTTGAAATAGTGTTATTGCTATTTGAAGGTACTGCGTATCGCACTGTCGCCAACTGCTCTGTAATTAATTTGGAGGAGAGGTCGCAGATGGCTGTGGGAGTAGGCTTTAATGAGTAATGAGGACCGCGAAAAATGAGTCGTTAACTACTCATCACTCAGTCTTCATTATTTCGAACGGCCACAGTCCAATGGTCGCTCCCACAGCTTACTGAAAATGCTTGATCATCCGGTGAGATACCTACCCCGGATCGGACGGATACCCACCGACATCAGCAGCTTTCCAAGGTGATCGAGAAGACAGATCAAATATTTCAGGAACACGTGCTCACCCCACAGCCACGCCATTGGCAGCAGCACGGTGTAAACCGGCACCGCCACTAAGGATTTGACAAGGCTGCGCCCATTTAATAGCAGCTTCTCGTTTTGCCCCCGTAGCAGTGCTCGTTTCAGCAGGTAACGGCGCTTGCAGCGTTCCGGAGGCACCACTTCATAAACCACGGCCTCGTTGCACCAGACGAACCTGTACTCTCTTTCTATCATCCGCCTGAAGAAATCCTGATCTTCGCCGCCGTTGCCGAATTCCGCGAGGAAGGGGGAAGAGACTCCCTCAAGAATGTTGCGCCTAAACATAACATTGCCCGTTCGGGTCTGCTTCCAATACAGGACTTGCCCCGTGCTATGCTCGGGTCTCTCGCAGAACCGGCCTTTGATGAGCCAGTCCGGCGGCGGATGATCGAAGAATGGTCGGACCGGTCCCAGCACACCGGCTACGTTGTGTTCCGTTAAAGTCTTCAGCATCGTGGCCAACCAGTCCCTAGCCGGAAATTCATCATCATCCATAAAGGCCGCGAAATCGGCGTGGACATGTTCGAGAGCCTTGTTTCGAGCCAAGGCGATGTTCTGTTCCGGTTCAACGCAGTAGGTCACAGCAATGTCATGAGCGGAACGAAATTCCGCCACGATCCTTTGCGCGGACTGCCTGCTGTCGTTATCCGCGACCACGATGGAGTAACTGAAGCAGCCGCCGGTGTCCTGCTTGGCGAGTTCTTCAAGCGCACGTTTCAACAGATCAGGCCGCTTATACGTGCAAATGCACACACATATCGAGGCATCGCTAATGCCGTAGGCAGATTGTTCAGAAATTTTGGCATTCATCCCTGGAATCCACGATATTTGCCGTAGAAGTTTTTTAGTGTTTTAGATTGCCGATTCGCGAAGTTGGCCGCTGCCAGGACAAGTCGGCTTCGAATACCGTTATGCGCCTCGAAGTACCGAATGAATTCGCATTCTTTGCCATTACGCCCACAGAGGCCGGCCTTGAAAGCGTATACACCGGGATTCGACTCGGGATTAACGCCGTGTAGATCGTATTCGGCACACTGCATTTCCTTCAGCCACTGTACCGCCCGCCATTGTGCCAGATACGAGGCTTTGTTCTTCATGCCCCTATCGGCGGTGGCGCCGAACAGATAAATCCCTCTCCGTCCGATGGCGCTGATAATCGCGCCAGCGCTGGGTTCGCCCTGGTCCAGAACCACAATCACGTTCATCTTGTGCCGCTCTGGCAACATGGCCTGCATTGCTCGAAAGCTACGAATGTCGCCCGGTTCAGCCAAGCGTTTTCTCGCCAACATCTCCCGGTACATCTTCAGAAATAGATCGAACATCGTGTCGTCGGTACCTTCAGCAATTTTAAGATCGTTTTTCTCCGCCCGATTCAGGCAATTTCGCCATTTCTGATCTAAGCCTTTTCGCAAATCACTCAAAGGGTGCCCCAGATCCACGATAATAGTGCGACTGGAACTTTTTGGTGGCGCATAAGTGTAGCTCTCGCCTTGAAAAATCGGTAAGCACGCCTGCCTTTGATCGTCGGTAACCAGGGGATTAATCTGCAAACTGGTCTTTCGCCGGACGACATACTCTGTGCGAAGTGCCCTGAGCGCCTGTCTGAATGCCTCCCAATTGGGAGACCCCTCGTTCCGCCGGTGGCAAAGTGGGCCGGAAAGGACATAGGTAATGGAATTGCCGGATAAAGACACTGGAACGATGCGAACCTGAACCGCGGCGGTTATGCCCGAATCATTGGCAAGTACCAGATGTTCGTAAGCCCCGAATCCGGCTTTTACGCTGCAAAACGGAATGGTTTGAAAGATACTCGCGTCTTCGAATTCGTCGAGGATGCGATGCCAGCGATCCAGGTCCAGCTTCGCCACGGAGTACGGCAAATCGGAATCTGAGTTCAGCTCAAAGCGGAGCTCGTTCATGTCCGAGCCTGTGCTAAGATGATTGTATGGGAAGCTGTCAGCCGCTTTAGGGTTCGGGACCATTTCTCGATAGCTGCGACAGCCGGTAAGGGTAGCCTGCCTATATGAGGCCTCCCTTGGCCGTTTCCTTCTAGCCTTCCAAATCTTTGGATCAAACGTTCGAATTTATTCCCTGCTTTTTCGAGAAGGCTGATCCAACGCAAATAGAGAGTCTCGAAGCCGATAATCTGAAATTCGCTGCCTACCAAATCCAAAAACTCTTGATTAGAAAAATGAGGCGGCGGGCCGATCAGTGAAGAGAATACTGCATAGCCTCCACGCCGGAGGACTCCGCTCAGGGACTGAAGCGCTGCAGGTCGTTGAAGTCTATCGATGTAATAGAACACTTCCAGACAGGCCACCGCATCGAATTGGGCCGGATACTTTTCCCCTAAATCGAAGATGGATTCTGTCGCAAAATTCAGTGACGGAAATCTCTGCCGTGCCCGCTCCACCGCGCTGTCGACAAAATCAACACCCAATAATGATTCCCGGCCCACCTGCTTCGAAAGCAGGTGGGTGAAATCTCCGGTAGCACACCCGACATCTATAATCTTTGAAAGCGGTTCCTCGGCCATCTCCAGCGCATCGAGGGCCCTTCGGTATCGAAGCCACTGGGAAGGGCGCCATGTTAAACCCCAAGGGTCCTCGGATACTTTCCCGTACTCCCGCTCGAACCATTCCAAACTGCCGTAATGATCGCTTCGCTGCATAAACTTCACGGTAGAAATAACGGGTAACCGAAACGACGCATTTCAAAACACCCCTATTTTTGCATGTTTATCCAACATACTTTTTCACCTTAGAAAACTTGGCGTGGCGACCTCCCACCATTACCACCTCATCGTGTTTCATTGGCTTTCCATACTCCAGTATGCCAACCAATAGAAGCACAAATATATTGCTTACTGACACGAACATGGCCTCAGTGTAGTTATAAGTAAGCATTGCCACTATCAGAGCAAATTTCAACATGGCATAAGCGTATTCCATTTCAAGTTGCCGCCGAACTTTTAAGAGGCCAGTTAAAATACTACCTAGCAGAAAAAAAAGACCAATAATACCTAAATTCAAATAGAGCTCTATATAGCCATTATGCGCCTGGTTAAGCATCACCCCTCCCAGGCGTTGCGACAATTCTAACAATCGCGGCCCTGTCCAGAAACTTTCATAGCCAGAACCTATTAGCGGATTGCTCGCCATCGATAGAACCAGCGTCCAAATTGTGCCCCGGTCGGTCAAGTCCGGCCTGCGTCCCAACATGAGAATAATCGTCTCTTTAATGCCGAATAAGCTTTCTAAAAAGGCAAGAACTAGAACGCAAGTTATTACCAGACTGAATATTCTGCGCGGCTTTCTCGACACCGGAGGCCATCGAACGGCGACCAGCAAAGCCACGGCAATCATCATACAAGACAAGGAAGTTGCACTATCGGCTATGTATAGCAGCCATGCGATCATCGGCAACATGATGAAATAAACGGAATAATGCAGTTGATCCCCCGAGAATTCCGGCTTGCCACGCCTCAGTAAAAGCTCCCAGAAGTAATAGATGCCTGTGATTAGGCAGAGTTGGCCTAAGGCATTCTTGGTAAGAGTGGCGCCCCCGAACATCGGCATACCCATGTGATACCCTCTTCCCAAATCCGGATAATATTTGATGAACAGAACTGATAACGGCAGAAGCACAAAACCGAGACGCCTCAATACCAATCCGAGTGACTTAACCGGGCGGTGCTCAGTTACGAGGATCAGCGCCATGACTAAATTTCCCAATCCTTTAATCCATCTCTTTACGGACATAAAAGGATCGTCCGCCCACAAAGTGCTAACTAGGGCGAAGACAAAAAACAACACTACCCAAGCATTTCTCGCGATTAATAGCGACCAATTCAGCCTTCGCTGCCGCAGCACCCAAATACCAGCGAGAATGAGCACTAGAAACACGTTTCGGTCTAATGGACTACCCTCGCTGTACCCTTCTGCGGACATCTCTGGTGGTGCAAGGTTCAACCACTGCGAAGCAAAGCGAGACCCGGCAAAAAACATCCAGATTAGAGGTATCCAAACGGCCCTAGAAATGCCATCACTTTTTTTCCGATCCACCCAAAATAGATAAAAAATGCACAGGAAACAGATCAGACTTGCGAGCCGAGGAGACATCTGTTAAAGCATCGTCAAGTTTCTTATCTGTTAACTATCGGTTCCGGAGGTTTTTCCCAAAGGGATATCATCTTCCGAAGTCGGGTCATTTGCTCAGCCTGATGAAACGCGATGAGTTCGGGCGACACCGGCCTCTGCACTCTCTTTGCCATGGCCCAGAAATAGCCGAGGCTCAAGAGCAGTCCGCCGAGCAAAAAAGGTTTCTCCTTCATTTGAAAGATTCCCCGCAGCACCTGCCATAAGGGATGCCCGCCCACATAGTAATCTTCCTGGCCATGCCGAAACCTTGCCATCAGTCGGCTGCGGTTGGCCGTACCCATTTTTCGGTGGTGAAGACAGGTTTTTTCCAGAAACGTCCGCGTCTGCCAGCCTTTCATCCGCGCAGTGGTGACCGCCACCCAGTCGATACCACCGCCTTTGATTGGCGTGTAACCCCCCACTTCTTCGAAACATTGTCGCTGGAACATCTGGCAAGCGCCCGATACGTGCTCGAGATCGGCAAATTGATGGGCGTAGCTGTGGTTTTGCGGCTGGCGGGCGTCCTCAATAAACGGAGTGCCCGCTACTCCCAGCCGGGGCATCTCTGCAAACTTGCTCAGCAAAAATTCATAGTAGTCCGGCTCGAACGTGATGTCGGCGTCGAGATTGCCGATCAGATCAAAATCCTCGCACTTCAAGCGAGCATAGCCAGCGTTGAAACAAACTGCCTTGGCGGCAAACGTGCGGTCGCGATGCTCTGGCATCCGTAGCAGTTCGATCCATTCGTGCTGGCCGGCATAACGCTTGACAATTGTATCGGTACCGTCGGTCGATCCATCGCTGACAATGATCCACCGGGACGGCCGGATAGTCTGTGATACCACCGAACGAATGGCACCCTCGATTAAGGCCTCTTCATTGCGCGCCGGCGTAATCAGAACATATTGCAAATGGGAACTTGGCTGTTTCATTTTTGTCCTGGTTTTCAACTTTCCAGTTTGCTCAAGAGCGTGGCCAAGGCCTTGAACATGGTCGCTTGTCCCCAATGAATATAAGGCGTCTTCGCCTTGATCAGGGGATATTGACGATAATAGAAATACCCTTTCCGGTCCTGCAGGTTGTCGATAGTCCATTGCGCCACTTTCGTGGAAAGTTCTAGGCAGAAGGGATCTTCATCGGAGCAGAAGGCTAAGGTCTCAATCGCCTGGGCGGCGCATTGAATATCCACGGGATAGGTTTTGTCATGGTAGTATCTTGGCTTGCCGTCCGGTTCAATAAATACCTCCCTGAAATAGCGCAAGCCCTCTTGGAAATGAGGCCGAAAGGAATCCTCGCCGGTACTGTCGAGATAACGCTTGAGACTGTCCAGGTTGTAACCGGTATGAAAGTTGTCGATCCAGTAGTACTTGGGATCTTCGCCATACCACCATGAACCGTCATCCCGCTGCCGGCTGCAACTGTATAGCATAGCGTTTCTAGCCACCTCCAACAGCTCGGTTTCTCTGGTATGCTTCCAGGTGCTAGCCAGCATGGCGGCACCCAACATATTCGAGTTATGGATTGAAGACTGGCCAAAGGGGACATAGCTCAAGCAAGCGCCGGTCACAGTCTGTTCCCGAGGCAGTTGCAAAATCCACGAGCAAATTCCCCGCGCTACATCCAGGAAACGATGATCCCGGGTTTGTTCGTAGGCTTCCAGGAATGCCTGGCCAATTAGGCTGGTCCACACGATGATCGGCGAGCCTGCGGGATTGCAGCCGCTGCGCGTCACAAAATCGAAGTGGTTACCCCAGGCATAGCCGACATGTCTTGGCGCTTTGTTGGCCACTAGCCAATCCAGGCACGCGAGCGCCTTGGTTTGATCAGCGGCTTGTCGGGTAGTCTTGTACCTCAACCAGTAGCCCCAAGCCATGTACCCGCGCCCTTTGGTGGACTCCATCGGCTTAATGCCAACGAGCGGGCGCAGGTTGAAGGGAGACTTCCAGATCATTTGTAGCAGCACCCGTTCGGCCAAGCGATTGCCAAAAGCCAAGGGGCGCAGGAACGAATTCAGGCCATCCCCAGGATCGTAGCCTTGGTAATCGTGTTTCTCGACCCAGGACGCGACTCTCGTGAGGCTGCGTTCAAGTTTCTCGCTTAGTTCCATATCGGCTTAACATAATGCTTGCGGAAGACCTGAAGACGCGAAGTCACAAGTGCTACTTAAATTCGTCATAGCTCCTAACGCCAGTGCTTGATTCATGCGGCAATGGCTGGTCTTCTTCCAAGTCTATGCAGCGTAAACAGTTATCGTCGTTCACCTGGTAGCGGAAACCCGACTCGGGACAGGTCATGACGCCATTTTCCCCCGGCTTCAGCCGGTGGCCGTGCCGGCCCATCCAGCCCTTTTTCCGGGCCGGGCTGCCCAGGACCAGCGCGTAATCCGGCACATCCTGGGTCACCACGGCCCCCGCCCCCACAAATGCATATCGGCCAATGGTGACGCCACACACAATGGTGGCATTGGCGCCAATCGTCGCCCCGCGCCTGATGAGCGTTTGTTCGTACAGACTGTGACGGTTTATCTGCGAGCGCGGATTGGTGACATTGGTCAGCACGCAGGAAGGTCCCAGGAACACGTCGTCCTCGATCACCGAACCTGTATAGATGGAAACATTGTTCTGGATCTTGACGTTATTCCCAATCACCACTCCTCCAGCCACGTTCACGTTCTGTCCCAACACGCACCATTCCCCAATCCTTGCCCCCGACATGACATGACTGAAGTGCCAAATTCTTGTACCGGTACCAATCTCGGCACCGTCGTCAACATAGGAGGATTCGTGGACGAAATACTCGGTCATTGCCCGCCTGCTTTCCCCGTTGCCAGTGGATGAATCTCGCCCTTCAAGCCGCTCTGTACCGCATTGCGGATATCGTGCACGAGCTGGATCGCCGGCCGTACATCGGTTGCCCCGAACCCGTGGCCGGCCAGGATTCCCCGATAGACCTGAGTGTGCAAATCGGCGAATCCATCAGAGAATTCATACTCTTTTCCATTTAGCCTCAGCGAGCGGTATGTCCGCAGTCCTTTCCCGACCGCCTCTGGGGGGAGATCAGCAGCATTGACGGAAAGAAACCAGCGCACCCGCGCGCGTTGTAATTCCAGGTAGCCGGAACCACGGGTAGCATCCAGGAAATGCACGGTGCTGCGTTGCACCGGACCGAAGATCCAGAGGAGCATATCGAAGAAGTGGACGCCAATGTTCATCGCTACACCACCGGACTTCTCGTCCACGCCCTTCCAGGACACGAGATACCACCGACCGCGAGCGGTGATGTAGCTTAGATCGATGTCGTGGATTCGATCCTCGGCCGCGGCGATCTGTTCGCGTAGCGCGATGATGTGCGGGTGCAGGCGGAGTTGGAGAATGCACCAGATCCGGTGATTACTCTCCCGCTCGATCTCCTGCAATGCGTCCACGTTCCAAGGCTCTAACACCATGGGTTTTTCACAGATAGCATCCGCGTGGACCCGAAGGGCAAATCGGATATGGGCGTCGTGCAGATAATTCGGCGAGCAAATACTCACGTAACGGACTTGGTTTTCGTGGGCACCACGGCGAAGCTTTTCGACATGGCGGTCGAAGCGCTCAAATTCGGTGAAAAACGAGGCATCGGAAAAATAGCGATCAATGATACCGACGCTGTCGTTGCGGTCGAGCGCCACGGCGAGGTTATTTCCCGTTTCCTTGATCGCCTGCAGGTGTCGCGGCGCAATGAAGCCACCTACTCCAATTAGTGCGAAATTCAGCATTCTTTTCTCGCTCGAAGTGCTAGGTGTAACTAAAATGGGTAGCTGGAGGGCTTATCCCTGCAATGTCATTTTCAATGCATTAACAACGGTGTCTTGGTCTGCCTCAGTCAGAAATGGATGGATGGGCAGACTGAGCACCTCCCGAGAGGCCTTTTCGGCCTCCGGGAAATCTCCGTACTGGTAGCCGAGACTCGCGAACACCGGTTGTTCATGCAGGCACTTCGGATAATAGACTGCTGATGGAATGCCTAAGCTCTGCAGTTGTCCAGCAATCCTGTCGCGATCGGACAAGCGGATGGTGTACTGGGCATAGACATGGGTGTTATCCGGCGCGATGACTGGTACGCCACACCATGATCCAAGGGCAGCGGAATACCGGGCTCCAATCCGCCTACGCTCTCGCACCTCCCACTCAAAGTGAGGAAATTTGGCCAATAAAACAGCGGCTTGTAATGTATCGAAACGTCCGTTCATACCGAGTAAAGGATGATAATGGCGCTGGAGTCCACCGTGGGTGCGAATGGCCTTCATTTTCTCGGCAAGATCGTCGTCATCGGTAAACAGAGCACCTCCGTCACCGTAACAACCAAAAGGTTTGGCCGGAAAAAAACTGGTACTGCCAATGATCGTGACGCCACCACTGCGACGCCCGCGCTGCGTGGCCCCGAAACTTTGTGCGGCATCTTCAATAACCGGCAAGTCGTGCCGAGCCGCAATGGCATTGATGCAATCGTAGTCCGGCATCTGGCCGAACAGGCTGACGGGTAGAATCGCCTTGGTGCGGCGGGTAAAAGCCGCTTCGATGAGATCCACGTTGATGTTGTAGGTAGCGGGATCAATATCAACAAAGACGGGACGCGCTCCGATTAGGCCAATAACCTCCGCCGTGCTAATCCAGGTAAAAGGGACCGTAATTACTTCGTCACCCGGACCGATACCTAGCGCCCGTAGGGCGATTTCTAGGCTGTCTGTGCCACTCGCTGCGGTAATACAATGTTGGACGCCGATATAAGTAGACAAAGCCCGCTCTAATTCGGCGATTTCCGGTCCCATAATAAAATGGCCGTGATCCAGAACACGCTGGATGCGCTCATCGATTGCACTTTTGTAACGCCGATATTGTTCTTTTAGGTCAATGAAGTCCATGGGATATACTGTTACAAGCTTTCATTTCAACGCATTTAATATCAAGTGCTGTTCGTCAATCGGTTCAATATAGATATATATTTCTGTTTCTCGTGACTCCATAAAAACTTTTCCCGGAGAACTATAGCGCGCTGTTGATAATGGCAAAGCAAATTAGGGTTTTCAATGAGCTGTTCTAGGACGGCACGTAGCGATTCCGGCTCACTTGGTTCATAAAATAGGCAATCATCTTCGCCAAAATAGTAGCCAATGGCAGCGTTACGTACTGTAAGCGAAGGCATTCCCAGAGAAAGATACTCCAGCAATTTCAACGGCAGCGCGTAATTGGTAATTGAGGAAATTTCCAACGGTACTAGGCCAAGATTACAGTCCGCCAGCCGCTGAGGAATTTCATGTAATGGGTACATACGGTTGTCAAACTGCACGATGGTACCCAAGCCGAGAGTGGTGATCATTTCTTTCAATTGATCGCTAAAGTCTCCCTCGCCGATAATTTTCACGGTGATTCGATCCTTGTGACGCATTCCCGCCAACGCCAACATGGCATTGCGCAGCCCATAGCGTTCCAAAATGCTGCCGTGGAAAACGAGGCGAAGCTTACCATCGAATGGCTTGGGTTCCCGTAGCGGGAATAATGTGTCGTCAGCAAAATTAGCAATGACTTGAATCGAGTCGGAGTCTAATCGATGTTGATTAACCAGAACGTAATCTTTAACCGGGTCGTGAACGGTAAGGACTTGGTCAGCGAAAGACGCGCTTAGCCGCTCCTGCCAGAGTAGCAACTTAAAAAATAACCCTTTTTCTCCACTCTTAAACTTGGAAGCGAAGGTATTCGGCATCGGATCGTGAATATCCAGTACGACTTTGGCCCCCATTAGCTTTGGCAGCAACGCGCAGAAGACAAAGAAATCCGGCATGTTATTAACATGGACAATCCGATACCCCTTTTTAAGATGTAACAAAGCGGTTTTAAAAAGACATCGCAGGAAGAACTCAAGGTATGAAAGCATGTACCGAAGCACTCCTCCGCCTCGATACCGCCTTTGATTCAGGTGAATGACCCGAACACCTCGAATTTTTTCCTGAGGGGGATCGTCCTCCCGGCGCAGGGCAATGAAATCAACTTCGAAACCTCCACTCACAGCCGCCTCTGCCTCGCGAATCACTCGGGGATCGGTCCGATAGTTCGTGTAGGCAATCATCAGCACTGATTTCTGAGTGTTTGGCTTGCGACTCATTCCAGGGTCCTGGTTTCAAGCGAAAGCAATAAGCGTTTGAATTTTTCTATGAGCGTAGGGTCGGCCAACACATTTTCCGGGTGAATGAGCAAAACGATATCGGAGGATTTTGCCTCGGCAAGAAGCCAATCTACAGTGAATTTTTTCGTGTCTCTCCATGCCGGCTCTAGCCAGAATGCTGAGGGAAAGACATGAAACCCTGCTTCATCGACTGAAGATTTGATGGAGGGGTCTTCAAGGTTCCCTAAAAACAGTTTCATTCGACTTTGTCGTGCCCATTCCATATATTTGTCTGGCTCATAGGGAGCATAGTGATAAAGGCCATACTTTGCTCCGCCAGAACCGTGTTTCGAAACCGCCAATATCGATTTCCCGGTATGTCGCTCTAGCATTTTCTTTTCTATGACAAAACTATTAAAGGAGCGAGAATTTTCGAGATGAAGCCCAATTTTATGGTTTCCTTGGGTGATTAGTTTGAGCACAGCTTCTGAAGGCAACGTACATCGCCGAAAGAAAAGATAAGCCCTTGCCTTTCTTTCATTCAGCATTTGCAGGATAATTCTAAGTTCCTTAAGATATCCCAGTATCTCAATTTTTGGAAAATAAAAATCAGAACTTAGTCTACTAAGCAGATGCCTTAAAATGGGCCGCTTTCCGTATGGCCTGTCTACGTCAATGCGGATAATTAGGGCCATTGAGATGTGTCAAAACTAGTACTCGACCATTCGTCGAGTGGTGTGATGATGTTATTGTCGCTGTTAATGTCGAACGCTAGGCTAAATTTTCGCGGCCTTAGGCAGCCGCAACTGGCTTAGCAAGGGTTTCAGAGGACGCGCTAGTATAATTGGTCGTGTGATAACCGCGTGACCAGCGTTGAGGATGCTTTTCGCGAATTTCCTTTGGTGCCAATATATTCTTGCCCTCAATACATGGGAGTCAGAGACTGCCGCGCTCTCAGCGTGTTTCCACTCAGAAGAGTGCAACATTTCATTCATTAGTTTACAAGCTGCCGAGTATTCACAGGCCTCGTACATACTGAGGATAGACGTAAGGTATGATCTCACCACAGCAGCTTGCTGCATGGCCTCGCTCATACCAAGTTCCATCAAAACAGATGGCGTAATTTCTTTGACTGAGACCAAAGCATCCGGCTTCCCATTTTTTCTCGACACCGCAGAAAGTCGGGCAGCAAGATTGCTGAGTGCCTGTTGTTTAAATCTATGTATCGATATTTGGTGAGGATGGCGCCTGTATTTCAGTACCACCATCTCAAGGTTGGCTAATTGGGATCGATCCGCAATTCTCAACCATAAGTCATAGTCCTCAGCGTCAACTACAAACTTTCTGTATCCTCCCACTGATACAAAAACCTCTTTCCGCATGAGAATGGCAGGATGAACCAACGGACAATCACCGCGAACGAGCGCTTGTTGGATCTCACGGTTGTTGATTGGATAGCGGTGAGTTACCAACGACTTACCAGTTGTATTAACTACCTCGATAGCACCGCCAACGACGCCGATCTCTGGATGCTTTTCCATGAAATCTACTTGCCACATTAGGCGGTTCCTGATAGCAATATCGTCGACATCCATCCGTGCGATGTACTTGCCCCGTGCGAACCCACAACCACGATTTAAAGATTCGACCAATCCTTTATTCTTTTGATGATAAACTCGTACTCGTAGATCTTTTCTCTGGTAAAAATCAAGCATTGAGGCTGAGGTGTCATTCGAGCCATCATCAATAATAATAAACTCGAAGTCGCGAAAGGTTTGGTTCAGAATACTCTCGACAGCTTCGCGCAAGAAGCGCTCGCCGTTATAAACACTCATCACAACGGAAATAGAAGGGCACTTATCGTTCAATTTGCGATCTTGTCTTTGCTGCAAGTGGTGTGCTTCCCAGGATGAAAATTCAGAGACTATTTCGGATATTTAAGTCCGCTTTCTTTAGCCTCTCTCAAGATCGTCTTACTTTGGTTGCCAAAGAGAGAAACAAATTTGCGACGTGCCTGCCTTATAGCTGGAAAAACTGGCGGACCTCCGAGGCTGTGGTACATGTTCCGAAGACTCCAGTAAGGCAAGGCCTCGCCTTCAATTAAGCTAACAGCAGCCGATCTGAACCCATCGGCCACACCAACATGGAACGGTGGCACTTGATTCACAGCAGCACGACAAATGTCTGAAAGTTGGCTAGCGACTGCACCCAGCGAAAAATGCTGCACGACGAACTGGCGCGAGAACTCCCCCAGTGCCTGGAGCTTGTCGGGATGCTCTGCAAGGCTGCCGATGTTCTCGACGAGGCGCGCGTTATGAGGATCGCCGTCGCCCCGTCCGTAAATGCCCTTGTAGTAAAAGGATTCTGCGGTTTCAATGGTCAATGGCGAGGAAAAACCCTGCTCTCCTACTATAATAACTGGTTTGCTGAACGCCATTCCACGCAGGGCTGAACCACCCATGCCGATGACGATGTCGGCTGCGGCATACGCCGGACGTGGGTCGAGGAGCGCACCGGTCAACACTACAGCAGGGCGTCCTAACTCGGCGTTGACTTCGTCCGCCAGTTGTTCGAGACTGGTACGAATGTCGCCGTCCCCCACGATCACGAATCGCAGCGGTAGGTCGCGTCCCAACCGGCGGACGACATCGACGGTCCGAAACAGACTCTCTGACTTCAGTTGCGGATGAAGCCGGGAGACAGTCACCAGCGTGACATCGCCGTCCTTGATGCCGTACTGCTTGCGGAAGGGTGCCGGGTCAACAGTGTCTGGTGCATTCAGGTGGACGTCGACCGGCGGTAGGAGGAGTTCCACTGGCCAGCGCCCCGCCGCTTTCGCCTGATCCCGAAGTTCCGGCGTGCCGTAGGTCGTCGGCAGCCGCTTGGGTAGAAGACGCGTCAGATTCATCATCATGTGCGAAACTAGGACAGGAAGTCGCATTGAGAAGTGCACCCCGTAAAAGGCGTCGAGGCATTGTCCCCATTCCCATACGTGCAAGAGGTCGGGATGTTCATTCCGTACCGCTTCACGCAAAGCACGTATTCTTGCTGGCCACGGATAACTGTGCGCTTCGGGCGCGGGCAGAAAGCGCAGTCTTTTTTCCTCGACTAGCTTGACCATCGGGCCTGGCGTGGCGAAATACACCACATCGTAACCGTGAAGGTCGCGAAGTGCCGCAGTGAGTTCGATGGCGTTCACCTGACTCCCACCTACCACTAGTTGATCGCCGAAAACGAGGATTTTCAAATTATTACCTCAACGAGGGCTTTTTAAATGATAAACCTTTAGTGTTAGTTTTTAGTAACTACGGAAATTGGGTGCTCAATGAAATGAACTGGTACCAAAGTTTTACAATTTGATCAATTGTTCACAGGCTTCCAACCTGCATAATCTCTCTGTTGATTAGCGTCGGTGAATCCGCACATATTATTAGGTTTAGATTCCGTCTTTAGAACACCCTCGTACGAAGCGAAATTGGACGAGCAGCCGCCGCGCAGGAAGCGGAATCTGTTCCGGAGCGACCAGATTAAGGAGAACTCGAATCGAATAAACGCCACTCAGAATTACCATCAACGTCCCGACGCCGTAAGCCCAAAAGAGTGGTAGTACATAAAACCCACAGAATACGATCATGCTCGAGGACACGAAAAGCAAACCCGTTTTCCTATTTATAGCTGACCAGCGAAACCCACTGAGCCGCCTCACAATCGGGTAGATCATCAATCCATGAAAAACATACGAACCAAAGAAAGCTATACCGGCACCGTTTAGACCAAAAGCCTTCACACAAAGCCATGTAAGACCAACGTTGACGACAGTCCAAGCCGCCTCGGCGGCTAAAAAAATGGCTTGCCGATTCTTCGCCACGATGATGAAACCGATCGGCCAAGTAATCACACGCAGCGCGATCCCCAGGCAAATCCAGCGCAGAACCTCAACCGTTTCATAAAATTTGGCGCTGTAAAAAAACAAAATAATCAGCGGCGCAAACGTGAGAGTCGCGATCACCCCCGGTCCCGCCAGCAACAGACTCACTTGCGTCTGTTCGTTAACCAGGCGGTTACACTGCTCATTGTCTTGGGCAACGCCCACCAAACGGGGGTAGAAATCCGCCCCCATGGCCTGCAGGATGATCCCCACATAAAGCCCCCCCAGGGTCCAGGCCGCCGAATAGAACCCGGCCGCGTCAAGTCCGTCCAAGCGCAGAACGATGGCGCGGACCGCGTAGGCCACCCCCATCATTAGGATGCCGCTTGCCATGAACGCGAACCCCAGCTTCAGCAGCGAAGCCGCTTCCTGACTCATTTCGGCGCGGGTCATGACCGGATACTCGATCTTGACCTTCCGGCTATACCCCCATGAAATCACCAGCCCCATCGCGGCGGCGGCGACCAGCGACGGAGCTACCCCCTGCTCGCCCAGAAAATACACCAGGACGATGCTGAGAATCGCTCCCAAGAGCGCCCCCCAGACCCCCATCTTGGCCAGATCGGCGATGCGCCGCATACCCTGAATCAGTGCACCCTGACCTGCCGATACCGAACGAAAAAACACCGCGAAACCCAGCAGCGCAACCGCGCCAGCGTGTCGATCACTGCCAAAGGTCAAGGTGGACAGCGGAGCGGAGAACACCACCACCAGCACCGCGCCCAATATTCCGAGCAGAACGGCCGTTCGACGCAGCACGATGACAGTGCGGGCAATGCGGATCTCATCTCCCGTGCTGACCGACTCCGCGATCTGGCGCACCCCACTGCTACCGATGCCCATGCTGGCGACGGCCAAAGCCAGATCGATGATCGAGCTATACAAGCCCATCAGGCCAAACCCAGTTGGTCCCAGCATCACCGCCATCGCCTTAGTCCGCGCGATGCCAACCAGAATAGTCAGCACTGACGAACCACCGATTAACGCCGACGATTTCAGAATCTGGCCGTAACTAGGCTGCTCGCTCTGAGTCGATTCCTCAGTCTGGGGATCACCGCGCAATTTAGAAGGCACAAAAGGGATATGTCGGGCAATTGATGCCATGGTATGAATAGTGTCTGGGTTAGCTTAAGCCTTTTCCGGGTTTGATTAGCTTGAGTATCAGCCCACACCGTCGCATTGCAGGACAACCTTGAATGTTTTGAGCAATATCTTCAAATCCAACGACAGCGAGCAATTTCGCATATAACGAATGTCCAACCGGACCATCTCGTCAAAAGTCGTCCTGCTCCGACCTTCAACTTGCCAAAGCCCAGTAATACCGGGTTTTGCATCCAGGATTCGCCTGAGATGCCAAGACTGATAATGATCCGCTTCGTAGCGTAGAGGAGGACGGGGACCGACTAAGCTCATCTCCCCCTTGAGCACGTTAAACAATTGCGGCAATTCGTCGATGCTGGTCTTACGAATGATTCGCCCTACCCAAGTCACTCTCGGATCTGTTTTCATTTTATACAAGGGTTTTTCCGAATCACCTTGATTGATTTTAGCAAGATCACCCTGAATGAGTTGAGTGACGTATTCGCGATGAATTTGATTATCATTATTATTTTTCATTGACCGAAACTTATAGAAAGAAAAAGTACGGCCTTTTTGTCCCAAACGATCCTGCTTGAAAATAATAGGTCCAGGCGAGGTGATCTTAACTGCTAAGGCGGTCAACAAAATAATGGGTGAAAATAATAGAAGAGCGATGGTGGCACCTACAATATCCAAAGTCCTTTTTAATGGATAGCCAACTGGATCGGATTCCAAGAGCTGATCGGACGATAAATCTAAAGCATTTTTTGAAGGTTGATTCCCTACTAAGATTTGCTGAAAAATCTGATCGGGATAGGTTCCCGTGGCCACAGTGAAAGGTAGTTTTGTGTGGCCATTCACAACTTTTTTTATTAATGTTTTCATTCCTTCATTATCGGTATCGGGTAACAGCAACGCTATAAGATCTTCACCAAGGTAAGCGAGAGCATCGGTCTCGCGAATACCGTTCTCGAGAGGATAAAAAAATTTGCTAAAACTCTCCATAAGATTTGTTGAATCATTTTCTTCTTCGCGATGCCGGCGAAACATTGCGATCGACAACGGTGTATTCCAGCGATCAGATCGATATTTTTCGCGATGCAGTAAATCCAAGAAATATGATTTTGGAAGAAATCGACTACGTAAAGGCATCGTATTGGTTGACATGTTCATCCCTATAAAACTCTAGTTGTGGGTTAACACTTTATTGTTGGATCGAGGTTAGCTGATCGCAGTACGCATCTTTAAGAACTGAGGCGAAACCCACACCATTCAATAATTCATTCGATAAAGATCGGGATAAATCAAAACGCAACCATGCGTTGAACAATCCAGTTGAGACAGCCATTCATTGATGAGAGTTAGACCAATCCAATCAATATGGGCATTGTCTCGAAAGCAATGCAGGTTGTAGTTATGTTTCAGCGAAGTATCTAAAGAGGAGAGCAAGAAACTTTTACAACATTGCGTTGAGTAGGGCTGAAACTACATAATCCTGCTGCCCGTTTTCCATTTGCGGAAAGAGCGGTAACAAAATCGTTCGATCCTGCGCGTGTTCGCTTTGACGCAAGTGCTGACAGCGGCCAGCACCACACTGGCAATTATTGCCTTCCGCACCGCACGACCATGTGGTTCTAACCGTATAAGCTGCTTCCCGATGGGAACACATAATCCCTCGACGGGTAGCTACCCCGGCGTCCAGCATCGACTGCATGACCTGGCGCTGGTCGCATCCCTCCGGCAACCGCACGCAGAAACTCTGCCAATTGCTTCGCGCCCAATCCGGTTCCACCGGTGCTCCCAGCCCCGCAATGGCCGCGAGCAGCA
>ERZ761602.3449-NODE-3449-length-22333-cov-6.811787_pt1 | contig 22333 bp, 20 predicted proteins | sample MGYA00512165_ERZ761602 | MGnify/ENA primary metagenome ERZ761602 (study PRJEB28899, sample SAMN02445085) | bioreactor sludge metagenome | biome: EBPR sludge; isolation source: Thorneside wastewater treatment plant | place: Australia: Brisbane, Thorneside...
CGCCAGCGACGGGCGAAGCGGGCGGGGTTCAGCGGACGCGCACCCAGGCTCCATCGGACCAGAGCTGCCAGCGGGCGTCCGGCGGCTCCTGGCTGACGCCGCCCGCGCGGTAAAGCCCGCTGCCGTCCGCGCACAGCTGACCGGCCGGCGTCCCATCGGCCGCGCGCACGACGGCCCCGCACGGCTGGCTGGCCGCTTCCAGGTATTCGCCGGCGGCGAGCACTCCCGCGCCGATCAATTGGCTCTGCAGCCAGCCCAACGTGACCACGCGCTGCGGCCGGCAGGCGGGATCAGTGGCCGCGTACAGGCCCAGGCCGTCCGCGCGCCCGCAGACGCCAGGCCATTCCACGCGCAGCAGTTCACGCGCGGCCCCGCCCGGGGCGGCCTCCACGGCGGGCGCGTCCCCCAGGCCGATCTGGATGAAGCGCAGACCCAGAGCGATGAGGATGATGAGCAGGGCCAGGCGGGCAAGCGGGCGGCGGGAGTTGGTGTAGTCGTCCATGATGGCCTCCGGGAGGGCGTGATCATCACGGTAAGCCGGGCCGCGTGCCGGGGCCAGCCGTTAACGTGTGCCGGCCGCGCGCCAGAGCAGGCCGCCGCTGGTGCCGGCTTTGGCACGATCGTGCGCTCAGGCGCGCGTCAGCGTAATCTCGGTGACTTCCGGGCGGCAGTTGAGGCGCACGCCCGGCGCCGCCAGGCCGATGCCGGGATTGGTGTAGAGCCAGGTCGCGCCGACGCGGTACAGGCCGTAATCGTACTTGCGGCCGTACTGCGGCGTGATGATGGCGCCCAGGCCGGGCACGCGCACCTGGCCGCCGTGGGAGTGCCCGGCCAACTGGACGGCCACGCGCGGGTCCTGGCTCCACTCGTCGACGAAGTCGGGTTCGTGGGCCAAAAGCAGGGCGGGGGTGTCGGACGGGCAGCCGGCCAGCGCTCGATCCAAATCCGGAGCGCCGCTCCAGGCATCGTCCAGGCCGGCCAGGTACAGGCCGCCGGCGTTGGCCGGCAGCGCCAGGCCGCGATTGACCAATACCGGCAGCCCGGCCCGCTCCAAACCGCCTTGGACGATGGCGCGGTTGGTCCACAAGTCGTGGTTGCCCAGGCAGGCGAAGACGCCGTGCCGGGCGTTCAGTTCGGCCAGCGCCGGCGCCAGCTCGGCGATGTCGTCGGCGCTCACGGTGACGTAGTCGCCGGTCAGCGCGATCAGATCCGGCTTCAGGCTGTTGGCCACGGCCACGGCCCGGCGGATCGCGCCGATCTCGGTGACGGGACGCAGGTGGAAATCGGTCAGGTGGACCACGCGCAGCCCTTCGGCCGCGGCCGGCAACCGGTGGATAGGCAGAGTCAGCCGCCGCACGGCCAGCCAATTAGCTTCTAGTTGAGTGCCGTACAGGTAACCGGCGGCGCCGGCCAGGGTGTAGCCGGCGGCCACGTTGCGCAGCATCTTGAGAAAACCGCGCCGGCTGAGTTTGACGCGCGAAGTTGGCATGGCGAGACGATGCCTCCGTTGCTCAAAAAGTTGATTAGCGCGACGATAGCGGAGGCGCCGTGCCGGGGGCAGGCGGGCGTTGGTGCCCAGCGCGGCCGAAGACGGGGGAACGAGGGTGCCGCCGGCCGGCACGAAAGTGCCGGGCGCGGTCACTCCTTCTCGGACAGCTCCTGACGATGCTCGAACCACCAGCGCACGGCCTCGGCCCGGCTGGCGACGTTGACGGCGCGGAAGATGCGCTGGACGCCCTTCTTGACGGCGTCCTCTTTGAGGCCGAGCCGGTAGGCGATCTGCTGGTTGGTCAGGCCTGCCTCGGCCAGCAGGTTGAAGATGGCGTGGTCACGCTCAGAGAAGGGGCTGGGCGCGCTCTGGCCGAGGCTGGCGGCCAGGTCCGGCAGGTCGCCGGCGGGCAGGCGCGACAACAGGAAGTAGCCGCGCCGGGCGAGCAGCAGCGCGGCCTCCACCTCGCCGCCGGACGGCCGGTCGTCTTTGTGGATCATGGACACGCGCCAGGTCATGAGTTTCTTCAGCAGCGCTGGGTTCGTGTCTTTCGACGTCAGGATGATGATGGGCAGGCCGCGCTCTTCGCGGTTGGCCAGTTTCTCGGCCAACGCCAGCCCCTCCTGCATCGAGTGGGTCGGCGGCAGCGACAGGTCCAGCAGCAGGGCCGCGTACGCGGTCTGGGCCAGCAGCCGCTCGGCGGTGGCCACGTCTGGGGCGTTATCCAGCTGCACCCGGGGCTGCAGCTCGAACTTCAGACCCTCGTAGTATTGCGAGTAGTCCTCAACCATGAGGACGCGGAGCGGCGGTGGGGTGTCTGGCATAGGCGCTGGCCGGAAGCCTGGGCCCTGCGGGCGGCGCAGGGCGACGGATAGCGCCTATTTTACTGTGGGTCACGCCGGGGCGGTGATGGCGCGGGCGGCTCCGGCAGGCGCGGGAAGACCACCTCCAGGCGTGTGCCGGCGCCGGGCTGGCTGTCCACATAGCCGCGCGCCGCGAACTGCGCGCGCACCAGGTCCAGACCTTCAAAGATACCGTTGGGGCCGGGGCGCACGCGCGTCCGGTCGAAGCCGCGCCCGTTGTCCACCACGCTCAACCGGATCTGGGTCGGCGTGACCGCCACGTCGATCTCGAGGCGGCGGGCGCCGCCGTGGAAAGAGGCGTTGGCCACGGCCTCCAGCGCCAGGCAGTAGAGCGCGTCGGCGACCGCGAAGGGCAGGTCGTCGGCTTCGGGCGCGATGGTCACCAGCACGCGGCCGTCCGGCGGGTCCGCGAACTGCACGATCTTCTGGGCGGCCCGGCGCACCTCGTCTTGCAGGCCGGCCTCGTCCAGCGGGTCGCGCCGCGAGAGCCGGGTGAGCATGGCCGCGATCTCCAGCCGGCGCACGACCTTCTGCGCGTTGGCCAGGGCAGCCGCGGCGGTGGCGGCGTCGGCGGGCTCGGCGGCCAGGGCGCCCTGGGCCGACCCCACCAGGCGGCGCAGCGAGTCGGCGCTCAAGGTGAGCGGGCCGTGCACACCAAACAGCACGCCGCCGAACGCCTCGTACTTGCGCCAGGAGGCGCGCTCGCGGTTGATCTGCTCGGCGGCCAGGCTGGCCAGCGCCTCCAGGGTGAGTTTTTCCAGCGGCGAAAAGACGCGCGGGGCGCGGTAGTTCAGGAAGAGCGCGCCCACCCGTTCGCTGCGCGTGCCCAGCGGCAGGAAGGCCAGCGACGCGACCGCCTCGCGCTGGAGAAAACTGTCGGCGGCGGCCGCGCGGGCCAGGAGCGGGTCAGCGGCCGCGTGCGTGCTGTAGTGCGCGGTCCAGCGAGCCAGCAAGCGGAACAGCACCGAGCTCTCCGACAGGGCCTGCTCCCGCAGTCTTTCCGGCGCGCGCAGATCGCCCGCGAAGAGCGGCGCCAGCGGGTAGCCGGTGCCGGGCGCCAGCTGATACAGCACCACGGCGTCGGCGCTCAGGCGCGTGCGGGCGTCGTCGGCCAGGACCGCGAACATCTCGGCTATGGACGTGCAGTCGCCCAGCCGGCCGACCACTTCCGCCAGCGTGTCCCGCAGGCGGGCGGCCTCGCGTTGCACGGCGCGGCTGCGGGCCAGCGCCAGCCCGATCGAGTCGGCCATGCGCGCCAACTGCTCGTCGTCGAACTCCCAGAACTCGGCCTCGCGCGGGCTGAGCACCTCCAGCACGCCCACCGGCTGGCCCTCCGCCAGGAGCGGCGCCGCCACCAGCGCGCGCACGGCGTGCCCGGCCGCCGGCTGGCCCGCGTAGGGGCAGCGGCGCAGGTCGTCCCAGCGTTCCAACTGGCGGGTCTGGCACACGCGCGCGGCGACGCCGTCCACGCCGCCCAGGTCGGCGCGCGGCGGCCAGGTGGCGCGCACGGTCAGCGCGCCGCCCTCCGCCAGCCACAGCCGGACGCGGTCGTAGCGCAGCCGCCGGGCGACCGCCTCCACCACCGTGTCCAGCGCGGCGTCGATGTCGGCCAGGTTGGAGAGCTCGTTGGCGATCTCGCGCAGCAGCTCGGCGCGGCGCTCCAGGACGATGTAGCGCCGGACCAGGTAGTGGTTGGAGCCGGCCAGCAGCGTCAGCCAGAGCGGCGAGAGCACGGCCTCGCTGAGCGGATAGCCCGCGATCACGCGCAGCGCCAGCAGCAGCAGGCTGGCCAGCCCGGTGAGCAAAGCAAAGGCGCGAATGGTGGCGCGCTCGGAGAGATAGATGAGCGGGAAGAGATAGAGCAGCCACAAGTGATCCAGCGCCGCGCCCAGGCCCGTGAAGCGCACGGCCGCCGCCAGCCCCACCGTGATGGCGACGACGATCAGGCCGGACCAGACCAGCACCAGGTCCGGCCGCGCGAAGCGCACCAGCCAGCCGCCGGCGCCGCGCCGCCACAGGCGTTCCGCGCGCCAGAACAGCACGAAGCCGCAGGCCGCGCCGATCATCAACAGGATCACCAGCCGCCGCCGGAACGCGTCTTCGGCGAAGGTGTCCCGCACGACGATGGCCAGGATCAGGGTCACGCCGACGACGGCCACTGGGTAGTAGAAGCGCATCCCCAGCCGCAGCAGCCAGCGGTAGATGGCCGAGAAGGGATCGTAGTTGCGGGGGAGTCCGTAGCCGGTCAGCATAAGCGTTCGTTGGTCCTCGCCGGCGGCCGGGCCTGCGTCTGTGGCCGCGCCGACATCCTAGCGTATTCCGGCCGGAGCGGCGCCGCCAGTGCGTGCCGCCGCCGCGCACTTTAGTGCGCTGGGCCTGGTGCTACAATGAGGTGGGGTTGGCGGGCAGGAGCAATCACTATGTTCCCTCCCGCGCGCTTTCTCAGCTTGAGCCTGGCCTTGGCGCTGACCGCCTGCGCGCCAAACGCACCCGCCTTCACGTCCACGCCGTCTCTCCCCACCGCGCCCGCGGCCACGGCCGTCCCGCGCCGCTCCGCCCAGCTGTCTGAACTCAACCGAGATGTCCGCGCCCACGCCGAGCCTGACCAGGCCTGGACGCCGGCCGTGGAGGGCCAGGCGATCTTCGTCGGCGGCGGCGCCCGCACCGGCGATGAGGCCTGCGCGCGGCTGGACTTATCCGAGGGCGCGATCGTGCGGCTGGGCGCGAACAGCGCCTTCGAACTGCAGGTGCTGCCGGAGCAGCCGGAAGGCTTCGCGGCGCGCCTGGCGCTTTCAGCCGGCCAGGTCTGGATCGGCCTGCTGGAGGCCACGGGTCTGAGCCAGGTGGAGGTGGAAACGCCGTCCGGCGTAGCAACCGTGCGCGGCTCGTTCATGAGCGTGGCGTATGCGCCGGACAGCGGCCAGCTGCGGGTGACGTGCCTGGAGGGGGAGTGCCAGCTGCAGGGCGCGGCCGGCCCGGAGACCGCGCTGACCGGAGGCCAGCAGGCCGAGATTCTGGCCCAGGGTCAGCGGCCTTCGTCAGTCCAGCCGATGGACTCGGCCCAATATGCGGAGTGGGAGCAGCACTGTCCGGAGGCGCCGGCCGTTCCACATATTCTGCTCAGCCCCGGCGCGGACCAGTGCGGGCAGACGACGGTCCCGGCCGGTGAAGTCGAGTTCAATTTCGGCGTAGGCCGCTGGCCGACGGCGGACGAGGCCAGCGCCGCCATCGGCGACAGCCGGCCGACGATCAGCCTGGACGGCGAGCCGTTGCCCATCGGTGAGCCCACCGGGCCGGAGTGGCACACCGGCGGCGAGCCGGCCGGCTGGGGCTACAGCACGCGCACGCGCGTCACCGTGGAGCCCGGCCGATACACGCTGGTCTCCGAGTGGTATTGGCCGGAGGTCTTCACCTGTGAGCTGACCGTGAGCGGCCGTTGAGCGGCTGAACGAGCCGCCGCCGGCGCTAGTCGCTCACCGGTGAACGGAGCCGCCAGCCGATCTCGAAGGGCGCGGCGCAAGCGGATTTGGCTCTAGACCATCTGTTCCGGCCGGCTGCAAAATCTGCTAAAATCGGTGCGCCCGCCGGGGCGATCTCGCAGGTGTATGGGAGGAGTTGACCCTTGAGCCGCTTAGTGAAGACCGATGGTGTCGGCAAGCAACGCGACCGGTTGATGAAGGGGATCACGTTGTCTTTGCGTGAGCTGGCCGGCAAGCAAAAACTGGACGAGGACGCGCGCGACATGGTGGCGTTCATCGCCTTGGCGCTGCACGAAGTCTACGAGACCATCGACGTGACCTGCCTGGCGTGGGAGAAGCGCGACTACTGGCTCAAGGCCGACCAGTTTCGGCGCGAGTGGGAGTGGACACGCTCCGCGGCGGAGAAGCTGGAGAAGGTGGTGCTGCAGAACGAGTGGCAGGAACTGCCGCTGTTGATGGCCAGCCTGTCGCAGCACCTGAGCAAGGTCAACCTGCCCAAGCGCAATACGCTGGGCGAGCCGTGGCTGGGCGCGTACGCGGCCTTGCGCGAGAAGCGCGGCATCGAGAAGGCCTACGCCGTCAAGTAAGCGGCTGGGCGAGGGCGCTCGGCGAGCCCCGGTCTACGCCGGGGCTTTTTGCTGCCGGGCGCCCGGCTCACAAGATCTGGGCCAGGCCGGCGTTGATGTCGGCGTGGAGCCGGTCGGCGATCTGGCTTAAGGCGGTGTGTTTGGGTGAGCCCGGCGCGGCCACGCCGTGCCGCACCAGCGTCACCGGCACACCCTGCGCGGCCAGCAGCGCCGCCGCCTGGGTGGCGGCCCGCAGGCTGCCCGGAGAATCTTCGAAGACATGGATGGTCTCGCCGGCGCAGGCGGCCAGCGCCGGCTGCAATTCGCCGGCGCGCACCAGGGCCACGGCTGCGTCCAGCGCGGCGGCCTCCGCACCGGTGCGGGCGGCTGCCATCGCCGCCAGCGGCTGAACGGGCGAGGGCTTCACCAGGTCCATCGCCTCGGCACCGTGCCGCTGGGCCGCCCACGCCAGCTTGCCGAAAGCAATGACTGGCAGGCGCTCCGGGCCGCTGGCCGGCAGGCCCACCAGGTCCAACGCCAATTCGGCCTCCGGCGTGTAGCCGCGCAGGCGCTCGGCCACCTCCACCGGCGGCAGGCTGGGCCGGGCCGTGTACAACCCGCAGCGCAGGCGGCCGGCGGCGCGCTCAGCCAGCAGCCGGTCCCGCAGGGCGGGCTGCAAGAGCGGGCGGTCCTCCGTGGCGAGCAGCGCCGCGCACTCGAAGTGCGGCGGCAGGCCGTACGCGTCGGCGTACAGGGCGTGGCCGACGGCGAAGTTCTGCACCACCTGCAGGGCCGGCGCGCGATCGACGTCGAAGCAGTGGCCCAATAGCTGCTCCAGCACCGGCTGCACCCGCGCGGTGAGCGGCCCGCCGTTCAAGTCCTCGCCGAACAGACGCAGCGCCGTCCGCGAGGCCTGGGTGCCCGGCGGCGTACCCGCGCCGATGCGCCGCGCCAGGGCGCCGAAGTCCGGGCGCGGCACGGCCAGCGGCTGCGCGCCCAGGATGTCCAGCGCGGCCCAGAAATCCACCGGCAGGTCCAGCGGCGCGCGGCGCAGGCGTTCCAGCAGCAGGGCCGCCGTGCTGATGGCCGCCGACTCCCATTCGACCGTGATGCTGTGGGCCTCGAAGAGGTCGATCTCTTCTTGCGTGGGGTAATGCTCGCCCACGCCCATGCGCCGGCTGAAGTAGGCCACCGTCTGCTGCAGCCCCCGGTGGTAAGCGCGGCTGTGCACCAACACGCCGTCGACGTCGAACAAGATCAACATGGCTCAGTGACTTCGGCTTTCGCGTGAGAGATTCGCAATTGTGCAACCCCGCCGGGCCTCAAGCGTTTGAGAGCCTTGCCATTATAATCAACGCGGCCACTTCCCCCGTCTTCCAATCTGGACTATAGTTCGGGCCGGAGATTTCACCGTGAGCACCCCCACCCTCGACCAACTCTGTATCAACACCATCCGCTTCCTTTCGGCTGACGGCGTGCAGCACGCCAACTCCGGGCACCCCGGCCTGCCGATGGGCGCCGCGCCGATGGCCTACGTCCTGTGGACGCGCTGCCTCAAGCACAACCCCGCCCATCCCGGCTGGGCCGACCGCGATCGGTTTGTGCTCTCGGCCGGCCACGGCTCGATGCTGTTGTACTCGCTGCTGCACCTCACCGGCTACCCGCTGGCGCTGGACGATCTCAAGGCGTTTCGCCAGTGGGACAGCCGCACGCCGGGCCATCCGGAGAGCCACCTCACGCCCGGCGTGGAGACGACCACCGGCCCGCTCGGGCAGGGGCTGAGCAACGCCGTCGGCTTCGCCATGGCCGAGGCGCACCTGGCCGCGCGCTACAACCGGCCCGGCCACGAGATCATCGACCACTACACCTACGTCATCGCCAGCGACGGCGACCTGATGGAAGGCGTGACCGCCGAGGCCAGCTCGCTGGCCGGGCACCTGCGCCTGGGCAAGCTCATCGTCCTGTACGACGACAACGCTATCTCACTGGCCGGCACCACCTCGCTCACGTTCACCGAGGACGTGGCGCTGCGCTATGCGGCCTACGGCTGGCAGACGCTGCGCGTCAGCGACGGCAACGACCCGGCCGCGCTCGAACGCGCGCTGCAGGCGGCGCGCCAGGTCACCGACCAGCCGACCTTGATCCTGGTGCGCACCACGCTCGGCTTCGGCGCGCCGCACAAGCAAGGCACGGCCGAGGCGCACGGCTCGCCGCTCGGCTCGGACGAACTGGCCGCGGCCAAGCGCAACCTGGGCTGGCCCACCGACGCGCTCTTCCACCTGCCGGACGAGGCCGTGGCGCACCTGCGCCGGTCGGTGGAGCGCGGCGCGAAGTGGGAGGCGGAGTGGAACAAGCGCTGGACGGCCTATGAGCAGGCGCACCCGGCGCTGGCAGCCGAGCTCAAGCGCCGCCTGGCGCGGGAACTGCCGGCGGACTGGGAGGCGGCGCTGCCGACCTTCCCCGCCGACCCCAAGGGGCTGGCCACGCGCAAAGCCGGCGAGGCCGTGCTGCAGGCCTTGGGCCAGAAACTGCCGGAGCTCGTCGGCGGATCGGCCGACCTCAACCCGTCCACGTTCACGGTGCTCAAAGGGCAGGGCGATTTCCAGAACCCGCATTCGTCGCCGGACGGCGCGCAGGGGACCTCTGGCGGCGCCTGGGGGTTTGAGGGCCGCAACCTGCACTTCGGCGTGCGCGAGCACGGCATGGGCGCGGTCGTCAACGGCCTGGGCCTGCACGGCGGCTTCATCGGCTACGGCAGCACTTTCCTGACCTTCCATGATTACATGCGGCCGACGGTGCGCCTGGCGGCCGTGATGCAGCTGGGCAGCATCTGGGTCTACACCCACGACAGCATCGGCGTGGGCGAGGACGGCCCCACCCATCAGCCGGTGGAACACTATGCCGCGCTGCGCGCCATCCCTGGCCTGCTCTTCATCCGGCCGGCCGACGCCAACGAGACCGCCTGGGCCTGGCGCGTGGCCATCGCCAACCGCCACCGCCCGACGGCGCTGGCGCTGACCCGTCAGAACGTGCCCACCCTGGACCGCGGCGTTTACGCCTCGGCCGAGGGTCTGACCCGCGGCGCGTACGTGCTCAACCCCGGCCTGTCGTCGCCGGACGTTCTCCTCCTGGCCACCGGCTCTGAAGTGGCCCTGATTGTGGAGGCCGAAAAGCAATTGGCCGAACTGGGCGTGAAGGCGCGCCTGGTGTCGATGCCGTGCTGGGAGTTGTTCGACGAGCAGCCGGCCGAGTATCGGGAGAGCGTGCTGCCGGCGGCGGTGACGGCGCGGCTGGCCGTCGAGGCCGGCGTCTCACTCGGCTGGCATCGCTGGGTCGGGCCGCGCGGGGCGCTGCTCACGCTGGACCGGTACGGGGCTTCCGCGCCGGCGCCGCGCATCTTCAAGGAACTCGGCTTCACGGTCGACCGCGTCGTGGCCCAGGCGCGGGCGTTGCTCGGCCGGTAGCCGCGCTGGCCGGAATTGCGAGACTCACCTATGCAGATTGCCGTCGCTTGCGACCATGCCGGATTCCCGGCCAAAGCCCAGGTGCTCGAGGCCATCCGCGCGGCCGGCCATACGGCCCTGGACCTGGGGACCGACTCGGCGGATGTCCCCGTTGATTATCCGGACGCGGCCCAGGCGGTGGGCACGGCCATCCAGGCCGGCCAGGCCGAGCGCGGCATCCTCCTGTGCGGCAGCGGCGTCGGCGCGGGCGTGGCCGCCAACAAGATGCGCGGCCTGCGCGCCGGCGTCTGCCACGACATATATTCGGCGCATCAGGGGGTGGAGCACGACGACATGAACGTGCTCTGCCTGGGCGCCCGCATCGTCGGCCCGGCCGTCATCCCGGAATTGGTGCGCGCCTTCCTGGAGGCCCGCTTTTCCGGGGCAGAGCGCCACGTCCGGCGGCTGAACAAAGTCCTGGCGCTTGAGTCAGATCGGTAGGCGCGCCCAGCCGGGTGCCCGGCAGTCGTGTGCGCGATAGGAAACCATCATGCCCAAAAACCCTCTTGTCGAACTACAGAAGCTCGGCCAGTCGCCCTGGCACGACAACATCCGGCGTGACCTGCTCACCACCGGCAAGCTCAAGAAGATGGTCAAGGACGGCGACATCACCGGCTTGACCTCCAATCCCACCATCTTTGAGCAGGCCATTGGCCAGACCACGATCTACGACGCGGCCGTGGCTGACCTGGCCCGCCAGGGGTTGACCTCCGGCCAGATCTTCGACCGCCTGGCCGTCGAAGACATCCAGGCCGCCGCCGACGTCTTCCGGCCCGTGTATGAGCGCACCGCCGGCGCCGACGGCTACGTCAGCATCGAGGTCGCGCCCACCTACGCCCGCGACACGGAGGCCACGCTGAAGGAAGCGCGGCGGTTGTGGAAGACGGTCGGCCGGCCCAACCTGATGGTCAAGATCCCGGCCACCCAAGAGGGCCTGCCCGCCATCGAGCAGGCGCTGGCGGACGGGATCAATATCAATGTCACCCTGATCTTCTCGATCGAGCGCTATCGCGCTGTCATGGACGCTTACCTGGCGGCCCTGGAGCGGCGGGTGGCGGCGCGCAAGAAGATCGACCGGATCGCGTCGGTGGCGTCGTTCTTCGTCAGCCGTGTGGACACGCTCGTGGACAAGCGCCTGGACGAGAAGATTAGGGCGCTGGGCGCGGCCGGCACGCCGGCCCTGCAGGCGCTAAAGGGCAAAGCCGCCATCGCCAACGCCCAGTTGGCCTATGCGGCCTTCCGCCAGGTTTTCGCCGGCGAGCGCTGGGACAAACTGGCCGCCAAAGGCGCGCGCTTCCAGCGGCCGTTGTGGGCCAGCACGTCCACCAAGAACCCGGCTTATCCGGATGTGTACTACGTCGAGGCCCTGGTCGGCCCGGACACCGTGGACACCATGCCGCCCGCCACCGTGGCGGCCTACAAGGACCACGGCCGGCCGGAACTGCGCCTCGGCGATGACAGCGCTGACGCCCAGCGCGTGATCGACGAGCTGGCCGAGCTCAACCTTCCGATGGACGCCGTCACCCAGCAGCTCGAGGCGGAAGGCGTAGCCTCCTTCGCCAAATCCTTCGACACGCTCCTGGCCGTGGTGGAAGCGCGCCGGCAGGCCGTGGTGTTGAACGACCGCCAGCAGCACAGCCTGGGCTCGGCCGAGAAGGCGGCGGCCAAGCTCATGGGGCGCCTGGACGCCGAGCAATTCGGCGCGCGGCTGTGGCGCAAGGATCCGACCCTGTGGAAGCCCGCCGACGCCGCGCATCAGGCCGAGATCAAGATCCGGATGGGCTGGCTGGACGTGGCCGGCCAGATGGCCGGGCACCTGAGCGAACTGACGACCTTCGCGGGCGAAGTGCGCCGGGCCGGCTTCACCCACGCCTTGTTGCTGGGCATGGGCGGCTCGTCGCTGGCCCCGGAAGTGATGCGCGTGACGTTCGGCGTGGCCAAGGGCTACCTGGACCTGGCCGTGCTGGATTCCACGGACCCGGCCGCCGTGCTGGCCGCCGACGCGCGCAGCGACCACGCGCGCACGCTCTACCTCGTTTCGTCTAAATCTGGCGGCACGGCCGAAATCAACGCCATGTTCCGGTTCTTCTGGGACCGGGTGGTGGCCGTGAAGGGCCGCCGGGCGGGCGAGAACTTCGTCGCCATCACCGACCCGGGCACCTCGCTGGAGGCGCTGGCCAAAGAGCGCGGCTTCCGGCGTATCTTCGTGAACCCGCCCGAGATCGGCGGGCGCTATTCGGTGCTGTCGTACTTCGGCCTGGTGCCGGCGGCCCTGATGGGCCTGGACGTGGCCCGGCTGCTCGAGCGCGCCCAGGCGATGAGCCTGGCCTGCGGCGCCGGCCAGCCAGCTGAGCGCAACCCGGGCCTGCGGCTGGGCGCCGCCCTCGGCGCGCTGGCGGCGGCCAAGCGGGACAAGGTCACGTTCATCGTCTCGGACCGGATCGCCTCGTTCGGCTACTGGGTGGAACAGCTCATCGCCGAATCGACCGGCAAGGAAGGGCGGGGCATTCTGCCCGTGGAGGGCGAGGCGCTCGGCAAGCCGCGCGTCTACGGCCAGGACCGGGTGTTCGTGCATCTGCGCCTGGGCCAGGACGCCGCCCAGGCCCGCGCCGCGGCGGCCCTGAAGAAGGCCGGCCAGCCCGTCATCGAGATCGCCCTCGCCGACGTGTACGACCTGGGCGGCGAGTTCTTGCGCTGGGAGATCGCCACGGCCGTGGCTGGCTGGGCGCTGGGCATCAACCCGTTCGACCAACCGGACGTCCAGGCCGCCAAGGACATCACCAAGCGGCTGCTGGCCGAGTTCACCCAGACCGGCAACCTGCCGGACGAAGCCCGCGCCCTGCGGCTGGACGAGGCCAAGACGACGGCCGCCGTGCGCAAGCTGCTCAAGACCGTGAAGCGCGGGGATTACGTGGCGGTGACGGCTTACCTGGCGCGCACGCCGCGCCGCGAGAAGCTGCTGCGCGAGCTGCAGGCCGCCCTGCGCGACGCGACCGGGGCCGCGACGACGGTGGGCTACGGGCCGCGTTTCCTGCATTCCACGGGCCAGCTGCACAAGGGCGGCGCCAACAACGGCGTCTTCCTGCAGTTGGTGTGTGACGACCCGCTCGACGCGCCGATCCACGGCGAGGCGTTCACGTTCTCGACGCTCAAGAACGCCCAGGCGCTCGGCGACTTCCAGGCGCTGACGGCTCGCGGCCGGCGCGCGCTGCGCCTGGATCTGGACGACCAGGTCGAGCGCGGTTTGCAAAAACTCCGGGATGTGTTAAGGTAAGGGGCGGCGGCATCTGGCCGCCTAACTGCTTTGTCTATGCCTCGCCCGCGCTCACGCGTCCGCTATGAGATGACGTCCCTCCGGCCGCCGGCCCGGCTGGCGCCGCGCGTCGTCCCCTCGGTGGACCCGTGGGTGGCGGGCGAGATGTTCGTCTCCCCCCATGTCGAGGAGCGGCGCCGCGGCCTGGCCATCCTGTTCGGCTCGGAAACAGTGCGCCGCTCGCCGTTGACGGCGCAGCTGCTGGCCGCGCGCGTGGACGAGCCGGATCTGGCCCTGCGGTCCCAGATCGTCCAGGCGCTGGCCGATTATTTCGAAGTGCGCGGCAGCGATTACCGTTACCCATCCGAGATTCGCTCGTTGGCCGCCGCCCATCTGCGCCGCTATGACCGGCCGCAGATCCAGGCCCTGCTGGAGGTCCACGTGGCCGCCCGGGAGGGCGCGGTGCGCCTGGCGCCGGACAGCCTCAGCCGGCTGTTGGCGCGCATCCCCAACGCCTCGCTGGTGCTGGTGCGGCTGGCCGGTGAACGCGGGCTGGCGGTCCGCCTGCGCCGCGCGGCCGTGGAGTTGATCGGGCGAGTGGGTTTCACCGACGCCTTGCAGGCGCTGGAAGGGCTGGAAGCGCGCATCGCCGGCCGCCGCGCCGGCCAGATGGCCATGGCTTTTGCCCCCACCGACCACGCCGACGAGCAAAGCCTGCTGCCGGCCTTACAGCAGACCTTGCTGGCCCTGCGCGAAAACGAATAGGCGCCGCGCCCCCGCCGCCACAACCCCGCCCGCCTGGTCGAAGGACATTTTGCTATGCCAAACAGACTGTACTATTCTGCGCCGCGGCGCCTGGCGCGGGCGCTGCTGGCTGGCGCGCTGATCGGGGCGGCGCTGCTCCTGCTGCTGCGGCCGGCCGCGGCCGCGCCGCTGCCTCAGGCCGGCACGCCTGGCGGCCTGAGGGTGGAAGTTTTCGAAGACGTGAACGTGCGCGCCGGGCCGGGCACCGACTATGACCTGATCGGCAAGCTGGTGGCAGGCCAGTCCGAGACCATCTTGGGCCGGGCGACCGTGGGCGCGTTTGTGTGGCTCAAGATTGTGTACTTTGGCGGCCCGGACAACACCGGCTGGGTGCTGGCCGGGTTGGTGCGCGTGGCCGGCGACGTCAACACGCTGCCGGAAGTGGCCGTCCCGCCGACGCCCACGCTGCCGCCGACGGCGACGCTGGGCGCGTTTGTGGAGGTCACCGCGACGCCGGGCGGCGCGGCCGTTGTCAGCGAGCGTCTGCCCACGTTCACGGCGCCGGCGCCCGTGATCCGGCCGACGCTGCTGCCGGCCCAGGGCCTGGCCTCGGGCGGCGGCGCCTTCCCGCCGGCCCTGGCGATCATCGCGCTGTTGGTGATGGGGGTCTTTGCGGGGCTGGTCAGCCTGATCCGGAGCCGGGGGTAAGCGTGGCGACCTGGGCCGCCACGCGCCGGCCCTCGGCGGTGAGCCAGAAGGTGGCCGCCGGAAACTTCTTGTTGCTGTCGAGCAGGCCGGCCGCGGTCAAATCGTCGGCCAGACGCCGCGCCACGGCCTCCGGCGCGCGGCCGTCGGCGTAGTGCAGGCGGAACTCCTTGCGGCCATCCAGGTGGCGGTGGGCCTTGAGGGCGTGCCCGGCGGCCACGGCCAGCAGCAGGCGGGTGTGGTCGGAAGATAGCTTCATCGCGCCGCAGCCAGCGCGCCGCCCCGGGCGTCGGCGCTCAACCCAACTGATCGACGTAGTCGTGCAGTTTGCGCTGATTGATTTTGACGTACTGGTCCGTCAGGATCTCGGCCATCTCCTCCGGCGTCAGGCGTGACCGCAGGATGTCTAGCGCGTCCTCCGGCGACTGGCCGTAGGCCAGTTTCTTCTTCCCGTTTTTCAGATCGAACAGGTACATGAAGTGGGGGTTGCTGAAGCTGCTCATGAGATGACGAGGGCGGAAGACGAATAACGAAAGACGGCCCCGCGCGAGCGGCGTTCGTCCTCCGGCGTTCGTCCTTCGTCCGCTAGGCTTTGGCCAGCGCGTCCAGGTAGTTCCGGCGCTGCTGGCGCACCTCGGCCAGACCGCGGTTGACCTCGTCGTCGTAGCGGCCGGCCAGCAGTTCCCGATAGAAGCGGTAGTCCACGCCCACCACTTTCTCGTCGTCCGGGAAACGGTGGTAGTTCTCCTTGGACATGCGGCTCTTGCCTTCGGCGATGAGTTGATAGCCCAACGCCGAGCCGGGGTAGGGGGCGTAGAACGAGATCGACGGCAGGATGCGCTTGGTGTACTTGACCATGCGCATGGTTTTGAAGGCGTCCTCGTGCGTCTCGCCCGGGATGCCGAGCATGATGTTGCTCCAGAAGACCGGCGGCTTTTTGCCCTGCGCCTCCATCTCGTCGCCGATGCGCGTCAGCAGGTCGATGGCGAAGTAATTGTCTTCCTCGGTGCACTCCTTGTTGAGGATCTTCAGCACGCGGTCGCTGCCGCTTTCAAAGCCGATCGAGACGGTGTTCCAGTTGGTCTCTTTGATCAGGGCTTCGAACAGGTCCGGCCACTGGCGCACGGTGTCGGCGCGGCCAGCCGCCCAGTAGGGCCAGCGCTTGCGCGCCTTGCGCGGATACTTCTCCAGCCACTCCTCCAGCCAAGACGGGTTCTGGAAGAACATCGAATCGTGGATGACCACCGAGCCGATGCCGTACTTCTCGTCCAGGTAGTTGAGCTCGTCGATGACCATGTCCACGGGGCGGCGGCCCATGTTCGGGATGTACGAGTTCTCGTTGCAGAACACGCACTGCCACGGGCAGACCCGGCTGGTGATCAGGGTGACCACCGGCGGCGGCCCCCAGCCGCATTCCGGCTCCAGCGGCCAATGAAATTTGCGAGACAGCCGCCAGGAGGCTGGCTTGGGCCAGAGGGTGCGGTCGAGCATGGGCCACTCGGCCATGCTCTTGGCGCCCACCCCCAGCGTCAGGCGCTGAAAGGCGGCCGGGTCCTTCACCAGTTCCAGGATCGTGTTCTCGCCCGGCCCCTGGACGATCCGGTCGAACTCCGGCACCGCCAGCATCTCGTCCGGCGCCACGGTGGCGTGCATGCCGCCGGCCAGCACCAGGCCGCGCGGGTTGACCTCTTTGAAGAGCTTGGCCGAGCGATAGGCGACCGGGAACGTGTACGAGCGCACGTTCATGATCAGCATGTCGTAGCCCTGCAGGCGCTTCTTCACCTGGTCCCAGGTGGTGCACTGCCGGGTGGAGAACAGGTCGGTCAGGACGCCGTTCTGGTGCAGGATCGTGCGCAGCAGTCCCAGGCCATGGTCCTGCCATTGCTCGTGCGGGCCGGCCGGATTGACCAGGTCGCCCAGGTCGCCCAGGTCTAGCCACAGGATCTTGCTGGTCGGTTTCTTTTGGAAGATGGGCCAGGCGATCGCCATGGAGCTACTCCTCAAACCCGCGCCGCGCGGCACCCGGCCGGCGGCGGTTCAGGGCAAGCAAGCGTCCCCGCGCGGGCGTTCGCCTGGAGCGGCGGGCCCGGGGGGACGCTGGCTAGGTGGTGATGGTGGGGTTAAAGCTGCTGGCGGCCGGCAAACCCCGCCTCCAGCTCATGCCAGTGCGTGATCCGGGGCTCATCGTACTGCCAGCACAGATAGACATCGCGCTCGTCGCGACGGGACAGAAAATCGATCAGGCCCGTGTTGATGTCCTTGACCTCGAGGCCAAGATCCTGGATCAAGCGCACATTGGTCTGGATGATTTCAAAGTCGGCCAGCAGGGCGCCGGCCTTACGGCTGCCGCCGTTGCCGATCGCCTTCTCTAGCACCGGCCACAACTCCGGCTGGGCGTCAACGACGTGCTGACGCGCAGCCAGGATGGCGCGCATCAACGGGCGGACGGTCTCCAGCAGGCTGTCCGCCTCGGCCAGGGTGAAGTACCGCGCCGTCATCGCCGGTGCGGAGGCCGGATGTGCGCCGTCGGCATGCGCCGCCGGCACCTTAGTGGCAGCCGCAGCCCCCGCCGCCCGAGGCCGCCTGACCGCCGCTGGTGCGGAAGGAGTGGCCGCAGCCGCAGGTGGACACGGCGTTCGGGTTGTCGATGCGGAAGCCGCCGCCCATCAGGTTGTCGACGTAGTCGATGGTGGCGCCGGCCAGGTACATCATGGAGGTCGGGTCGATGATGACCTTGACGCCGTCCTGCTCAAGGGTCGTGTCGAACTCGCCGGGCTCTTTCTCGATGGCCATGCCGTACTGCATGCCCGAGCAGCCACCGCCGGACACAAAGACGCGCAGGCCGTGGTTGGTCAGGTTGCGCTCGGCCAGCAGCGCCTTGAGCTTGGCGGCCGCGGCCGGGAGCAGCGTGACCGCCGGCTCGAGCGCGGTTTCATTCGGCACAGTCGGCATCAGCAGATCGCTCATCCCTTATCTCTCCTAAACTAGGTTGCCTTGATTGTATTAGAGAGGCGGCAAAGAGTCAAATAAGCAGACGTTTGTCTACTAAAATATCAGCCGAGCGTGGGCTCGCCCACCAAGTAGGCACAGCTGGCCCCGCCTTCGGCCAAGCGGCTTTGGCGCCGTGGCACAGCCCCAAGCAGGTTGCCCACCAACACCAGGTCCATGTTGCACAGTTCGGGGTGCTGGTCGGCCAAGGCCTCATACGGGCAATTGCAGGTGTGCAGCACACAGCCGTCCGGCGTCCGCTCCCAATGCGCGACGTAGCCGCGGGCGTTAAGGAACTCCACGGCGCGATCCAGGCGCGCGGCCAGGGGCTCGCCCGGCACTGGCCGCGGCGCGTCCGCGCTCAGCCGGGCGGCCACACCCTCGAAGATGACGTTGACGACCTGGCCGCCGATCTGGGCCTTGACCTCATCCAGCACCTTGGCCGCCAGGTCATCGTAGTTCTTGGGGAAGTGGACCGAGGCTTCGTCCGTCAACGCGAAGACGTACTGCGGCCGGCCGCGCGAGACGCGGTGCCGCACGATCGGGTCGCCCACCAGGTTCTCGCTGCGCATGATGTCGAGGTGGTGGCGGATGGTGACGGCCGTCAGACCCAGGACACTGGCGAGTTCATCCACCGTGGCCTGGCCGTTCTTCTTCAAATATTGCAGGATGGCCTGTCGCGTGCTCTGCATCACGGCCTCCTGGCCGGTGCCCTAATTTGTTCAAAGGCGTTCTGTTAAATTCTAGAAGCCCGGCCGGTATCTGTCAAATCAGCCCGCCGGGCCGGTCCCTGGCGCTGGCCGGGGATCCGCCGGTACACTGGCAGACGACCATTCAACCGGGGCCGTTATCGCCACAAGGAGGCGCCGCATGTTGAAGGAAACGTCATTCTGGTGGGAGACCATGACGCTGCCGGCCGCGCATCAGGGCGTCTGGGCGGACTCCGTCGATGTGGCCGTCATCGGCGGCGGCATCACGGGCCTGGCCGCCGCCCGCACGCTGGGCCGGCGCGGCGCGCGCGTGGCCGTGCTGGAGGCCGAGACGTTCGGCTGGGGCGCCAGCTCGCGCAACGGCGGCATGACCCTGACCGGCCTCAAGCTCGGCGTGCCGACGTTGCTCACCCGCTACGGCCGCGACCTGACGCGGCGTCTCTTCGCGGCCTCGCTCAGCGCCATCGACTTGGTCGAGCAGATCGTCACCGACGAAGGGCTGGCCTGCGATTTCAGCCGGGCCGGCCACCTGGAGGTGGCCTGCAAGCCCGCCCACTTCCGCTACTTCCAGCGCTCCGCCGAGATCATGCAATCCGAGTTGAAGCACGCGGTGCGGCTGGTGCCCCGCGCGGACCTGCGCGCCGAGGTCGGCTCGGATCTCTATCACGGCGGTCTGGTGGACCCGGTCAGCGCCGGCCTCAACCCGGCGCGCTACGTGGCCGGCCTGGCGCGCGCCGCCCAGCGCGCCGAGGTCCGGTTGTACGACCAGGCGCGCGTCCAGCGCTTCGAGCGCGCCGCCGGCGGCTTCCGGCTGACCACGGCCCGCGGCCCGCTGACCGCGCGGGAGGTCCTCATCGCCACGGGCGGCTACACTGGCCGGGCGTGGCCGGCCCTGCAGCGCAGGATCGTGCCCATCGGGTCGTACGTGGTCGCCACGGAGCGGCTGCCGGAGGCCGTGGCGCGCGACCTCATCCCGCGCCGCCGCATGATCTTCGACTCGAAGAACTTTCTCTATTATTACCGGCTGACGCCGGATCAACGCCTGCTCTTCGGCGGACGCGCAGCCTTCCGCCCGGAGACGCCGGCCAGCGTGCGCGAAAGCGCCGAGCTGCTGCGGCGCGGCCTGGTACAGGTCTTTCCGCAATTGGCCCAGACGGCTGTGGAGTACGCCTGGGGCGGGACGCTGGATTTCGCTTTCGACTTGATGCCGCATGCCGGGCAGAGCGAGGGCGTGCACTTCGCGCTGGGGTACGCCGGGCACGGCGTGGCGCTGGCGACTTATCTCGGCGTTCGCGTGGCCGAGGCGTTGTGCGGCGACGCGGTGGATAACCCGTTCACCGAACTCGCGTTTCCGGGCGCGCCGCTGGGCCTCTACAACGGCAACCCCTGGTTCCTGCCGCTGGCCGAGGCCTGGTATCGCTGGCTGGACCTGGTCAGTTGAGATCGGCTAGGGCGCCGCGGCCGCCGGGCCGAGCCCGCCGACGTGGTAGAGGGTGCTGGTGGAAAAGCTGGCGACGTACAGGCCGCCGTCCGGCGCGTTGACGATGGCCGACGGGCCAGGCAGGCCGCTCAGGAACAGGCGGCTGGACCCGACGTAGTGCTCGGCGTCGATGCGGTAGACGCGCACACTGTAGATCTCGCCGCGCGCCCACAGCGCCAGGAACAACTGGCCGTGATACTTGGCCGGCAGCCGGTCGCCCGTGTACAGCACCAGGCCGGTCGGCGCCGAATGCTCGGGGAAGGTCACCAGCGGCGGCAGGCTGCCGCTGTCCTGCGGCGGCGGGCCGAAGTAGTTGGGGAAGCCGTAGTCCTTGCCCTCGAGGATGTAGTTGAGCTCCTCGGGCACATCCACTTTGTGGCTGCAGTCGTCGATCTGCTGCGGCGTGTCGATGCAGCCGGAAGAGCCGTTATCGACAGCGAAGAAGCCGCCGCCGGGCGCCGGGATGAGGTTGTAGGGATTGCGCAGGCCGGTGGCATAGACGCGCAGATCGCTGCCGTCCGCGTTGACCGACAGGATGCGGGCCGCCAGCGGGTGCGTCTCCGGCCGGTGGTCGGTGGTGGCGCCGACGCCGATGTACAGGCGCCCATCCGGGCCGAACGTCAGACCGTTCGGCTGGTGAAACGCGTACTCCTCGCCGGGCAGGCCGGAGACGATGGTCGTCGTCTGGTCGGCGGCGCCGTCGCCGTCGGTGTCGGTCAGGCGCACGACGCGCTCGAGCATGGTCACATACAGGCCGTCCGGGCTCCAGGCCAGGCCCTCTGGTTGGGGAAGTCCGCTGGCGAACACGCGCACCTGGTCGGCCGCGCCGTTCTGATCCCGGTCGGTCATCACCCAGATCTGGCCGTCGATGCCGGCCACGTACAGGTTGCCGTCCGGGTCGACGTGCAGGGCCGTGGGCTTCTGGACCTGTTCCGCCTCGAAGACCCGTAACGGGATGTCGTCGGTGACGAAGATCGTCTCCGGCGGCGGCGCCGCTGTCGTGACCTCATCCAGGTCTGGCGCGAATGTGACCGCGTACAGGCCCGCCGACCCGAGCCCGAAACAGGCCAGGATGCTGGCGGCCTGCCAGGCCGCCGTGCGCGTCGGCGCCCCCCGACCCCGGCGCTGAGCGATCCGCTGCACGGCCCAGACCAGGCCGGCGGCCAGCAACGCGCCCAGCGTGACGTTCGCCAGGCTGCGCGCCAGTTCGTACATCGGCAGGTTGATGAAGGCCCGGCGGGCGGGTGTGCTGGCCGTCAGAAAGAGGAAACCGCCGGCCGCCGCCGCCGTCACTGCGAAGAGCAGCAGCGGCGCCGCCCACCGGCGCGGTTCCCGCCGCAGGGCCAGCCATTGGCGCGCCGCGCTCACGAGCCAGTAGGCGGCCAGCAGCAGCAGGCCGACCCCGAGGGAGTTCAGCGCAAACGGCAGCAGTTCCGCAAAGAAACGCGAGATCAGTTTCTCGATCATCAGGGCTCGGCGATTATCGGTTGGGCGCAGCCTGCCCGTGGGCGGCGCTACGGCTCAGGCGTCAGCCGGTCAAACTGACCGGCGGTGGGTTCCGCTCAACAGAACCAGTTCTCGGTGAGGCGCGGCGGCACCGCCCGCACCGGCGCTGCCGGGCCGTGCGGCTCGGCGCGGGCGGCCAGGGCATAGGCCCGCGCGCGGATCGCGGCAAAGGTGACCTCGGCCGGCTCACGGGCCGCCTCGGCCGCGGCAACCAGCGCTGTCACGTCGGCGTGGAGCGCGTCCAGGCGCGGGTCAGGGTGCGCCCAGCGGTAAGTGAAGTGCTCGGCCTCCAGCTCGCCCAGCCATTCCGCCGCGTCCGGCGCGTGGACCAACGCCGAGCCGGGCGGCACCAACAGCCGGATCGCAAGCTGGATCGGCGGGATGTGCCGCTGCAGGCCGCGGGCGCGGATGAACTCCAATTGCGCCAGGTAGTCGTCCAGGCTGGTCCACGGTGTGAAGGCCACCAGCGTCGGCTGGAGGGCCAGGCCGGCGGTGTCCAGGATGGTCAGGGCCGCGTCGATGTCGGCGGCGGTGTGGCCCTTGCCCAGGCGGGCCAGCACATGGTCGCTGACGGATTCGATGGCCGAGACCACGAACGTGGCGCCCAGGTCCGCGAACTCGGCGAACAAGCCGCGCTGCTCCAGGATATGTTCGACCTTGGTCGTGAAGTCGAACGTCAGCGCCGGCCAGCGGGCGTGCAGGGCGCGCGCGATCCGCACGGCGTGGCGCGGACCGTTCAGGAAATCGGGATCGCCGAAGGTGATGTGGCCCGCGCCGGCTGCCACCTGCTGGGCGATATCGGCCAGCACCACGTCGGCCGGGACGACGAAGAAGCGTCCGCCGTAGACGGGCACGATCGGACAATGACGGCAGGTGTGCAGACAGCCGCGGCTGGCCTCGACATAGCCGGCGAGTTCATAACCGCCGCTGGTGGGTTGGTAACGCGCGTAGCGATCTAACGGAGGCAGACTGTCGCGGGCCGGGATCGGGAAGGCCAGGCGCTGCAGGGCGGGGCCCAGTTCATCGAGCGGACCTTCGAGCGGGTGC
>ERZ761602.3451-NODE-3451-length-22327-cov-10.143858_pt1 | contig 22327 bp, 21 predicted proteins | sample MGYA00512165_ERZ761602 | MGnify/ENA primary metagenome ERZ761602 (study PRJEB28899, sample SAMN02445085) | bioreactor sludge metagenome | biome: EBPR sludge; isolation source: Thorneside wastewater treatment plant | place: Australia: Brisbane, Thorneside...
ATCGAGCGTGTCTCGGACGCCGAATAAGCCCTCACCCCTAGCCCCTCTCCCACCGGACGGCGCGTCGGCGGGTCGAGGACCAGACTCTCGAACCGCTCCCGCCAACCGGGATACAGCCGCGCGTCGGGGTTCAGGAAGAGGAAGGCCTCGCCCTGTGCCAGCGACGCGGCTTGGTTGGCGGCCTTGGCGTAGAAGCGGTTGGTTCCGTTGGCGGCGAGGCTCACGCGGGGGCAATCGCGGGCGACGGCGCGGACGACGTCGGCGCTCCGCTCCATCGAACGCCTGTTGGAGAACCATCGGACAACGTCCAGAAAACCGACTCGGGGTTGACAAACCCCTCGCTCAGGGCGAAGAGACACGGATGAACCCCGACGTGACAGAGCTCTTCGAGGGGGAGAATCGGCGAGAGCAAACTTGCCGACCACCTGCCGACCACCTGCCGACGCCCGTGGGGGGATGTGAATGTGAATGTGAATCGTGAATCGTGAACCCGAAGGCAAAGCTGCCGACCACCTGCCGACGCTCGTGGGGGGATGTGAATGTGAATCGTGAATCGTGAACGCGAAGGCAACCTGCCGACCCAATGGGACCACCCCGGCCTGCGGCCACCTCTCCAGAGGAGGGGATTGCCGGAGAGTCCCAAGGTGGCGCGGCGGCGGAACGGGCACGGTCTGCCGGGCCTAGAAGTCGTTTGGCGCGCGGCTGGCGGTCGGGCCCGGGGCGAGGGGCGCGCCCAGAGGTACGATCTGCCCTATGCCTTGGCTCAACATCGTCCTCTGGGTCTATGCCGTGTTCAACATCGCCCTGGGCGTGGAGGCGTACCTGAAGGTGAACAGCATGCCGTCGCTGATGGGTGGCGTCGGCGCGGGTGTGCTGGTGATCGTGGGGTTGCTGGTCGCCCAGAAGAACTCGATGGTCGGGTACTTGATCTGTGCTCTGGTCGCCCTCGGTCTTATGGGCAGGTTTGTTCCTGCATACCTGTCGAAAGGAACCGTCTATCCAGCGCTCGTGGTCAGCATCGCCTCGGCTTTGGCGCTCATCGCTCTGATCGTGGGCCACTTCATGGCGCGCAAGCCGGCCTAACGTGAGCCACGGATTCCGCATCGGTCCCGTCCGCGTTGCGAACCGCTTGGTGCTCGCGCCGATGGAGGACGTGAGCAACCAGCCGTTCCGGCGGATCGCCAAGCGCATCGGCGGACCGGGGCTGATGTTCACCGAGTTCGTCAGCGCCATGGCGATCCATTACGGCGCGACCAAGACGCTGCGCAAGATGCGCATCCACCCCGACGAGCGGCCGCTCGGCATCCAGATCTTTGGCGGCGAGCCCGAAACGATGGCCGAAACCGCCCGCATCGCCGAGGCCATGGGCACCGACCTGCTCGACATCAACATGGGGTGCTGGGTGCCCAAAGTGTGCAAGACAGGCGCGGGCGCGGCGCTTCTCAAAGACCCCGACCTCGCCGAGCGGATCGTTCGGACCGTCGTCGCCGCGGTGAGCATCCCGGTCACGGTGAAAGTGCGTGCCGGATGGGATTACTCCATGTTTGCCGCTCCAGAATTGGCTAGACGCTTTCAGGATGCCGGTGCGCAAGCCGTCACGTTGCACGCCCGTTTTGCCAAACAGGGCTTCGAAGGGCACGCCGATTGGGAGCTGATCAAGCGGATGCGCGAGGTCGTGACGGTGCCCTTGATCGGCAACGGCGACGTGAAGACTCCCGACGACGCGGAACGGCTGCTCCGCGAGACGGGATGCGACGCCGTGATGGTGGGGCGGGCCGCGATCTCCAATCCGTGGGCGCTCGCCCGCATCCGTGCCCGCCTTCTGGGGCACGCCGAACCCGCCGAGCCCACGCTTGAAGACCGAGTGGCCGTCGCCATCGAGCACGCCGAGCGAATGGTCGCGTTCGAGGCCGAGGAAAGCGAACCCGGCGACCCCGATCTCGAGCTTCGCGCCATTCGACAACTAAGGGGGCAACTGCCGCTGTACATCAAGGGATGCCCCGGCGCGGCGGCTCTTCGGGGGCGGCTGTCGACCGTCTCCTCGCTGGATGAATTGAGAGAGATTCTGGGCCGATTCTTGCTTGAATCCGACCGAGAGGAAGCTATGGTTGGTACGTCTTCCGCATCGAGATGAGTGCGCTCATCCGTTGGAAGCCAAGGGAGTCGTTCAGCGCCAACATCCCCTCGTTGCGCGTGTCGTTGTCGGTCACGATGGACTGGTAGCCGCGTTGCGCCGCCGCTTCGATGGCGATCCGCTTCATGGCGCGCGCCAAGCCCCGGCCCCTCCGCTCCCGCACCACAGCCGTCAAGCCCTGCTCGAAGCGGCCGGGCACGTCGCTGACGAATCCCCAGCACACGCCGACGATCTGGTCGCCTTCCCACGCCACGTGGCTAGTCGCTGGGTCGAACGCTGGGTCGCCGATGACCTGCTCGCAGAAGAACTCGTGGGTGAGGGGGACCGGCGGCGAGGCGCGCGGGATGTCCACCCGGACCAGCTCGAACACGCGATGGAGTTCGAGGCGGTTGGTCGGGGTGTCGCACTCCGACCATGGGGTGATGCGAACGCCTTGTGGGATTTCGAAAGGGGCGGTCGGGCGTCGAGCGAGATCGAGGACGGATTCGAAGTCGCGCTTCTGCTCGACAAAGCCCCGGCTCGTGGCGAAGGCCACCGAGCGCTCTTCGCTCTCGGCGACGCGCGTGGAGCAGTCGTCCGCACCTTCGCTGCGAATCCAGGCTTCGACGTGGTCGAACATTCGATGGCCGAGGCCTTTCCCTCTCTGGGCCGGCGGCACGACCACCACCACGGTCCAGCGCCGGGGGTCGTAGGCGCCCAGGTCGTGTTGGGCGAGCCCATAGGCCGCGATGCCCGACGCGTCCTCGAACAGCCAGTGAACGGGTCGCTTCTCGGGTTCGATCGTCTCCTCGTCGCGGAGCATCTCGGCCTCGGTGACGCGCCAGTTGGGGTACGTGTCGTTCCAGAGGGCGGCGATCGCGCCGAAGTCGGCGGGCGTGGCGCGGCGTGGTGGGTTCATGGTCGGGGATTGTGCCACCAGCGGGCTGATCCGACTCGGCGAAGGACCCTTCGTGCCGATGGCGAATTGCAGTGGCGATGGTCGCCATCGCTTGTCTTGTTGCCATGTCTGCTTCCAACGCACCCCTACAGCCCGTGCCGTTCACTTCGGTGACGATCGAGGACCGGTTCTGGTCGCCGCGCCAACGCGTCAACCGCGAGGTCTCGGTTCGGCATTCGTTCGAGATGTTGGAGAGGGCGGGCAACATGGTCAACCTGCGACTCGCCGCCGAAGGCAAACGCGACGGCTACCAAGGGCTGCTGTTCACCGATTCGGATCTGTACAAGGTCATCGAGGGTGCGGCTTATACCTTGGCGACACATCCCGACCCGGCGCTCGATCGGCGGCTGGACGAGCTGATCGCCGAGATCGGCAGGGCTCAGATGGCGGACGGCTACCTGAACACGTGGTTCCAGGTGACGCGACCCGACCAGAAGTGGACCAACCTGCGCGATCACCACGAGCTGTATTGCGCGGGGCACCTGTTCGAGGCAGCTGTGGCGCACCACCAAGCCACGGGCAAACGGAACCTACTAGACATCGCCTTGAAGTTCGCTGACCACATTGACAAGCGATTCGGTCCGAACGGGACGCATCCGGGCTATGCCGGGCACCCCGAGATCGAGCTGGCGCTGGTGAAGCTGTGGAAGGCGACGGGCGACGACCGCTGGTTTCGGCTCGCACGCAAGCTCACGGAACCACGAGGTGCGGGTTTCTTCGCCGACGAGCACAAGACGCCACGCGACCGCTACGACGGCACGTACTGGCTCGACGACGTGCGCCTTGAGGAGCACCGGGAGATCAAGGGGCACGCCGTGCGCGCCGCGTATCTGCTGGCTGGAGTCGCCGACATCGTGCGCGAGACGGGCGACCCGGCGCTCACCAAGATGCTCGATCGTGTGTGGCGCAACGCCACAGAAAAGCGCATCTTCGTCACCGGCGGCATCGGGCCGAGCGGCCACAACGAGGGCTTCACGGTGGATTACGACCTGCCGAACCTGACGGCATATCAGGAGACTTGCGCGAGCATCGCCATGGCGCTGTGGGGGCACCGGATGGGCCTGCTCCACGGCGAGGGCAAGTATTGGGACGCCGTGGAGACCGCCCTCTACAACGGCTTGCTGAGTGGCGTTTCCCTGAGCGGCGATCGGTTCTTCTACGTGAACCCGCTGGCCAGCATGGGCAACCACCACCGCAACGAGTGGTTCGGCTGCGCCTGCTGTCCGCCGAACGTGCTGCGCACCATCGCTTGGCTGGGCGGCTACGCGTACGCCGTCGGTGGCGGGGACTTGGTGGTGAACCTGTACGTCGGGGGCCGCGTCGAGACCGAGGTGGGCGGCGCGAAGGCCAAGTGGAAGGTGGAGACGGACTACCCGTGGGACGGCAAGGTGGTGTTGCGGCCCGAGTTCAGCGGCAGGCACGGGCTTCGGTTGCGGCTTCCCGGCTGGTGCCAGAGCTATCGGCTGCACGTCAACGGGCAGATCGTCGAGGGCGTTGCTTCGGGTTATGCCGTGGTTCCCGCCCGCGATTGGAAGCCCTCGGACGTGGTGGAATTGAGCTTGGAAATGCCCGTGGTGCAGGTCGAGGCGCACCCGCTGGTCAAGGAGAACAGGGGTCGGGCGGCGGTGCGGCGCGGGCCGCTGGTCTATTGCGCCGAGCAGGTGGACAACGATTCGCCGGTGTTCGATGCCGTGGTGCCGTTGGGATCGCGGTTCGAGGCTCGGTTCGACCCGAAGGTGCTGGGCGGGGTGGTCGTGGTCGAGGCCGAATCGCTGCAGTTCCCCGCGAACGACTGGGAGCGGACGCTCTACCAGGCCGCGCCGCCCGCCCAACGCAGGACGCTGAGGATGGTGCCCTATGGGTTCTGGGACAACCGCGCGGCGGGACCGATGGCTGTTTGGATGCCCACGGTGCCTGCGCCGCCCAAGGTCGTGGGTCCAGAAGGCAAGGCCAAGGTCTCGATGAGCCATGTGAGCGGCAACTGCCAGCCGTGGGGCGTGAACGATGGCCTGGAACCAGAATCCTCGGGTCAGCAACCCGCCGCGCTGTGCCACTTCTGGCCGCGAAAGGGCGGCGAGGAATGGGTGCAATACACGTGGGACAAGCCGCTAGCGATCTCGGGAGTCGAGGTGTATTGGTTCGACGATACGGGCCGTGGCGAGTGCCGGTTGCCTTCGGATTGGACTTTGGAGGCGCTGGTGGGCGGAGCGTGGCAGCCCGTGGTGATCGCCGACCGCCCGATCGCTCTGGACAAGTGGTGCAAGGCGACGTTCGCCACGCTGGAGACTTCGGCGCTGCGGCTGAAGGTGCGTCAGAAGGATGGCTGGGCAAGCGGCATCCACGAGTGGCGGGTGATCCGGGACGAGTCGGATTGATTCCGGCGGGCGCGGGGATCGCGCAGCTTGCCAATTGACGCGCAAACCTCCCAAACGGGGTGAGGAGTTGGGCTCGGCGGACTGATACTTCAAGTGTTCGCGATGACAACTCAAGCTTCACCCAACGGGTCCATGCCAAGGGCCCTGACGAACGCCTTGCCCAAGTGGCTCGCGTTCGCCGTCGGTCTCTGGGCGGCACAGGCCGCTCTGGCCGTGGAAGACCACCTGCTCCTTGGAGGGCGTGCGGTCACCATGAGCGACCCGGTCAACACGTTCCGGTTCTATTACGAGATCCCGAACGGGATCACCGTAGACTGGCAGAAGGTGGATTTGTTCTGGGATTCGTCGCCCACCATCCGTCCTGAGAGCAGTTCGATCACCGTCCTGCTGAACGGCCAGACCTTGGCAAGCAACCGCCTGCGCCCCGCCGCGAACTCGGGCGCCCAAGCGTGGACCGTCAACTTCCCGACGCGATTCCTGCGCAAAGGTGTGAACGAGCTGACCATCGTGACCCGGCAACGGTCGGTGGACGGGCCCTGCCAGGACATCGAGAACGCCGCGAACTGGGTGCGGTTAGAGGAGGGCAGCGCGATCATCACGGCGTTCAACCCCGACCCCAACCCCTCCATCGCGAGCTATCCGTACCCGATTCTCGACCCGTTGGACAAACAGTTCTCACGCTTCGCATTCGATCTGGGCGCGACGCCCGAACCCGCCAAAGTCGCGACGATGCTCGGGCTCGCCAGCGACTGGGGCGTCCGATGGCTGGGGCAAGAGATCAACACGCCCATGGTGAACGGCAAGCGGGGCAACCAGCCGCACCTCGTCAAGATCCAGATGGGAGAGACGGCGCCAGACGGCACCGCACTTCCGCCGAACGCCGGCTGGGTGGGTTTCGACGCGAACCGGAACCTCATCCTGCACGGCAACGGCTCGGCCGGATTGCGAAGGGCGCGCAACGTGCTCACCGACTCGACGGCTTTGCAGCTTGCCGGCAAGGCACCCAACATCCTGGTGGACAAGGACCTGGGCCGGGCGCCCGCTCTAGGCCAGGGCCGCGTTGGGCAGGTCACCTTTGGAGCACTTGGGTATCCCAAGATTCAGCTGCTTGGCGCGTTCACGCAGAGGGCCAAGCTGTTCATCAACCGGCCGTTGCGCGTGGACATCGGGAAACAGTCGTTCCTCAAACTCAAGTTCAAGCACTCGGCCGCTGTCGATCCCGCGCGTTCGCTGCTGACCGTGAAGATCAACGGCGTTCCCGTGGGCAGCGTTCGGCTGACCGATGAGAACGCCAACGAGGGCACTCTTGCCGTGCGCCTGCCCGTGGAGGAACTGGCCAAGTTCTCCTGGGAGGTCGAACTGGAGGCCTACCACTACCTGGGCAACGTAGACTGCTCGAAGAGTTACGACAGCATCGCTTGGACCGTGATCGACGGGACTTCCGAGTTCGTTTTGGAGCCTGGCGGCATCGAGGGTCCGCCTTCTCTGGTTGCATTCCCCTATGTTCGCGACCGCGACGGGGGCATGGGAGACGACGTGCGCGTCGAGTTCTCTTCCGACGCCGGACCCGGCCAGTACGAGTTCGCCGCAGCGATGGCGGCTCTTGCCGGTCGCTCCAACCGGGGCGGCATCAACTTCAGCCCCGACGCGCCGACCGACTCGCGAGTTCAGGTGTGGATTGGCCGCCTTTCGGAGGTGAACCGGTTCGAGGGTATCCGCGAGGCCATGCACTTGGCTATTGGAGCAGACGGCAAACTCACGCCACAGAACGGTCTTTCGGCGGTGCCGCAGCAGATGGACAAGCGATTGGTCCTCCAAGCGATCCGTTCCCCAATGAACTCGAACGGGGTCATTTATGTGGCTCTCGCCAAGGACGACGAGGATTTCGCCAAGTTTGCGGCACTCATCGCCAAGCCCGGTTTTGGCGACAAACTGAACGGAGACGCGGCTGTCGTGGACTGGGCGGGCGACGTGGTGAGCCTTCGATCGGAAGCCTACGCGCGCATGCTGGAGCAGTCCGCCAAGGAAACCAACTCGTATACCGTGCCGATGCGCTGGGTGATGGCGGGGCTTGTCACTGCGGTCGCCTTGCTCGTGCTTTGGATCATCATGCAGTTCGTCGCGAAGAAGCGCCCTGCCATGGCCACCCGCTGAACGCCCTATGTGGGGACAAGACTGGCTCATCATCGCTCGAGACGTGTTCCTCGTCTTGACGTGGGTCGTTGCGTCCATCTACCTGTTTTCGGGGCTGCAAGATTTCCGCTACGACCTGTATTCGTTGGCGCTCCGGGCCATCCGCAGGTTCAAATTCCGCAAGCGCGAGCGGTTGACCAAGGCGCGGCTGCGCATGCGCGAGCAGCAATGGATCGCCGTGATGGTGCCCGCCTGGAACGAAGGCGAGGTCATCGGGGAGATGGTCAAGAACATTCTGGAGCGCGTCGAGTACAAGAACTACCGCGTGTTCGTCGGGGTGTATCCAAACGACGCCGCGACCAACGCCGCGGTTGACCGGCATGCCGCCGAGCACGAATCGCTGATCAAGGTGGTGACCGCTCGGCCGGGACCCACCAACAAGGCCGACTGCCTCAACAACGTGTTGCAGGCCATCGAGAAGTACGAGGTCACGCACGGGATCAACTTCGACATCATCGCGATGCACGACGCCGAAGACGTCGTCCACCCGTTCTCGTTCCTTTTGTACAACTATCTCATCCCAAGGATTGACGTAGTTCAGTTACCGATCCTCCCTTTGCCCACTTCGCTCAAGAAACTGGTCCACTGGGTGTACGCGGACGAGTTTTGCGAGAACCACATGAAGGATGTTCCCGCTCGGGAACTTATGACGGGGTTTGTGCCCTATGCGGGCGTGGGAACCGGCTTCTCGCGACGGGTGATCCACTTCCTCAAGGAGCTTCACCACGGCCAGGTGTTCAACGAGTCCTCGCTGACCGAAGACTACTCGATGTCGAAGAAGATCCTGGACTCGGGCTACACCTCGGCGTTCGTGAACCTGCTGTTGGCCGACGACGACTCGAAGTGGTGGACACCCCTGTGCCAACGGTCCGGATTCATTTCGAACTGGGCGTACTTCCCCTTCGACTACAAGCGCTCGGTGCGGCAGAAGTCGCGTTGGATTCTGGGCATCTCGATTCAGGAATGGACGCTCACGGGTTGGCAGGGCGGTTGGCGCATCCGCGAGAACCTGCTCAAGGACCGCAAGGTGTTCGTCGCCATGACGGCCACGTTGCTGGGCTATCTGTGCTTCATTTACGTCGCCCTCGACTTCATGGGTCGGTGGGGATGGGTTCCGTTCCAGCTGCACCCTGTCGTCGTTCCGGGCACTGTTCTTTACCAGATGCTGGTCGTCGTATTGGGCCTCAGCTTTGTGCGGCTGTTCCAGCGGATGTTTTTCGTGACGGCGGTCTATGGGATCAAACCGGCCTTGCTTGCCGCGCCGCGCATGATGCTGGGCAACATCATCAACGGGCATGCGGCGTTCCTTGCTCTCAAGGCGTTCTCGGATTCGCAACGCGGTCGGCAGGCGATGAAGTGGGCCAAGACCGACCACATGGAAGGCGTCGGTGCGCAGCCGTTCGAGATGGAGCGGCCTCCTGCGCCGGCCGAGCACGAGGTTGAGCTCTCGGTTGCGGAGTTGTGTCTCAAACTGCGTGCAAGGGACTCCGCCGAGGTGATCGGCACATTGGAGCGGATTCGAGCGACGCTGGGCGACGGTGAGCGCCAACCGATTCTGCACGAGCTTGAGCGCCTGGTTCACTCGAAGGACCCGTTGGTTCGGGCGGCCGTTGGCAATGCGATCGGCAGACTCGCTTGGGCCGAGCTGATGCCCGAGCTCTGTATCCTGGTCGGCGACCACGAGTGGCCCGTGAGGGCCAACGCGACCAGTGCGCTCTTGGATCAGCCCAACTTCGGCGATCTTGCCGACCTGGTTCTCATTTCGCGCGACAAGTTCGCCATCGAGACGTTGGTCAAGATGCTGGAGCAGGACGAGCCCAAGTTGGCCCAATTGGCCGAGGGTGGATCGCTCTCGAATAGGGCCCGCAACGTCTTGCTGGAGAGGTCGAAGGTGTTCCAGCGGTTTGCCCAACGACCAGCCGCCTAAAGGCACACTCCACCTGCGGTACATTGGACGCGATGCGACGCCGCCTCATTCCGCTGCTGCTCCTCTTCCCTGTCGCTGCCTTCGCCCAACTCCCGCCGCCCGTCGAGGGGCCGAGCTTGGAGCGCTTGTACAGCTTCCCGCTGGTGAACGGACGAAGTCCGTCCTCCCCGGCGATGTCGCCCAAGGGCGACAAGATCGTGTTCGGGTGGAACCAAACAGGCGAGCGAAAGCTCGATCTCTGGCTCATGGAGTTCCCGAGCGGTGCCAAAACGCAGCTGGTCAAGGCCGACTCCATTCCCGAGTTCCCGAGGCAGGAAGACAAGCGAACCGAGCTGGAGAAGAAGGAAGCGGCCCTTTATGATGGCGGCATTTCGGGCGCGGTGTGGTCACCCGATGGCGAGGAACTCCTGTTCTCCTACCGTGGCCGGACGTGGCTGGTGGACCCGGACTCGGGCAACCCCCGGCCCCTGATCGACGCGCAAGAAGGCATCTTCAGCGTGCGCTACACCCCGGATGGGAAGGCCATCGCCTTCCTCAAGGGCACGAACCTTTATGTGCTCGACCGCAAGACCGGCGGCATCAAGCAACTGACGTTCATCGCTTCCCCGAACACCCGCGTGGATGGCTACGAGTTCTCACCCGACGGGCAGCGCGTGGCCGTGATGTGGAGCGACGATTCGAAGACCGGCCGCCATGTGATGATGGACTTCTCGAAGGACAAGGCCGAAGTGGTGAACATTCGCCGCATGTGGCACGGCGAGCGCAGCGTCAACGTCAAGGTCGGTGTGGTTCCTGCCAGCGGAGGGGTAATCGAATGGGTGCCAGGCCTGCCCACCTATATGTGGCTGACCGACGTCACGTGGTCGCCGGACAGCCTGCTCCTGATGGTGAATTGGTACAAGGAAGACTTCCAAGAGTGGACCATTTCGGTCACGCCGCACACCACCATGAAGCGGGCCGACGTGTACGTTGAGAAGGCGCCCAAGAACTACCTCGCCGACTGGCGTCCCGCGCTCTGGTCACGCGACTCCAAGAGCATCGTATTCGGCACGGACGTGTTGGACGGCAAGTTCGGCTTCCGGTCGGTGCTGAAGATCCCGGCGAGCGGCGGCAAGCCCGAGAAGGTGTACGCCGAGCAACACGACGTGGCCTCGCTGGCGCGCCCGAAGGACTCGGACCGGCTCATCCTGACCACCATGGCCCGATCCGGCTTGAAGAGCGAGATCACGATTCTGGAACCCAACGGCGAGCGGAAGGTCCATGTGGTGGTTCCGGACGGCATGTCCACACCCAAGGAGTTCGACGACGCTGCGAGCCCGCTCTTCAACCATTGCGGTGATCGGATCGCCACCATGGCCTCGTCTCGGTCCATGAACCCCGAGTTGTTCGCCGTCGAGCCCGAGGACAAACGCCTCACCGTCAGCCAGCGCCCCGAATTCGCCTCGATCAAGTGGGCCGAGACTCAGGAGGTCACGTTCAAGAGCAAGGACGGCCAGACGATCCACGGCCTTTTGATCACGCGTCCCGGACTCGATAAGAGTAAGAAGCACCCGGCGTTCATCTCCAATATGTATGCCAACAGCGCCAAGCAAGCTTGGTCGGGCTACTTTGAGAACTACGCCGCAATGAACTTGGACATGGTGGTTCTGCAGGTCGACTTCCGCGCGAGCTGGGGCTACGGCGGCGAGTTCAACAGCGGCTACTGGAAGAGCATGGGCATCGTGGACTCGGACGAAGCCGTGGCGGCCAAGGAGTTTTTGTCCAACCTTGGCTATGTGAACCCGAACAGAGTCGGCGTTTGGGGATGGAGCTATGGCGGATACTTGACGTGCATGATCATGCTGACCGCCCCCGGCGTGTTCGACACGGGCGTCGCCGTTGCGAGCGTCACCGACTGGAAGAACTACAACGAGTGGTACACCCGGCGTCGGCTCGGCATGGAGTCGGACGACCCCGAAGTGTATAAGAAGACCAGCCCAAGATGGCATGCAAAGGGCCTTTTAGGGAATCTGTTCTTGGTGCACGGCATGCTGGACGACAACGTGCTGTACCAGGACACGGCCCAGCTCATTCAGGGCCTGATCGAGGAGGGCAAGCACTTCGACATGCTGGCCTATCCGCGCGACGACCACGGCATCGGGAAGGACACCAGTCGCCCGCACGTGTTCACCGCGGTGATGCGCTACCTCTACGAGAAGCTGGGACGCAAGTCTTAGCGGCGTTACGGTGTCACGGCGCGGGTGTCAAACTCGCGCCATGGCCTCCTCTTTCGCGGGTCGTTGGGACCTGACCGTCGGCAGCGGCGACGCCGCCTTCCCTTCTTGGCTTGAGCTCACCGAAGGCGCGACTGGTTGGTCCGGCCGCCTCGTCGGCGTCGTGGGCAGCGCGCGGCCGATCCCTCACATCGAGGTGAGCGGCAGCCGCTTGAGCTTCTCGCTTCCGCCCCAGTACGAGGGCTTCCCCGGCGACATGGCCTTTGAAGCGGACCTCGTCGGCGACACGCTACAGGGCACGACCAACAGCAAGGATGGGGGCTCGTTGCCGTGGGTGGGCGTTCGCCAACCCGAGGCGACCCCTGGCGAGCCCGTGTGGGGCGAGCCGATCGAGCTTATCGGCTGCGGGATGGCGGGCTGGGTCGCTCGCTGGCCCCAGATGCAGAACAACTGGTCGAACGTGGATGGGGCGCTGCAGAACTCGGCAGTGGGCACCGACCTGATTTCGGAGGCGTCGTTCGGCGACTTCCAACTGCTCGCCGAGTACAGCTACCCCAAGGGCTCGAACAGCGGCATCTATCTTCGCGGGCGCTACGAGTTCCAGGTCCTCGACGACTACGGCTCCGAGCCCTCGGTCGGCGGAAGCGGCGGGATCTACGGGTTTCTGACGCCGCGGGTCAACGCGATTCGCCCCTTCGGGGAACGGAACACGCTTGAGCTGACGCTGGTCGGTCGGACGGTTTCCGCCAAGTTGAATGGCAAGACCCTCTACGAAAACGACGAGATTCCTGGGATTACAGGCGGTGCGCTCGACAGCCGCGAGGGCGAGCCGGGACCGATTCTGATCCAAGGCGACCACGGCCCGGTCACCTATCACCGACTGCGCGTGACGCCGCGGGTCGGTTGATTCAGCGTCCGGATACGCCTTCGGAGCCCGTTTTGCCTTCAAAGCTCTCGCCTGCGTGGGGCATCGAGATGTCCTCGACCGCAGGACCGTGCTCGCCGCGATCGAACAGCACGTCCTCGCCACCCAAGGGGTACTCCTTGCGGAGCGGGAAGCCCACCCAGTCGTCGGGCAGCAGGAACCGACCGGTTTGCTCGTTGCCCTCGAACACCACGCCGTACAGATCGTTGATCTCGCGTTCGGGATACTCGGCGCCAAGGAACAGGTGCTTCGCCGTCGGCACCTTCTGACCGTCGTCCACGGCCACCTTGACGAAGATGCGCGAGTAGTGCTTGGTGGACATCAGGTTGTAGACCACCTCGAAACGCCCTTCCAGGTCTCGCTCGTGGGGCCAGACGCTGTAATCCACGCCGACGCATTCGCAGAAGTAATCGTATTGGAGTTCGGGGTGCTCCTTGAGCGTGCGCAGGGCGTCCAGCACGCGTTCGCGGGCCACGCAGAGGTAGGTTTCGCCGCGAAACTCCTTGACTTTGATCAACGCGTCTCCGAGCGCCTCGCGCACGCGGACGGCTTCGAGCCGCTCGTCGCCCAACATAGGAGCGCCCATTTCAGCGGGCCTCCGGGACGAGTTCCAGGCCACGTCGAGCGGGGACTTCGGGCTCTTCGCCAAGCTTTGCGGGGTCCAGCGAGGTCGCCTCGTCCCAATCCACGGCGTTCACGCGGAGCACATAGGCGTCGCCGAGGATCCACAGGGCCATGTAGACCATGATCGCCCAGAAGCTGAACACCTGATACGCCAAGTCGGCGTGTTTGAACACCGTGAGCCAGCTCCAGAGGAAGACGACTTCGATGTCGAAGAGGATGAACAGCATGCCGACGAGATAGAACTTGACGGGGAACCGCTCGCGCGCATCGCCGAGGGGGGCCACGCCGCACTCGTAGGGCGACTGCTTGTAGGTCGTCGTGCGTTTGGGGCCGAGCACGTAGCTCAGGCTGACCATGGCCGCGCACAAGGTCGCGGCGACGCCGACGAGGATCACGATGGCGGTGTAATCGCTGGACATCGTGGCCCGATTCTACCTGCCGAAGCGGGTCCCTGACACCGTGGGTAGACTCCCGGCATGATTCGGCACAGCCTCAACTCAATGGAGATGGCAGGGCACGGCTTGCAGACCACCGTGGCCGACGTGCTGGGCTGGCTCGCTGCAGGGATGTCGCCTGAGGAGATCCTGGCCGATCACCCGGAGTTCACGGAGGAAGACATCCGCGCGTGCTTGGCATATGAGGGTCTCGCGACGGTCGCAAGAAAGCGGACAGACATCGCAGCGCTTTCCTGCAAGTACGGCGTCAAGCGCTTACGGCTTTTCGGCAGTGCTCTACGTCCGGATTGGGACGCGAAAGCAAGCGACCTGGATTTTCTGGCCGAGTTCGGCCCCCCGCCGCCAGGCATCAACCTTTTTGATCAGCAGTTCGGCCTTCAGGTCGATCTCGAACAACTCTTGGGACGTGCGGTTGACGTCGTGGACTGGGCCGCGGCAAAGAGACCTCACTTTCGACTCTCCGCCGAAGCGGGTGCGCTTGAAGTCTATGCGGCCTGAAACTCGACGTTTTCTTGAGGACGCACTCGCAGCGGCAACCGAGGTTAGCCAGATCGCTGCGCCCGGATGGCAAGAAAGCCGAGTTTCGGCTCTTGCCATCGAGCGCCTCCTAATGAACGTTGGCGAGGCGCTCTCACGCGTTCGATTCAGCGACCCGGACGTCTTGGATGCCATCCCGGACGCGTTCAAGGTGATTGGGATGCGCAACGTCCTCGCCCATGGATACGACTCGCTGGACCCAGATCGCATTCTGGATGCCGTCGAGAAGAACCTCCCGCAACTCACTCGAGATACTCGAGGGACCCTTGGACAATCGGATTAGAACACAGGCTCGGTCGGGCGGGGGAGGCGGAGTTCGACGGGAAGGAGCGGGCGTAGCGGGGCCGACGGGAGGCGTTGGTACCAGTAGGCCGTGCTCGAGAAGTCGTTCCATAGTTTGTTCGCGTGGCCGTGCTCGATGGTCACGCGGATGCTCTCGCGGAAGCGGATCGGGTCCTCGATGTGGTACCGGTACATCGAGTTCTTCCCTTTCCAGGGCCACTCGCTGTTGCCCGAATAAAGGATCAAGCCGTGATAGGGTGCGGAATACTCCGTGCGCGGGCAGAACGCCATGTTGAAGTAGTCCTCGGTTCCGGTTCCGTGCAGGGAGGGCGGCCAGGGTTCGCCGTCGATGAAGATCATGTCGTCGCCTTCGCCGTACCAATCGTTGCCTTGCCTGTGGAAGCAGTCGATGTGCAGGTTGCATCCCACGTACACGCCTTCCCCGGTGGCCTCCAGGAGCGTGTAGTTGCCATCTCCGGTCACGTTGGGTTGCCGCGACCAGATGTCCCAGATGTTCTCGTTGTTCAGCTTCTCCGTAAGCCAACCTTCGGTGGGATTCTCACGATGCCAGGTGGCGCAGAATCGCGCGACCTCGGGACCGAGCGGCGCGGGGTATTCCTCGTAGTCAATGTAGAAGTAAATGTTGATGGGCCGGTCGCTTTGGTTCTCGATCTCGATGCGCGCCGAGTCGAACGGCATCGCCCACCAGCAGTTCATCCCGCGCCCATCTTGGGGCGACATCTGCAACGGCAGCGAGACGAACTCCTTCATCAAGCCGTGGCCCATCCCGAAGAAATCGCCCAGCGGCACCTCGACGCAGGGGTGCTCTTGGCCATCCCAGAACATCCGGATGACAGCCTTGCGCGGGAACGAGTCGTCGTTGCCGACGGTCATCCAGATGTGCTTGACGCAGCCGGGCCGGTCGGATTCCATGAGCATGCGCGTCTGGCCCGGCTCGAACACCCACCAGTCGGAGTTGTTGCCGGCGCGGTCGTAGCTGCTGGCGCGTCGCGAGCCAAAGTCGCGGAGCCGGGCGAGGTCGCTGAGGGTGGTGAATCCGAGCATCGGCGAGATTATGCCTCGGTTCGCTCCTGGTCGTGGGCGCCTACCCGGATTGCGGGTGGGATCACCCGTAATCCGGGTAGGATAGGGTCATGGCATCGTTGGTCACCGTCGGTCTCTTTGGCACACAGACTCGAACCGCCACTCTGGTCGCCGTCCACGCCCTGGGTGAAACCCATGCGGCAGAATTGGCGCGAATCATCGGTCGCAGCCTGAGCCGGGTTCAGGCATCTCTCGACAGCCTGGAACGAGCCGGCGTCCTCGTCGGCGCTCTTGAAGGGGGCGCGCGCAGGGTGAGGCTCAGCCCTCGGTATCCCGCTAAGCCCGAGCTAGAGGCTCTCCTTGATCGCCTCGTGAGCCTAGACACCCAGCTTCTTGATCGCCTTGCGGCCGAGAGGCGACGACCGCGGAGGGCGGGTAAGTCCTTGTGATCAATCGAACCACATCGTTTGAGGAACTGGCTTTTCTCCTATGCACGGCTTTTGATCAAGATGGAACGACCGCCGTACTCAGTGGCGGTGGGGCGGCGACTATTTACGCTCCATTGGCCCATCAATCAAGGGATCTCGACTTCATAATTCAGTTCACATTTGGAATTGGCAACGCTTCCGCATCGCCAATACTTGATCTTGGGTTTGTTCGCGAAGGTGGCACCTACGTTCATCCGGATTCCGACTTCACCGTGGAGTTTCCGATTGGACCATTGGCCATAGGCGAAGAGCTGGTCCGAACGTGGCATACGATGCGGAACCGAGATCTGTTGTTGCATATCATCAGTCCGACCGATTGTGTCCGCGACCGCCTTGCTTGGTATCTCTTCAACAACGATCATAGCAGCCTTCAGCAAGCATTGGGTGTCGCGTTGGCTCAACCCATTGATCTACAAGCAGTCGAGTCGTGGTGCACGCGAGAGGGCGAACCTGGTAAGTTCAGGATCTTCAAGGAACGGTTGGAACGCCTCGCACACCAGTAAGTCATGCTCGACTCTTTACGCACTCAAGCCCTCGCACTCGCCCAAGGACGCGAGGCGGACGCCAACGCGATCGCCGACGTCGCCGCCCAAACCAGCCCCGAGGCGGCGGCGTGGGCGTTCACCCAATGGCGGCTGCGCGAGCGGGCCAAGCGTAAGTTCGCTCGGGCTGAGCACATGCTGTTCAGCGCCGAAGCGCTCGAGCAGGCCACGCACGAGCAGGTGGCCGCTTACCACGCCTCATTGTTCCCGATCGGTACCCTAGTTGGCGATTTGGCCACGGGCATCGGCGGCGACGCCATCGCTCTTGCGGGGCGCGGATCGGTGTTAGGCTACGAGCCGGACGTTGCGCGCGCCGCACTCGCGCGGCACAATCTGGCCGCCCACGGCTTGGCCGGCGAGGTTCGTGAGGCCGACTGCTTAGGGGCCGATTGGCCGTTCGACTTCGCCTTTGCCGATCCGGCGCGTCGTGTCGAAGGGAGGCGCACACTGAGGATGGACGAGTTCCAGCCCGACCCCGCACGACTGGCCCAGCGCATGAGAGACCTGAGGCTGGGGGCGATCAAGCTCTCGCCGCTGCTCAAGGACGAGGAGTTGATGGCCCTGGGTGGGCGTGTCGAGTTCTTGAGCCACGAGAGCGAGTGCAAGGAGGCCCTCGTTGTGCTGGGCACCGACTCGGGCGAGCCCGGCTACGAGGCCGTCCACATTGAAAGCGGCGAACGATTGGCAGGCTCGCCTACCCCTCGACGCATGACCCTGACCGACGAACCCGAGACGTGGTTCTTCGAAGCGGACCCCGCTGCGATCCGGGCCCATGCCCTCCCGGTGTTGGCCGAGCGTTACGACCTGTTCCCTCTCGGTCGCTCCAATGGCTATCTGACCGGACGAAGAAACGTAGAGTCTCCGTGGTTGAAAGCTTATCGAATCGTGGGGTTTGCTCCCACCGATCCACGTCAGGCGGGCCGAGCTTTGACCGAACTCAACGCTGCGACGCCCGCCGTCAAGACGCGCAGCGCCAACATCGACCCTTTCGAGTTTGGTAGGAAACTGAGGTTGAAGGGGAGGCGCAACTTGGTGCTGGCCTACTTCCCGTCCTCGCAGGGGCGGCTGATGGGCCTGATGCTTGAGAACTCGGCTGCATAGGACCGCCCGGGGCGGTCAATCGCTGCCGAGACCGGCGACCTCTTCCAGAAGCAATCGAATCTCGCGCAACGCACCGACTGCGGCTTCGATGCCGACGTTCGTCGTCTCGACAGCGTCGAGCAGCGTATCCTTGGCCTGACCCGCCGTCTCGCCAATCGAAACCAGGGTACTGCCCGAGCGTTCGGAGTCGCTCGCCAGTCGATCGGAGCGCTCGCCGAGCGCGGCCACCCCTTCGTTCTCGAACGAATCGCGCACCTGCTCGAGGGATGCTTCGACGCCGCTACTCACCTCCTCCTGACCGGATTGGAGGACCTCGCGCAGACGGTCGGCCGTTTGCTGAAGTTGATCGGCCAACTGCTGGGACCTATCTTCCAGACCCGGCACGACTTCGTCGGCGATGTACCGTTGCAAGGCTTCGGAACGATCCGAGAGCTTCTGCTGGGACTCGTCGAGCATGGCTTGAAAGTCTCCGGTGAAGAACTGGACGGTCTCTTGGGCCTCTCCTTCCAGGGCCTCCATCAGCTCGCCGCAGGCGTTCTTGAGTTCCTCGACGGTGTCTGCGAACTCGTTGATCAGGTCAATGGACTCTTCGCCAAAACGCTGTGCGTCCGCCACCACTTCGGCCGCTTCCGAGGCCATGGCCTCGATCCGGCTCTCCAATTCGCTGGCCTCCTGGCGCACGAGTTCGGCGAACGCTTCGACCCGGGCAAGGGCTTCTTGGAAGGCATCGCCCGCACGTTGCTTCGCAGACTCGGCCTGCTCTCGCAACGCGGCCAGGGCGGCCTCGACTTCGCCAAGCTTCTGTTCTGCTTGGGAACGGGCCGTTTGGAGTTGCTGTTCCACCCGGTCCATGTGGGCTTTGGCCGCATCCGCCCGCCCCGATGTGGCCAGCATGACGCCTAACGCATTGTCAACGGATTCTTCGAACATCGTTTGGTCCCTCGGGCTAGATCAAGCGCTCCAGAGCCTCCCACATCTCCATGAGCTCGTGGATGAGGTCCTCCAGAGGTCCGCGACTTTGCTCGGTGTCGCTGGAAAGTCCCGTGATGTGCCGGATCATTTGTTCGATCTGGTCCATCAATTCGCGGATGATCTGGGTCACCGCCTCCTTCAGTTCGGATTCGATCGCGCTTTGGGCACGATCCATCAAGCCGGTCACGCCGCCCTTGACGACATCTCCGGCCAGGGTCTCCAGAAAGGCTCGAAGGGCCTCGCCCTCTTGGTCGAGGTTCTCGCAAGCGTCTTGAACCGTTTGAACCACGGCATCGCTGACCTGTGCGTACACCTCGGCCATATGCTCCACTTCGGTCGCCACGGCCTCTTGGAAGGTTTCAACTTCTTGTCGCAACTGCTCGGTGTTCGCCCGTGCCTCTGAAATCGTGTTCTCGAGCAAATCGCTGGTCGTCTGGACTTGCCCGCGCAGTTGATCCATGGACGCATCGAGATCGCCGCGGATCTGTTGCATGAGCGATTGGACCTCGTTGAACATCGCCTGAAGCCCGGTGGCCGCCTCCTCTTGCCGGCTCTCGGAATCTTCCACCGAGCGTTGAGAGGTATGGGCCACATTCAGCGCATCCTGCACCGATTGCTCGCCCGATTCGAGGCCCTCTGAAAGGGCATCGCTCCGGTCGGACAGGAAGTCGGCAAGTTCGGCCAACGCGCTCTCGGCTTGCGCCACTTCGTCGCGGGCTTGGTCGGCCAGGGCCTGCATCGCTTGACCCAAGTCGCGCGCTTGAGCCTCGACCGCCTTGGCTTCGGTCGCTATCTCTTCGAGGCGCGGAGGGACCTCGGCGGCAAGCCGCAAGAGGTTCTCGACGGATTCTGAACTGCCTAGTGCATCGCTGAGCATATCTTCCTACCTAGAAAATGGCGTCAACGGCCTTGACTCCCATACGGAGGACCATAGCGGCCTTTTGCGCAGCCACGATCAGCGGGATGGCCGGGGCGATGGCGGCGCTGATTTGGGCACCGACGCCCATCTGGACCAGACACTCGGCAACTTCCTTGATGAGTGCTTCCATCGCATCTTCGATCAATTCGTCGAATCGGTCTTCCACTTCTCGCTTGAGCGTGGTTTCGACATGGCGGCCGACCTCTTCCATGATCTGCTCAAGGCGTTGTTGGAGTTCGTCGCCTAGCGCCCGCGATTCGTCCTCGAACGACCGGTAAGACCTCTCGCCAAGGTCGCGGAACGTGTCGAACCCCCTATCCATGAGGTCGGGTTCCTTCTGCGTCACGTGGTCCAGGAGGACTCGACTGACGCGATCCAAGGTTTGCTGGTGCCGCTGCTCGACCTCCGAGCGGAAGCGGTCCATGCCCTGTTCGAGTTCGGCTGCGAAGGCCTCCACCGCATCTTCCAGACGACCCGCTTCACGTGCAAACTGGTCGGAGGCCTGGACCAGTTCCCGCTGCTCCTGCTCCAGGAAGTTCAAGAACGCTCGGACGTCGGCTTGGAAGGCGCGGAACTCCTGGGACAGTTCGCCCAGGTTCTTGGCCATCGTCTGGTCCAAGGCGAGCAGGACTTGCGACACTTCGCCAAGCGCTTCCCGGCACGCGTCCACCGCTTCCGCGAGTTGAGCGCTCAGGTCCTCGATTCTGGAGTGGCCCTCGTTCCAAGCGTTGGAAACAACGTCGAGGACGAAGCCGTCCGCCTCGTCCATCACCAAGGATCGAGCTTGTTCGGCGGTGGAAATCGCCTCGTCAGCGCCCTCGATCATCTGCTCGGCGATCGCCAAGTGCTGATCAGCCGTTGCGACGGCCGCGGTCGAGTTCTGGATCGCCTCGATGAATTCGGGAAAGGTGAGTTCGGCCATGGCAATTCAGGGGTGGGCGTCAGATCAGGGCTTTGATGGTGTCCATGACGGGCTCGATCTTCTGAACGAGCGCAAGGATTTCCTTCACGGGTGCGAGGACCTCTCCGAGGCTGTTCTCGACGGCCTTGGTGGGCCCCTCCAAGAAGTCGGCCAAGGCGTCAATGGCCTCCATCAATTCCTTCGTCGCGCGCAGAATCTCCGTCAGCCGCTCCTGCACGTACTCGCGTTCGAAATCCTGCAGCGTTCGGCCTTCGGTCTCATCCAGAAAGCCCGTGATGGCCTCCAGCTGGTTTTCGATGCGGTCGGCGAACTGCTCGAAGGCATCGGTCGCCTCTTCGATTTCGGTGCGGACGGCCTCTTCGAAGGTATCCATCTGTTGGGAGAGTTCTTCGGCCTCCTGGATGAGCTTTTCGCGTTGCTCGGCCGTGGTCGCCAACAGCTTCTGCACGGCCTGCGAAGCTTCGTCGAATTCGCGCCGGCCCGCCTCTTGGAACTCCCGGCACTGCTGGAGCAGCTCGTCGTGCGCGTCGCGCGTTTCGCCTCGCAGCGACTCGAAGCGTTCGGTGGCCTCCGCGAACCGCTGTCGCAAGTTCTCGACGTCTTCTTCGATTCGGTCGGCGGCCTGCTGGACTCGCTCGCCCAGACTCTCGGCGCGCTCGCCCGCTTCGGCCAGAGCACGCTCGGCCTCGGCGATCAGGTGTTCGAGTTCGTCCACCAGACGCGCTGTGCGGATGGCGACGGCTTCAAGCGCCTCGGTCACGTGTTCGGCGGCGGTAGCCAATCCGCTCGTGTGATCCAGCGCGGCTTCGATCTCGGCGAGAAGGGCGTCGGTCTCCTGCGCCTTCACGCACAGCTCGCCCAATTTGGCGATGCTCTCTTCGATGAGGAGGGTGACGTTTGCCGACATGGGTGCACCGGTGTTCCGACCATTATATGCAGGAGAGGTCCTCTGAAGCGCAGCCAATTCATCGTTTTTTTTGGCGACCACCTCTCCAACCGGCCTCCTTCGGACAACAAACGGCCCGAGTTCGACGGTTATGTCAACTCGGCTTGTCCTTCAGGGCCCTATAATGGTCGTCACTGAGGCCATTCTCATGACGGTTCTGCTCCAGAAGTCCTTCTTCGATGTCCAAGGGCACCGTTTCGCCAGCCAGTTCCTGAAGCCGGTGAAGCGATGGGCGTGACTCCGGAGCGTCTCTTGTGGATTGGGGGATGCCTGCTGGTCGCAATTGCATCTTCCGCAGCGGGCTTTCTTGCCAAGAATCCCGTGATCGCCCAGGTGGCGAAGCAGGAGGTCAGCGGCTCCGACCCGTTCGAAGTGCTGGGCGAAACGCGCCGGGTGCTCCTCATCGGGGCAGGGTCGAGCGCTCACGGAAGGCGGGTCGTCCTACAGAGTTGGGGCACTGCGGACTTGGTCTTGCTGGTGACCATCGAACCTTCGAGACGGGTGTTCAGCGTCGAGTCCCTTCCCACAAGCATGAAGATGGGCGACCTGACACTGGCCGAGGTCTACGAGAGCAACGGACCCGACGCCCTCTTGTCCGCGGGCGGCATCGGAGCTACCGACCACGCAGTCCTCGACTTCGATTCCATGATCTCGTTCATTGACCGGATGGGAGGGATCGAGGTCGGCGTAGAGGAGAAGCTGCGGAAAGTGGACGAGAGAGGAGGTCTGTATTTGGACCTAGTGATGTGTCTCAATAATACACAGGCGAATGGCGATGGCCGTTCGTCTGT
>ERZ761602.3453-NODE-3453-length-22304-cov-5.910333_pt1 | contig 22304 bp, 19 predicted proteins | sample MGYA00512165_ERZ761602 | MGnify/ENA primary metagenome ERZ761602 (study PRJEB28899, sample SAMN02445085) | bioreactor sludge metagenome | biome: EBPR sludge; isolation source: Thorneside wastewater treatment plant | place: Australia: Brisbane, Thorneside...
CATTCCCGTTCTGGAGTGGTTCGAACATCGAGCCGAGTTGGTCAAGGATTTCCGGGATCTGCACCGGCAACGGCTCCAACACGCCGTGACCATGCGACAGCAGGCAGAAGATCGGCAGACACTTCTGAGGCTTTCAAAGGAGTCCCATGCCGCTGAGGAGCGCGCCAGGCAATTAGATGCAGATCGCAAGGCTGCCCAGAACGACCTCAACAACGCCGCAGCCCAAGAGAGACCCGCTGAGCAACTTGTCAAAGAAGCCGACGAGTTGCATGCACTGGCAAAGGTCGAAGGCGATGCCCAGCAGCTTTCTGAACGATTGAAGGATCTGGAGTCACGTAAGGCCGAGCTTGAGCGCGAATGGCACGATCTCAGCGCTGACCGAAAGGCGGCGCAAAGAGCTTGGGATAGCTGTCAGAACGATCGTCTGGCACCCGCACCAGAAGATGTCAACCGCTTCCGCCGAGTGCTGCGCAACGAAGGCATTGAGCACTACTTGATGGCCGATGTGACCGATATTACGGACGACCACTGGCGCGCCGCTGCCGAAGGCGTCCTGCGGGGGTCACGCGGCATCGTGCTGCTGAAGAATCGATCGGATGAGGCTCGCGCCATGGCCTGCGCCGAGCGTGAGCGTTATCGTCACTATGTGGTCACGGACAACGTCCAGGTCACAGGCAAAGCTGACCCAGAAAGTCTGTTGGCCGTGCTGACCTTCTCCGAAAAGGTCCCTGTCTGGCTGGTCAAGCAGCTGGGGAATATCCGCCGCGTGGAGACTACGGTCGAGGGAAGTAAGGTCGGAGGCGAATGGATCACCGCGCAAGCGTACTTGCGCGATAGCCGCGGTGGTCGCAGTGTCTGGATCGAACCCGAGCAGTACCAGTTTGGTGCCGCAGCGTTGACCGCGCGCAAAGCGTCCATCGCGCGACGACTGGAGGAACTCGACAAGAAGCTGGGCCAGATTGCCGCTGCCCAGTCCGAGAATCAGCGCCAGCTCAAGGCCGCACTAGAAGCCTCCAAAGGACACCGAGCAGTCGAGCAGCTGGCACAGAGGCATGAGCAGTTCGAACAGGCTCGCCGACAGTTGCCTCAACTCAAGGAGGCCCGCATTGCGGCATCGCATCGGTGGACAAGCCTGGATAGTGACTATCAGAAGGCGTCGAATCGAGCGCGTGATCTGCAGTCCGATTACAGGCAGGTGACTGAGCGTTTGCGAAACAACGAATCTTCGGCAGCCAAGTACGAAAGGGAATGGAATTCCCGGCGGCAAGAGCTGGTTGGACAATCCAGCCAGTCGAAATTCATGCGTGCCAAATTCCCTGCGCGCTGGATCAGCAAGGACACGATTCTGTCACTTCAAGAGCAGTTCAAGAACGCTGTACAGGCTCGTTTGCGTGGAGAAGAGTTGAAGCGCAACCTGGAAGAAGGTGAGTGGGAGAAAGATTCTTCGGTCGAAGAGCGCCACACCTTGATGGTGGCCACTGTAAACGGTCAGAAGGGGCAGTTGCAGCAACGCGAGGCAAGCAATGAAGCCGCTCGTGTAGCCGTCGACAACGCTCGCGAGCGATACATTGACGTGCTCCGCAGTACGGTACGTCGATATCGCAAGAACATCGTCGAGCTCGGTCAGCTCGCTGGTGTGGAAGTTAGTGCAGATCTACCGCACCTTGACAACGATGACAGTGTATTGAGGCAAGCAGAACTCAAGGTCAATTTCAACTTCGACGGGAAAGGTCAGATAGGTCTCAACGATGGCGAAGCCTCGGGTGGCCAACAGGTCATCAAGTCACTGATCCTGTTGGTGGGGCTACTCAAGGATGAGGAGACACCAGGAGGCTTTGTGTTCATCGACGAGCCCTTTGCACACCTGGACGTTCGCAACATCCAGCTGGTTGGGCACTTCCTAAAGTCGACTCGAGCGCAGTACGTCCTGACCACGCCAATCACCCATAACGTTGAGGTGTTTGAGCCTGCCGACGTAACGCTGGTGACCTCGAAGAAGCCTCCCGGTGCTCGCTGGGCACCGCCCATCGGTGTGCTGCAACGTCGGCCGGCAGCCGTATGAGGGCAACGCGGTGAATTGGCGGGATGTCTTCATACGGCGGGGGGGGCGGCAACGAACGGCACCCCATGACCCACCTGAGGCGCTGTCGTTATTGAGCAAGGAAGACAAAGACCTGTTGTCAACCTGGGTCCGAAAGGACAACATCAGCCGCAGTCGAGAAGCACTGTTCAAAGAGACTGGCATTTCGAACATTGATCGCGCCGAGGCGCTGTGCGATTGGTTGCTGCGCGAAGGATGGATCACCCGAAAAGAGAGGCTACAGGGCGGAAGTTGGCAGTGGGAAAGCTTGATCTGGCGTGACCTTGACCGACTGAAGTCTCTGATTGGTGTTGGTAGTCGGGCGCAGCGAGACGAAGCGCGTTCACAACGCCTGAAACAGGCTCAAAGCTGGCTTCAATCACTACCTGAGGACACCGATCCTGAACTTCGCGACTCGGTGACTCAGGCGGTGGAGCAGTTGGAAGGTGAGGCCGCTCTCCGAGTTGACATCTTGTCGACTCGGCTGGACCTGCTCACATCTTTGGTCGAATGGTGTAGAGCAGAAATGAACGGCACTCGACGGGACTTTGCTTTGTTTGCCGGCGAGCACACCAAGTCCATCGGTGCCAGCGACTGGAAATGGCTTGAACGGTTCTTTGATCTTGAACTCCTGGGAGTGACCCACTTTCTGCCTTTGATCTGGTTGGCGGGAGATGCGCAGCTTCTGTGGGACCAACGCGTGCTGGATCTCGCTCCCATGCGCTGCATCGCCATACCCATAGAAGACGTCCAGAAGATAACGGCCATCAGGCAGCGCCAAGATCATTGGTGGCTCATCGAGAACCGAGCCAGCTTCGAGAGGCAATGTGGGCAAAGGCCTGCTGGCACGTTCATGGCATGGCTGCCTGGCCGACCGTCACAGGACTGGCTAAAGGCGATCGGTCACCTGCTACAGCTGAACCCTGCACCTTTAAAAGTCAGTGCTGATGCAGATCCTGCTGGCATCGACATCGCCATGACCGTAGGAGCGCTCTGGCGGAGCCAGGGGCAGGGTTGGGAGCCTTACCGCATGGGCATCGTCGAGTGGCAGAAAGTCAACCAGAAGTGGCCCCTCAATGACCACGATGTGTCGCTGTTGAATCGACTGCTAGGCGATGCCAACCTACCAGCGCCAATGGCAGAACTTGGGAGAGCAATGCTGTCAGAGGGCCGAAAGGCGGAACAGGAAGGGTGGCTGTAAATTAGAAAGTTGTCTGACCGCCTAAGCGCTCAACTTCAGCGGTCACCATCGGAGTGGGTTGTCACAGGCTCGATCCGCTTCGAACTACCGTCGACTGAATCCTCCGCACATCTCTTCGCATGTTGTGAATCGTCCTGTGATCGCTTGGTGAGCCGGAAATGATTAGGAATCCAGTTGCTTCTGGCGAAATCAGCTTGGCGTGCTTTCCCCCCCGTCTGTATTGCCAACCTTCCCGTACGAGCTCACAGACCAACCGGTTCACGTCCTTGTCGGAGCTGAACCGCATCACTTCGCGACCTCGGAAGGCGTCGCGTAGCGCGCATTGAACTTCTCGGCAGACCATGTGATGGTTCGAAGCGCCTCGGCCGCGCCGACATCCAGAATCGGCGGGCTGTAGGCATAACCCAGCTGCTGCTGCCCGTTCTGGAAGAAGCGCCCGTGCGGGTCGACCATGACGTATGAGTTCACCATGGCATCGTTGTCCTCTACACGCATCACGGAACGAAACCGCGCATGCTGCTGCACGAAGAAGGCGAACTGCTCCTCCGTGACCTCCAGCTTCCTGGTGGTGGACGGCAGCATTTTCAGGACTTTCCACTGCTGAGGAGCGAGCCGCTCCAGCAATCCGGACAGATCCATCCCCCAGTTGACGGCGTTCACAACCGTATTGATCTTGACGATCAAGCTCGGATTGAGCGCCCGCGCGAGGGCGACCATCTCGGCAAGTGAAGAGACCGGGGAGCATTTACCTCGCGAATCTGCGCGCCCGATTTCCAAGTTTGCAGCCTTCGTGTCGGCGTCCAGGCTGATGCCAAGAACCTTCAGCAGCGGTGCCATGGCCGAAAGGGTTGACGTTGTCAGCCGGCTTCCGTTTGTAATCAGCGAGACCTCAAAGCCCAGCTCCGCCGCTAATCGCATGGCGTTCACTACCTGCTTCGTAAACAGCAGCGGCTCACCTCCTGCGAAGTTCAGGCGCACACGGGCCCCGCCCTGAGCGAACCCTTGATGGATGAATCGGATCAATTCTTCCGTTGCCACAGGATTTCGGATGATCTCGTTGCCCTCCGGGCGATCCCAATGCGCATAGCAATATGCACACCGGTAGTTGCACGCCTCGGTGACGTGCCAATTGACGACCAAGTTGGTCTTGGCCTGGTGAGATTCGTTGTGCATCTAAGACTCCTTAAGAACAGTGACGTCACTGTCTGCGTAAGGAGCTCCTGCGCCAACGAAACTGGCTACCTACCCCCCGGCTAGGACCGGGCGTAAGCATGGGCGGGGGGAGGGGTCACCACTTTCCATGCCCTTTCGATACCGTGCGGGCATGATCTCGGATCCTCCGAAAGAAAGAGTCGTCTATGGCCGCTATTCCTAGCATCGAGGCCCACCTCGTGAAACTGCACGAGTGCCTCAGACTCCCCGCAAAGACCCGCATCAAGACTGAAGACCGCCGAGGTTTGTCCGATCTTGGGTTGTCCCTGGAAAAGCACCACGAGCTTGTCCAGCACTACATGGGCGAGTTCCTTCGCAGTTTGGATCTGGACGAACAAGCGAGCACTTTTGTCCTCCGCCACCTGGTGGATTGGGCCAACTTCTACAAGGCGGTGCAGTTGCGCACCTGGACGGGGCGCGCTTCGCACGAGCAGGTAGTCTGGCATCTTGCTGCCAACGTCCACGCACCGGCACTCGGGAGGTACCTAGCCTATTGGGCTTTGGACGATGCCCTCGGTCACGGCATGCCAGGTGGGCACTTCTGGTTCCTGCCCACCGTCGACGCCTCAACCGGACAAGTCACAGAGCCAATCCCCAAAGTCCTGGACTGGCTCTTGGATCTGTATGGCGCACCGGCGGCTCGGATGAGCGAAGCGCTCAGTGCCGCCGGGCCCTCTGAGAAGGCAGATTCGTTCGCGAGGAACTTGTCCAACTGGCGCAAGAATCCCCCCTACGCGCGGACCATCCAGGAAATGTTTTCAGACGAGTTCGACCGCAATCCAGAAACTCGTTTCAGAGGTGCCTTCGAGGTCGATTCGTCACTACCCCTCGTTGAGCGCGCAGCGGTTGCGCGCAGCTTTGTGAAGGCCAAGAATTTGGATCCGGTCCTCCTTCGCGACGAGATTCCGATGACGGGGCCCGGCCGAATTGAATCCGTCCTGCAGAACGACGCGCCACCCGAAGAGACCGAGCGATTCATCCAGTTGCTTCTGGACAGGTACTCCCGCCCCAGCGCACGCCTTATTCGACAGCGTTTCGGCATCGCTCTCATGTGCCAACAGGTATACCGTGAGCTGTGCAGCCTCTTTGGCACGAAGCATGACGACGGTGATCAGTCACGCAACAAGGTTCTCCAACTCGCGACCATTCTTTCGCGTAGCTACAACCTGACCATCGAGGCGCGAAACGTTGCAAGCGAAGCTGGCGAAGATGCTGAGGATCTCTACTTCGAGGGTCGACTGCACCCTTGGGAACGGCTCGGTTCATTCATGAGTGTCCTGCCATCACGCAAAGGGCTCGTCGCAACGGATGTTGGCAGCTACTTGACCCGCACCTTCATGGGCTTGGACCCGCAGGCGGGGCTTCAGGACGTGATCCCACTCATCGCCGAGCAGCTGGAATCTTTTGCCGTTTCGACCAAGTCGCGCCTCGATAGGGAGATAGAGGAAATTGACCGCTACAAGGCCTTGAAAGAGCGAGTGCTGCGTACGTCCCCATGGCGCGTAATGCAAGGCGAATCCTGGTTCAACACCGTACAACACTTGGTTGCTGATCCCGGGGTCAGCAACCAGGCTCGGGCGACAGGGGCGCAGCGTATGCGCGAGTTGGCAAGCACTCCGGAAGAGATGCTGCAAGCCATCCTGCAACAGCTGCATTTATTACTGGATAGCACCTCTGGTCACCGGCCCAAGGACGTTGAGCACTTGGTGGCGTCCCTGCTGGAGGAAGCGAAATCAAACTCCGCAGCAACGGAATGGCAGGCGCCGATCTTGGCCTTCGAAGCCAAACACCTTTTGGCGCAGAACGATTGGGCGAGTGCACTGGCAAAGTTTCGTGAAGCGCTGAAAGCCTGCTCGCAGGCCAGCTTCGGTCCACTTCGCGGAGAGGTCGCTCAGGATGCGTGGAGCGTCGCGCTCGCCAGGGATCGCCTGCAGGCGGACCAAGAGAGCTTCTATCGCAACATGCTCGACTACGGCGCGATTGAAGGTCCCCCGGCTCAGGTGACGATGGAAGATGTCGCGTTGCAGGTCGCTAACTACTTCTGGGAGGACCTGTACAAGCCGTATCCTGGCACGTCACGTTTCCCGCCGCCCGTCCAGGTTCAAGCGCAGCAGGCGCTGGAGGAGGCTTTCGCGCTAATCGCCGCCAGCGATTGGGATGAACTGAAATCCTGGTTCAAGGCAAATGGGTCCTTGCATCGAGCGCGCCTGAAGGAGGTGCGTGGTGACACGGTACTGACACTCTGGCTCAAGACTTTGAGCCAGCGCATCCTGCCCGATGAGTTCCGGCCGCGCTTGCTGAATGCAATTGAGATGCTTCTAGAGACGTGGCCGAAACAAGCAAATCTCGCCGATTTCAAAGGTCAGACGCCTTTGATTCTTGCGGCGGATTCAGGCTTGGAGCGTGTTGTCGATTCGCTGTTGAAATGTCCGGATATCAATGTGAATAGCCAGGACTATCTGGGGAGAACAGCATTGCACGCAGCGGTGACAGGAGACAGTACAGCGTGCGCGAGGATGTTGCTTGAAAAGCAGCCTGACATGACGCTGGCGACTTTCGGCGAGGGCCAGACTGCGCTTCACACAGCGGTAAGGATGGGGAGTCTTGAAGCAGTGATCCTGATCAAGGAGGAGTTTCCGTTCTTGATGGAGCACAGGAATGCTGCCGGTAGAACACCTGCTGAACAGTGCGAGGAATCTTTGCAGGACTACGACACCTACGCCAAGGTCCTAACCACACATGGGCGAGTGCCACCATCTCATGACACGCTTCTCTTGATCCATGGAGCGCTCACCGTGTCGTCTTGAGTCTCCCGGTTCACGCCCTTAACTCCGCAGTGCACCGCTCAAGGCGTGATGTCCAACGGGACGAAGCCGCCCCCGACGCGGGAGCGGCGAACAGCGATAATTCGGCGGTTACAAGCAACGCCGCCACATCGAGCGCGCGTGCGGCAGGACTTTGTGTGCCGATGAGACGAAAGCGGCAAGATATTGCTTCCGGAAGTGGCAAAACTTGCTGTGCTCCACTGCTCTAAGTTATTGATGGCTCAAGGGTGAGGCGGCATAACTTTGGTACCACCGACACCATGGCAGCTCCGTCGCCTGCCGCTGCAGCCGTCACCCCCAACGGCCGGGTCGCCCTGGTCACCGGCGCCAACTCCGGCATCGGGCGGGTCACCGCCATCGAACTGGCGCTGCAGGGCTGGCACGTCTTCCTGGCCTGCCGCGATGCCGGCAAGACCGACGAAGTGCTGCGCGAGATTGCGCAGCGCAGCGGTGGCACCGCCCGGGCCGAGTTCATCGCGCTGGACCTGGGCGACCTGGGCAGCGTACGCCAGTGCGCGCAGGCCTTCAACGCGCGCGGGCTTCCGCTGCATGTGCTGGTCAACAACGCCGGGCTGGGTGGGCAGAAGGGGTTCACCCCCTCCGGCTTCGAGCTGGCCTTCGGGGTCTGCCATGTGGGCCACTTCCTGCTGACGCAGCTGCTGCTGGATCGCCTGAAACAGGCCGCGCCGTCACGGGTGGTGGTGGTCGCCAGCCGGGCGCACCGCCACGCCCGGGGCATCGACTTTGCCGCCGTGCGCCAGCCCACGCGCAGCGCGGGCGGGCTGATGGAGTACAGCGTGGCCAAGCTGGCCAACATCCTGTTCGCCGCCGAGCTGGGCCGTCGCCTGGCGGGCACCGGCGTCAGCACGTACGCGCTGCACCCCGGCGTGGTGGCCACCAACGTGTGGCGCTCGCTGCCCTGGCCGCTGGACGCCCTGGTCAAGCTGTTCATGATCGACTCGGAAGAGGGCGCGAAGACCACGCTGTACTGCGCCACCTCGGACGACGTGGCGAACCAGACCGGCCTGTACTACGTGAAAAGCGCCGTGGCGCGGCCCACGCCGGTGGCCCAGGATGCCGCGCTGGCGCAGGCGCTGTGGACGGCCAGCGAAGGCTGGGTGCAAGGCTGAAGCACCTGCGGGCCCTGGCGCAGGCGCGGGTCGCTCCCGGGCAGTCCTGAAACTATAGCAAAAGACGACCTTTTCACGCTGGGTATCGGGCATTTTGGCCCTGATTCCGGTTGTTGGGGGCCCCACAGCCGCCCGTGACCCTTCCCGGCGCGTCAGACCCGGCCCGCTACACCGTCTCGCGCTGCTCGAAGCCGGCCAAGGCGGGCTCCGGCTCGGCCGGCGTGACCTGCACCGCCTCCACCCGCGCCAGCTCCGGCCCGCGGTGGGCCCAGTCGATCAGCGCCAACACCGCCACCGCCGGGCCCTGGGCCAGCCCCTCCACGCTGCCGTCGCGCCGGTTGCGCACCCAGCCGCTCACGCCGAGCGCGCGCGCCTGCTGCGCCATGCTGGCGCGGTAATACACGCCCTGCACGCGGCCGGTGATGCGCAGGTGGCGGGTGAGCGTGGGCGGCGGTGGGGTGGGCATGGACGGATGGTAAACGGGCGGTCGGCTGCAAGCGCTGGACAACGTGCGGATTCACCCGTCATCCAGCTATTGCCAATTTATCCGCTTCGCAGATATGATGCAAATATCTGTACTTCAGATTTTCTACCATGTCCGCCGTCCTGCCCTCGCAACCCCTGATCACCGCCCTGCAGCTCGGCCACGTGCTGAAGTCAGCGCGCAAGCACCGCAAGCTCACGCAGGCCCAGGTCGCCGCTCGCCTGGGGCTGAGCCAGAACCGCGTTTCCTATCTGGAACAGCACCCGGATGAACTGAGTTTCAAGCAGTTGCTGGGCTGGTGCGCCGCCGTCGGGCTGGAATTGCGGCTGGGCCCGCGCGACAACACCGCGCCAACCGAGCCGGTGGAGTGGTGACATGGGGCGCCGCTCGCACAGCCGGACCCTGACCCTGTGGGCCAACGGCGAGCTCGTCGGCCGCTGGACCCTCACGGCCCGTGGCGACATGGAGCTGCACTACGACGCCGGCTGGATGGCCTCGCCACGCGGGCGGCCCATTTCCTTGTCGCTGCCGTTCAGCCTGCACAACGAGCCTTTGACAGGCCCCCACGTCGCCCACTACTTTGAAGGCCTGCTGCCCGACAGCGACACCCTCCGCCGTCGCGTGGCCGAGCGCTTCAGGACCGGCTCCACCGCCGCCTTCGACCTGCTGGCCGCCATCGGGCGCGATTGCGCCGGGGCGCTGCAACTCTTGCCCGAAGGCGAGCTGCCGGTGGGCGTGGACCGCATCGAGGGCGTGGTGGTGGACGAAGCCGCCATCGAGCGCCATCTGCTCGACGTGGTGACGCCCGAGCGCTTCGCCGCCGCCCGCGACCCCGACGACGACTTCCGCATCTCGCTGGCCGGCGCCCAGGAGAAAGACGCCTTCCTGTGGTGGAACGGCCAATGGATGAAGCCGCGCGGCGCGACGCCCACCACGCACATCTTCAAGATGCCGCTCGGCCTGGTCGGCGGGCGGCGGGCCGACTTCAGCACCTCGGTGGACAACGAATGGCTGTGCCTTCGCCTGCTCACCGCCTACGGTCTGCCCACCGCGCAGGCCCATATCGCCACGTTTGGCCGACAGCGTGTGCTGGTGGTGGAGCGCTTCGACCGGGTGAAGTCGTCCGATGGCACCCGGTTGCTGCGCCTGATGCAGGAAGACTTCTGCCAGGCCACGGGCACATCGCCGTACATCAAGTACGAGAACGAAGGCGGACCCGGGCTGGCGCCCCTGTTCACGCTGGTGCAGCAGTCGCTGGACGCCGAGCGCGACCTGCGCACCCTGATGGCATCGCAAATCCTGTTCTGGATGCTGCGCGCGCCGGACGGTCACGCCAAGAACTTCAGCATCCAGCTCCAGGCCGGCGCTGCCGGGCGCTTTCGGCTTGCGCCGCTGTATGACGTGATGTCCGCCCACCCGGTGATCGGCGACGGGCCCAACCAGTGGGCTGCGCGCGAACTCAAGCTGGCCATGGCGCTGCTGGGCAAGAACCGGCACTACCTGATGCACACCATCCAGCGCCGGCACTTCAACCGCACCGCCAAAAAAGTGGGCTACGGAGAAACCGCCGAACCCCTGCTGCAGGAACTGGTCGGGCGCACGCCGGCCGTGGTGGCACAGGTGCAAAACGAGCTGCCAGAAGGCTTCTCGCAACAGGTCGCCGACCAGATTCTGGACGGCCTGCTCAGCGCCGCCCGGGCGCTGGAGGCCATGCCAGCCGCCTGACCGATGCGGCGCAGCCGCGCTCATGCACATCAATCATTCCCAAAACAATAGCTGCTTGGGACCATTTGACGCTGGGAAAGGCCAGTTTTGATCAGAAAAGGACGCTTCGCCGGCGCCAGGCCCTGGGCCAGCGCCTCCACGCTGCCGTCGCGCCGGTTGCGCACCCAGCCGCTCACACCCAACGCGCGCGCCTGCTGCGCCACAGCCGCCAGGCCGACCAGGCGATCACCAGCACGCACGCGCTGCCCACCGCGATCACCGGCGTCAGCGCCGCGGCGTGCACCTCGGTCAGGAGCTTGTGCGGCCCCACCGACGGCAGGTACGACAGGCCCGCCAGCAGCGACACCCACGGCGCGGCACGATGGCGGCCACGCACCACCACCAGGGCCGCCACCGCCAGGGCGATGTTGGCCGCCACGAAGGGCAGCTTGTCGTGCGGCGGGCTGGGCACGATGCCGGCGAGCGCCGCCACCGCCATGAACAGGCTCAAGGCCAGCAAGGCGGCCAACGCGGCCGTCAGCGGCACCTGCGGATCCGCACGCCCCGGCCCATGGTTTTCGTTCGGATGGTTCATTGCGCCCTCCCGGCCGTTTCGAACACCACCTCGTCGATGACCTCACGAACCTGCTCGAACTCACCGCCCCCGAGCACCCAGCGTATCGACATGGTGGTGGGCAGGCGCAGGCCCGCCATCTCGCGGTAGTTGCCGCGGGTCATCACCCATCGGGCAGGCACCCAGCGTTCGGCCACATCGCCGGAGAAGCGCAGCTTGCGGTCGTTGCTTTCGCATTCGGTCAGCGCGCCCTGGGCGTCGAAGCGGCAAAGCATGCTGGCGCTGATCGCGCCGTCGCGCACATGGGCGCGCGCGCTGCCGGCGTCCACCGCCTCCCAGTGCAGGTGCGGCCCGGGCATCAGCATGGCCGGTGCCTGGGTGGCCTCGGCGAAGAAGCGGATCAGGTAGGTGGCCGCCATCGCCTCGTCGCCCTCGTCGATCAGCACCGTGCCGTCGTCGCGCACCGCCCAGATGTGGGTCTGGCCGTTGACGTAGCGGTCGCGCACATCCACCGCGAAGCGCGGGTTGGTCCAGCGGGTGTCCCAGACATAGCCCAGGCCGGCTTTGGACAGCGCCATGGTCTGGCTGCCGGTCATGGCCATCCAGGGCGTGGCGGCGTCCACCCGCTCGCGCCCGCCGGTCTGCGGCAGGCGGACCTCGCCGGTGAAGCGGATCCGCGCGTAGCGGGCCAGCGGCTGGCGGTCGAGCCCGGTGTAGGCCACATACCGGCGCACCGGCTCGGGCAGGCGGTTCAGGTCCAGCGGGTCCACGTCAGGGGGCTGCGCGGCCATGGCCGACAACTGGCGCAACTCGCCGTCGACGCGATCGCGCATGTGCGGCTGCGCCACCTGGGCCAGCGCAGCGCCTGCCGCCCAGAGGCACGCCAGGGCCACGGTGGTGCGGCGCATAAAGAACAAGCTTCGGGTCATGGGAACACCTCGCAAAGTCAGGGTGTTCACAGACTAGAGAAGCCGCGCCGCTTTGCCCTTAACAGATGTTCAGAATTCAGCGCGCCACCGCGCGGGCCTTGTCGGCCCGCCGCAGCCGCGAGAGCGACACGTCGGTCATCCCCAGAAAACTCGCCAGGTGCTTGAGGGGCACCCGCCCCGCCAGGCCCGGAAACCGCTGGTCGAACGCGCGGTAGCGCTGCCGCCCGTCCAGCGCCAGCAGATCGTGCTCGCGCTGCAGCTTGCCGGTGAGCAAACGGGCCAACAGCTCGGCTTGCAGCTCGCGCCAGAGCCCGTGCTCGTCCAGGCCGGTGCGCCAGGCCGCGGCGTCGGCCACCCAGCAGCGCGTGGCCTCGATGGTGTGGATGCCGAACAGCGAAGGCTGCGACCACATGGCCGGCGCGATCGGGCAGATCAGGCTGCCCTCGGCGTAGAAGTTCTTGTTGAACTCATGGCCCTCGCGGTCCACAAAGTGCATGCGGATCAGGCCGGACTGAATGAGAAACGCGCGCTGCCAGACCTCCCCCTGGCGCAACAGCGCCACCTTGGGCGGCACCTGCAGCGGGCGGAAGCGCGGCGCCAGTTGCTGCGCGGCGGCCTCGATGCGGTCCACCGGCAGGTGCGGCAGCAAGCCGGCCAGCAGGGCCGCCAGCTGCTGCGGCGCCAGGGCGCCATCGCCCGGCGGGGCGGCGGCCAGCGGCGTGGACGGATCGGACATGCGCAAATTATTGATCCGGATGCCCCCGCCGAACCACCCCGCCGCCCAACCAGCGGCCCGGCGCCCCGGCCACCACCGCTGGCCGAAAGCGGCGACACTTGACGCATCGGCGCGCGCCGCTGCGCACCGCCACGCATGACCAACCCACCCTGCCCCTTCTGCCACCTGCCGCCCGAGCGCATCGCCGGCGGCAACGCGCTGGGCCTGATCGTGCGCGACGCGTACCCGGTCTCGCCCGGGCACACGCTCATCATCCCGCGCCGGCATGTGGGCAGTTTTTTCGAGATCACGCCCGACGAACGCGCCGCCCTGCTGGCGCTGCTGGACGAAGCCCGCGACGGCCTGGCGCGCAGCCACCAGCCCGCGGCCTGGAACATGGGCATCAACGACGGCCCGGCCGCCGGCCAGACCGTGCCGCACCTGCACATCCACCTGATCCCGCGCTACGCGGGCGATGCGGAAGACCCGCGGGGCGGGGTGCGGTGGGTGGTGGCGGGGAAGGCGCGGTATTGGTGAGGCAATACGGCGGTGAGGGGCGACGAAGGGCGGTGAGGCGCGCCGCCTCAATCCTCATCCAGGGGCAAATCTCCTTGCGGTGACGCAGGTGGCCAGCTGCCGGCGGCAGCGCGGCCTTCGTACCAGCGGTGCATGGCGGCATCTTCCACCGCGTACTCGCCGCGCGCCGATTTCCAGACCAGGGCGGGCGTGCGCTGGCGCAGCGCCTCAAGCGCTTTTTGAACCTGTTGCACGCTCACAGGACGCCCGAGCTTCTCGCGATAAAAGCGCAGCGCCTCGGCGTCATAGGGGCGAAACCGGGCGCCTTGGTCCAGCATGCGCCACAGCACCGCTTGCTCGGTGGGCTTCAGGCCGAGGTAGTCCGACTCCATCTGTGCTTCATCCTGGGCCTGCTGGTCCCGCGCGGCCTGTTGCAACGCCGGCTCGAAGCGGCCGCTGTGGCCCGACAGGGGGCTGAGCACCGCCCCCATCGCCGCCATGAAAAACTGCGGCCGGTGGCCAAAATCAGCAAACGCTGCCTGCAGCGCCGCCCGGTCCACCGGCACCAGATCGGACCGCTGCGCTTCGACAAGGCCGGCCACATGCGCGATGAAATCGGTGTCCAGCGGCGGCAGCGCCTGAATCTGCGACCCATAAAACGGCGCGCTGGCGCTGACCACCAGGCGCAGCAGCTTGTCGCGATCCGATCCCGACATCACCAGCATCAGGTTCACCTGGCCGGGGCGGTTCATCTGGTCGCGCGCGGACTTCAGCGCCGTCATCGCCGCCTCGCCCGCCTCGCTGGTCAGGGCGTGCTGGGCCTCGTCGACGATCAGCGCCACCGGCCGGCCCGCCGCCTGCTGCAGGCTGCGCAGCGCATCTACCAGGGTCAGGCCGTCGACCTGGCCGATCCGGCTGGTGTCGATGTCCAGCGCGCCGGCCACCTTCACACTTTTTACACCGGCCTTCTTCGCGGTGCGGGCCACCAGGCCCAGATGCCCCTGCAACGCCCGGGCGATGGCCTCGGCGATCAGCGTGCCGGGGTCGCGCCGGGTGTCGGCCCACAGGTCCACATACACCACCTCGACACCCGCCTGCTCCAGGGCCGGCGCCAGATCACCCTGCAAAAAGGTGCTTTTGCCGGTGCGGCGCGGCGCGGCCAGAAACAGCCCGTTGTGGGCGTCGCCCAGCAACGAACGCCCCTGAAGCGCCTGCACCAGCTGCTGCGCCAACGCGGTTCGGTGGTAGGCGATCATGCGTTTACCCTGTTTTATCCGGAAGTGGATATTTTATCTTTTGCAGGATAAAAACGGATAACTCGGGCGTTCAGGGCTTGGAGCCGGCGAGCCGCGGCACGCTACCGGCCAGAACTCACCAGACAAAAAGTCCTGAAACCATAGCGAACTGTGACCATTTTGCGCTGGGTATTGGGGGTTTTGGCTCATATTTCTTGCCAGAGAGGCGCTGCGGGACTCGCCCGATCTTGATCAAGACCATCCCATGCATCCCAGGCCCTGCCCCGATGGCCACAGCCCTGCCGCCGGACAGACCGTTCGACACCTGAACATCCGCTGGATTCCGCGCTATGCGAAAGATTGGTAAGACACTCGGAGCGGGGTTGCGGTGGGTGGTGCCGGGGAAGGCGAAGTATTGGTGACGACCACGGGCTTCAATTGAGCAAACCACTTCAACCACGGGCCGGAACCCGTTTATTTTCTGCGAGCCATTAGAAATGTCGATAGGTCCTCTGGCGCAAGAGGCGGATCAGTTCGATGCACTGCTGCATGGCAGTTTGCACAAAGTGGCACCAAATCTTTCACGGGGTCAATCCTGTACGCAGCGCCCATTTTTGATACTGGAACGCGATGGTGCACTTCTATGTACCCGTGCCCCAAAGAACCATATACCTCACCAAAATCAAAGCCGCAGACTTGGCATTTTGATCCATGGGCTGCAATACATGCGGCGCGATTGGTAGGATTTCGCTCGTAGCGATTCACCGTAACAATGGTGCAAGCGCCCTCTGGCAATCCAGCCTCAAACAATGGCTGACTCCCGGATTCGTCCTCTTCTAATGGCAACAGCATGAGAATCAGTGCAAGACAGGCCGAAGCAATGTTCTCAGCGGCACTCTGAAGGCTATCCTCCTGGCTCGAAGCAACGTCTGTCAACTGTCGGACATTAAGCTCGAACTTGTTCCAAGGCGGAGGCGGCAGGGCATCTTCCAGTGACAGCACTGAACCGTTAACTTTCAAATTGATGCGGTTACCGATCCTATCGAATGACCGCGCAAGCGAAACAAATGACTGGTTTGAGACTGACGCCTTTTGGCCCATTGCACGAATCAGTTCCCCTGCATAGGTGTCTGGCAAAAAATCAGCCTCAAGACTTTTCCATCCCTTGGCGACGGCGACTGCAAACCCATTGGGTTGAGGAATATCTGATGCCCGAACACCAAACCGTGCGCCGTTGCCAGTCTGAATAACGCAGCCTGAAAGCGTAAGCCTGAAACGTGCAGATAGCACGTCCGCCATGGCTTTTTCATCGATTTGCATAGATGCAACTACCTATCACAGATCGCCCATGTCCGGGTCTGGCAAGTCTTCTACAAGCCTCCGGAGAATTCGCGAAACCTCGTAACGCATTTCCTCAAAATTTCGTTTGTTGCTTTCACTGACATTGCCAAGCTCTGCCGCGCAAAGCCCCCAGATCAGGGAATCCAGCCCTTGCACTGTCACACCTGACTTTTGGTTTGGGATGTAAACCTTGTGATAGTAGGGATGACCGGTGTTGATCCTGACCGCCTGGTTTCCATCAATGAATGCCGGCTCCCAAAGCACGCCGTCCTGAAGACTATCTACCGCCTGAACGTGACACTCGCCGCTATTCTTCTGCTCGACCAGCTTGATCTTGAGCTTTGTCACACCGTTCTTGTTGGTGATGGTCACATCCCCTGTCGCGCCATCAACCTCTTTAAGCGCAGCCGTCTTGAGGTTGTCTGCCTGCGCGTGAATGGCATTGTTCGAGACGGCGTGAATCAGCGCGGCGGTACCAGTCACAGTCGCGGCAACGCCCTTGCGATACCGCTCAGAACCTTCGCGGCGCGGTCCTTGCAGAAATTTCTGCATCCAGTCATAAAGCGATTCGTCAAGCAGGATCCTGGATTTCTTGATATCCACTTGGAAGGCGTCGTCCAGCTTGTGGTCGAATGAGAGTTCGATCCGGCACAGCGTCATGTGCGGTTCTTTGCTGTACATGTCGAGCCAGTCCGGCCCGTGAATCAGGCGGTTTTCGCGATAGACGTACAGGCCCTGCATGTCATTGGTCAGTCGCGCATTCTTCACGGCCGTCTGGTCTGCAAATTCATCTTTGCGCGGCAGGATGAATGCCCGGACCGTGAATTCAGCGCGATCGTTTTCGCCAATCTCGACTTTCTGCACCTTCTCCGCAATTGGATTCTTTGTCTCCGCCACGCAGTAAGGGTCCCACGGAAAGACGTGTTCGCTATTGATGCGTATGCTCACGTCTTGAGCCCGCTTGTCCTTCTGGTCCAGAAATCGTTGATAGACCATGGCCACGTGAAACCGAAGCTTTTCCACGTGGCTCTTTAGGGCATTGCGCGCATGCCCACCCGTCGGGTTGGCATACGCCTTGAGCAAGCGATCAACATGTTCCCAAAGGATCAAAGTTCCTGTCTTCCCTTTGGCAACTTTGTCAAGCAGTTTGACCTCGTCGGGTGAAGCTTGAACCAACTGAAGCTCCCAGCGCTCGACTGTGGCGATGTGGTCGAGGTCCCAAGTTGCCTTGAGGACTGGCCCGCCGTCTTTTCCTCGACTGATTGCTGACAGCCGCCGGCAAAAAGCAGTTGAGGCCGTCTTCAGTCCAAGCCCGAATTTTCCAAGGCTGGCCTGATCGGGTCGCCGCTTCGATCCGTAGCGCATTGCATTAATAAGACCATCGCGATCCATGCCACAGCCGTCATCGGCAACTGAAACCAGAATCTGGCCACCAAAATCCATCGCAACGGCAACGTCAATGTTGCGTGCCTTGGCGGCGATTGAGTTATCAATGACGTCCGCCATCGCCGTATTGAATTCATAGCCGGTGTCCCTCAGCCCCTCAATAATTCTCTCCGGGTCTGGAGGTACGTCCAAATAGGGTGATACAACGATATTGTCAGTAACCATCAGTCTTTCCTTGTTCACAACCTTATGAATTTCCATCCGCCGGAGAGTACGAGGACACCATCCTCAATGAACTCCGGAATATTCGAGCGCTTCAGTTCTACTCGAAGGCGCCCCTCCGCATCCTTCGACATCACTACCTGATCTCCGACCGCAGCATTGCGTGCGCGGAAGTACTTGGTCATGCAGGTCAGACGGTATTCGTTTCGGGTGCCACCGAAAAATCGGTTGTTGTAATAAATAAAGTTGAAGTCCCAACGGGTAATTCCGTCCGGTTCGCGGAACGTGAGCGATACGCGGGGATTTTTCTCGTTGGAATTCAGGCTAGGAAAAAACGAGAGGATTTCCTTCTCTTTAGGAACCAGAATGCCTGCCTGATGCCCTCCAGTCATGCCAACATCGTTTGCACTTAATGTCTTGGTAACCTGGCTTGTATATTTCATTCAAGACTCCCCAATCTGCCAAAAGGCGAAATAGTCAGCGCTTCCATCACCTCGCTGGCTGTCGCACCTCCCTCATGGCCAGTCGCCGCATTTTCCGCAAGAGTCCGTTTGAATCCAAGACGACCGACAATTACTTCTTCAACTGTATCCGCAAAGAACATCTGATAAACAGTAACGGGTCGTACCTGCTTCCGCCGGAACGCTCGCGCTGTTGCCTGGTCCTGTACTGCCGGATTCCATTCCGGGTTGTAGTGGATGACATGATTTGCCGTCGTGATATTTAAACCAACCCCCGCAGCCTTCGGGTTCAGGAAGAGAGCTCCAGCCCCTGCTGTCGAAAATAGATCAACAGTCTGCTGTCGTTTCGATATGGGAACCCGACCGTCGATAAAGCTAAAAAATTGGCTCGGAAAGCGTTCCGGCAGATCGCTCATGAAAGTATCCGTCATTCCGGTGTAGCTGGTGAAAATCAAGACCTTTTCGTCTCTCGAAAATATTTCCTCCAAAATTTCAACTAGCCGCTGGTATTTCGGCATCTCTCTCGCTGGATCGACATCACCGTCATCGATCAACGTCGGGTGGGTACAAAACATCCTCAAACGCTGCAAGGCAACAAGAGAACCGGACTTCCCATATTCAGCAAGGGCCGCTTTACGTACTTCCTCGTATTGTTCTGCCATGAAGCGCGACATGGGAATCGGTTGAGCGATATCAATTTTTTCCGGCAAGTCTTTTGCAACCTCGCGCACTCGACGACGCAACAAAATCGGGGCAACAATCGGTGCCAAATATGCTGCGTCAGAGTCCGTGTCTGCGAATACCCGCTCAAATTCCTCTCGATTGCCGAGTAAGCCTGGCAAAACAAAATCGGACAACGACCAGAGATCAATCAGCCTGTTTTCGACCGGCGTGCCAGTGACCGCCAACGAAATTCTTCGAGGAATTGCCTTGACCGCCAATGTTCTTTGGGCATCTGGATTTTTGATGTTCTGCGCTTCGTCCAACACCAACATGTTCCATGGAATCGACGAAAGAAGCGGCTCGTCTCTAACCGCAGTCTCGTATGAAGTCAGAACGACATCGATCCTCGAAAGCCGGGCGGCAATGCCGACCCTGTCGGACCCGGCGTGAACTTTAATGGAGAGTGTCGGGGAGAATGAAACTAGTTCGCGACGCCAGTTCTCGAGCAGCGTTGCTGGCATAACCACTAGCGTTGGGCCGCGACCGGCTGATTTTTCTGCCAGCATAAGCGCAATAACCTGAACGGTCTTCCCTAGTCCCATCTCGTCACCAAGGATGCATCCCAATCCTTGGTCCGCCATCAACTTCAAATAGTGAACACCATCGCTTTGGTACGAATACAACTTGGCCCGCAATCCCCATGCATCGACGTTCATGGCAGACGGTGCATGGACTTCGGCCGGGTTGCATGATTGCACTGAATCAAAGACAACTAGCCCAAATTTAGGAGCATGGGTCTTCAGCCATATCAGTTGCCCAATAGTAATTTCTTGGCCAGACACAATACCCACGTCAGCAAGCGCGCTAAAGGCTTCCTGGTAGTTTTCGACTTGGATCGGATGCCATGTGTTTCCGATAAACACTTGATCGACCTTAGGCGCGACAAGCGGTGCTCGCTTGCCATTTGAAATGCCGACCAGCGATGCTTGAATGTTGTTCGGTGTTGATCCCGTTACCGCAATAGCAAGCTCAGCTGGAAATCGCGAAAACTCGAATTCCGGCAGCGCATTGACGGGTGATTCAGTCGTACCACCATTTTCGCCACCAGAAAAGGCTGCCGACCAAACATCTTGCGCGGGTAGTTGGGCCCAATCGTTCCCATCTCGTGAATAGAGCAGTCGCCGGTCTTGGACAGTCCAGGAACCCTTGGGCACGGTTGGCCGGTCAGCTAGAGAGTCTTTCATGAATGTGCATCAATCAGCCGGTTCTTATGTTGCCTGAGGCCATCCCCGAACGAATTAGATCGGCCAACTCGGCTAAGGCAGTCTGGCGACCTTTGATTCGCAAGGTGCATTCCCAGACCACGATAACACGCCAGCCTGCCTGCTCCAAGGCTACATATGCTGCCGCATCGCGTGCAGTATTTCTTTCAAATTTCGCCAGCCAAAAGCCTTCCCGTGACTTTGGTACGTAGGAGTATTTACAGCCGGCATGTCGATGCCAGAAGCAACCATTCACAAAGATCACCGTTCTCCACCGAGGGAGGACCAAGTCGGGGGACCCTGGCAACGCCCGCACATGCAAGCGATAACGAAAACCCGCGGCATGCAAATAGCTGCGTACAAGAAACTCCGGTTTTGTATCCTTCGCCCGAATGCCCGACATCATCCGGCTTCGGGTAGCTTTGTCGACGATATCCGTCAAGCGGGCGCCATTTCGGGCGCAATGCCCATCGCTCGGTGAACATATTTCAGAGCCACGTCATAAACCTTGTCGCCGTGGTACTCAAAAAGGCGGTTGACCGATTCGGTTAGAACTTTGCATTCCTCAGCCGAGAACACCGCCTCACCGGTTGAAATTGACACGATCTCTTCAGGCGCATCGTCCGGGTTGAAGAGCAAGCCGGCCTGATGGAGCTTGTAGAACCACCGCTCAAGCGCGAAGGCTGACTTGCCGGGAATATCGGGGATTCGGGTCTGCTTGCTCATGGTGACTCCTTGAAAAATCAGGCTGCCCGCCGAAGTTCTCGGGAACTGGCGGCTTCTGTTTCCACAATCAGCGGCTGCACGGCGCGCGCCACGGCTTCCATGACCGGGACGACGACTGAATTGCCGAACTGCTTGTAGGCCCGGGTATCGGACACCGGGATTCGGTAGGAATCCGGGAAGCCCATCAAGCGGGCACATTCACGCGGGGTCAACCGGCGCGGGTTTTTGCGACTGCCCTGGCTCACCAGAATTTCCGAGCCGTCCTTGTAGTAGCGAGCAGATAGGGTCCGGGTCACGCTGTCCGGTGTCACAAGCCCGAATCCGAAACCGTTTCCGGCTTCCTGATGCTTTTTCTTGTAAGCCTGCAAATACGCCCAGAGCTTGTCCGTAAGCGTGTACTTGTCGTGTACACGGCCGGCCTTGTGATCAAAGTAGTTGTCGCCGTCGTCTTCAATGAAAGGTTCGTCCTTGCCACGGTGAAGGATTTCGCCCAGACGCCGCTCGCCTTTCTCGGGCAGGTCCACCATGTCCCAGTCGAAGATGACCGGATCACGAAAGCCGACGATCAGGATGCGTTCACGGTGCTGCGGCACGAAATGGGCACCGTCAATCACCTTGTAGAAGACCTGATAGCCGAGTTCGTCCCGCAATGTTCGGTGGATCACGTCAAAGGTACGCCCCTTGTCGTGCGACTGGAGGTTCTTGACGTTCTCCAGCAGAAAGGCTCTGGGGCGCTTGCGTTCAATGATTCGCGCCACGTCAAAGAAGAGCGTCCCTTGCGTCTCGTCCTGAAACCCATGCGCCCGACCGAGCGCATTCTTCTTCGACACACCCGCAATCGAAAACGGCTGGCAGGGAAACCCTCCGAGCAAGACGTCATGGTCCGGTATGTCGTCGGCATCAATCTGGGTGATGTCGCCGTTGATAGGATGCCCACCAGGAAAATTCTGCGCGTAGGTGCGCTGGGCGTATCCGTCCCATTCACTGGTAAAGACGCACTCGCCGCCAATGGACTCAAAGGCCAACCGAATCCCGCCAACACCCGCGAAGAGATCGATAAACCGGAAATCACCACTTGGCGTCTTTCTGCTGCCGAAATCCAGCAGACGCTGAAGTTCTGAAACGATATGCCGTGGTGGCTGGCTTTCGCCGTTCCGCCAGCGGAGGAGCGTACGGGTAGAGACACCGAAGTAGGTGGCCATGTCCAGTGCAGGCCAAGCGGCCTGTGCTGCGGTGAGATACCGGATGGCGGCATCGTTGTCGACGGTAGTGAGCATTTTTTTCGGCGGGAATTATTCACGACATTATGTCGGTGCATTGTCCCTATGTGTTTACAAACAGTTCGTTTTTTATCAGGGTTTCCACCCAAGCGCGACTCCTTGGCCTGGCGCAAGGCCCACCTGCGCCGCCCCGCCCCCTGACCGCCACCCCGGCTGGCGAAAACGGCTCTCGCCACCCGTTTTCAAGCAAAAACTGCCCATACCCAGCGTAAAAAGGTCATAGTTTGCTATGATTTCAGGACCACTTCGGAGCCCGTTCCAGCCCCGCCAGGCGCCCCGGCGGTGATTTCCCGGGCGCTTTGGCTGCCGGTTTGGGGCCACAATGGCCGCAGCCAGTCCGCGCCCCCTGCCCCTCCAC